>ORJL011206416.1_pt1 | contig 18922 bp, 20 predicted proteins | sample 1779941 | NCBI WGS metagenome assembly ORJL01 (sample SAMEA104232317, study PRJEB22302) | groundwater metagenome | biome: forest; feature: aquifer; material: groundwater | place: USA | collected 2011-08-07 | depth 5.8 m | reverse complement strand
TTTTCTTCCACCTGAATCATCCTTCCCTCCGGTACCTGGCGTTTCTATCCAGCATACCGGAATTAATATTTTCAGGTGGTCCCCTTTTCGAATGCCGTTTTCTTTTAAAACTGGCTCCCTTTTAGTATGCCACTAACAGACATTAATTAAAAATGTCTCTAGACTTGAGATTTCAAACTGTTGTATAATACCATCAAATTATGGAACCAGTGTTGGAGTGTGATTATGCCAAAGCCAGGTGACGGTTTAAAGACGAATACCAACACAGCTATTGAGCGCAAGCCATTATCAGTTAAAGATATGGAGGTTATGGCTAAAAGGCTACGCCGCCATATTATTACCATGCTGGGGAAGGCGGGTAGCGGGCACCCCGGTGGCTCTCTCTCGGCGGTGGAGATTGTTACTGCTCTCTATTTTGGGCTGTTGCGCCATAATCCCAAAGACCCGCATTGGCCAGACCGGGATAGGTTTATCCTCAGCAAGGGGCATGCCGCTCCCCTGCTCTATGCCACTCTGGCGGAGTGTGGCTATCTCCCACTGGAGGAACTATCTACCCTGCGGCAAATAAATAGTCGTTTGCAGGGTCATACCGACCGCACAGTTACTCCCGGTATCGAGCTATCGGCGGGTTCGCTGGGGCAGGGGTTATCTTTTGCTCTGGGTGTTGCCCTGGCTGGCCGTCTTAATTTGCAGGCGTACCGGGTTTATGTTTTGCTTGGTGATGGTGAGTGTGATGAAGGGCAGGTCTGGGAGGCAGCCATGGCCGCTGCCCATTTTAAGGTGGATAATCTGGTAGCCATTGTGGATAACAACGGCTTGCAGATTGATGGCTGGAACCGCGATGTGATGAACCTGGCTCCCTTCCCTCAGAAATGGCAAGCCTTTGGCTGGAATGTTATCGAGGTTGATGGCAATAACCTTACCGAGGTGATTGGTGCCTTTAATCAAGCTAAATCAATTAAGGGTCAACCTACCGTAGTTGTGGCTCATACTATCAAGGGCAAAGGTGTTAGTTTTATGGAGAATAAAGCTGATTTTCATGGTACCGCGCCGACTCCTGCTGAAGTCGAGTTAGCCCTGAAGGAACTGGTGTAGAGATGGCTCCTGAAGTTTCGTTGAGAGAAGCCTATGGTCACGCCCTGGTGGAGTTGGGTAAGGAAAACCCGAATATCGTCGTGCTGGATGCCGACCTGTCCAAGTCGACTATGACCATGTTCTTCGCCAAAGAATTTCCCGGCCGTTTCTTCGATTGCGGTATTGCCGAGCAGAATATGGTGGGCATCGCTGCCGGGCTGGCCGCTTCGGGTAAGATTCCCTTTGCCAGCAGTTTCGCTGTTTTTGTGCCCGGGCATTGCTTCGACCAGATTCGTATGTCGATTGCCTATTCCCGGTTCAATGTCAAGCTGGTAGCGACTCACGGTGGTATCAGTGTCGGTGAAGATGGTGTCTCAAACCAGTCGGTTGAAGACCTGTCGCTGATTTGCTCGCTACCCGGTTTTACGGTTATTGTGCCGGCCGATGCCATCGAAACGGTGGAAGCTGTTAAGGCAGTGACGGCTCATAACGGACCCTGCTATGTCAGGTTGTGCCGAACTAAAGCACCACTGGTCAACGATAGTAGCTATAAGTTTAATCTTGGTAAAGCCGTACCGCTGAGGCAAGGCAAGGACGTTACCATTATTGCCATCGGGTTAATGGTGGCGGCGGCTTTAGAGGCGGCCAATGGTCTCCAGCAAGAGGGTATCGACTGTGGTGTGCTTAATATGTCGACCCTGAAGCCGATTGATGAGGCGGCGATTATTAAGGCAGCGGCTGATACCGGCGCCATTGTTACTGCGGAAGAACACCTGGAACACGGCGGCCTGGCAAGTCTGGTGGCGCAGGTTGTTGCCCGCCACCGGCCCGTGCCGATGGAGTTTGTTGCCATTAAAGATACCTATGCCGAATCGGGCAAGGCGAATGAGCTTTTGGAGAAGTATGGGCTGACGGCCAAGGACATTAAGCAAGCGGTGCACGCGGTTCTCAAGAGGAAGCTAAGGGCTACCTGATGTATTCACCTGTCTTGTCGTCAGTAAATGGGTGATGCCTACCAGTGCGGGTAGAGCCAGACTATAAATAATCAGCATACCGGGCACTTTCAGCCACCAGCAGACCAGCGGAAGCGGCACAAACAGGCAGATGCTGGCGAGCGGGACCTTTTTAGTAATCGCCAGCACTACCAATACCGGACCAGCCATGATTAGCATCGGCTGCGTGATTAGTGTGAACAGGATACCGATGGTCGTCGCTTCTCCCCGCCCTCCCTTGAAGCCAATGAAAATGGGCCAGTTGTGACCCACCACTGCGGCTAGTCCTGTGATTAAGATGGCTACCTGAGGCAGAGTTGCGGCCTGGGCAATCAGAATTGCCAGTGCCCCCTTGCCAGCGTCAATGCAGAATATGCCTATCCCTGTTTTGTGTCCTAGCTGCTGAAAGGCATTGGCGGCACCCATATTACGGTCACCCATCTGCCGGATATCCCTGCCCTTAAGCAGGCGCCCGGCAATATAGGCAGTGGGGATGGAGCCGATAAGGTAACCTGAGATGATGATTAGCCAGGGCATATTTAATCTCTAAGTGGTGCCGGGGGAGGGACTCGAACCCTCAAGGATTTTACTCCGGCGGATTTTAAGTCCGCTGCGTCTGCCAGTTTCGCCACCCCGGCGCTGGCATTATTGTAGCTAGTTACTGTTTTGGAGTCAATCAACCCATAGATGAAGGTCATAAGCAGTTCAAATCAGGGGAAAAATTGGAGGCGACGACCGGATTCGGACCGGTGAATAGCGGTTTTGCAGACCGCCGCCTTAACCACTTGGCTACGTCGCCCCTTGAAACCTGCGAAAAGTCATTATTCCCGCCGGACTCTATTCAACTCACGGCAAAAACCAGCCCGGTCTCTTGCTTATCCAGGCTAGCCCCTATTATAATGGGATAGTTACCCCGATGCAAGTGAAAGTTGCATTTATCTTTTATCCTGAGTCAGGTTATAACACAGGAGGCTCGCTATGAAAAGGTTATCGGTATTAATCTGCCTGTTGCTGGTAGTTGTTCTGGCTGCCTGTAGCCCGGCGAAATCAACCACTGTCCCAGCCCCCACAACACCCGCAGCTCCAGGCTTCGCTTCGTCAGGCTTCGCTCCGCCACCGGAAATATCGATGGACAGAGAAGGGATGGCGTCCGTGTCAGCGCCGCTACCACAGGTGTTAGTTACTCAAGCCTCGTCATCGTCTTCGGACCGGATGATAGTCCGCACCGGTAATATGGCGCTGGTTGTAGAGGATGTTCCTGTTGCCATAGAACAAATCACCAATATAGCTGTTGGGTATACAGGATATGTAGTCTCATCGAATGTCTGGCAGGATAGAGAGAGACTATTCGGCAATATTTCTGTCCGTATTCCGGCTGAAAGTTTTGATGATGCCGTCAGAGCCTTGCGTGCCCTGGCGGTCGATATTACCTCCGAGACTTCAACAAGCCAGGATGTCACTCAGGAGTATACCGACCTGGCTGCCCAGCTAAAGAATCTTGAAGCCACCGAGCAGCAGTTGCTCACGATACTGGCAAAAGCTGAAACGGTGAAGGACATTCTCGATGTCCAGCGTGAGCTTTCCAACACGAGAGGTCAAATCGAGCAACTCAAGGCCCGTATGCAGTATCTGGAGCGGACCTCAGCCACCTCCATTATCACCGTGAGTCTGCAACAATCCAAACTCAATCTCGATTTCAATGCCAGCAAGACCACGGTGAAAGAGGGGGAAAACATCTTCTTCTCTGCCGATATCGCCGGCGGTTTTGCTCCTTATAGCTACCAGTGGGACCTCGGCGATAAGACTACCAGCACCGAATCCGGGGTTGTCCATGCTTACAACAACGGCGGCAAATATACCGTTACCCTGACCGTGACCGACGACCACGGAACCAAGATAAGTAAGACCAGGACTGATTACATTTCAGTTATTCCCGGCTGGAGTGCCGGCGACATCGCCACCGGCGCCCGGAACGGGTTGGTTACCTTCAGTCATGTCATAGTGAGCATACTTATCTGGCTCGGCTTTTTCAGTCCGGTCTGGATAATTGTCGGGGTTATACTCTACTTGTTGTGGCGCCGGCGCCGCAGAGGGGCTTCGTGATGCTGCTTGAGGGGTTTATCTAACTTATGGCCAGTCTGGAGGAAGAGATAGGCGATTTGCTCCGGAAGAAGAAACTGACTCTGGGAGTAGTCGAATCGGCTACCGGAGGGCTAATATCTCACCGGATAACCAATGTTGCCGGCAGCTCGGACTACTATCGGGGTTCGGTTACGGCTTACAGCAATGCGGTCAAGATTAAAGTGGTTGGGGTGAAAGAGGAGACCATCGACAAATATGGTGCCGTCAGTTCTCAGGTAGTCGAGCAAATGGCACAGGGTGGTCGCCAGGTATTAGGTGCCGATATCTGTTTGTCGGATACCGGTATTGCCGGGCCAGGCGGGGCTACCGAGGGGAAGCCGGCTGGGCTATTCTATATAGGGTTAGCCCACCAGGCGAGCACGTATAGCCAGCAGCACCACTTCAGGGGCAACCGGGAGCAAAACAAGCAGGAGGCGGCTGAGAAGGCTTTAAGCTGGCTCCGGGAGTACTTGATAAGCTTAGCCTGAGGCTTATCGCTCAAGGTGTCTAAGAGGGGCATCAGCCCCTCTTTTTGAATAGATGTCATTGCGAGACCATAAAGGCGAAGCAATCTGGGCTGGGTGTGGCGTTCCTCACCTCCCGGATTGCCACGTCGTCCCGATAGAATCGGGGCTCCTCGCAATGACATGGAATCAACCATGCAAACAAGCCTGATTGCTCACATCACCGATTAATGTTATACTTTGCCACGTATCTAAAAAGTTAGAAGGGAAGATTTGAGATGAAGAGAGCCGATGGTCGCGCCTGGGACGCACTGCGTCCGGTGCGGATAATACCCGGATTCCAGAGCTATGCTGAAGGCTCGGTACTGATAGAGATGGGGGAAACCCGTGTGCTGTGCTCGGTCAGTGTCGAGGAGAGAGTGCCGGCTTTCCTTAGAGGAGGGGGTAGCGGCTGGGTTACGGCGGAATACTCTATGCTGCCCCGCGCCACTGTCACCCGCAGTCCCCGTGATTCATCACCGGGTCGGGTTATCGGCCGGAATCAGGAAATACAGCGCCTCATCGGGCGCTCACTGCGTGCCGTAGTCGACCTCAAGGCATTGGGGGAAAGAACCCTGATTGTCGATTGTGATGTGCTCCAGGCGGATGGCGGCACCAGAACTGCGGCCATTACCGGTGCCTATGTTGCCCTGCATCAGGCAATGCATACCCTGGCTAACATGGGGATATTATCCTCCATCCCTATGGCTAGTGCTGTCGCTGCTGCCAGTGTCGGCGTGGTGCGTAACTACCGGCTTTTAGACCTGTGCTATGATGAAGACTATCATGCTGACGTCGATTTTAATGTAGTCATGACCAGTCGAGGCGAATTTGTCGAGGTTCAGGGCACGGCTGAAGGCAAGCCTTTCAACAAGGAAACCATCGATGCCCTGCTGTCTTTAGCCGGAAAGGGCATTCAGGAGCTATTTCAGGTCCAACAAGCGGCCCTGGAAATGCCTAGGATGAGATGAACCGCCGGGTCTAAGGTCTTACCTGCCCGTTACCAAAGATAATCCACTTGTAGCTGGTTAACTCTCTTAATCCCATCGGTCCGCGGGCGTGCATTTTCTGGGTGCTGATGCCCACCTCGGCTCCCAGCCCGAACTGCCCGCCATCGCTGAAACGGGTGCTGGCGTTGGCATAGACGCAGGCGGCATCCACTTCATTCAGGAAACGGGTGGCGGTAGTGTAGTCCTCGGTGACAATCGCCTCGGAATGTCCTGAGCCATAGCGCTCGATATGCTCCAGGGCTTCATCCAGAGAATCAACTACCTTAACCGCTGCCACCAGCGCCAGAAATTCCTTGCCCCAGTCCTCTTCAGTAGCTGGAGACAGTTTTAGAGAGGTCTTTGATTTAAGGATAGATAAGGCTCGCTCATCGCAGTGCATCTCCACGCCTGCCTTAGCCAGTTCAGCCGCCATCAGAGGCAGATACTTCCGGGCAATACCGGCATGAACCAGTATACAATCCAGGGCATTACATACGGTGGGGCGCTGCACCTTGGCATTGAAGACGATAGCCACTGCCTTAGCCACATCGGCGTTATGGTCGATATAGGTATGGCAGACACCGATACCGCCGCTGACTACCGGCATGGTGGCATTCTCCGAGACCAGCTTTATCAGCTCGGCGCCACCGCGGGGCACCATCAGGTCGATAACAGACTTCATCTTGAGCAGGTGATTGACCAGCGCCCGGTCGGTATTTTCGATAAGCTGCACGGCTCCCTCAGGTATCCCTGCTCTGGTAGCGGCCTCCTGCACCAGGCTGGCTAAGGCGCGGTTGGATTGAATTGCCTCTTTGCCTCCTCTCAGGATAACGGCATTGCCCGACTTCAGGCAGAGCGCCGAGATGTCAATCGTAACATTGGGTCGGCTCTCGTAGATGGTGCCGATTACGCCCAGGGGGACTCGTTTGCGGCCGATGAGCAAGCCATTGGGCAGGGTGCGCATGTCAAAGACCTCGCCCACCGGGTCGGGCAGGGCGGCGACCGCCATCACATCCTTAGCCATAGCCTCAAGACGGCTGGGGTTAAGCAGCAAGCGGTCAAGCAGAGCGGCGCTCAGGCCGGATGCCTCACCCGCCTTATAGTCAATGCGGTTAGCCGCCAGTATCGTGTCCTTTTTGGCGAGCAGGTCATCAGCGATATTGGCTAGAGCCTTATTCTTGACCTCGGTAGAGAGGTAAGCCAGACGCTTGGAGGCTGCCTTGGCTGTCTTGCCCTTTGCCTCCAGTTCTTGAGTTGCTGTGTTCATAGGTTAACTCCTTTTATAGGGTGACACTATCTTCTTAATGACCTTCTCCCTTGACGGGAGAAGGTGAGGATGAGGGTGATGTTAAGGTGTCCCCTCACCTTAGTCCTCTCTCGCAAGGGGAGAGGAAATCCGTATTTAGCTTCTCCATATCTAACTCTACAGTATGACCAGGTTATTCCTGTGCACGACCTCGGCACCGTAGTCGTAGCCGAGCAGAGTAGCGATTGTATTCGAGTGTGTTCCCTTAATCGCGGCAATATCCGCCGAGCTATAGTTAACGATGCCACAGCCCAGCCGTGCCCCTTGCGGGTCATCGATATTAACTGTGTCGCCACGCTCAAACTCACCCTCCACCGCTCTGATACCGGCCGCCAGCAGGCTGCGCTGCTGCTTCTTGAGAGCTAAGGCGGCTCCGGCATCCACCACCAGCGTCCCTTTCGTTGCCAGACCGCTCAGCATCCAGCGCTGGCGGCTTTCCAACTGGCTGGCAGTGGGCAGGAAACGGGTGCCCACAGTTTCACCGGCGGCTACTTTCAGCAGAATATCCGGCTCCCTGCCGTTAGCGATGACCACCGTTACCCCTGAGGACGTCGCCAGTTTGGCGGCTTCCAGCTTGGTAATCATACCTCCGGTGCTCAGTTTGCCCGTCGTGTCCGTTGCCAGGCTCTCGATTGCCCCATCTATCCTCTCCACCTGTGAGATAAGACGGGCATCCGGGTGTTGGTGCGGGTCAGCGGTATATAGTCCGGCAATATCACTCAGAATCAAGAGCAGGTCGGCATCGACTAAATTAGCCACCATGGCGGAAAGGTTATCGTTGTCGCCGAATTTGGCTTCCTTAAGCTCATCCACGGCGACTACATCGTTCTCGTTGACGATACATATTACTCGAAGCTCCAGCAGGGCTAAAAGGGTATTACGGGTATTGAGATAACCCGCCCGGTCGGTCAGGTCGGCTTTGGTCAGCAGAGCTTGAGCGACCGTGATATTATGCTTCGCCAGCAGTTGCTCATAGACATTCATCAGCCGGCTCTGCCCCACGGCTGCCAACACCTGCTTGCAGGGAATACCCTTAAGCTCCCCGGTCAGCCCCAGTTTATGCCGTCCGGCAGCGACGGCTCCGGAAGAGACTATCAGTAGCTCCCTACCCTGCTGATGCAGCCGTGCCACCTGGGCGACCAGGGTGGACATCACCTCTTCATTCAGGCGGTCGCCACCGCCGGTAAGCAGAGAGGTGCCCAGCTTGACCACTATCCGCTGATAGGGCAGTGTCTTCGTAGTAGTTTTTGTGTTCTTATTGTTAGCCATACAAGTGTTTATTATAGCAAGCTGAAGCGATATTGTCATTGCGAGGGCGAAGCCCGTGGCAATCTGGATGAGGTGGGTTTCTCCCCACACGGATTGCTTCGCCTTCCGCCTCCTTCGACAAGTCCCGATTTCATACGGGATGGCGACAAAGTCGCTCACTCAGGATGAGCGGAATGGTCTCGCAATGACAAGGAAGGCGGGTCACTTCGTTTATACTGAGCGAAGCTCATGTGCTCCTCAGAATGACATTTTAGAGATTGCCACGCCCCGATTTTATCGGGACTCGCAATGACGTAGTATCTTCTCATTTGAGCTTGAGGTGCCGCTGTGTTAGAATTATTTCGACGGGCTATCCCTTTTGGGGGATAAGCCCCTATGTGCGTTGGAGAGAAAATGGATTTAAGCAAATTATTGCCCCTCATTGAGGAGATGCCGGCTTACCGCCGGCTTGTGGCTGAGCTGGAGAAGAAAGGTAACAGCAGCAGGGTGGCTGTGCTCGATGCTGCCAAGCCCTATCTTATCGCCTCTCTGTATCACCGCTGGCAGCAACCTGTGCTCGTGGTCACGGCTCAGCCCGAAAACAGCAAGAAGCTCTATGAACAGCTCTTGACCTGGTCGGCTAAACGCCGGGTAATGCTCTTCCCGGAGCCGGACGCTCTGCCCTATGAGTCGATTCCCCCGGATAAGGCTGCTGACCTGGAAAGGCTCCAGGTGTTATTCGCCTTAGCCGGTATCGACGCAGATGACAAAGAGAAAAGTCCCATCCTGGTTGTTACCTCGGCGATGGCATTAGTGCAGAAGGTAGTGCCGCATGATGACTTCACGGCGGCCTGCCATACCATAAGGGTGGAGATGAATATAGAGCCATTCCACCTGTTGAGCCAATGGCAGGCGATGGGATACCGGTTGGAAAGCATGGTGGCAGTGCCCGGCACGATGAGTCACCGTGGTGGCATCATCGATATTTACCCGCCCACCAGTGACTTGCCCGCCCGGCTTGAATTCTTGGGTAACACTATCGAGAGCATTCGTCTCTTCGACCCCGCCGACCAGCGCTCGTTAAGAGCGGTATCATCCCTGGCTATCGCCCCAGCCACAGAACGGTATACATCATCAGGAGAAAACAAAGAGGAGACAGGCAAAGCCAGCATTCTTGATTACTTCCCCCCTGATGCTCTGCTCATACTCGATGAGCCGGAGAGTATCGAGCGGGCAGTGGCTGACCTGGCGGTTAAAGCTGAGGAATTGCGCAACGAGAAGATACAGCAGGGCGAGTTGCCGCAGGATTTTCCCCAACCGTATTTCTCCTGGGAAGAGCTGGAGCCTTCAGTTGATAAGAGACGGTGCTTGATGTTCGATGCCTGGGGCAAAACCGATGCTGAACCGGGGTCGCTTGGCTTTACCCCTGCCCCTAACTATGCGGGACAACTACCTGCCTTCATCAAAAAGGTCAGGGAGATGTTAAACCAGGGTAATAGACTCATTCTCGTCAGCCATAACGCCAGCCGGTTAGCCGAGCTACTTGAGGAAGAAGGTCTTATTGTGCCACCCCTCACTGAAATCAAGCAAATACCCCCGCCTGGCTCGCTGACTCTGGTCTCGGGGCTATTGGGTGAGGGCTGGGTGCTGAACGGCGATACCCGCCTGCTCACCGATAGTGAGCTTTTCGGTTTTAGCAAGCAGCGGCGGCTGCTCAGGAAGCGCCCCGTGCCACGTCTCCGCCTTTTTGTTGACATAACTCCGGGTGACTATGTAGTGCATATCGAGCATGGCATTGGTCGCTTTGCCGCCGTGAAGATGATGGGCACTGATGATAGCGAGAAGGAGTATCTGGTTCTGGAATATGCTGCCGGCGATAAGCTCTATGTCCCTACCGACCAGATAGACCGTGTCAGCCGCTATATCGGTGCTGGTGAGGAGTCGCCGGTATTGAGCCGGCTGAGTACTCAGGACTGGCTGCGCACCAAGCAAAGGGTCAAGGAGTCGGTGGCGAAAATTGCTCAGGAGCTACTGTCCCTCTATGCTGCCCGCGAAGTGGTGCCCGGCTTTGCCTTTAGTCCGGATACCATCTGGCAGCAGGAGATGGAGGCTTCTTTCCCCTATGTCGAGACCCCTGACCAGATAGAGATTCAAAAGCAGATAAAAGAGGATATGGAGCAGGTTAAACCGATGGACCGGCTGGTCTGCGGGGATGTCGGCTACGGCAAGACCGAGGTGGCTATCCGTGCTGCCTTCAAGGCGGTGATGGACTCAAAGCAGGTGGCGGTGCTGGTGCCGACTACCGTGCTGGCGGAGCAGCATTTTGCCACCTTCAGCCAGAGGCTGGCAGCCTTCCCGATAAAGATTGCTGCCCTGAGTCGATTCCGCACAGCCCAGGAGCAGTCGGCTATCCTTGAGGGATTGGCTAATGGCAGCGTCGACATATGTATCGGCACCCACCGCTTGCTGCAAAAGGATGTGATATTCAAAAACCTGGGACTATTAATCATCGATGAAGAACAGCGCTTCGGTGTTGCCCATAAAGAATATCTCAAGAAAATGAGGCAGGAGGTGGATGTGCTTACCCTTAGTGCTACCCCTATCCCCCGCACCCTGCATATGTCCCTGGTGGGAGTCAGAGATATGAGCGTGATGGAGACTCCCCCTGAGGAACGCCTGCCCATCAAGACCTATGTTGCCGAATATGATGAACGGCTGGTCCGGGAAGCCATACTTCGAGAGCTGGAGAGAAATGGACAGGTCTTCTTTGTGCATAACCGGGTGCAGAGCATCGACTGGATGGCGAGTAAGCTCTGGTCCCTGGTGCCGGAAGCCCGCATCGCCATTGCTCACGGGCAGATGCCGGAGGAAGAGTTGGAGAATGTAATGGCTGACTTTCTACAGGGGAAAAGCGATATCCTGTTATGCTCAAGCATTATTCAATCGGGACTGGATATGCCTAATGTCAACACCCTGATTGTCAACCAGGCAGATAAACTGGGGCTGACTCAGCTCTACCAGTTGCGGGGTCGGGTGGGTCGTGGTGCCAATCTGGCTTATGCCTATTTTCTCTATGATAAGGGGAAGAGCCTGACCCCGCTGGCGGAGAAGCGCCTGAGGATTATCTTCGAAGCCACTGAGCTGGGGGCTGGTTTTAGTATCGCCATGCGAGACCTGGAAATCAGGGGCGCCGGCAATCTGCTCGGTGTGAATCAGACCGGGCACATCAGCGCCGTGGGCTTTAACCTTTACTGCCAGCTGCTGGCACAGGCAATCGAGGAGCAGAAAGCCAAGCTGGCAGGCAGGCCTGTGTCAGAGGTAAAGTCATCGCAGCTGCCAGCACCTACTATAGACCTGCCCTTACCGGCTTTTATACCTGAGGACTATGTCGCCGACCTCGATACCCGCCTCAGTCTCTACCAGAAGCTGGTCAATCTGGCAGAGGTTGAGCGAGTAGAAGCTCTGGAGCGGGAGTTCAGCGACCGTTTTGGCGCGCTACCCCCGGAGGTTAAGAATCTGCTCTATGCTGTCAGGCTCAAAGCCCTGGCGGCTCAGGCCGGCATCGAGTCCATCGCCACCGACAATGGGGAAATCGTCTTGCGGCTCTTTGCGGGCATGCAGTTTGACCGGCCCAAACTGGAGCCTTACTTCAGGGGCTTGAGATACCCCGCCGGCAGTCTCCACCTGGATACTCTGCGTCTCCGCCTCAACCCCAAACGCCTGGGCAAAGACTGGCAGAAGGTGCTGGAAGAGATATTGCTAAAACTAAAGTAGGTATGTACAATGGTGATGTTGCTCATCACTTTGACTTATAAGTAGGTCAGAGACAAATATTAGGAGGCTACGATGGTTCATGAAGATAAGGCTTTACTCTTCCCAGACCAACTTGTCAAAGCACGAGAAAGCCTAGGACTACAACCTGAGGAAGCAGCTCGTTCGTTGGGAGTAGATGTACAAGAACTGCGCAGTTGGGAAAAGGGTGCTTCAGAACCTCCTGTAGAACGACTATGGAACCTTGCAGAACTCTATCACCGCAGCACCGATTATTTTCTTCGACATATGCCGGCATTACCAGAACAACTTAGTTTCAGACTGGAGCGCCGAAAAGCGATGCAAGATCTACCATCAGAAGTGCGAAGCGTTATTGTGCGCTTTGATGAACTATGCCGTGCAGAAGCTGAATTAGAAGGGGCGATTCAAAGGCATCGGAAAATATTAGTTGAGAAAGTAGTAGGCAATTACGGTCCTGAGGAGATTGCCAATAGGGAAAGAAGAAGGTTAAGTTTAGGAGAACAACCTATAAAGAACCTGCGTAAGCTCTTAATAAGCCAGGGTGTCAGGATTTTTATGCTGCCTATTCCAGACATATCATCAAATGAGCTATCTGGTCTATCGTGGTGGCACGAGGCGTACGGACCTTGCATATTGTTGAATAGTAAGAACAATTCCGGCCGACGAACCTTCACATTAGCGCATGAATATGCTCATCTCTTGTGTTCTGACCCGCCAACAGCATGTGCTTTTATGTTGGATATCCCCGAAGAAAGGTTTAGTAATCAATTCGCTGCTTTTTTCCTTATGCCAGAGAGAGATTTGAGGAACTCTTTTGTAGAAGTGGTGGGGTCTCCTGGCTCTTTACCTAACGACTCAGATTTAGGCGGACTTGCTGGACGCTATGGAGTAAGTCTAGAAGCGATGGGGCGGAGATTAGAGGATCTTAGCCTTATTCCTAAAGGAACTACAGATTCACGCATAGCTGAATGGCAGAGGTGGAAGCCACCATTTATTAGAGCTGCGAGAGGTCCGAAATGGCAAGGCCAGCTTGGAGAGGAATTTGTCTCGTTAGCTCTTCAGGCACATTCAGAAGAGCAAATATCGTTGAGCAAACTGACTCATTACTTAGGACAGGATGTACGTACAGTGCTGAAGGTAGTGGAGGAGTCCAAAACTAAGCATCGATAAGCGTAGATTATGAGTATTTGATGGAAGACGAATCACTCTCAGACGCTCCTTGTTATGTATTTGATACTTCATCTCTCATCGAAATAGAGCGAGGTCATAATGGTCTTAAACTTATGCCTGACCAACCAGGAAAGTGGCTTGTTGTTCCGTCAAAAGTAGCGAAAGAGGTGAATAGTGAAGGAGCCCCAGTTGATACAAAGAATTGGCTAAGGAGTGGTAGACCATCAACATTTAGCGTTGATGATGAACGTAGACTGTTTATGCAGATACGTAGGCAGGAAACACTTTTAAGTGATGCTGATATAGAAGGGATCGTTATAGCTTACCATCGTAAAGGGATGTATGTGGTAGAAGAAGGTCGAGCCACGAGTGTAGCTAGAGGGTTAGGAGTTAATACCATGAATGCGAGACAATTCTTAGATAAGGTTATGCCTCATTTGCTGTGAAATGAGTATATATGAGCGTAGTCTAAGAGGGGCATTCGCCCCTCTTTTTTATTTCTCCCCAAATCCCTTGAAAAGTGATATGAAGTAAAAAGTGTTATAATATGAACAAGCGGATTTGATACTCTTAATCTACAGGAGCAGCACAAATGAAAACTTTTACTGCCTATATTGAATGGGACCCCGAAACCAAGCTCTATGTGGGAACCATCCCGGCTGTCCCCGGAGCACACACTCAGGGAGCCTCACTGGACGAACTTCGTGATAATCTCAAAGAAGTTCTGGAATTGTGTCTTGGGGAAATAGAAGAATCTGGCGAAATGGCTGACTTTCCTCAATTTGTTGGACTCCAGCAGATTGAGGTTGCCGTATGACCCGACTCCCCAATCATCCCGGTAGAGACATAGCTCGTCCTCTCATCCGTGAAATCCTTCGGGAAATAGAATTGACGCCAGAAAAATTTCAGGAACAGTTGGAAAAGATATAAGATTTTACAGGCAGTCTAAAAGGAGGCAAAATCAAGGGATGGAACATAAAGAGACGCAAGCAGGTGCAGAAAAATCGGCAGCACAGGTCTTAAGGCTCACTGAATTAGCCGATTATCAAAAGGATTCCGTAGTTAGCCGAACAATCGTTGATAAGAAGACCGGGACAGTAACTTTTTTTGCTTTTGATAAAGGACAAGGGTTGAGCGAACACACGGCACCATTTGACGCACTGGTTTACCTCCTTGATGGTGAAGCCGAGATTGTTATTTCCGGCAAGGCTTTTCACTTGAAGGAAGGCGAAATGATTATCATGCCTGCCAATCATCCCCATTCTCTCAAAGCAACACAGAAATTCAAGATGATGTTGACGATGATCCGTTAATGTGAAAGGGGTAGCGAAACCCCTTCTTAACACGGAAATGAAACGAAGTCTTTTAATACTGGCAGTGCTAATTACAGGGTTGGTTATAACCGGCTGTAGCCCCAGGACTGTTAAAGGCGGGGTGAAACTCGGGGAGGAATTTTCTCTGTCAATCGGGCAGAGAGCTACAATCAGTGGAGAAAACCTCGGGATCACTTTTCTGAAAGTTCTTGAAGACAGCCGCTGCCCGAAGAATGTTACCTGTATCTGGGCAGGCAGAGCCACAAGCCTCGTATCTATTGTGAGTAATAATACTACCGATATTGAGCTTACCGAACCGGGGCTGACCGACCAGACTAGCCAGCAGGATTTTCGAGACTACCAGATTGATTTTCACCTCTTGCCCTATCCTGAGGCAGGTGAGGAAATAACCACTGACCAGTATAAGCTGCTGATGACTATTAGCAAGCTGAAATAAACGAGTACTCTCTTGTCCGACGGGTGTTTAAGAGGGGCTTTCGGCCCTTTTTTGTAATTATATTCCCCCTTTACTAAAGGGAGAAGCCAGCTCTTTGAAAGTTAAGAGGGATGGGTATTGAGGGGGTGAGGAGAGAGACGAATCAAGAGCCGGTCTTAGGGGTTGGAATATCCAGTTGCCGACATATCTTTCTAGCTAGTAAAATTTCTATTTCTCTGTGTCGAGGAATGGTAGCAGTATGACCATTTTCCGGATTCAGAAAAACTGAATGTTTGGCACCCTCTCGGTGGAGAACACAGCCTGCTGTCATCACGTGGTTAATGAGGTCACGGCGCTTCATTGAGTTAAACTTGAACCTGAATCTTTCTCTTTACGATTTCCCCACCCACTCCTTTTCCTCTCAGTTCCTGCTGGCTTTCCAGTATGAGCTGCACCGCCTCCTTAAGGTTCTCCTCCACCTCTTTAATCGTTCTCCCCTGACTGAAAGCCCCTGGAACTGCATCTACCCATCCAATATACCATCTATCGCATTTTTCAATAGTAGCTTCAAATGTTCGCTCCATGGTATAGCCTCCTTGTCTGTAATATTAGTATACAACAGCGGTAAATATAAAATCTAATTTCTCCTCGTCCCTCTTTGACCATAAGCCGATTTGATGATACAATTTAGCCAAATAAGTTGTTAGTTGGTTAAAAGGAGCTAGCAATGTCAGGACATTCTAAATGGTCTTCAATCAAGCATCAGAAGGGGGTAGCTGACGCCAAGCGGGGTCAGCTTTTTACCAAGATAGCCCGGGAGATTATCGTCGCCGTGCGGGAGGGAGGCAGTAATCCTGACGGTAATATTCGCCTGCGGTTAACCATACAGAAAGCCCGCGATAACAATATGCCGATGGAAAATATAGACAGGGCGATTAAACGCGGTAGCGGCGATATGGAGGGTACTATCCTGGTGGAGCTGGCTCTGGAGGGCCGTGGACCCGGTGGGACGGCTATCATAGTGCAGGCTACCAGCGATAACCGTAACCGTATTCTACAGGAGATTCGCAATACCTTTTCCCGCGGCGGGGGCAGTCTGGGCGAAAACGGCAGCGTTGCCTGGTTGTTCGATTCCAAGGGAGTGATTACGGTAGAGACCGATGGTTTAGATACCGATGCACTAACTCTCCAGGCTATCGATGCCGGGGCTGAAGATGTTCAGGTAGAGGACAGCCATGTCGAGATTTTCACCAAGCCCGATGAGCTTATGGCAGTCAGAGCCGCCCTGGAGCAAGCTAAAATACCCGTAGCCTCGGCGGAGCTAAGTATGATACCCAAGATGCCAATCGAGCTTGAGGAAAAGGCAGCCTTGCAAACACTGAAGCTGCTGAATAAATTAGAGGAACTGGATGATGTCCAGAATGTCTACAGTAATGTCAACTTCAGCGATGCCATACTGGAAAAGTATCAAGAACAAGCCTAAGGTTGCTTTTGGTTCTCGCCTTTCGTCATTGTAAAAGTGTTTTCCCCATAGGGAGTCGAAGAGGGACGAAGTCCCTCTTATATAATTACTTCCCTCTCCAGTTATGAAGGGGAGATGGATAGAGGGTGAGGGGTTAGTCAAATCTCTAGTTAAGGTAATGAAGATTTTAGGCATCGACCCCGGCACACTGGTGATGGGCTACGGCGTGGTCGAGAGCCAGGACGACGCCATAACCCTGGTTGATTACGGCGCTCTGATAACTCCACCCCGCTCCCCGATTGGGGAGCGTTTGAGTTTTTTGTACCGTAAGCTGGAGGAAATTATCGCCAAATACCAGCCGGATGCGGTGGCTGTCGAGCAGCCTTTTGTGGCTAAAAATGCCCAGTCGGCACTGGCAATAGGTAAGGCTCAGGCGGTAGCTATCCTGGCAGGGGCTAACCGAGGTCTTCCAATCTACGAATATACCCCCGCCCAGATAAAGCAGAGTGTCAGCAACTACGGAGCCAGCTCCAAAGAGCAGATTCAGGAGATGGTCAGGCTGCAGCTGGGGCTAACGGAGATTCCCAAGCCCAGCGATGCCGCCGACGCCCTGGCAGTGGCTCTCTGCCACCTTAGCCAGATACACCTGAGCAATCTGCTGGCCAGACAGGAGCAAGGAGAGCCGAAGCAAGGCAAAGGCTCTAAATATCCTGTAAGAGGATAGGGAGTTGAAGAAGGACTTGCATCAAATGCCTGCACTTGTGGCACAAGTGTCATTGCGAGGAGTCCCGTCCCGTTCGTGGTGAGCCTGTCGAACCACCGGGACGACGTGGCAATCCGTGAGGGGATGGGGGGATAGTACGGATTCTTCGCGGAGTTCACACTGAACATAGTGAATGTGCTCAGAATGACATAAAAAGGATAGGGTAAAAGGAAAGAAGATGATAGCCAGTCTACAGGGCAAACTCGAATCACTGGGTACTAATTGGGCGATTATCAATGTTAATGGCGTCGGTTTTCAAGTATACCTGCCCACTTCCACCCTGAGCACACTGGGCAGCCTCGGCAGGGAGGTGCGCCTGCACACTAACCTGGTGCTGCGGGAGGATAGTGTCACCCTCTACGGCTTTGCCTCGGCTGAGGAGCTAAGTCTCTTCCAGACCCTGCTCAGCGTCTCCGGCGTCGGCCCCAAGCTGGCGCTGGCGATGCTTTCGGCGATGAGTGTCGAGCAAGCCACTATGGCGATTGCCACCGGCAGTGTCGAGCTGCTGAGGACAGTCCCGGGTATCGGTAAGAAGACGGCAGAACGGCTTATCCTGGAGCTTAAAGATAAAATCGGGGCCGGCTTCATCACGACTCTGACGCCAATGGCGCAGGAAAACGCCGATGTCCTGACTGTGCTGACTTCGCTGGGCTACTCGGTGAGTGAAGCCAGCCGGGCAGTAGCCAGCCTGCCCTCGGCCTCCGCCCTCAGCCTTGAGGAAAAGGTGAAGCGGGCACTGCAGTTTTTCGGGGGGAAGTAGTTTTTCTCCAAAGCGAGTTTAATTTGTTGGAGATGTGAGAGGGAGTAGGAGATGACTACGGAAATAAATAATTTTGCAGAACTAGAAAAATCTTTACTCAACATGCGAACTGAATTTAGCAGTTCAATTAATTCAGCAAAATATATCATAGAAAAACCGATTAATCTATTTTTTGATTGGATGAAATTGATTAAAACTATAGCAGTTAATACCGATAATGAAAGCTATGTACTAGAAGTACTTACGGCTGCTTTTAGAAGAATCATATCCTCTTACGTTTTACTTGAAAATGGATTTATACGAGAGTCGGTTATTACTATCAGGAACTATATAGAATTAATGCTTATTGCTATAGACATAACTTATAATCAAGCAAGTTTAGAGGAATGGAAGAAGTCAGATAAAGATGAATTACTTATAAATTACCGTGAGGATTGGTATTTTAAGAAGGCAAGAATTTGCACAAGAATACAGAAGAACAAAGAAAATATCTACCCAGAATACGCTAGAAACCTTGCTGTGGGGAAGGGAAAGGGGGAAGGTCGTTCACTTTGTCGAGAATGGAATACTATTTCAAATATCGCGGGTCACGAACACGCTTCATCTCAAATACGACAACTACTTAAAACACCAGGGCGTTTCTCAATATTAGAGAGAGTCACTGTTCAAACTTGCCAGAGCGTCTTTGCAAACTATCGTTTGTTTCTTGTAGATGTTATCTCTTTACTGATCAGAATACCGAAATATAGAGATAAAATAAGTAGTGATAATACAATTTTGGAAGAAGCAAATAGTCTATCGAACAAGTATGAGGAATTGATTAATGAAATACTATTAGAGAAACGATAACCTCCACGGTGAGTCAAAGAGAGGCTTTGCCCCTCTTTCTTTTCTTCCCCCTCTCCTTCAATAATCTTTGCGACAAAACTCCCTTGCCAGCCTTCTCCTCCCGTCTTATAATAACCTCACCTTTTTCGTCTAGCAGGATAAAGA
>ORJL010692777.1_pt1 | contig 18927 bp, 12 predicted proteins | sample 1779941 | NCBI WGS metagenome assembly ORJL01 (sample SAMEA104232317, study PRJEB22302) | groundwater metagenome | biome: forest; feature: aquifer; material: groundwater | place: USA | collected 2011-08-07 | depth 5.8 m | reverse complement strand
GTTTTATATGATCTTGCTTTCACTTATTTAAAATAAATATTATGTTAAAATATTGATAAATTCATGTATCTTTCTTGCGGAATTCAAGAGAGAATAGTTTTCTTCTACGCTTTTTCTGGCATTTAAGCCCATTTCTACTCTTGTTTTGTCATCAGATACCAATAAATTAAGCTTATTTATAAATTCTTCCCTATTCCTTGCCAACAAACCATTTTTACCCTCTGAAATAACATGCGCCGCTTCACCCAAAGCGCTGGACACTACAGGCTTAGACATCGCCATATATTCAAAGAGCTTAGTCGGGCTCTTTGCCAAATTAAACTTCATATTCTGTACTAAGGGCAAAACACCTATATCGACTCCCAAAAGATATGAAGGAATATTCTCCGGTTCGATCCAACCCCTGACTGAAATATTACCGTTCTTGGCAAACTTCAATGCCGTTTTGTGGATTTCCGAGAAATATCTCCCCGTCCCCACAATTTCAAGCCGGACAAAAGGATATTTTTTATAGACTTCAGCAAAACAATCGATTAAAAAGTTTATATTTTCAAACATTTCACCATGATAAACCGTTCCGATCCAAGAGATAACTAATTCTTTTCTACTTTTATCCTGTAAAATTGGCCTGAATTTATCGATATCGGCCCCTGTAGGCGCATAACATACATACTTGTTGAATTCGCTGAGATAATTAAACAAGTACCGGCTTGCCACCACGCAAAATAAACTATGTTTAGCTATATGCCGGGTAAAGTACTCTGCCTTTGAATTAGGATAAAATCCAAAATGATATCGTGCGTCTTCCCGCATATCCCAGTCATCCATATCAAAGATAACCCGGTTCTTCTTCATTAAATGCAGCAAAAACGGAGCAACCGAATGATAATTAAGCCTTTGTATATAGAATATTGTATCCTTATCCTCTTTGGCTAATTTTTTAAATGCTTTATAGATAAGTCTCGTTTTCTTAAAAACTGACATATCAAACTCCGCTTCGCCATACTTTGCACCCAGCTCTTCAGCAAATGAAAAAACTTTACAATCAATTCCCGATTTCCTAAGCTCGTGCGCAAATCCATAGCAGCGAACCCTGGCACCCGAAAGTTTAGGCCCTTCTCGTGTTATAAAAACTATTCTTTTTTTCATAAGGCTCAAAGTTAGAAAACAGTATAAATAAGAGGAAAAATTGCTGAATTCTGGGTCAAAACAATAAATAAACTCAAAATAAGCAATAGCAATATTATGGGAATCATCCACCAAAGCTTATTTTTCCAAAGGAATATAAAGAACTCCTTAAATTCCAACATTTTATGGATCAATTTATTTTTCCGCATTTAACAAGTTGTTTTTAATTAGAAAATCGGCAATTTCCTCGGCTAATATCCGATGGCCTAAAGCAGAAAAATGACAATTATCATTCAAAAAAAGCGCCCTTTTATTTTTTTCCTGCTGAAATCTATGTAGATAATCAACCATAAAAACATTTTCTGGCAGGCCATAACAATCTAAATAAAATACCGCGTCATTTTGATATATCAACGGAGGAAGAAAAAGACTCTGAAAATGGTTACTTTCTGCAATTTTAAACATTAACTTTAAATTATTAGTATAATCTACAGAAGAAACCCTCATTTTCTCATGATTTAAGGGTGTCCTAAATTGGCTAAAGTTATATCTAAAGATAAAAATGACCTTGCTTAATATTTGGTAAAATCGGCTTTTTATTAATGCATTCTGTATTTTCAATAACCAAACTTGCTGAGAAACTTGTTGTTTATCCTCAAAATAAACCGCTGGCGCGGCATCATTATGGCCAAAAAGAACAATAATCAAATCAGGATCATATTTTATTATTTTTGTTTTTAAATATTTTAAACCTTGATAAGACGTATACCCGGGGACACCAGCGTTTATAACATCGAATCTTTTCCCGGGGAACCTAGAGTTTAAAATCAGCTCTAGCTGTTTAGGGTACGTAGCTTTTAATTTTATTAAATCGGCTGGTGCTCCATATGTTACAGAGCCTCCTAAACATATAATCCTAAAGGAATCTTCATCTTTCTTCATACTTTCCCGGCTATCCCTAAAACCAAAGGAATTTATCTCGAATCCGCTTTCTGGAGATTTCGTCCAAAACAAGACCGGGTCTTTAAGAAAAGAGCCATCGGATATTTGAACATCGACTTGCAGCATCTTATCAAAACGCATAATATAATCGTTTAAATCAAACTTAAAATTAAATATACGCAGAAATAATTCGGTAAAAACAAAAAATACGGCAACGCCAATTGCAGCTAAAATAATTTTATTTCGGATGCTATTTTTAATCATTTATTCATGTAAATAAGTTAAAAAACAGTATAAATAAGCGGCATAATCGCTGAATTCTGGGTCAAAACAATAAATAAGCTCAAAATAAGCAATAGCAATATTATAGGGATCATCCACCAAAGCTTATTTTTCCAAAGAAAAATAAAGAATTCTTTAAATTCCAACAATTTAGTTAACAGTTTATTTTTTCGCATTTAGCAAGTTGTTTTTAATTAGAAAATCAGCGATTTCTTCGGCTAATATCCAATGACCTAAAGGCGTTAAATGACAACCATCGTAGAATAACATGGCCTTGCTTCTCTCGTTCTCAAACCTTTGCAAATAATCTACATAGCCCATATTCTCAGGGATAGAATATTCATACTGATAACATACCCGCCCTTTATCATACAGTAAAGGAGGGATAAAAAGCACCTTAAACCCATTCTTACCACCCATTTCATTTATGAGCTCAAGATTATACCTGTAATCATCGGCCGTAACCCTCACCTTATTAGAAGGCGCGTTTTTATTCCTAGGCGAAAGATTATACTTTGAAACAAATATTATTTTACTTAATAACTGATAAAGCCTGCTCTTAACCAATAAATTTTGTATTTTTATCAAGTATAAAGGCTGAACAGGCTGCTCTTTATCTTCGAAATACAATGCCTTTGTCCCGTCATTATAGCCAAAATGAACAATAACCATATCGGGCCTATATTTTAGAACCTCTTTCTCTAAGAATTTTAATCCCTGATACGATGTATAACCTAAAACTCCCGCATTTATAACTTCGATCTTGTTTGTTGAATAACTTGCATTTAATAGCTCTTCCAGGACTGCCGGATAGGTATCTTCAAGTTTAGTATATTCCAAAGGCTCACCGATCGTAACCGAACTACCCAAACATATGATCCTAAAAGACCCCGGCTTCTTTTCGCCTAAATTTCTCCTGTCGCGTATACCCAGGCCATTTACTTCCCAGGCCTTATGAGGAGCCATCCTCCAGAATAAAACCGGGTCCTTTAAGAAAGCGCCCTGAGAAATTGCTACATCAACCTGGAAATGATCGTCAAATTTACCTATATAGTCAGAAATATGGAAATTAAAATTAATTAATCTTAAGCCGGATTCCAAAAGAATAAAAAATAAAGCTACGCTTATTACCGACAGGAGTAATTTCCGTTTTGTTTCTTTCGTCAAAAGCATATAGGATATATTAATAATTATAAATTGTTCGCCTTATAGAGATACACCTTGCTGCCATCCGGCATAACAAACGTATCAAACAACGAATAAATAGCACCGCTAAGCCCATCGACCGTATTAGTTTCTAATAGAATCGAAGAAATTATATAAGCGACCTTCCTCTTAGCAAAATCATAATTTTCCGGATGTAATAAATCAACAATTTGACAATTGCGAATTTTATTTAACAAAAAATTATAATTAAAATAATCAAAATCCGCGCATATATAATTATCAGTGATAATACCGCCCTGCTTACCCAACACATTAAGGTCAATATTATAAACCCCGACCATAACCGGCTTGCCTTTTGCTGAAAAAACAACTTTTTCAACTATTTCCCGGGATTTCCAATCTCCGCCAAGCGGGCTATAGCTTAATGAAATTCTTCGCATTCCTAAAGGAAGAAAACGCAGTTTAAGCCTCCCAATAGATAGAATAGATTTATAATTATCTCCGGGTAAGTAGGATGATGCGAAAAAATACGAAAAACCGATCAAAATAACAGCGGCGGTTACAACTCTTCTTAAATATACCCTCCTAACCTCAAGCAAACCGCAAGAAGTAACCAAAGCCATGGCCGGCAAACATGGCAACGTATAATAAAAAAACTTATTTTTGAACAAGGTCAAGGCAATATGCGGAATTAATACCCAGAAAATAAATAAGAACACATAACTAATCCTGACTTTTTTATTCAACAAACGTAATAAAGTAAGGATAAATAGCACAAAAAAGAACAAAGTAATTTGTTCATTAATAAGCATATCCAGATAAAAAAATATTGATTTCCATGAAAACCACTTCATATCATACGGGACTAATCCCGAGTCAGAAACCACTTTAGTTAAAACAGGGAACATCTGCCGCATATGGGTTAAATACCAAGGAGCCGATATGCAAATGCCAATAAATAAAGATAGAAATAAGTTAACCAGTATTTTTCTGCGCGATCCGCTGAGAGAATTAAAATACGAAGTAAAAAATACAAAAAAAACAGGCCCGGCCATAAAAACAATATAAGTTTGTTTAGTCAACATGCCCAGGCCGAACAACAACCCCAAGATAAAACTTGGGATGATTTTGCTAAACCCTTCAGTATATAACAAAAATAAAATACCAGAGGTGACCATAAAACATAACGCATTCTCTAAAAGAAATGCCCGGCTTAAATAAGAATAAACCGGATAAAATGATAGGATAAAAGCTGCTAAAATACCGATTCGTATATCCCCAATTTTACGCCCTATTAAATATAAAGATATAAATGTACCTGCGACAAATATAAGATTACTCATGATCATAATCAAGGCACTTCTACCGAAAATTAAACAGGCCAAAGAAGAGATAAACGGAAAAAGCGGCGGGTAGAAAAAATCTACCTCAAGGATATTCCACAGGAAATCCGGCTTAAAAGAAGAAACGATATCCAGATATTTCAGACAACTTACCATATGAAAAGCCATACAACCGGTATAAGGAAATTTATTTAGCTTAAACCATATATAATTATTCACGAAATAAAATAATATCAAAAAAATCAGCCCAACGATATATATTGAAGGGAAAAGTCTTTTATTCTTTACCATATAGCACAAGTTTAATATTCAAACTCTCAATTAACTCTTTAATTTCACGGTTGCATAGTAAATCCCGCTCCGCATCCCAATGATATCTCCATAACGCATATTTTTCACAAATCGGGCTATAACCAGGATGAAAATTAATATCGGATAAACCTCCCGTAATATTATTCAAAAACCCGGTAAATATATCCTTATTCATACGTCCACTTGTCATAAACCCATAAGAGCAATCAACATGCCCTATATTATTTTCTTCCATAATTTTAATCTGGCTTTTAGAAAATAAATCAACAAAGGATTTCTTTATAATATTGTTAAATGAAAATAAAAGCATCCGGTTATCAAAATAAGGATAGCGCACATATTTGATCTTGAATTTCTTAGCTAATTTTATAACAATATCAAATACGGGAGGCAAAAGATGTACAAAGCGGTCACCATCAATATGCGTAGGGGCTATATCATATTCCATAACCTTAGCTATTTGTGCCTCTGTCTCATTCTGGATTTCTGACAAACTAACCTTAGATAAGCAAATCCTCCCTGCCAAATCAAAAAAGCTTTTAAAAAAATATCCGTTTTTACCAACCAGGCTCGGGATTTTCTCTGGAGATAAAACCGGCCTCTCTCCAAGCAAACTTAAATGCACCCCCACCCCCAGGGCTTTATTACTTTTGCGAATAAGGCTTAATGCGTTATCAAAATTAGGTCCATTTGCAACTATAGATACACTACTGGTTATTCCTTTTTCAAATGATTCGAATATTCCCAAATCTATCCCTGCATCAAATCCAAAATCATCAGCATTCACAACCAAATATTTATTCATCGGTTTTTTCCTTCAAGAAAACATAAGAAAATAAATAAACGGCGCTAAAAATAAAATCTTTTAACTGAAACAGGGACTTTAACCTTGCCAAATATGAAAGAATCATCCGAGGCCTAAAATAAAATTCTTTTAAAGCCTGCTTTCGCGAATCAGACAAAAACTTGGCGCTTAGATTATTGGGCACAAAAACTAAGTTAAAACAACTCATTTTCTCAAAGCTCCTGTCAAGACTGCCGTAGGAATCTATATCTGCCCAAATCTCCGCTCCCGGATAAGGAGTAGCAAAAGTTATCGAGATATCATCTAAGTTTAAATCCTTTATAAATCTCAATGTTTCCATTGTAGAATCCCGGCCTTCACCCGGATTGCCCCACATAAAAAAACCCTTACTTTTTAAACCCAGCTTCTTGGTCAGCCCGACGGCATTTCTTATTTTATCAAGCGTAATTCCTTTTTTGTAAAGATCCAATATCCGTTGGGATCCGCTTTCAATTCCATAGGATACCTGCCAACAACCCGCATCCTTAGCTATTTTTAATGACTCCTCATCAACGGAATCTACCCGCGTCAAACACGTCCAGGCAACATCAAGCTTTTTCTTCCGCATTAATTCTCCAAATGTAAGCAATCTTTTCTTTGATATCATAAAATTATCGTCTTCAAACATAATATTTGTTATCCGGTATTTCTTATTTAAGAATTCAACCATATCTACTATATAATCAGCGCTATGCATGGTTATATAGCTGCCGAAAACATTCTTATCGCAAAAAGAACATTTTCCAAAACAACCGCGGGAGGAAACCAGGGAAAAGCTATGCCCCGTTATCAGGCTTTGAGCCGGAAGCCTGTAAAGTTTGTTTATATCGCCCAACAAACCAAAATCCGGCATAGGTAATGCATCTAAATCCTGTATCCTGTTACGCGCTGGCGATAAATGGACATCCCCGCCTTCTCTTGTTGCTATACCATTGACTTTTTTTATGCCGGAATTGCCGTCTAGAGCCAAAAGCAATTCTTTAAGGGTATCCTCGCCTTCTCCTATAACTCCCACATCAAAATACTTGTGTTCTTTAAAAGTATCTCCCGGCAGAGAACTGACGTGGCATCCCCCGATTATAGTTTCAATGCCGGGATCAGACATTTTTATTGCGCATGCCAGCCTTGAAGCACTATCAATTGTCATCGTTGAAGCCGTAATCCCCACGTAATGAGGGCCGAAAGACCGGATTAAACCAACTGTTTCTAAAAGATCAAGCCTGCGGGCCTGGGCGTCGATTATCTCAACCACAAAACCTTCTTTTCGCGCTACGCTAGCCAAATAGCATAAAGAAACGGGCGCCTCATTCCCAGCGGCGCGCCATAATCGCCCATATCGTTTTTTAATGCTTAAAGGAGGGTTTACTAAGATTATCCGCCTATTTTTTTTCACAGACATATAAAATATGTGGGTATAAATACCCTTTATCCAGTTTTAAAGGCTTTACGCTAAAACCAATACCCTCTAAGAAATTAATAAACTTGCTTCTATTCCAAAAATACATGCCTGTTGATAAATTTCTTTTGAATATTTTCGTAACAATGGATTCTTGGATTAAACACCATAAGTATTTTAATAAAGGCCCAGTATCCATTTCTTTTATCAACAGCACCCCATTATTTTCCAAAGCGTGATAGCATTTTAAAAGCAGTTCTTTTTGCCGGGTATGATCAAACAAATATAAAATATCGATTAATATTACGGCTTTACAACTATCCAACAGCATATTAAAAACATCGGCATAGACAAATTTTATCTTATTCGAGGATACAAGCGCAAAGTTTATCCGCTCTTCGATCCAATCAACAGCAATAATTTCTCTATTCGAAGACTTTGCATACATAAAGACCGAAAACAAACCGAATCCACAACCTAGATCATAGATCCTGCCGTCTTTAGGCACATGTTTTTCTACCGCGCTAAACGGACAAGTATTTTTTCTTATCAGGTTATAAATTGATATTTTAAGATTGGCTTGCGGCATTCTGCCTTTTTTTCTTAAAAGAGACAATTTCCGGATAGAATTTAACCATCTCAAAAATAATTTTAATTATTACGGAAAGGGTCGTTAAACGTGAACATCCATATTTACGGCAAAAATAAGGCACGGGGACCTCTCTTATCTTATAACCCAGATAATTTGCCTTTGCTAATGCTTCGGCACTTATGAACGAACCTTCTGACTTTAAACAAAACCTGTCAAGGGCGGTTTTGCGGAATATTTTCATGGAGAAATTGATATCCCTTAAATTTAGCCGGTATATTTTACGAATAAGCCAATTATATACTTTTGAATAAGCCAGCTTTCGAAAAGATTCCCTGATACCAATCCTATAACCAATCACGATATCCGCCTCAGAAATTAATTTAATGAAGCCCGGCAATAACGATAGGTCAAAAGGATTATCAATATCAGAATAGATAACAATTTCTTTTGAAGCAAAAGAAAAAGCACTTTTTAAAGCTCCTCCCAGTTTGCGATTTCTTAAATGGTGGATCGCTTTGATCCTGGGATCTTCCCTGACAAGTTCATCCAATATTCCTCCCGAACCGTCGTTGCTTGCATCATCAACGATAATTATCTCAAAATCCGAAGTTATTTCCTCCAAAACAGATTTTGCCTTAAAGATAGAATGCGCTATATACTCTCTTTCGTTATACATTGGAAAAACCAAAGAAATACTTTTAACCATTTTTAGTTTTTGTTAAGCGTAACATTATAAGCATGAAGCAAAGTTTCTGCGGAGGCTTCCCAATTATATGTCTTCTCTGCCTTCTCCCTTGCCTTTCTGCCCATCTCTTCTTGTAATGACTTATTGGAAAGCAAGAAAACTATCTTATCAGCCAAAGGATACGAACGCCCCGGCTCAACTAAAATCCCAGCATCTCCTATCATCCGCTCTACCTCCCCTACTTTACTGGCGATAATAGGCTTACCCGAAGCTAAATACTCCGCTATCTTAAGCGGGCTTTTACAACGGGTAACGTCATTATCTTCAAAACACGCTACAGCGATATCACAACTTGCCATATATTCCGGGACACAAGCAGCTTCCACGGCTCCGGTAAAAATAATCTCACCCGTAAGCCCCAAATCTTTAACTCGTTGTTTTAACTCCGCGATTCTAACGCCGTCTCCGACAACCATAAAATTAGCTTTTATTCCCTTTTTTAAAACAATTCCCGCGGCTTCAATAAACAATTTAACATACTGTCCGCCATGTAGCTGGCCCACATAAAGGACCAAGGGGTGTTTTATATTATGTGTTTTCTTTACCTTCTCTCCTGAAATCCTGGGGCTAAAAATATGTAAATCTGCCCCTACGGGGACATGGAATATCTTCTCTTGCGAAATACCGAAACTTACACACAAATCACGGAGGCGCTTGCTAGATACGGAAACAGTATTTGCCATGCCCGGCAAAGTACGCTCAAGCGTCCGCAGGAATAACCCTATGCCTTTAACCGGGAAGCGGGCTGACTCGTAATAAATCATTTCTTCCCAATCATCCCAGTCATAATGAATAGGCTTATTGCTTAAGAATCCGGCTACTAAAGCGGGCAAAGATGCATAGTGGAAACATTTCTGGAAATGAACAATATCAGACCATTTAGCAAGCTTACCAAGCTTAAAACAATTCTCGGCTATATTAAATATTCCGGCTCTTCTTTTTAAAGGGATAAACTCAATGCCATACTTTGTAAAGTTCTTCAATGCCCTGTCCCATTCCAAAGGAAAATAGGCTATTTTGACCTCGTGCCCTTTTTTTACAAATTCTTTGCCAAAACTAATTATTCGAATTGTCCAAGGCTCAAACTTAGAAAAGACTTCATGAGGATGGACCAACAGGATACGCATCTTATTCACCGGGAAATATTGCCGATTTTCTAAACAATTTACGAGCTTTACAAAATAGGCTGTAAAGAAAAACGATAAAAAATAAATAGACGATCTTTCGAAATAAACGTATTTTCAAAAATATTGCCGTTACTTTATTCTGTAATATTACAATTGCTCTTAATATTTTTATGCTCGGATAAAAAGAAAACTTTCGATGCATGGCCATATTAATTAAAGCATCGTCGCAAAAACGTAAACATCCGATTTCGTTATTTAGGCTATTACCCACAACCGAAAAATAATCCTTATTTTTGTTAATATGCCGGCAATTACGGCGGAATTCCAATTGCGAAGAAGAATTCCAGATTTCCGAAAAACTCTTTTCATAAATATTACCTACGCAGATCTTATGGGATTTAAGGCAGGGGTTAACGTTGCCTTGCGAATCTATACGCGAGAATAACCATCCGGTATAACAAGGATTTTCTTGCACGCATTCTTTATCATACACGCCGCGCAGATAACCCTCGGAGGTTAAACGCCTGATGAAATCGTTTAAGTTAACAACCTTAACCTTTGAAGGCTTTAATTCCTTTAAATCATTTATCAACTTATCCCGCTGTAAAGCGGTTAAAAGCAGCGAATCAGTCATACCGGGGATAATATCGACAACAGAAAAACTTACTTCATCGGCCCCTGCTTCTTGAGCAAAATCCAACATTAGATTAATTTCATGGCAATTCAAAGAGTTAATAACATTATGGATGCGCACCAAAGGCCGGGAGTTTTGCGCGGACAAGAATAAAAGATTTTCTTTTACTTTTTCAAAAGATTTTTCATCTATACCGGGATGAAGTAAATTATAAGTCTGCTGGCTGCCGGCCCACACACTAACCACTAAATAATCCAATTTAGCTTCAACAAGCTTAAGCACGGAATCTTTGTTTGCGGCTATAAAATTCGTATACAAAGTGCATCTAATATTTTTATTCTTTATATACTCTACAGCTTCAAGCAGCTTTTCATATTTAAACGGTTCGCCTCCTCCGGATATCGTTATTTCCCTGGTGCGCATCCGGCTCAACTCATCAATAGTTTTAGTCAGCACATTATAATCAAGAAAATGTTTACGGGAATCCCGAAAATCGGATTTGAGAAGCGGCGAATTACACCAACATGCCAAACAGCTATTATCGCATTCACCGGTAACATCCAATTGAACATATTTAGGGCCGCCGGAAGATTTACATCCGTTATACATGCTTTTGATAAGCCGATAGTCATCTAAAATAGAGGCCGGGCGTAACTGCCCAACTACTTTATTAACAGTATACTTTATACCGTTATCTTTTATATATCTTCCGAGAAAATTTCTAAATGACGACTGCTTTAACATTTCACTTTAGACCGAATAACGAAAGTATCCGGTTCTTTTTGATTGGTAACGACATCATAAGATTGTGCATCGGTTCATTTTGCCACAAATTGTCACAATTATAACAACCGGTACGCTTAGAAGCGTCATTTCCTATTCTTTGAAAATAAGGATGGGATTTATCCAGGTATTTACCGTTATGGCGAAATTCGCGATATCTGCGTGAACCCCAAATATTTTTAAACCTATCTTTATGAACATTGCCCATCACCATCCTGTGGCCTTTGCAGCATGGAACAACATCACCTTTTGCTAATATCCTGGCAAATAACCAGCCGGTATAACACGGTATATCTTTTACAATTTTCTCATCATATAATCCTAATTCCAGAAACTCGGTCTTGAGCCGGCGTATAAGCCCGTCTAATTCAATTATGGCAATGTTTCTTGAAGTCCCCGGCTGAGAATAACGGCAATATTTCGGTTCATAAGAAGCCCTAAAGGCATTAAGCTTATCCAAAAAAAATATTTTCTGTTCTTTATTAAGCAGGAGACAATCCGTGCGCTCCGGGATCGGGTCATGCAAAACAAATTGAACGGCGTCTGCTTTTACGTCCATAGCAAAAGCCAACATCTGCTCGACGGTATCGTAGTTAAGGTTTGAAATAACGTTATATATTTTCACCCAAGGCTTGCCTTTTTTAGACGAATTCAACAAACGCAGCATATCAGCCATCCTTAAGAAATCATCATGGCTTTTATTTGGATGGGTTTTCTTATAAGTATCCGGATCCCCGGCCCAGAGGCTAACCGTCATTGTATCGACATTAAGCCGGATTAATTCGCCGACTATTTTTTCATTAACCAAAGTAAAATTTGTATTAATATCTACGGAAGCCTTATTTTTGTTTTTTATATAATCTACGATCTCCAGGATATTCGGGTGCATAAAAGGCTCGCCGCCTCCTACAAGCTTAACTTCACGTAATCCGCCAAGGACATTTAAATCATCCAAAGTTGTTTTTATTAAGCTAAGCGGCAAAGTCTGTTTTTTCTCCCATAAAGGCATTTCTTTATCTTTAAGCAACGGCGACCTGCACCAACAACCGATACAATTACTGTTACATTCGTTAGTTAAATCAATATGCAGGATTTCCGGGCCTAAATATGCCCTGCGGCCGTGCATTATCCCGGCGACAACCAAACCTTTATCAATATTAGAAAACCGGAACTTTCTTCCTAAATTAAACATTTCTTCCTTTCATCCACAGTTTAAATTTCTTATCCAATTCAAGGTTAACCTGCATATTATCGCAAGCAATAAGGCATCCGCATTTGCTATTATTGTTACCGATTCTCAAGAAATAAGGGTCTTTAAGATCGAACTTAATTGTTTTTTCCCTGAACATTCGCTGCTTCGTGTCATTCCAAATCTCGGAAAACGAAGAAGAATAAATATTACCCACGGGTATCTTGTCTGATTTCAAGCAGGGATAAACATTGCCATCGGCAGCTATTCTACTAAACATCCAACCCACATAGCAACGTTTGATTTTACGGGAGTTAACCTCATATTCACCCCTGGTAGCTTTTCTCGAAGATACCTTCTTTATGAAATTATCCGTTTGCTCGATAAAAGTAATCGGGGTTTTATATTTCTTTTGCAATAACCTTAATTTTTCTTTTTGCCTTTTGATATCCCTCAAAACAAACCGCCTCTGAGCCTCATTCAACAAAAGTTTATCTGTCTTACCCGGTATAACATCAATCGGAGTAAATTCCACGCTATTCGCCCTGGTCTCAAGCCCCACATCGACCATAGGTGGTATTTGATGGTAATTCTTGTTGAAAATTACATAATATATATTTACATGCGGAGAGTTCCAAGCTTCATATTCATGTTTCAAATCAGCCAGGCGGACCAACAATTCCTTGATCCTTAAAAAATCATCCGTTATCTTATTCGGGTGAATTTCACAATAGACATCTGAGTTTCCGGCCAACAGGCTTACATGCAGGAAATCCACTCTTAATTCTACGATTTTGCGTAACATCTCTTCATCTACCAAAGTAAAATTGGTGTTAACAAACACTTTCATCTTGTTAGATTTGGCTTTTTCCAATATTGCTAAAAAGTCCTTGTGCATAAAAGGCTCACCGCCCCCGGCAAAAAATATCATTTTAGTGCCTATTTCTTTTAACTCATCCAAAGTACGATTAACCAAATCAAGCGGTAATTCCTTGTCGCGCCATTCTAAAGTTTTGGCATTCTCCTCCAACAAAGGAGAATTATTCCAGCAACAAAGGCAATTATTATTACACCGGTTTGTAACATCAAATTGTACGATCTCCGGGCCCCTTAGAGCCTTAGAACCATACTTAATACCCAACATAACAAGTTCTTTATTCAATCCATCTTCCTTAACATCTTCTTGCGCCAGCAAGTTATGATGTATCAGATACTTTTTCTTTGTATCTTCAAGTTTCTTATCACTCTTTTTCTTATTGTCTTTGCTGCAATCCAGTTCACCCAATAAACTCGAGCATTCATAACCAAGCCCCAACTCTGTAAGCAAATTCCCAATCCTTGCCAATCTTTCTTTTCTTATGTTAAGATTATTCCCGCTTTTATCCTCCCAGGCAATAGCCCTGACAGTATGGTCATCTTTAAAAATCAAGCCGTATTTTTCAGAATTATCTTCAAGATCGCTATCATTATTTACCAAGCAAGTACTCAAAGCTCCGATCCGGGAAATATACTTCCGGTTATCTCTGATAAAATTATAAGTCTCCATAAAATCTTCTTCTGTTTCTCCGGGGAAGCCCACAATAATATTTATATAAGCCTGGATACCGCAAGTAAAAGTATCTTCTAAAACCTGCTTAACGTCTTCTTTCATAAAATATTTGCCCATTACCTTCAATATTTTATTCGAGAGGCTTTCGACTCCGTAAATCAAAGTACAACAGCCCGCCCCCTTCATTTTCATTAAAAGCGAACGGGTAAGGTCTTTTTTCGGGATTGCCTGAGAATCCCAATTTATTTTTAATCCTGAACCATAGACTAAATCACAGAATTTTTCCAGCTCTTTCGGATTACCATTGCAAAGCAGGTCTTTAAAACTAAAATTAGTAATACGATACCTGTCAAAATGAAATTTTATTTCTTTAAACAGATATTCCGCGGATTTAAAACGATAAGGAAAAGACATTTTATGATCATTGCAAAACGAACAATGCCCTATGCAGCCCCTGCTCATCAAAAGAGGCAGCGTGCTGGATTGATAAAGCGGCAAATTAAACTCTTCGAATGTCGGACATGGGATTAAATCTAAATTTAGAATCGGCTTTCGCGGCACAAATTCAGAAAATACACCGTGTTCATTCACGATTACCCCGGGAATATCAGATACACTATCCCCCTTGTTAAAACACTCGATTACCTGACAAAGCGTTTCCTCGCCCTCTCCGATCACAAATACATCAACCAGATTCTTAGGGATTAATGACCGCATATGCCCGGTCACGCACCCGAACCCTCCGGCTATGATTTTTATATTTTCATTAGCTTTCTTTATGCGCTTCATTAATTCAATAGTAAACAAACGATTAGCGAAATTAATGGAAAACCCTATAAACTTTGTCTTTACCGAAAGCATGGTATTGGCAATTTCATCAAATTCATCTTCAAAAACTTGGTATAAAAGAAGAAAGTCCTGTTCTTTTGACCAGGCATTATAATAATTTTGATGCCACCATTTTCGGTCTTCCTTGTTAATAATGCTATAAAGCGATATGTTGACGTCTAGAACCAAAGGCTTGAGGCCTTTTTCCCTTAAATAAGTAGATAAATATGCTATACCCAAAGGAGGCATACTGACATCCCAAGGAGGGCATAAAACAAGCAGAATATCTACATCGGAATATTTATCAGCGCCTTTTATCATAATCTTGCCTGGCGAAGTTCTCATGATCTGATTGTCAATTTTATTTTTATGCCTTAATACAAAATTCCATATTCTTACCAGAACAAACTTTAAGCCATACAACCTGAGCCATTTAAATATTTTAAGCACTGCCTTATCTTTCAACATCGTCAAAAACCCGCTTATCGACTCAATAACATTATCATTATTCGCCGATAGATAAGCGCGCCGTTTTAAAAAAATGTATTTTAAATACCCGGATGCCTTGACAAGAGCAAACCGAATGCCGTTTTTACGATAGAACTCAATAAATTTTTTCAAATCCCCCCGTACCCCTCTTTTTCTGCATAAATGATCATCCCACAGCCTATAGGCCATTTTTTGTGCCAGCTCAAGGTCGGAACCACTCAAATTATTCAATTTCATCACGCTGCCGGAATTTCCGTCATACTTAGACCAGTCCTTAGTTATAATCAGTTTTTCTTTTTCCAAAGTATTAAAATACTCCGTATCGGGAAAAGGAGTTGTGATAGAAAATTGTAAAGAAAAAGGGTCCATTTTCAACGCAAAATCTATTGTTTCTTTAATAGTCTTCTTTGTTTCTCCCGGCAAACCAAACGTAAAAGTTAAATGTACTTTGATGCCAAATTCCTTAGTCAGTTTTATCATTTTCACTGACTTTTTAATATCCATATTCTTTTTCATAGCATCAAGAATATGCTGATTAGCCGATTCAATCCCGTATTTTACCGCATACAATCCCGCGGACTTCATTTCCTTCAGAATTTCTTCATCCATCAAATCCGAACGCGCCATAATGGCCCATGGTACTTTTTCCAAACCTCTATTCTTTATCTCCCGGCAAAATTCAAGCATTCTATCCTTGCCGATATTAAAAGTATCATCATCAAAATATACCGACTTAAACCCTTTGTAGCGTATTAAATATTCCATCTCGTCGATAACATCATTAATATCTCTTGGCCTATAATTCCTTCCCTGGTACATAACCTGCGGCCAAAGGCAGAAAATACATTGAAACGAACAGCCGCGACTTGCTATCATTTGCGCGCTTGGGGTCGGCATTCCACCGGGAGCATCAAGATACTTTTCCATCGGCAGGCAATCACGAACAGGCCAAGGTAACAGGTTAATATCGCATAATTCCCGTGCAGAATTTTTAACCGGCTTTTTGTTATCCCTATAAATTAAGCCTTTCACCTGAGAAAAATCATTGCTACCGCTTCGTAAACATTGTGCCAACTCTAATAATGTAAACTCATATTCACCGCACAAAACAAAATCGACAAAAGGATAATCTTTCAAAAAATCCTCGGTATATATCCGGGAGTGAGGGCCACAAACCGCTATTTTCTTTCCCAGAAGCGAAATATTCTTTAACATACGCAGGTCTTCCCAAAACGACGGAGTTGAAACCTCGGCTACCAATAAATCAAAATCAAGAGATGAAATCCGTTCGGTTATTTTTTCTTCGCTTGTACATTCAGCTATAGCATCAATTACATTTGCTTCAATGGTATTGCGTCGTAAAAGCGAAGCTGCCTGAGCCAAAAAAAACGGAAAAGGCATATAGTTATCTTCTTTCGTAATTTTTATATGCGGCCAGCGCGAACCCGCGCGAACCCCCCAATTCCCTCCGATGTGCCAAGGAAGATTCACTAATAATACTTTCAAATCATGTTTTCTAATTTCTGAGGAAACTTTACCGGATTTTGCCGTAGCAAAATTGTTATCATGTAAAACTTCGAGTTTAGCATCCAATAAACTTTCCTCTTGAAATATTCTTATCCTTCCGCTAAAAATTTTATACCTGCCGGGATAAAATTTACGCTCAGAACAAACGCTTTTGTATTTAAACCCCAAAATATTACTACCGGTAACAGAATGACTATTTTTAACTAACCCTTGATAATCCCTGTTGGAAACCTCAAAAATAAAAGGAGGCAGAGAAGCCTCCCCGGAATAAAACCTTGCCCCTATAAATTTGTCAAACAAACCCGCATCTGCCAAATCACATAATTCATTGCGTATATCATAAAAAAAACCGTCTTTACGGCTGGCAAGCCACGATTTATAATTCGGGCTTACCGAGCACAACAGCTCAATCTCATCCACATGGGAATCATCATTAACATCTAAATAAACCTGCCAATCAATAGTGCCGTCCGTGTTTATCTTTATATCCCACAACTGGCTTGAAATAATTTCGCCAAATAACAACTTCAGCTTCAAACTATTATCGGTCCGGCTTAAAATACTCCAACCGGCCTTATTCGAAGGCAGAATAATTCCCCTGGCACGCAGAAGAGAAATCAAACCTTGGCCTTTAGTCAATTCAAAGTTATTCCAGAAAATATGCAAACTTTGGCCTTTCCAAATGATTTTAATATTTCCGCTGGAAATTACCGCCTGAGAATCATTTTTTATTAATTCTTCGCTCATAATCCTAATCGCACCTCTGTGGAAAAGCTATTTACGCCTTTCAAACAACGCCCGTTCTTTATTTCTCTCTGATACTGCAGCAGCCTCGCTTTATAAAAATAATCTGTATTTTCAATTATCGCCTTGAAACCAGGCTCCCCGCTGTTTTGAAAAACTATTCCGGGTAAGTTTTCACCGGATGCGCCTACTTGGCCCTTTGGAGGGATGCCGTACCAAAACCTGAAAGGCAGTATATCGTAGCATGAAGTAAATTCATCCAGAAACTTATATTTATCCATTCCTGGGATAAACCAATCCTGATATCCGCAATCCAGCATCAAGCCTACCTGTTCTATATCTATCGTAATTTCTTCCAAAATTTCCGTATTAACCGTAAAGTTTAACGAAGCATTCTTGGTTAATTCAATTCTCCACTCTTGTTTTACCGGCAGATAAAACCAATTACCGCAAACCACAATTACCTTATCGGTTTTACTTCTTACCTGCCAAACTGCCTGGTAAGAATCATGCCAAATACCCAAAGAACGTACGGCTGTATATAAACCCAAGCCAGCAGTAAGTTCTTTTCGATTAAGAAACAATCTCCCTCTGCCCTGATCAAATGAAAAATCTATACCTGTCGAGCTTAGCTTCGGAATATTATTAAAAACCCCTTTATCGGCAAATCTTATATTTTCTCCTAAAACCATACTGCCCTCCAAAGATAAAGCGGGGTGAAAACTCTCATCTTTAGAATTAAAAATGGAGAAATTGGCATAAAGCATTTCGGATCCAAGGTTTTTTTGTTTATAAATACCGAGATTTATCTTCCCAAAATCATAGAAGACATTAATTAACAGGTTTTCATTTTTACCTGCGGCATCCCGAACCAGCGCTATTGTATTCACCTTGCTATCTTTTAACCTTACCGGAGAAATCTCTTCAATATACTCTTTGTTACTGAAATCTCCTGCCTCAAAAGGAGTCCTCCAGCTTAAAAACTCATTATCCAAACCTATTTTAAGCTGATAATTCTTTAAATTTAAGTCTCTATCACCTTCAAAACTTATTTTAAACCCTAAATTACCTTCAGAACCAAAAAACAATACCCACTTTTGGAGCACCGCGAATCCCGGGTTGAATTTAAGCGTTAACCCCAATTCATTATCCCCCTCTCGCCTGACTTCCCACTCACAAGCAGTAAAATCATACCATGCCCCATTTAACAGGAATGAACCATGCAGGCCGTTCTTTTTAGTGATTTCTTTATCTTTGTGGTATATCCGGATGGCTTTTTCTTCTAGATCCACAAATAACCTGGTGT
>ORJL011918956.1_pt1 | contig 18930 bp, 16 predicted proteins | sample 1779941 | NCBI WGS metagenome assembly ORJL01 (sample SAMEA104232317, study PRJEB22302) | groundwater metagenome | biome: forest; feature: aquifer; material: groundwater | place: USA | collected 2011-08-07 | depth 5.8 m | reverse complement strand
GCGTTGTTCGAGGCCGAAGCCGCCGAGAAGGATGTTGTGCTGACGGTGCGCGCGCAGCCGGGGCTGCCGTCGGGGAATGCCGACCCGCAACGCGTGGAGCAAGTGGTGGGTAATTTACTCAGCAATGCGCTGCGCTACGTTCCGTCGAAAGGGCACGTGACCATTGAGGTGCGCCGCGCCGCGCAGGGTGTGGAACTGGCCGTGACCGACGACGGCCCCGGCGTGCCCGAAGCCGACCTGCCCAAACTGTTCGACCGTTTTTGGCGCAGCGAAAAATCGCGCGGGCGCGCTGCGGGCGGCGCGGGGCTGGGGCTGGCTATTGCGCGGCATCTGGTGGAGGCGCAGGGTGGAACCATTGCCGCGGTCAACGTGACGGGCGGGGGACTGCGGGTGTCGTTCGTATTGTCATAATTGCCTGGATGTGCTGTTGGGCAGCGGATGCAGCATCACTGTCAAATGAAAATATGATCTTCTTCACTTCATCACCGGCGAGGCGGGAAGTATAATGGCGGGCAATTCAGTCCGTTTACCGTGATCACCGGAGGGCGAGGCCGACGAAAGCGGCGCTTTCTTGAGCCTTCGCCGGTGCGGTCAATTTCCATTCGCCAAAGGATACAAACATGACAGCAACATTGATCGATGGCACGGCCATTGCGGCCAAAGTGCGGGCGCAAGTCGCCACAGATGCGGCAGCCTATTTTGCCGGGACCGGCAAGAAACCGGGGCTGGCCACGGTGCTGGTCGGCGACAACGCCGGCTCGCAATCGTACGTCAAATCCAAACGCAAGGCATGCGCCGAAGCCGGGATGGAATCGTTCGGCTTTGAACTGCCCAAGACGGCCACGCAGGAAGAAGTGGAGAGCCTGGTTGCCAGGCTTAACGCCGACCCCAACGTGCACGGCATTCTGGTGCAGTTGCCTCTGCCGGAGGGTCTCAACGAAGAGAGCGTCCTCAACAAGATTAGCATTGACAAAGACGTGGACGGGTTCCACCCGGTGAACATTGGCCGGCTTTCGATGAAGGGCCGCCAGCCGCTGTTCGTGCCCTGCACGCCCGCGGGGTGCATGGTGCTGTTGGAGGAAGCCGGGGCGCAGTTCAAAGGGGCCAACGCCGTGGTGCTGGGCCGCTCGAACATTGTGGGCCTGCCCGCCGCCATGTTGCTGCTGCACCGCGATTGCACCATCACCATCTGCCATTCGCGCACCAAAGACCTGGCCGCCGTGTGCCGCGAGGCGGATATTCTCATTGCCGCGGTGGGTCGCCCGCAAATGGTGAAGCGCGACTGGGTGAAGCCCGGCGCGTACGTGATTGACGTGGGCATCAACCGCATCCCCGATGCAACGAAGAAAAGCGGTTCGCGGTTGGTGGGTGACGTGGACTTTGACGATGTGAAAGAAGTGGCCGGAGCCATTACGCCCGTGCCGGGCGGCGTGGGGCCGATGACCATTGCCATGCTGATGCGCAATACCATGCGCTCGGCGCAGGCGAAGTTAACGTCGTAGGGGCAAGGTCTTGTGCCTGCCCTCAAGGCGACTGGCTTAGGGGCAGGCCTTGTACCTGCCCTCAGAACGACCGGCGCAAGGGCGGGTCTTGTGCCTGCCCTCAGAGCGATCGGCGTAGGGGCAGGTCTTGTGCCTGCCCTCAGGGTGACCGTCGTAGGGGCAAGGCTTGCCCTTTACGAGAATAGGAGAGCCGCATGATCAACAAGGTAGTTCAAGACGCAATGAATGAGCAAATCAACAAAGAACTGTACTCGGCTTACGTGTATCTGTCGATGTCGGCCTATTTCACCGGCGCCAACCTGCCGGGCTTTGCCCACTGGATGAGGGTGCAGGGCAAAGAGGAGCAGGAGCACGCCATGAAGTTCTACGACTTCATTCACGACCGGGGAGGGGCGGTGACGCTCAAGGCCCTTGCCCAGCCCCCGGCGGATTTTAAGTCACCGGTGGCGGTGTTTCAAGAGGCCTTTGCCCACGAGCAGCGGGTGACGGCCTCCATCCACCAGCTTTACGAGACGGCGGTGAAGGAAAAGGACTACCCGGCGCAGGTGATGCTGCAGTGGTTCATCAACGAGCAGGTTGAAGAAGAGAAGAACGCCGGCGAAATTGTGGCGCGGCTGAAGATAATTGGCGATCACCCCGGCGCGTTGTTTGCGCTCGACCGCGAGTTGGCGGCGCGGGCCGGGGAGTAGCGCACCCGAATCCGGGGCAGGCCATACGCCTGCCCCGTTTGCGTTAATTTCAGATTGGCAATTGACAAGTGACCGTCTCCGGGGCTATATTGTACTTTGTATGACAAAGTGCTGAGGAGCCGATGGAGACGCTGGTTGTTCGTCATGCTGCGCTGTTGGTCACGATGGATGAGGCCCGCCGGGAAATTCCGGACGGGGGGATGCTGATCCGGGATGGGGTGATCGAGGCGGTAGGCCTGACCCATGAACTGCCCACCGTGGCAGACGCCAAGGTGCTGGACCTCAGCGGCCACATCGTGGCCCCCGGGCTTATCAACACTCACCATCATCTGTATCAAACCCTCACCCGCGCGGTACCTGCGGCGCAAGATGCCCCTCTGTTTGGCTGGCTCAAAACGCTCTACCCCATGTGGGCGCGACTGACGCCGGAGGCCGTTTATATTTCGGCGCTCACCGGCATGGCCGAGCTGTTGCTCTCCGGCTGCACCACCGCCAGCGACCATTTGTATCTGTTCCCCAACGGCTCCACCCTCGAAGATGAAATCCGCGCCGCGCAGGAGATCGGCATTCGGTTTCACGCTGCGCGCGGCTCGATGAGCCTCGGCGAATCCAAAGGCGGCCTGCCGCCCGATAGCGTGGTGGAAGACGAGGCGGCCATCCTCAAAGACACACAGCACTGGATAGAAAAATACCACGACGCAAAACGCGGCGCCATGGTGCGCGTGGCGGTTGCGCCGTGCTCGCCGTTCTCGGTCAGTTCCGAGATCATGCGGCAGTCGGCGGAGTTGGCGCGGCGTTACGGCGTGATGCTGCACACCCATTTGGCCGAGACGCTGGACGAGGAGCAGTTCTGTCTGGAAAAGTTCGGCCACCGCCCGGTGGATTATATGGAAACGCTGGGGTGGGTGGGGCAGGATGTGTGGTATGCCCACGCGGTGCACGTGAACGACTCGGAGATGGCGCTCATGGCCCGCACCGGCTGCGGCGTGGCGCACTGCCCGTCATCCAACATGCGGCTGGCGAGCGGCATCGCGCCGGTGAAGAAGTGTCGCGCCGCCGGGGTGAAGGTGGGCCTGGGCGTGGATGGCTCGGCCAGCAACGACAGTTCGCACATGCTCGGCGAGGCGCGGCAGGCGATGTTGCTTTCGCGATTGGCGTCATCACTTCAACCCCCGGTCCAGCCCTTCTCCGTTGGAAGCGAGCCGGTAGCAGGGGGGAGCTGGATGTCTGCCCGCGAAGCGTTGGAAATTGCCACGATAGGCGGCGCGAAGGTGCTGGGACGCGACGACGTGGGGGCGCTGGCCAAAGGCATGTGCGCCGACTTCTTTGCCCTCAACCTTAACCGGCTCGATTATGCCGGAGCCGCCGTGCACGACCCCGTGGCCGCCGTGATCTTCTGCGCTCCGCAGAAAGCCGACTTTGTGATGGTGAACGGCAAGGTCATCGTGAAAGAGGGCGAACTGCAAACGGTGGAGTTGGGGCCGGTGATTGAACAACACAACCGGATTGCAAAGAATTTAGTGAACGGGTGAGGATTAATATGCCATCCCCATTTCCTGGCATGGATCCGTATATTGAGCAACCGGCGGTTTGGCCGGATTTCCACTCAGACTTAGCCGGAGAGATTCGGGCGCGACTCAACCCACATCTTCGTCCGCGCTATTTTGCGACGACGGAAATTACGATCATTTACGAAAACGCTGTCACTGGCAAACGCCATCAGGGTCGGCCCGATGTCGGGGTGCAGTCTCTGAGAGAAACGCAACTTGCGTATGAAGCCGCGCCTGCCGCCGGCATCGGGGCGCCGGAGCCTGTCGAAAGCCGCGTTGTGCCTGACGACCCGCTGAAATTCTATAGTGTCGAGATTCGGACGGCGAGCGAGCGCAAATTGGTGACGAGCATTGAAATACTTTCACCCGCGAATAAACAGCGCGGCCATGATGCTTTCGAGATTTATGAGCGCAAGCGGCGAGGCATTTTAGTTTCGGAAACACATTTCATTGAAATTGATCTGTTGCGCGGTGGTGAGCGTCCACAATTGGTTGACCCTGTGCCGCCCGCGCCGTATTACATCACCCTCAGCCGCGCCGAGCGCCGCCCTAAGGTGATGGTGTGGCCGGTGCAGCTCCGAAATAGGTTGCCGGTCGTGCCTGTGCCTCTGCGTGAGCCGGACCCGGACGTGCCGCTTGATCTCGGCGCAGTGGTGGCCGCCGTCTATGAGCGGGGCGCTTACGACATTCAATTGGACTACAACCGGCCGCCGCCACCGCCGCCGCTGTCAGCGGAAGAGCAAACGTGGGTTGAGATGATTCTGAAACGGGAGAAGCAAAATGCCCAAACGCCGGTCGTGGCATGAAGTTTCGCGTGAACTCGTGGATTGCGCCATGGGCCGCGCGCCCGCCGATTTGCTGATCCGCAACGGGCAATGGGTGTGCGTGCAGTCCGGCGAGATTGTGCCCAACACCGACATTGCGGTGAAGGGTTCGCGCATTGCTTACATTGGGCCGGATGCGAGCCACACGCTGGGGCCTGACACGCGGGTGATCGATGCTGCCGGGCGTTACCTTGTGCCGGGGCTGCTCGACGGGCACATGCACGTCGAATCGGGCATGGTCACCGTGACCGAATTTGTGCGGGCGGTGATACCGCACGGCACCACCGGCATGTTCATTGACCCGCACGAGATCGCCAACGTGTTTGGCTTGCGCGGCGTGAAGCTGATGGTGGATGAGGCCGCGCATATGCCCATCAACGTGTGGGTGCAAATGCCGTCGTGCGTGCCCTCGGCGCCGGGGCTGGAAACGCCGGGCGCAAGCCTGGGGCCGGACGAGGTGCGCGAGGCGATGACGTGGCCCGGCATCGTCGGGTTGGGCGAGATGATGAACTTCCACGGTGTGCTCCTTTCGGACGAAAAGATGCACGGCGAAATGGCCGAGACGATGAAGGCGCACAAAGTGATCGGCGGGCACTATGCTGCGCCCGATCTGGGGCGGCCCTTTCACGGGTACGTGGCCGGGGGACCGGAGGATGATCACGAAGGCACACGTGAGGAAGATGCCGTGGCCCGCGGGCGGCAGGGAATGAAAGCCATGCTGCGACTGGGGTCGGCGTGGTACGACGTGGCCGCCCAGATCAAAGCCGTTACCGAGTCCGGGTTGGACTCGCGGCACTTCCTCCTCGTCACCGACGATTCGCATTCGGGCACGCTGGTGAACGAAGGGCACATGGATCGGGTGGTGCGCCATGCCGTCGCGCAGGGCCTGCGGCCCATCACCGCCATTCAAATGGCAACGCTGAACACGGCGGAGCATTTCGGCCTGGCTCACGACATGGGCCAGCTTGCGCCGGGGCGCTACGCGGATGTGTTGATTGTGAGCGACCTGCCCTCGCTGGCGATTGACGTGGTGATTGGGGCGGGCGAGGTGCTGGCCGAGGGCGGGCGATTGCTGGCCGACCTGCCGCGCTTTGAGTACCCGGCGGACGTGAAGCAATCGGTGCATTTGGGGAAGGCATTGAAGGCGGAAGACTTCAAAATCCCAAACTCCACGCGAAGCGTCCAAACTCCAAACTTCAAATCTCGGAATCCGAGAGTCAAGGCGAATGTGATTGGGGTGATTGAAAACCAGGCCCCCACGAAGCACCTGGTGTTTGAGTTGCCGGTGCGCGACGGCGCCGTGTACGGCGACCCGGCCCAGGACGTGTGCAAAGTGGCGCTGGTGGAACGGCACGTGGGCACGGGCGGGGTGCAGGTGGGTTTTGTGCACGGGTTCGGCTTCAACGTGCCGTGCGCCATTGCCTCCACGGTGGCCCACGACAGCCATCATATGCTGGTGGTGGGCACCGACGACGCGGCCATGGCGTTGGCGGCCAACGAGTTGGCGGCGCGCGGCGGCGGCATGCTGGTGGTAAAGGATGGGCAAGTGGCCGCCGTAGTGGAACTGCCCATTGCCGGGCTGATGTCGGATGAGCGGGCCGATGCAGTGGCGCAAAAGGCGGAGAAGGTGCTGGCAGCCTACCGCGCCTGCGGCTGCGCTCTGCACAACGCCAACATGCAACTGTCGTTGTTGGCGCTGGTGGTCATTCCCGAGCTTCGTATTTCCGATCTGGGGCTGGTGGACGTGACAAAATTTGATTTTGTGCCGGTGTTGGTATAACGCTTATGATGACCAGTGCAACCATGAACCCAAAAGCAAACACAACCATGCAATTAGACTCGCGCCCGCTGTACGCGCGCGCTGAAGAGGCGCTGGGAGCTTTGATCAACTCCCTCCAGCCGGGTGCGCGCCTGCCCACCGAACCCGACCTGGCAAAGCAGTTGAGCATTTCTCGAGCCACGTTGCGCGAGGCCATGCGCCTGTTTGAGGAGCGCGGGCAGATTGCGCGCAAGCCGGGAGTGGGCACCTTTATCCTTGGGCCGCACCCGATCATCGAGAGCGGGCTGGAAATGCTGGAGAGCATCGACACGTTGGCGGCCCATCTCAATTTTGAAACGCACATGGCCGACGTGACGGTGACCGAGCGCGCCGCCGACGAGATCGATGCCGCGGCGCTGGAATTGCCCCAGGGCGCGCCGGTGATGACGATTTCGCGTTCGATCTTGGCCGGCTCGGTGCCGGTGGCCTACCTCACCGACGTGCTGCCGGTCGGCGTGGTTTCCGAGTCGGAGCTGGTGAGCTTCAGCGGGTCGGTGCTGGATTTGCTGCTGCGGCGCGGCAACCCGCCGTTGGGCCAGTCGCGCACGGCCATTACCGCCGAGTCGGCGGACGGGGCGCTGGCGCGGCATTTGAGCCTTCAGCGCGGCACGCCGCTGCTGCATTTTGAGGCGGTGCTTTACACCGCTGACGGCCGGGCGGTCGATCATTCGCACAGTCATTTTGTGCCGGGATACTTCAAGTTCCACGTTGTAAGGAAAGTCGGAAGATGAGTTAACCGCAGAGACACAGAGAGGGCGCAGAGTTCGCAGAGAGTTCTAAAGATTCTCCGTGAACTCAGCGTGAACTCCGCGTCTCTGCGGTAAGACAGGAGAAACATGAAAGAGGTTGCCGAAATTCAAAAGCGCGTTGCAGCTTCGCGCGACGACATCATCAAGTTCATGCGCGAGATTTGCGCCATTCCCTCGATGGAGTCCCAGATTGGCCCGGTGGGCGAGCGCATTGCAGCCGAGATGCGAAAGCTCGGCTTCGACGAGGCGCGGTTCGACAAGATGGGCAACATCATGGGGCGGATTGGCTCCGGGCCTAAAGTGATTGTTTACGACTCGCACATTGACACGGTGGGGCTGGGCGACCGTTCGGCGTGGGAATGGGATCCGTTTGAGGGCAAAGTGGAAGACGGCGTGCTGTACGCTCGCGGGTCGTGCGACGAGAAGGGCAGCACGCCGGGCATGGTGTACGGGCTGGCGCTGGCGCGCGATCTGGGCTTGCTGGAGGGTTTGACCGCGTACTACTTCGGCAACATGGAGGAGTGGTGCGACGGCATTGCGCCCAACTCGTTTGTGGAAGCCGACCCCAAAGTGCGCCCCGATTTTGTGGTGATTGGCGAGCCGACGAAGATGCAGGTGTATCGCGGCCACAAAGGGCGGGTGGAGTTGAAGATCACGGCCAGCGGCAAATCGGCGCATGCCGCCTCGCATCACCTGGGCGACAACGCGCTGTATAAATTGCTGAACATCATCGCCGGAATTCGCGATCTCGACGCGAAGCTGCCGAGCGACCCGTTTTTGGGCAAGGCCACGGTGGTGGTGACGGATGCCAAGGTGAGCACCGTTTCGATCAACGCCGTGCCCGACGGCTTTACTATCTTTATTGATCGGCGCGTGACCTTCGGCGAAACGAAGGAGAGCGCGGTTGCGCAGATCCGGGCGTTGATCCCCGAAGACCAGCGCGACCAGATCAAACTGGAGGAATTGTTTTACGATGAGCCGAGCTACACGGGTTTCGTGTTCCCGGTGGACAAATACTATCCGGCCTGGGCGCTCGACGAAAACCATTTGCTCGTGCAGGCCGGGCAAAGCACCATTGAGTCTTTGTGGAATGAGAAGCGCCCTTCGAGTAAATGGAGTTTTTCGACCAATGGGACTTATTGGGCTGGCAAAGCGAAAATTCCATCCATCGGTTTTGGTCCGGGCGATGAAGCAGTGGCCCACGCCGTGCACGAGCACATCAAGTTGGATGACGTTGTGGCGGCCACGGAGTGGTATGCGCTGTTCCCGAAATCGCTGTCTGACAGAATGACATTAGGCCGGTGAAAAACGGATCAATGGCATACTATGGCGCAGAGGTTGTGAACTATCCTGTGGGTAAACGCTATTCACCGACAGGAGGGTCTCACCATGCGTAGCTTTACCGGACGCGACATTTTGTCGCTAAAAGATTTCGAGCGGGAAGACTTCTATCGGGTCTTCCAGGTGGCAAAGGAGCTGGAACCCATTGCGCGCAACCGGCGCAACAGCGACCTGCTGAAGGACAAGACTTTGCTCACCGCCTTCTATCAACCCAGCACGCGCACCCGGCTGGCGCACGAAGCCGCCATGCACCGGTTGGGCGGCCACGTGCTGGGATTCTCGGACGTGAAGAACACGCGGGCCGGCGACTTCTATCAAGAGTCGATCAAGGACACGGTGCGCATGCTGGAGTATTACGGCGACGTGATTGCCATGCGGCACTTCCAGCAGGGCGCGCCCGCCGAGGCGGCCAAGTGGGCCAGTGTGCCGGTGATCAACTGCGGCGACGGCTGGGGCGAGCATCCCACGCAGGTGCTCACCGATATGTACACCATCCTCAACGAGAAGGGGCATCTCGACGGGCTGACGTTCCTGTGCATTGGCGATATGCGCATGCGCACCATGCACTCGATCTCGTATGCCATGACGCAGTTCGACATCGAAGCCATGTACGTCTCCCCGCCGGAGATGGCGTTGACCAGCGAATTCAAAGCGGAACTCTGCGAGCGCAGCCTGCACTTCCGCGAGGCGGAGCACGTGGAGCAGGTGATTGGCCAGGCCGACGTGATCTATATGGAGCCGGTGGTGCAACCGGATTACACCAAAGCCCGGCAGGAGAAAGCCGAGACCTACGGGCTGACTCCGGCCAACTATCGGGTCACCCGTGAATTGCTGGCGACCAAAGGCAAACCCGACGCGATCGTATTGCACTCGCTGCCGCGCATGGATGAACTGCCTACCGAAGTGGATGTGACTCGTCACGCCCGCTACTGGCAGGAAGCCTTCAACGGCGTGGTGGTGCGGATGGCGCTGCTGGCGCTCGTCCTGGGGGCCATGGAATAGGGCTTCCGCCGTGCGCAACAAATCGGTTTTTGCCCTGGGCGTTGTCACGGAGGTGACTCATGTCCGTCTACGAAGATCTGCGCAGACATTGCGGAGAAACGAGCGCTGAACAGAAATTGAAGATACTGCGGCTGGAGTTGTTGCGACCCATCATCTCGGTGCAATCGGCTGCCAGCCTGCTCAAGCAAATTGACGCCGATGTGGTCAAGGGGCTGCCGGAGAACATCAGCCCGGCCGAGTTCGAGCATGTGGTGAATTGGCTGGCCGAGGCGGGCAACGATCTGAAAGAGATTCTCGACGCCCTGACTTGCGAGTGCGAAGACGTGCCGGTGCACCAGATCAACTGAGCGCCGCCGGCGCCGTCAATCGAGTTTTCGCTGAACAGGTTTGCGCCGGCAGCGGCGCAATCCTGTTCAGCACATCTTGTACAAGCTAACAAAATCAGACTCAAGGAGAGAGGGATATGCAAACAAACTTTCGTGGCCGGGATTTCATCGGCGACCTCGACTTCAGCAAAGAGGAAGTGGAGACTGTGCTGGAAGTGGCCTGGGACCTGAAGCGCAAGCGCGCGCTGGGCGAACCGCATGCCCTGTTGCGCGACAAAGTGCTGGCCATGCTGTTCTTCTTCACCAGCACGCGCACCCGCGGCTCGTTCGAGGCGGGCATGGCCCAACTCGGCGGCCACGGCGCGTTCATCGATTCCCAGACTACCCAGATTTCGCACGGCGACACCGCCAAGGAAATCGGCGAAATCTTCGGGCGCTACTTCGACGGCATTGCCATTCGCCAGTGCGATTGGCAGTTTGGCAACAAGTACGAAAACGAAGTGGCCCGGGCCAGTCGTGCGCCCATCCTCAATATGCAGTGTGACGTGTATCACCCGTTCCAGTGCCTCGCGGACCTGATGACGATCTTCGAGAAAAAGGGCCGCGACCTGCGCCGCAAGAAGGTGGTCGTGTCGTGGGCGTACGCCGCATCGTACAGCAAACCAATCTCCGTGCCGCAATCGCTCGTTCTGCAGATGACGCGTTTCGGTTGCGATGTGGTGCTGGCGCACCCGCCGGAGTTCAAGCTGATGCCGGAAATCATGGACATGGCCCGCGAGAACGCCCGCAAGTACAATGTGGGCTTCGAGGTGACCGACAACATGGACGAGGCGTTCAAGGATGCCGACGTGGTGTACCCCAAGAGCTGGGGGCCGCTGATGACCACCACCGGCAAAGAGGAAGGCAAGGCGCTCATTGACAAGTACAAGTCGTGGATCACCGACCAGCGCCGCATGGATCTGACGAAGGACGATTCCATTTACATGCACTGCCTGCCGGCCGACCGCAATCTGGAGGTGGCCGACGAGGTCATCGACGGGCCGCATTCGGTGGTGTACGACGAAGCCGAAAACCGCCTGCATACGCAGAAGGCGGTCATGGCATTGACGATGGGCTAGGGACAATTCACAATTGACAATGCGCAATGCTCAACGCATTGTGCATTGAGCATTGTGCATTGAGCATTGTTCTATGGGCAAAATCGCTGTGGTCGCCGTTGGCGGAAACTCACTTATCACCGACGAGAAGCATCGCACGGTGCAGGATCAATATCTCGCGGCTTGCGAGTCGATGAAACACATCGCCGGCATGATCGAAACCGGGTGGGACGTGGTGGTCACGCACGGTAACGGCCCGCAGGTGGGGTTCATTCTGCGGCGTTCGGAGCTGGCGCGCCACGAATTGCACGAGGTGCCGCTCGATGCCTGTGGCGCCGATACGCAAGGCGCCATCGGCTACATGTTCCAAAAAGCGCTGCACAACGAATTCAAACGGCGCGGGATCAAGAAGGAAGCGGCCACCGTGGTGACCCAGGTGCTGGTGGACAAAAATGATCCGGCGTTCCAGAAGCCATCGAAGCCCATTGGCTCGTTTATGGACGAAGCCATGGCGCTGAAAAAGCGCGACGATGAAGGCTGGAACGTGGTGGAGGATGCCGGGCGCGGCTGGCGGCGGGTGGTGGCTTCGCCGTTGCCTAAGCAGATCATCGAACGAGCGGCCATCGAAGCGCTGATCGGCTCCGGCTTCACCGTGGTGGCCGTGGGCGGCGGCGGCATCCCGGTTGTGGAAACTGACCAAGGCGACCTGCAGGGCGTTGAGGCAGTTATTGACAAAGATTACGCCTCGGGGTTGTTAGCGAACAGTATTCAGGCCGATTTATTCGTGATCTCTACGGCTGTCGAAAAGGTGGCGATCAATTACAATAAGCCGGGGCAGCAATGGCTCGACCGCATGACATTGGCTGAGGCCCGGCAGCACTTGGCCGAGGGGCAATTTGCCAAAGGCAGCATGGGCCCGAAAATCCAGGCCGTCATCTGGTACCTCGAGCGGGGCGGCAAAGAAGCGCTGGTGACCAATCCCGAAAACATCGAACGTGCATTGGCTGGACAGACCGGGACGCGGATCGTGCCGTAATCGCGCTGACTATTGCAGGAAAGGAGGATTTACAAGAGACCCTCAACCCTAATCAGAAACATGAATCGCATTCAGGAGATTGCGCTCCCAAGGCGCACAGTATCCGTTATTAGTGCTTTATGGAGGAGTGAGAATGTCGAACAAAAAACTGTGGACGCTGGTAAGTTTGCTCGTGGTCGCCGCCATGGTAGTCACCGCCTGTGGTGGCGTCGCTGCCGGACCCACGGCCACGCCCGAAGTCGTCGGCGGCTTCCAAATCCCGGCTGTTGAAGAAGGCAAATTCAACGTGGCCATGGTGCTCATCGGCCCCCATGACGACGGCGGCTGGAGCCAGGCGCACTACGAAGGCTTGCTCTACGTTGAGCAAAACGTGCCGGACTCGCACGTCGCCTACATCGAATTCGTGCCTGAAGGCGCGGACTCCGAGCAGGTGTTCCGTAGTTTAGCGCGCAAGGGCTTCGACCTGATCATCGGCACTTCGTTTGGCTACATGGACCCGATGGCGACGGTCGCGGAAGAATTCCCCGACGCGATGTTCATTCACCTCACCGGGTTCAAGACCAACGGCAAAAACTACGGCAACCTGTTCGGCGCGATGGAAGTGATGAAGTACATCGGCGGCATGCTGGCCGGGTCGCGCGCCAAGACGGACGGCAACCCGAAGCTGGGCTATATGGCCACCTTCCCCATCCCCGAAGAACTGCGGTTGGGCAACGCCATTGCGCTGGGCATGAGGCGCACTTGTCCGGAATGCACGATGGACGTGCGCTGGATCAACACCTGGCACGATCCGGTGATCGAGAAGGAAGGCGCGGCCTCGCTCTTTGACGGCGGCGCGCAAGTGGTCTTCACCGGCGCCGACACTCCGGCCGCTGGCGACGTGGCGACGGAGAAAGGCAAGTGGGGCGTGAACTATGACCACGTCGGCGCGTGCAAGACCAGCGGCTGCCTGACCGCGCTGTACTGGACCTGGGGCCCGGTGTATGCCCGGATTGCCGCAGAAACTAAAGCCGGCACGTACGTCCCCGGCTACGAATACTTCGACGCGGACGCGGGCGCGATGGGCCTGTACGGGTTCATGGAAGGCCAGACCCCGCAACCGGGAGTCGCCGGCCTGCCTGCGGAAGACGTGAAGTTGATCAAAGATACGCTGGCTGCGGCGCTGGCCGGGAAATTCACCCGCTTCGACGTGTTCAAAGGCCCGATCTTCGACAACAAGGGCAACCAGATCCTCGCCGACGGCGTTTCGCTGGAGCAAGTAGACCTGGACGGCTTCAAGGAATTCGGTTCGCCGTGCAACACATGCATGTACTGGTGGGCCGACGGCATAACGGCTGAACTGCCGTCGTTGGGCGGCTGATCGCGAAGGCAGAAGTCAGAACGATGAAGGATGAAGGCGTTCCCTTCATCCTTCATCATTCCTCCTTCCTCCTTCGTCGGTTGAGGTGAACGCATGGCCACATCTCGAACCGCTGTCGAAATGCGCGGCATCGTCAAACGCTTTCCCGGCGTGCTGGCAAACGATCACGTAGACTTCGACCTACGAGCGGGGGAAATTCATGCTTTGCTCGGCGAAAACGGCGCGGGCAAAAGCACGTTGATGAGCGTGCTGGCCGGGTTGTACAAACCCGAAGCGGGAATCACTCTTGTCCGCGGCGAGCCGGTCAGCTTCAATTCCCCGCGCGATGCCATTGCCCGCGGGCTGGGTATGATCCACCAGCACTTCACCCTCGTCCCCTCGCAGACGGTCACCGAAAACATTTTGCTCGGCCTCGACGAACCGCGTTTCCTGATGCGCCTATCGGCTTACGACAGGCGCATGGCTGAATTGGGCGAACGGTTCGGGTTGAAAGTTTCGCCGCAAGCGAAAATCTGGCAGTTGTCTGTTGGTGAACAGCAACGAGTCGAAGTTCTCAAAATGCTGTATCGGGGCGTGCAAGTGTTGATCATGGACGAGCCGACCGCCGTGCTGGCCCCGCAAGAGATCGAGGAACTATTCAAAACCCTGCGCGCCATGGCGAGCGAGGGCAAATCCATCGTTTTCATCAGCCACAAACTGCAAGAAGTGACGGCGATTGCCGACCGGGTAACTGTCTTGCGCCGGGGCAAGGCCACGGCGGCAGGCTTGAAAACTAGCGAGACAAGCCGCGCCGAACTGGCGAAGTTGATGGTCGGGCGCGAAGTGTTGTTTCATCTGGACAAAAAGCCGCATGCCTTCGGCGAGGTGGTGCTCAAGCTGGAAGACGTGCGCGCCCAGAATGACAAAGGCCTTCCCGCTTTGCGCGGCGTGTCGCTGACCGTGCGCTCGGGCGAGGTTGTCGGCATTGCGGCTATCGCCGGCAACGGGCAAAGCGAACTGGCCGAAGTGATCACCGGCCTGCGCCGAGCCACAGCAGGGCGGGTGTTGGTGAGCGGCGAGGACGTGACCAACCATTCCGCCGCGCTCGCCATTCAAAAGGGCGTGGCGCACGTTCCCGAAGATCGCACTCACGTCGGCTCAGCCCCCAACTTAAGCATTACCGACAACGTGATTATGAAATCGTATCGGCATGCGCCGCTGGCGCGCGGCTGGTCCCTCAACCGGCTCGCGGCCCGGCAGAAGGCCGAAGAGTTAAAAGAGGAATACAGCATTCTTGCGCCGAGCGTGGACACGTCGGTGCGCTTGCTGTCGGGCGGTAATTTGCAAAGAGTGATTCTGGCGCGCGAACTTTCGGCCAAACCGAAACTACTGATCGCCATGCAACCCACGCGCGGGCTGGACGTGGGCGCCATCGAGGGCGTCCAGCGTCTACTGTTGACTCAGTGTGAAGCCGGAGCCGCCGTCTTGCTCTCGTCCGAAGAACTGGAAGAAATTTTCGCCCTGAGCGACCGCATCATAGTGATGTACGAGGGCGAGGTCGTAGGTGAACTGACGGAGCACGACGCCGAAACCATCGGCCTGATGATGACCGGCGCAAAACGACAAACCCCCGGGAGCCCAGCGTGACCACTACGACACCCACACTGCCCAACAGGCGTTTCAGTCTGCCGTTCGTCATCAAAGTGGAGCCGCGACTCGACGCGCCGGCCTGGCTTGGCCCGGTGGTTTCGCTTGGGGCTATCGCCGTCGCGCTGTTGCTGGGCGCGGTGGTGCTTAAGTTGGTCGGCGGCAACCCGTGGGCGGCCTACGCCCACATTGCTAAAGCCGCCTTTGGCGACATTGGCGTATTCTCCGACACGCTAGTCAAAGCCACGCCGTTAATGATGGTGGGTTTGGCATGCTCGATTGCTTTCCGCATGAAGTTGTGGAACATCGGGGCGGAGGGGCAGTTCTACATGGGCGCGCTGGGCGCGAGCATGGTGGTGCTCATCCCCATCGCGCCGGAAACCGCGCCAGGTTGGATCACTCTGCCGTTGATGCTCATCGCCGGAATGGCGTTCGGGGCGGGCTGGGGATTCATCCCCGGCTGGCTCAAAGCCAAACTCAAAGTCAATGAGATCATCACCACATTGATGATGAATTATATCGCGGTGGCATTTGTCAATTTCTTTGTCTTTGCCGTGTGGAGTGAAGGCGGCTTTCAAATGAGCAAGACGTTTCAGAGGGCGGCCTGGCTTCCCCGGCTGGCGGATTTTGCCACAGAGATCAAGCTCTTTCGCGGTCTCACCACACACGCCGGCCTGCTCATCGGCATCGCTGCGGCGGCGGTCATCTGGTACATTCTGTACCGGAGTTTGTGGGGATACGAGATCAGGTTGATCGGCGACAACCCGCGCGCGGCGCAGTATGCCGGGCTGAACATCACGCGCAACACGGTGCTGGTGATGATGACCTCCGGGGCGCTGGCCGGGCTGGCCGGCATGTCCGAGATTGCCGGAGCGGTGCACCGCCTGCAAACATCCATTTCGCCGGGCTACGGCTTTACCGGCATCATTATCGCCTGGCTGGCTAAACTCAACCCGCTGGTGGTGATTCCTGTTTCTATTTTGTTCGGCGGGTTGATTCTGGCCGGGCGCGAGATTCAACCGTCGGGCGTGCCGCGACTTATTCAAGGCATCATTCTTTTCATGCTGATCGCCAGCGATGTGTTGATGCGGTACCGCGTGCGAATCGCGTGGAACGCGGACGCCGGAGCGGACGTTTAACCGTGGATCCAATCATCATTCTTCAAGCGGGTGTCGCCAGCGGCACGGTTCTGCTGTTTGCCACTATCGGCGCGATTTTTTCCGAGCGCGCTGGCGTGTTAAATCTGGGTGTGGAAGGGATGATGCTGATTGGCGCGATGAGCGCCTTCAGCGTGACGGTTGCTACCGGCAATGGCGGGCTGGGCCTTTTGGCGGCCATGTTCGTCGCCGGATTGCTCTCGCTTCTGCACGGCTTGGTGTCCATCCACTTTCAGGCCGATCAAGTGGTGAGCGGGTTGGCGCTCACTTTTCTCGGCGTCGGTTTGAGTCTGGTGTTCGGTGAGGGGTTGAGCAAAGCCGGAACGATCACCCTGCTCCCCGTCTATACGGCACCGGTCTTGTCGGCAATTCCGTTCGTCGGCCCGATTCTGTTAACGAAACAGAGCGTGATGGTGTACATTGGCTATGCGCTTGTGCCGCTAGCGTGGTTCTTCATTAACTATACTCGCCCCGGCATGCACTTGCGCGCTGTGGGCGAAAACCCCACTGCCGCCGATGCCATGGGCATCAATGTCTATCGTCTGCGATACACTTACGTTTTCGTCGGCGGCACGTTGGCCGGGCTGGCCGGCGGCACAATCAGTTTGGCGATCTCGCCGGGGTGGTTCAGTGAGTTGACCACGTCCGGGCAGGGCTGGATTGCGGTAGGATTGGTGATCTTTGCGCAGTGGGACCCGTGGCGGGCGGCCTTTGGCTCGTACACCTTTGGCGCTCTGCGACGGACCATCCTCGACATTCAAGGCCCGACCACCCTATTCGGCTTTGCCAATCCATTTTATTACAACCCGTACTGGGGATTCTTTCTGCAAATGTTGCCATACGCGTTCACAATTATTGTGTTGATCATCGGTTCGCGTGAAGCGTTACGCAAACGGCTGGGCGCTCCGGCGGCGTTGGGTGTGCCGTACGTGCGCGGCGAACGCGGGCACTAGCCCTCCGCGCCGTTCAATACCATGACTGCTCTCGGCGATCTGCAGCATCAAATTGAGGCCGCCCTCGGCCGGCGGCCGCTGGATGTGCTGGTGCGCGACGTCCGGTTGGTGGACGTTTACGCCGAGCGGATCGTCGAAACCGATCTGGGCATTAGTGGTGACCGGATCGTTGCGGTGCTGCCCGGCCAAACCCGCGCCGCCAAAACCACAGTGGATGCCCACGGGCGCTACGCCCTCCCCGGCTTCATCGACGCGCACATCCATATCGAATCGGCGCTGCTCACGCCCGACCGGCTGGCTGAAGTGGTCGTGCCCACCGGCACCACAACGTTGTTGGTGGATCCCATGGAAGTGGCCAATGTGGCCGGGTACGAAGGCCTGGCCGAATTCTTCCGCGCCGCCCCTCACTTGCCCTACCGAATCTTCGTGGAAGTTTCCTCCCGTGTCCCCACCGCGCCCGGTCTGGAAACCACCGGCGGTGAGCTTGGCCCCGCCGACGTGCGCCGCGCCCTGGCTTGGCCGGACGCCATCAGCCTCGGCGAACTGGACCCCTCGAAGGTGCTGGGAATCAAAACGCCCTACTTGCGAAAAATCCTCGCCGCCCACGCCCGCAACAAAATCGCCAACGGCCACGCCGCCGGTCTATCGGGCCGCGACCTCGAAGCCTACGCCGCCGCCCGCCTGGCCGACGATCACGAGTGCGTGACGGTGGACGACGTGAAGGCCCGTTTGGCCGTGGGCATGGCGGTGATCATCCGCGAAGGCTCCTCCGAGCGCAACCTGCGCGACCTCATCAGCGGCGTCGTGCGCGAAAACCTGCCCACGCGACGCATGATGTTTTGTGTGGACGACAAGTTCTCCGCCGACATCGCCGCCGAAGGCCACATTGATTACAACGTCAACGAAGCCATCCGCCTCGGCCTCGATCCGATTCAAGCCATTCAAATGGCCTCGCTCAACGCCGCCGAGCATTTTCGCCTCGACGACCGGCTGGGCGCGCTGACGCCGGGCCGCTGGGCCGACTTCATCCTCAGCAAGTCGCTCGCGCCCATCCGCGCCGCGCAAGTGTACGTGGGCGGGCGGCTGGTGGCCGAGGAGGGGCGGCTGGTGGAAGCCGTGCGCCCGCTGCACTATGCCGCGTGGCTGCGAAACACGGTGAAGGTCACGCGTGGCACGAAACCCGCTGACTTCGCTTTCAAGCATCCTGAGCGAAGCGTAGCGAAGTCGAAGGATGCGCCGCTATCGGTCACGGTGCGCGTCATCGAAATCGTCCCCGATCAAATCATCAATCACTTCCGCGAGGCCGAGTTGGGCGTGGTCGGCGGTTGCGTGCAGCCCGACCCGGCGCAGGACGTGCTGAAGATCGCCGTGGTGGAAAGGCACGGCAAGAACGGCAACATCGCTGTGGCCTTTGCCAAAGGCTTCGGCCTGCGGCGCGGCGCCATCGGCGGCACGGTGGCGCACGACCATCACAACATCGTGGTGCTGGGCACCAACGACGCGGACATGGCCGCCTGCGTGCGCGCCCTTGCCAAAATGCGCGGCGGCTTTGTGGCCGTGGCCGAGGGCAAGGTGCTGGCCGGGCTGCCGCTGCCCGTGGCCGGGCTGATGAGCGACCGTTCGGCCTCGGAAGTGGATGCCGCGTTGGGAAAGTTGAACGCGGCGGCGCGCGCCCTCGGCTCGACCCTCAATTCGCCTTTTATGACTCTCTCGTTTGTGTCGCTGCCGTCCATCCCCGAAGCCGGTCTCACCGACAAAGGATTGGTAGACGTGCGGGCGAGGAAGATTGTGCCGGTTGTTATTGAGCAATAAGTTCCCTGTGTCCCTTTTCTGTTTTGGAACTCTGGGAAATCAAGGAACTGAGGGAACTTGATTTCCCAGAGTTCCAAAACAGAAAAG
>ORJL011429133.1_pt1 | contig 18931 bp, 16 predicted proteins | sample 1779941 | NCBI WGS metagenome assembly ORJL01 (sample SAMEA104232317, study PRJEB22302) | groundwater metagenome | biome: forest; feature: aquifer; material: groundwater | place: USA | collected 2011-08-07 | depth 5.8 m | reverse complement strand
GTAACCATGGAAGTTCCATTCGTGGAGATGAACGCCGCCAGACCCGATCTTCCCGCATTCGCAGCATGCCGAGACGGTCTCGCTGAGGCCGTAGATGTCGCCGGTCCGCTCGGCGCCCCATTTGTCCAGGAGCGCCTTGCGCGTCACCGGGACGTTGAATCCCGGCTCACCGCCGCCGGAGAGCATCTTGACCCCGGCCTGGTGGAGGTCCACGCCCATCTTCTCCGCCACTTCAGCCATGTGTAGAAGGTAGGTGGGAGTCCCCAGCACGACCGTCGGCTTAAAGGCCACGATCTGCTTGATGCGGTCCTCGGTGCTCAGGGTGGCGCCGGAGTAGACGATGCCGCCCATCCGCTTGACGCTCCAATAGGCGCACCAGAGGGCGGCCCAGGGGCCGAAGGTGAAGCAGAAGTAATAGCTATCTCCGGGACGTATGCCTCCGTCCCACCAGATTACCGGATACATATCGCCGCTGGAGACTTCATCGTAGCGACTATAGGCCATGCGCATGGGAGACCCCGTGGTGCCGCTGGTCATCAGAAAGGCGTGCTGGTGCTCCCGCGGGAGGCCCGGCATAGCGATCGGAGGCCTGGCGTCCTGTTCTCGCATGAAGTCCGGCTTGTCGACCAGCGGGACCTTATGATGAAAGTCATCCCAGGTCCGGATTTCCTCCGGCTTGAAACCCGCTTTGTCGTAGAGCTCCCGGTAGAAAGGCGTGTTATCGTAGGCGTATTTGATAAGCTTCTGGATCTTGCTGAGGTGCCGCTTATCCAGCTCCTCCCGGGACAGGGTCTGACTGTAAGGGTCCCAGTATTTGCTCTGAGACGCCTTGGGGCTGTAGAAACTATCGATCATCGAGCCTCCCAAGCCATGAGTTAGTTTTGGGCCGTTCGCGCCGGCGTACGAGAACGACCGAATCGGACTTCTCAGGGCTGGCGCACCACCCTGCGGAACAGAATTCACGTTAATGTATGGGCGGGCGGGTTGTCAAGGGCACGCCCGTCGTCTGGTCTCGGGCACAAGCAACCGGCGGGCTGGAGGTGCTGCGTCAGATAAAGACGGACGAACGCACGCGCCACATCCCGGTGGTCGTGCTCGCATCTTCGCGGGAAGAAAGCGGTCTGATCGAAAGCTACGACCTCGGAGTAAACAGCTATATTGTCAAGCCCGTGGACGGTTGGTGCTGAATCAACGGCCGCTCCTTTGAGCGGAGCAGTTGCGGAGAGAGCCAATCGTCTAGATCCCAACAAACAACGCGGAATTTCGGTGGTGTTGGACCATTGTACTGGACCGAACAGAGGGGCTATTGACACCAGGGTCAGTTCGAGTATCATTATGTCATTAGGCCCGCCGCCTGGGGCGGTTTACAGGCTCTGATCGTCAGTCTTGTTTTGGAGGCTACTGACCGGCCACCCCTGGACAAGGAGCAACCATGATGGCGCCCGTTCCGATTCGGGTCCTGATATTGGAAGACCGCCAGGAAGACGCGGAGCTAATCATCCACGAGCTGTCGGACGCCGGATTGGAGTTCAACTGGCAACTGGTGGAGGACGAAGCCGGCTACCTCTCCGGGCTGACCACGGAGCCGGACTTAATTCTAGCCGACTACAGCCTTCACGGGTTCGACGCCTTGCAGGCGCTGGAGCTTCTTAGGGAGCCGGGGCTGGACATACCCTTCATCATCGTCTCCGGCACCATCGGCGAGGAGACCGCCGTCGCCGCCATGCGGGCCGGCGCCTGCGACTACATCATAAAGGACAACCTGGCACGCCTTCCCCCGGCCGTCCAGCGGGAACTCCGGGAGGCGGAAGTGAGGCGCGAGCGCCGAGAGGCCAATGCGGCCGTTCGCTCCGCCGTTCAGAAGTGGCAGACCACCTTCGACTCCATCAGCGACGGCGTCTGCCTCCTGGACCGGGCCGGCCTCGTCCTGCAATGCAATAAAGCCGTCGCGGATCTCCTGGAGCGTCCGGCCAGTGAGATTGTCGGTGGCGCTTGCGAACACATCTGTGACAACCCCGATCGCGAGGGCTGTTCGTTCCTGGCTGCCTCCCGGTCCCTGCATCGGGAGAGCGAGGTAGTGCAGATGGGAGACCGGTGGTTCGGCATCCGCGTAGACCCGCTCCTGGACGACCAGGGCAACTTCAACGGGGCCGTCCACATCATGTCCGACATCACCGAGCGCAAGCTGACGGAGCAGGCCCTCCAGGAAAGCGAGGTGAGATTCCGGGAGATAGCCGGCGCCATCCAGGACGCAGTTATCATGGTGGACGGGTCTGCCAGGGTCACGTATTGGAGCCCGGCCGCTGAGCGCATTTTCGGCTACCCGGTGGCCGAAGCCATGGGCGTGCCCGTGGTTGACCTGGTGATCCCAGGCCAATTGCGAGGCATGATGACGGAAGCCCTGGGGGCCTTCCTGAAGGACTCCTGGACGGGAGATCGAACGGGCGCCGCGTTCGAACGTCCCGGACAACGCAAGGACGGCAGCGTCTTCCCGGCCGAGATCTCCTTCTCCAAAGTGATGATAGGCGGTGTCTGGATCGGCGTAGCCGTCGTAAGGGACATCACGGAGCGGAAGCGAGCGGAAGACGAGGTGCGCCTCCGCGCGCAAATGCTCGATGCGGCGAGCGACTCTATTTTCTTGCACGACCTCGACGGCATGATCGTGTACGCTAACGAGACGGCGCACACATTACGCGGATACAGCAGCGGTGAACTCGTTGGCAAGAACATGCGTACCCTCCTGCTCCCTGACATGGCACGGGCATTCGATTCTCTATCCAGCCAGATATTGACGGGAAAGGAGTTGTTTTTCGAATCCGTTCACCTGCGCAAGGACGGTTCTGAGCTGCCGGTCGAGGTGAACGCACGAGCTATCGAGGTCAACGGCCGGAATATGATCCTGAGCATCAGCCGGGACATTACAGCGCGGAAGCGAGCGGAAGACGATCTGCGGCTCCGGGCGCAACTACTCGATGCGGCCAGCGACTCCATCTTCTTGACCAACGCCGACGGGACAGTCGTCTACGCCAATGAGGCTGCGCACACACTACGCGGGTACCGCAGTGGTGAGCTCGTTGGCAAGAACATCCGTACCTTACTGGACCCGAAACGGGAGCCTCTATTTACATCTCTTTTCAGGAAGATAATGGAGGGAAAGGAAGCGTCTTTTGAAGCCGTCCACCTCCGGGCAGATGGATCGGAGCTGCCCATCGAAGTGATTGCGCGAACCATCGAGGTAACCGGACAGAAGATGGTCCTCAGCGTCAGCCGGGACATCACGGAGCGGAAACGAGCGGAAGACGACCTGAGGCTCCGAGGGCAACTGCTCGATGCGGCCGGCGACTCCATCTTCTTGCACGACCCCGACGGCACCATCGCGTACGCGAACGAGGCAGCGCACGGGCTGCGCGGGTACCGCAGCGGTGAACTCATCGGCAAGAACATGCGTAGCCTTTTCCCGCCTGATATCGTGCTGGAGTATCCGGTGCGAATACACCACATGATGGCGGGAAACGAGCTGTCGATTGAATCCGCGCACTTGCGCGTCGATGGATCGCGTCTGGCAGTCGAGACGATTGGGCGAACCATCGAGGTGGCCGGCCGGAAGATGGTCCTCGGCGTAAGCCGGGACATTACGGATCGCAAAAGAATGGAGGAACAACTCAGGCAGGCCCTGGCCCAGACGAGGGCGGGTTTCGATGGGACCGTCCAGGCTATGGCGTCTCTCTTGGAGATACGTGATCCTTACACGGCAGGGCACCAGAAGCAGATGTCCGGACTGGCCTGCTCCATTGCGCGAGAGATGGGGATCACCGAGGATAATACCGAAGGGGTCCGGGTGTCCGGCCTCCTCCACGATATCGGCAAGATCAGTGTCCCGACGGAGATCCTCAGCAAGCCTGGACGTTTGAGCGATTCCGAATTTTCCCTTATCAAGTCCCACGCCCAGATTGGATACGACATTTTGAAGCCAATTGCATTCCCCTGGCCGGTAGCCGAGATCGTTCAGCAGACCCACGAAAGGATGGACGGCTCCGGTTATCCCTCCGGCCTGCGGGGCGACGAGATCCTCCTGGAGGCCCGCATCCTGGCGATAGCCGACGTGGTGGAGGCCATGGCTTCGCATCGTCCCTACCGGCCAGCCCTGGGCATCGCGGCCGCCCTGGAGGAGATTTCCCGAGGTAGGGGCGTGCTCTACGACCCCGACGCCTCCGACGCCTGCATTAAGGTCTTCGCCCAGGGATTCAAGTTCGAGTAGGGAGTACAGCGAAAAATGCCGATAGTGAAAGAACCAATAACTCCGGACGGTCCAATCCGGATGCGCCCGATTGGGAAGGCATGGTCACCTGTGTTGAGGCAACAGACCGGGGGGTTCCAGGAGATGGAGAGCCGCATCGAATTGCGGCCCGAGCTCGCGGGCTATCTCCAGGGGCTGGAGGACTACTCACACGTAATCGTGGTGTACTGGATGCACGAGCAGACCTCGCCCGAAGCGATCACCCGGCCTCAGGGAAATCCGGCAGTCCCCGAAGTGGGGATGTTTGCCTGTCGCTGACCACAGCGTCCCAACCCGGTCGGGTTGAGTACGGTTCAGCTACTGGCCATCGAGGGCGCCACCCTACATGTCAAGGGGCTGGACGTCATTGATGGAACACCGGTATTAGACATCAAGCCTTATACTCCCCCCTACGATGTTCCAAAAGGCGAGGTCCGCGTGCCCGACTGGGTCTACTTGCTCAAATACTAGAAGCCTGGCCGGCGCAGCCTTTCACACCTCCCGGTGTGAGGCGCGCCCAATCAAAGAAGAGCAACCCTTCCCCGGCAGAAGCGGGGAAAGGTTGCTCTCATGCAACAGTCCTAAGAGACCCTCAGTCTACTACCAGCCGCTCACCGGACCCTGGGTTAAGAGAGGCAGGTAGATGGTCGCGCCCCGGGCGGTGACGGTAACCGCAGCCGTGGCAGTCAGCGACCCGTCGCTGATGGTGTACGTGAAGGAGTCCAGTCCTCCGAAGGTCGGGTTCGGGGTATAGAAGAGGTTAGCGCCCCCGGGTCCGATCGAGACCAGGCCGTTGGCGCTCTGGGTGACGCCCGCGTTGCCTCATATCTAAACCTTACCGAAGGGAGGCTATATGAAATCGGTATCAACAAGTATATGATTAGTATATGACGAATCCGGGCTCGTAGGCTTTGGGTAGTTCGCGGATTCTCTGCGTTAGTGGGCGCTCGACGGGTGCTGATCAACCGGACGCCGGGCTGGAGAGATTGTAATGGCGCCTGTTCAGATTCGAGTTCTGATATTGGAGGACCGGCCAGAAGACGCCGAGCTAATACTTAACGAGCTGTCCACCGCCGGATTGGAGTTCGACTGGCAGCGAGTAGAGACGGAGGCCGAATACCTTTCTAGCCTGGAAACGGCCCCGGACATCATCCTGGCCGACTATACTCTTCCACAGTTCGATGCCCTGCGGGCGCTGGAGCTTCTTCGAGAACGCGGGCTGGATATCCCCTTATTCATCGTTTCCGGCGCCATCGGTGAAGACACCGCCGTGGCTGGAATGCGGGCTGGCGCCTGCGACTATGTCACGAAAAGCAATCTGGCGCGTCTCTCCCTAGCCGTCCAACGGGAGATAAGGGAGGCACATGGCAGGCGCAAGCGCCGAGAAGCCGACGCTGCCGTGCTTTCCTCCGGCCGGAAGTGGCAGACCACCTTCGACGCCATCGGCGATGGCGTCTGCATCCTGGACCAGACCGGGATGATCTTGGAGAGTAACAAGGCCGTGGCGGAACTCTTGGGAGGGCCGGAGGCCGAGAACCCTACCCGCGCCTGCCTCCGCGCCAACCCCGAACACTGTGGATGTTCGTTCCACGCCGCCGCCAGGTCGCTACAGCGAGAGACCGAGGTCGTTCAATTGGGGGCCAGGTGGTTCGGCATACGCGTGGACCCGATCACGAACGGCCAGGGCGTCTTCGAGGGGGCGGTCCAGATTACCTCCGACATCACTGAGCGCAAGATGTCGGAGCAGGCCCTACAAGAAAACGAGGAGAAGTTTCGCGAAATTACTGGCGCCATCCAGGACGCAGTGATCCTGGTGGACAACTCAGGAAGGGTCACGTATTGGAGTCCGGCCGCTGAGAAGTTATTCGGCTACTCGTTGGACGAGGCGTTGGGCAGTCCCATGGTGGACTTGGTGATCCCGGAGCAATCCCGAGACATCATGTCGGGAGCTCTGCGAGCCTTCCTGGAGCACGTGTCGGATGGAGATCGACGGAGCCCTGCGATTGAACGTCCTGGAAAGAGGAAGGACGGTACTGTCTTCCCGTCCGAGCTATCCTTCTCCAAAGTGAGATTAAGGGGTGAATGGAACGGTCTGGCCGTCGTAAGAGACATCACGGAGAGGAAACATGCCGAAGACGCGCTGCAGCTACGGGCGCAACTGCTCGATGCGGCCAGTGACTCCATCTTCTTGTACCATCTGGATGGCACCATCGTCTACGCCAACGAGGCGTCCCACCAGATGCACGGGTGCCCGGGAGGTGAACTCATCGGCAAGAACATGCGTAGTATTCTGAGCCCCCGCTATGCCGAGAGATTTGAGTCTCGGTTCGCCCGCATAATGCAGGGGGCCGAGCCGTGTTTTGAATCCGTCCACGTATGCGTTGACGGATCGGAAGTGCCAGTCGAGGTGCATGTGCGGGTTATCGACGTGAACGGGGTGAAGATGGGTCTGAGCGTCAGCCGCGATATCACGGATCGCAAGAGGATCGAGGATGAACTGAGGCAGGCCCTGGCCCAAACCAGAGCGGGTTTCGAAGGGATCGTCCACGGTATGGCGTCTCTCCTGGAGATACGTGATCCTTACACGGCGGGGCACCAGAGGAGGGTGGCCAGGCTCGCCATATCCATGGCCCGAGAGATGGGTTTCACCGAGGAGCGCATCGAAGGGGTCCGGGTAGCAGGTCTGGTCCACGATATCGGCAAGATCAGCGTCCCGGCTGAGATCCTCAGCAAGCCCGGACGATTGAGCGAATCCGAGTTCTCCCTGATCAAGTCCCACGCTCTGGTTGGATACGACATATTGAAGCCAATCGAATTCCCGTGGCCGGTTGCCCAAATCGTTCTGCAAACCCACGAGAGGATGGACGGTTCCGGTTATCCCTCCGGTCTGCGGGGCGAGGAGATCCTGCTTGAGGCGCGGATACTGGCGGTCTGCGACGTGGTGGAGGCCATGGCCTCTCACCGACCCTACCGGCCCGCCCTGGGAGTCGAGGACGCTTTGGAGGAAATCTCCCGAGGCAGCGGCGTTGTTTACGATCCCGCCGTCGCTGACGCTTGCCTGAAGGTCTTCGCCGGCGGGGCATACAACCTGGACGATGGGGAGGCCGGGTAGTCTGCGTGGAATGGGAGATATTCGGACGGTGGAGAGGACATCATGGATAAGCCGTTGCGCGTCCTGGTAGTCGAAGATATCGAAGAACACGCCTACCTTCTGGTCCGAGAACTGCGGGTTGGAGGCTATCAGGTAACCCACGCGCGGGTGGACTCTGAAGCAGCAATGCGCTCCGCCCTGGCCACTGAGGCGTGGGACCTGATTATCAGCGATTACAGCATGCCGGACTTCAGCGTGCAGGGAGCGCTGCAGGTCTACAAGGAGAGCGAGCTACCGATACCGTTCCTCGTCGCGTCGGCCGTCTTTGGCGAGGAAGCAGCAGTGGAGGTCATGAGGCTGGGAGCCCATGACTATCTTCTGAAGAACAACCTGGCCCGGTTGGTCCCAGCCGTTGCGAGGGAGTTGGCGGAGGCCGATCTCAGACGCGAGGGCAGGCGGCTGGAAGAGAAGCTTCAACGGAGCATGGAGGCCACCAGGATGGCCCTCGAGGGGACGTTCCGGGCTATTGCCCTGGTGGTCTCGCTGAAGGACCCCTACGTTGGCCGGCATCAAGTCCGGGTGTCACTCCTCGCAGGCGCGATCGCAACGGAGACGGGCATCTCCGTGGAACGGCGGTCTGATCTCGTTTTGGCCGCTAGCGTTCATGACATTGGCGTGTTGGCTGTGCCCGCCGACGTTGCCTTGATGCGTCGCCACGACGACCCGGATAGGATCAAGCTGTATAAGGACCACCCCAGGGTTGGGTATGACGCACTCAGAGGGGCAGGCCTCCCTGCACCGGTCGCCGAGATCGTGCTTCAACATCACGAGCTCATGGACGGCTCAGGCTACCCGGCAGGCTTGAAGGGTGAGCAGATCGCTTTCGAAGCCAGGATCCTGTCGGTGTCCAACATCATCGAGCAGTCCTCCGCGGACACTCCGTGGTACCCGGCGCCAGGTGTTGAAAGCGGACTGGAGGAGATAGCCCGGCGCCGGGGAATCCTCTACGACGCCGGCGTAGTAGACGCATGTCTCAGGTTGTTCAGAGAGAAGGGGTTCGTTTTTGAGGACCAAAGCCAGGGAAGGGAGAGAGTATCTTGAAAAGCACGAATAAGAGCGTCATTGCAGAGGTATTACAGAAATACGAGAAGGACCTGCTGGCAGAGTGGGTCAAGCAGCAGCTTTCCGCCGATACGGCCCGGCCTGACCTCCTGAACGAATCCGGCCTGCGCGAGCAGTCGGCGAAAGTCCTGCGTCTGCTGCGCGCCGCCGTCCAACACGGCAGCATGGAAGACGATAGCTCACAAGGATGGGATAACCTGAAGGTGTCGCTGGCCGAGATGTCACGGGCTCGCGGCGAGCGAGGCTTCTCGCCCTCCGAGACCGCCTGGTTTGTCCTCTCTTTGAAGAGGCCCCTCTTCTCCAGCCTGCGCCGGGAAATACCCGAGGACGTCCAGCAGTTGGGTGACGAGACCTGGGACGCCACGGCCCTTCTCGACAGGCTGGCGTTGTACTGCCTGGAGGCGTACCAGGCGTCGCGCGAGCAGGTCATCAAACGCATGGGGGAAGAGATCCTGGAGCTTTCTACCCCGGTGGTGCAGCTTTGGGACGGTATCCTGGCTGTACCCATGGTCGGTACGCTGGACAGCGCTCGCACCCAGTTAGTCATGGAAAGTCTCCTGGAGGCAATAGTCCAGACCGGTTCATCCGTGGCCATCATAGACATAACCGGCGTGCCTGCGGTCGATACGCAGGTGGCGCAGCATCTACTGAAGACGGTGGCGGCGGCGCGGCTGATGGGGGCGGAGTGCGCCATCAGCGGCATACGCCCGAACATCGCGCAGACCCTGGTAACCCTGGGAGTGAGCTTCGACGTGGTGACCAAACCCCGGCTATACGATGCCCTGGCCTGGGGTTTGAGGCAATTGGGGCTCAGGGTGGTCAAAACCGAGGGTACTGCCCAGGCTTGAACCATGGGGTTGTTCATTCAGTAGGGATGAGGCTAACCCCTCTGCAGCGCGTAGGAAAGTGAACATGGAACAGATCCCGATCCTGAAAACAGGCGCAGTGCTTCTGGTATCAATCCAGGAGGACATGCACGACCGCATGGCAGTGGCGCTGCGTGATAACCTGGCGAACGAGATCATCAGGACGCGGGTCCGCGGCGTGCTGATCGATCTCTCGGGCGTGGGGTTGGTGGACTCCTTTACGGTCAGAGTCCTCCAGAATATGGCCCAGGTATCGAGGATGCTGGGAGCGGAGACCGTCCTGGTGGGCATGCAACCCCCGGTGGCCCTGACCCTGGTGGAGATGGGCCTTTCCATTCCCGGGGTCCGCACCGCTTTGAACGTGGACAAAGGCATGGAGGTACTGGAGGCCGCCCTGAAGTCCAAGGAAACGGCGTCCGATGGCAGCTTTGTCCGAAACGAGTGAGTCTCTGGATGTCCACACCCTTGACGACGTGGTTCGGGCGCGGCAACTGGCTCGCCGCTGGGCTGGCGAACTGGGTTTCAGCGTCGTGAAAACGACCAAGCTGGTCACGGCGGCCAGCGAGCTGGCCCGCAACCTGGTGGAGTATGGGGGCGGCGGGACCATGGCAGTAGAGCTCGCCGCCGCCGGGCCCAAACGAGGGCTGCGGGCCGTGTTCCGGGACCACGGACCGGGTATCCCGGACATCGAAATGGCGATGAAGGACCACTACACCACGGGCACGGGATTGGGCCTAGGGTTAGGCGGGGCACGACGGCTCGTCGACGAGTTTGAGTTGGTGTCGCTCCAAGGGGAGGGCGTCAGCGTAACGATAGCTATGTGGGTCTAACAATTATCCGTTCAGCCCCCTCAGCGAGCTTTGGCTTCTGAGCCCATGGCCTTAGCCCAGGGCGGAACTGCGAGACAAGAGGCGTAGTAATCAAGAGCACGAGCAACCAAAGCAGTCCGGGGACAAGCAAGGGCGAATCGTCCGCGCGCTTTTCCAGTAGCCTGGACGGATGTCTGGTCATTCCGGTTACCGAGTTGAGCCAGGCGGGAGAGGCCCGGCGTCAGGCTACGAACCTGGCCCGACGGCTGGGCTTCGATGCCACGCAGACGGGCAGGGCCTCCATTGTGGCCAGCGAGCTCTCCACCAACCTCGCCAAACACGCCACCGGAGGCGAGATGATCCTGCGTCCGCTGGCCGGGGGGACTTTCAACCTGCTGGAGGTTCTATCGCTCGACCGGGGCCCGGGAATTAAGGACGTAGGGCGTTGCCTGGCCGATGGCTATTCGACCGAAGGCAGTTCGGGGACGGGATTGGGAGCGGTGGTGCGCCTATCAGCGTGCTTCGATATCCTTACGATTCCCGGGGTTGGGACAGCTATTCTGGCCCGCCTCGACCAAAGGCGGGCCCCCGGCTTTCCAACTTCCTGGCCGGAGCATGGGGCGGTGTCCGTGCCAGCGCTTGGCGAGACGGAGAACGGGGACGCCTGGGCCATACGAGAAGCGCCCAGAGGCCGCATTATAGCTGTGATCGATGGCCTGGGACATGGGCCAGCGGCTGCCATAGCCTCGCGGGAAGCAGTCAAAGTCTTCACGAACCTGACCCATCCAACTCCCGCCACGGTGATAGGGGCCTGCCACAGGGCTCTGGCCGATACCCGGGGCGCTCAGATGGCCGTAGCGGAGTTCGACTGGGTCCAGAACCTGGTCCGATTCTCAGGCGTCGGGAACGTGGCAGCCACGTTGGTCTTCCCGGGCGGCACCAAGGGGATGGTCTCCCTCAACGGGACCGTGGGGGCCGAGGTGCGAGCCATAAGGGAGTTCATCTACCCCTTGCCGGCCGGAGCCGGAGAGGGAGACGCGCTCCTGGTCATGCATTCCGATGGGCTTAGCAGCCGTTGGAATCTCGATGGCTACCCTGGCCTGGCGGCCAGGCACCCTAGCCTTATCGCCGGGGTCCTCTATCGGGACTTCGGGAAGAGGCATGACGATGTGACGGTCTGGGTAGGCAGAGCGCGGGGGAAGGCCCCCAAATGACCGGGCTGGTGAAACCCGTGAGGAGGCCGGTTACAAGCATGCGCATCGAGTCTGACTATGACCTGGTGTTGATGCGCCAACGAGCCGGGCAGATCGCCGCGAGGCTCGGCTATGACGCCCTGGACCAGACTCGTGTAGCGACCGCGGCTTCGGAGACAGCCCGCATACTGCTTTCCAGTGGCGTTCAAGGCGTGGTCGAGTTTTCGCTGGACTCCGCCGATGGGCCCGCACTGGCGATCTCCTTCAGGGCTGAAGGGTCGGTCTCGTTCGACTGGTGCGAAATGGAAGGAGACGAGCAGGCCCCCGGCGAACCGAGGCGAGTAGGCGCACCGGGTGTCCTGCACCTGGTTGACAGAATTCATCTCGAAGGCCTGCCAGGGCAAGGGCTAGCGCTCTGCCTGAGGAAGAATTTGCCCAAGGGGAGACCGGCGCCCAGCGTCTCCGAATTGGCCGCCTACCTGGAAAGCGCTGCGCCCCGGAGTATCACCGAGGAGTTCCGGACGCAGAACCAGGAGCTCGTGGAAGCCCTGAAGGAACTCCGCCAGGCACAGAGCGGACTGGCGACGATCAACCAGGAACTCCTGGACACCAATCACGGCGTCATGGCGCTCTACCGCGAACTAGAGGAGAAGAATCAGGAGACTCTGGCCTCCAGCGATCAGAAGTCCCGCTTGCTGGCCAATCTCAGCCACGAGCTCCGCACGCCCCTGATCTCCATCACAAGCCTGGCAGGGGCGTTGCTGGACCGGGCAGACGGGGACCTCAACCCGGAGCAAGAGAAGCAGGTCCGTTTCATAGAGAAGGCGGGCAGGGACCTCATGACACTGGTCGAGGGCCTGCTCGACCTGGCACGGCTCCAAGCCAGTCAGTCCACGGTCCACGCCGTCCCCTTCGAGGTAGGCGCATTCTTCAGCAGCCTCAAGGGGATGTTCCGTCCCATCGCACACAATCCTGATGTCGATCTCGTCGTCAACCAGCCGCTCGGCATTCCCACGATGGTAAGCGACGAAATCAAGATAGGTCAGATTATCAGAAACCTGGTCACCAATGCCATCAAGTTCACCGAGCGTGGCCAAGTTGTGGTGTCCGGCTCCCTGGACGTTAGCGGCCACGACATAGTGTTCTCGGTGGCCGATACGGGCATCGGCATCGCCCCGGAGGACCAGGAACGGGTATTTGGGGAGTTCATTCAGTTGCAGAGCAAGCTCAGCCGACAGAACCATGGGGCCGGCCTGGGGCTCGCCCTGGTCCGCAAGCTAACCGGATTGCTGGGAGGGACAGTCTGGGTGGACAGCGAACTGGGCAAAGGGTCTACCTTCTACGTTCGCTTGCCTCTGGACATTCGGACAATGCCCTCCGGAGGACAGAGATCCCCGTGACGCTGATCCACTAGTGAGTCCCCCTGACGAAGGGAGGCAAGGGGTTAGATTGCACCGCCGAACGCCTCAGACCGGTGGCGGTTGGCGATCGCTACGCGCAGGCGTTTCCTCATGAGATCGAAGACTTCAACAAGGACCGTGAGGCTTCTCAAGGGACAATCATGCAGCCAGGGGGCGTCCCCCTGAATCAACCAGGGACGCGGCGTGCGCCCCTTGTGGGCTTCCCTGACGCAGTCCCTGGCTTTAGCCCGAGGCGAAACTGCCACAGCAGGGGGGGCGCCCTCATCCTAACCCAGGTTTACCATTTTTGTCCTCTGTAAGGGGCCCTTGGGAGGCATCTTAGATTAGCGGTCCGGGGTGGTCCACGTTTGGGTCGTGAATGTAGTGCCCCATGACCCAAGGCTGGCGCTGGGTATTAAGATCAGTAACTGAATAAAGGGTGCTGCGGCCCTGATGACCGGCTGCGGTAGGAGTTGACACCATAAGTATCGGGCATGACTTGTGCCACCTTATGGGAGAGTCGGACACCACAACCATGTCATTCCGGCGAAGGCCGGAATCCAGGGGCGATCTCATCGTAGATGTCTCTCCATTGCGGATTGGCCTCCTCAATGGACCTTGGCTTCCACTTCCTAGCGCCTGCTGGCCAATGTATAGACGCAATAGGTCATAACCGTCCGTTCTCTGGATTCCGGCCTCCGCCGGAATGACGCTGTTATTGGATCCAGCCTGGCGCAATCCGTGCCGGACTATTCAGGAGCCGACGGCAGATTAGTTGTCTTTTCCGGGAGGTATGGGGTGGTTCTCAGCCTACCTCCGCGAACGCAAGGTCTGGGTTCTGCTTCTGGCAGTACTCCAGATCCCACTTCGACAGGAACAGGAGTACCGTCCGGTCCTCTCGATCTGTACACCGGAGGGTGCGACTGCTGGAGAGCGCCATGCGCTCAATCACTCCGGCTGGTCCTGCGACCCACCGGGCGTAGGTGTAGGGCAGCCTTTCCAAACGGGCAGCCGCGCCATACTCTTCCCGCAGGCGGGATAGGACGACTTCGAACTGCAGCTCGCCCACTGCAGCGAGGACGGGCTCTCGGCGTAACTTGCCTTGAGGGTAGAAAACCTGGACCGCACCCTCTTCCTCTAACTGCGTCAGTCCCTTCTGGAATTGTTTGTACCGGATGATGTCACGGTTTATCAGGATACCGAAGTGTTCGGGCGCAAAGCGAGGGATACCGGGAAAACGCACGGGCTCGCCTGTCGTGATCGTGTCCCCGACCGCGAAGAGACCAGGGCTGACGACGCCGATGACGTCGCCAGGGAATGCTTCTTCGATTGGCTCACGGTCACGGGCGAAGAGGCGGAAAGCGCGGGAGAGCCTCACGTCCCGTCCCAGGCGCTGGTGATGGACGCTCATGTCCTTCTGAAATTGACCGGAGCAGATCCGCACGAAGGCCATCCGGTCCCGGTGCCTTGGGTCCATATTGGCCTGGACCTTGAATACGAAGCCCGTGAAAGTCTGGTCGGTAGGGTCGATCAGGCCGCGGTCGCTCTGCCGCGGGTAGGGAGCGGGAGCGAGACTCAGCAGCGCCTCCAGGAAAGCTTCCACCCCGAAGTTGTTCAGGGCGCTCCCGTAAAACACCGGTGTCACGTCACCACGAAGGAAGCTCTCCGAGTCGAAGGCCTCACCGGCGCCCGCGAGCAGTTCGACGTGCTCTCGCAGTTCACGGTGCTCCCGATCACCTAACATCGTGGCAAGCCTGGGATCATCCATCCCGGTGACGGTAACCGGCACGCGATGTTGCCCGTGGACGGTCCGCTCGAAGTGCAGGACCCGTTGACCCCGCAAGTCGTACACCCCTTGAAACCATGGCCCTGTACCGATGGGCCAGTTCATGGGAACGGCGTTGATTCCCAGGACACGTTCGATCTCGTCCAGAAGGTCCAGGGGGTCCCTGCCTTCATGGTCCATCTTGTTCACGAAAGTGAGAATGGGTATGCGGCGCATTCGACAAACGTGGAACAGCTTCTCAGTCTGGGGCTCGATGCCCTTGGCGCTGTCCAGAACCATGACGGCGCTATCCACCGCCATGAGAGTGCGGTAGGTGTCCTCGCTGAAGTCCTGGTGACCCGGAGTATCCAGCAGGTTAATCCGGAAACCCTGGAACTCCATCTCCAGGGCGCTCGCTGTGATGGAGATCCCGCGCTCCTGCTCCATGGCCATCCAGTCGGAGGTGGCGTTACGCTGATTCTTGCGGGCTCGCACCGCCCCGGCCAATTCCACCGCACCCGCGTAGAGCAGAAGTTTCTCCGTGAGAGTGGTCTTTCCTGCGTCCGGGTGCGAGATAATGGCAATAGTGCGACGCCGCGCCACCTCCCGGGTCAACCGTTCCTTCGTCTTCGGACGAACTTCTTCTATCAACAAGGACAAAACGACTCCTCTTCACTCTGCTGTGAACGTGATATCAATGGACTTCCTATCCACGTAATCGGCTTTGACCAGTCCCAAGTAGAGATGCTGGAACGAGGTCAGCTTACGGCTCAAACCTGCGCACACCGGGAAGTTGATCGAAGTGAAGGTCGTAGCTCGTAAGCTCGTGGTCTGCGTGCTCGTCGATCAAGGCCGCGTGGTAACAGTCAATATAGTCGATGCGAAGGCTTGTATAAAGCTCAAACACCCGGCTGAAAAGCCGCTTCTTGGCAACCTTCAGGCCGGGCAAATTTATCAAGGGGAGCAGCCGGTCGCGGATATCCTCGCGTCCCAGGCTGTAAGCCCTCGTGTTGGACAAGACAAAGACAAGCTCTGCGATTACAAGGTGGGAGGTCCAGGCTAATAATTTGCCCTGCTCAATACCCCGGATTAAGGCCAAACACGCAGGAGACTTGACTGGATCGTCATTCAAAAGGTGCCGGAGGACGATGTTGGTATCCAGAAAGCGGGTGGTCACCTTTCTACTCTTGTCGACCGGTCGCGTCTTCGGCCATTACCTCTCCGGCCACGTCCTCCTCGAACATCTGTCTGAGCTCGCCAAAGTCCTCGGGACGCTTGCGCGGAGTCACCGAGCCAAAGGTCATCTCCGCGACCGATGGCACGGACCTTAGAGTGACCTGGATCTTATCGTCGAGTGTCTTTCCAACCGAGAGACCGACCTTGTCGCCCTGCTTCAACTTCAACGTCTTGCGGATTTCGGCAGGCACAGTGATCTGTCCCTTTCGTGTCATCACCGTATAGAATTCCTTCATCGCGGGAAAACCTCATTGGTAGTACCAGCGTTTATAATGTACTATCATGCTACCAAGCATACTACGCCTTGTCAAGCACAATTGGAGTGAGGTAGAGTCATCCAGACCCAGCCAGAAGCCTTTGACGCAGTGACCAGGCGGCGGGCGGTAGAAAGGACCCTAACTTGCGGGCACAACTTCACGGCCTAGCCTCCCGCCCAGGCAGAAACAACACCCCGAGTTACATAGGCCGCCCCAGTATCTCCCGAGCCCTGGCCAACGCAAGCTTGTAGCTAGCGCTGTTGTTAATGAAGTCGCTGGTCTGTCTTTCTTGGGGTTTGGGGACATGGCCGAAGTTGTAAACGCATAGTCCTTCGAGGATGTCGCCGCCGGCCAACTGCAGGCAGCCAGCGAACTTACTTGCAGCTTCGAGGATATCCCGCTCAGGATGCCCGAAGACCTCCTCTCGCACTCTCAGAACGTTCGCTTCGCTCTTGGCGCCGTCTCCGCTCCAGTGATACTTGACTATCCGCTGGCAATACCCGAATGAGATATCCGGCCACACATCATCGATAATGTCTTGTACGCTAGCTCCCTTCTTCAGGCGTTGCACGGCTTCAGCGGTCCTACTACCCCATCGCTCACTTCTCGGATTCAGGGAGGACTCGGCTATGATTAGGGCAAGTACCGCCTCCACCGGAACTCCTGCGCTTTCGGCGGAATCCCACACCAGGTCACCCATCTGATCGCCCAGGCTGTTTTCGATCCTGGGCGCTACACGAAAGGGAGACGGGCTACCCTATTCGCGGCCTTGCTGTACACGTAGAGGGCTTTGTCGCTGGCACAGTGGGATTCGTTCTCCCCAATCCAGTGCTCGTCCTCCACCGGCTTCTCACCCCGTTTGTCCATCTCAGCCCTGATACCATCACCCAGTACGAAAGCCATCATCTACTCCTTTCACTTAGTTTACCATTGAACATCCGAAATAGGGGCGGTTCGCGATTGGGAATTGGGTACGGGGATGAAAGTGCGTCCACTACTCCTTCCAGACGGTCAGGCGTTTGGCCCGCCCACCCCCTGATGCGGGCTGCCAGGCTCTTGACTAGCGACGGGGGTTACGACGCGAGTGGCTTCCGGGCGCATGCGCTGCTTGGGCGAATGGGCCGGGATAAGTTCACATGCTGCATCGGCGCCCTCGCTAGCCTGGGGCCCGGCTTGCCAGCCGTTTCGCTTCCTGCTATCATCTACAATGTAAGCAATGTATGCAGCTCCAGCAGGAGGACGGATATGAGCAAAGTGGTTAGCCTGAGACTGAAGGACACCCAGGTCGAGGCGCTATCTCGCGCCGCCCGGCGCATGGGGCGGACCCCATCAGAAGCAGCCGCCTTCCTATTGGAGGAAGCTTTGCGTCAGCGTGAGTTCGCTTTCATTGAATTCCGAGACTCCCCCGTGGGCCGCCAGGCCTATCTTCAGGGTACGCGCCTGGCTATCTGGCAGATAGAGTCGCTCGCACGAGCATTCGATCGGGATGCGCATCGAGTAGCGGAGCACCTGTCCCTCCCGCCGGTCCAGATAGAGGCAGCCCTTCGCTACGCGGAAGCATTTCCTCAAGAGATCGAAGACGCCATCAAGGACAACAAGTGGGCCGCATCCAACATCCAACGCATAGTACCGGGCATTAAGATGATCAGTGCCGATGAAGCTTCTCACTGACTCCCATATCCCCGCGGCAGTGGCCAAGCAACTCCGGCGCCGAGGCATAGACGCTCTGGCGCTGCCGGAATGGATGGACGGCTCGCTACGCAATGCTCCTGACGAACTGGTCCTGTCCAGCGCCCATCTGGAGAAGAGGGTACTGATCACCTACGATTGCCGGACCATCCCTCCGTTGCTCAAGACACTGGCCGAAACCGGACAGCACCACGGTGGCGTCATACTGATCGATGAACGGACGCTCCGCTTCAATAACGTCGGTGGGCTAGTGAGCGCTCTCCTTTTGGTCTGCTCAGAAGAGGAGAGCGACGATTGGGAAGACCGAGTCGCCTTCCTGACGAAATGACCCGGCGTCGACCCTGTTCGCTGTCGATTGGTCTGACGGGCTATGTACGGAAGGTGGTGCTTCCAGCACGCGTGTTCGAAGCTTTCCCGTATGTTCCGAGAACGCCCGAGCGTGTTGAAAAAGGGCGGTGTTGGGGGCTACATCCTGCCAGAGACGTGGCACCTTTCCAGCTTTCAGTTCGGGGAGGGGTACGCAGGCGAAAGACGCACAGAGAGGTTGCATACCTGAGATGCCTCAGGCGATCTTCCCGGCCATGGTCGACGCCCCCAGCCTCGGGTGTTGAGTAACCGTTTGAGGTTCTGCCCAGTGTTGATCAACAACGCCTCTACATTGACTTTCCAAAGCGTGCGGAGACGGAATCGCCTCAGTCCATGCCAGTCCTTGGCCTCCGCGAACAAAGGCTCGACCCAGACTGATCGTTTTCTGATCGCTTTTCGATAGGCAGCTGTCTGGTGGTATCCCCGGATGCGTTCCAGATATTCGGCATGGAAGGAACGTTTCACCAGGCGACCGTGGTTGCTCTCCGTACAGGCTGCCTTAACGGGGCAGACGTTGCACACAGAGGCGTCGGCTTGGTAGACGGTCACCCCCTCCGTGAAACTCGCGGTCCGGCGACGCAAAGGCTTGCCTTCTGGGCAGCGGTGCTCATCCCGCTCGGGATCGTAGATGAACTTGGAGAGACCGTAGAAGGGGGTACGCTGGTCGAAGTCCGGTAAAGGCACGTAAGCCCGCATACCTTGGTCTTCTATGCCGACGACGTTCTCGATGGTGCCGTAGGCGGTATCGCCGGTCACCTGGGAAGGCTGGAGGTGCCAGCGGAAGCGCGCCCGCCAGAGTAGGTCAAGCATCGGCTGGTTCTCCATCACGTCGGCCGGGGTGACCAAAACCCCCAGGATGAT
>ORJL011845505.1_pt1 | contig 18942 bp, 17 predicted proteins | sample 1779941 | NCBI WGS metagenome assembly ORJL01 (sample SAMEA104232317, study PRJEB22302) | groundwater metagenome | biome: forest; feature: aquifer; material: groundwater | place: USA | collected 2011-08-07 | depth 5.8 m | reverse complement strand
TCCACCATTCTCTACCGCGACACACTGGGCCTGGGGCTGAAGCTGCCCTCGCCTCTTATCCACATAGAGCATGACGGTCGCTACTTCAACAAGAACTACACTGCGGAAGTCACAATTCAGGCCAACCCGCGGGTGGCTCTCCAGCAGCTTCTGGCCAAATTAGGGTCGGGAGACATCCACAAGGGCGCTGCCTACGAAAAAGAGGCCAAGGAGTGGAAGGCCAAGGCCCGCCAGAGCACTCAGGAGCAGTGGCCCAACGAGACCAGGACCTGGCAGGCCCTGCGGGAGCTGATGCCCAAAAAGACCGTCTTCACCTTCGACGTCACCCTATCCGTGTCCAGCTTCAACCGCGCCTTCGACTGCTACACTCCCGGCACAATGATCAACCCCTTCGGCTGGGCAGGCCTGGGCTTCGGCCTGCCGTCGGCCCTGGGCGCCAAAGTGGCCGACCCCAGTGTGCCCGTCGTATCGATTTCAGGTGACGGCGGTTTCCAGTACAACATGCAAGAGCTTGGCACTGCTATCCAGTACGGCATTCATCCCATAGTGGTCATCATCAACGACAACGCCTGGGGCGCTCTCAAGACTCGGCAGGCCTCCTGGATGAACAACCGCTTCATAGCCAGCGACCTGGTCAACCCGGACTTCGTCAAGCTGGGCCAGTCCTACGGTATCGACTCGGTGCGAGTCAGCACCAGGAACGAGCTGGTCAAGGCAATGGAGCAGGCTCTGAAGGCCAAACGCATCCATCTAATAGAGGTCAAGGCGCCCAACGGCTTCCGCCAGTTCGCCTGTTTACAAGGCTCCTCTCCGAAAGGCAGAGGACTAAGGTGAGTGTAACCAAAATCTCTCGCCGGCCTTCTGTCTTTTGAGGGCATGCAGGGTGGGGTGCCCGCCAACTCCTTACTCTCCTGACCTTCCCTCCTAACAAAGGGAAGGATCAAAGAACGCGGATCCGGGTGGATCTACAATGTGAACCTAAAGTACTTTAGATCTGAGTCGCCTTTAATGGCTGGATCTGAATGACGACATCTATTGGTAGTGATGGCACGAAGCAGGATCCCTCGGTCGCGGCGATTATGGTCTCTGACTCTACTGGTAGTCCACGTTTGCGGGTATTGCCGAGCCTAAAGGTAGAGGGGTAACCTCCGGGTTGGTATGGGATGATGCCAGACAGACTCCTAATGACGCTTCCCGTGTGAAGAATCAGGGGACTCGTCCATCTACAAGCACCATACCTAGTAAAAACAGATTAAGGCAAGGACAATCTCGTGGGTAGTTTTCGGATCTGGTTCGAGGCATCGAGAAGGGGGGCGATCCCTGAGTTAATTCGGACAAGTCTGCGGAGACATGAACTGGCCGCTGAGGTGGCTCTTACTCGGCCACCTAGTTCGAAAACGAGACGGGTTTGAACTCACCTGTCTCTCTGATGGTGACCAGAGTCAGTAAGCAAGACGTTAGTCTACCCAGTTTCCTTCTAAGGTGAAGTCTTCCACGATAAATTGCGATTCCCACTCGTACGGGCGGGCAGGAACCCACGACCGGAATGAAGCGGTGAACCCTATGTCGGCTCCCAGAAACAACGACGGAAGCTGCATTGTGCCGGTTGCGGTGCCGGATATCTGGGCTTGTAGCTGAGGAGGATACCTGAGAGTTATCCTTCCGCGAATTCTAGCACTTCCGCCTCGTTGCCTAATTGGCCAAATAAACCATCGCAAAACTTCAGTTCTATCCCACGATAGGATCGCTGTGCCGTCATAGACTTGTACCTGTGTGTCGTCCGGCTGGGCGCCTGGAGCTGGATGCTGACTAACTGGAGGGGCCTGGTATATCCAAATTCCGTCCAAGGTTACTTGCATTCCAACGAATCTTAAGGGCCAGACCGGGATGCGAATCCACGGGAATCTGCCCCGCAGAATCTTACCGGGCCTAGTCACCTGCCCGCCACCCACTCCCCTCATATTGCTCAGAGTCAGGTATGCCCTCAAAGGTTGACCGTCAGGAGTTCTAAAATGGCCTCCGGCCATTTCCGCTCCGGCAGGGTTGCCCCCTTCAAGGGTTCCTCTAGCGAATCGAATACTAAATGGTGTCATGATACCCTCCAAGCAGGTGATCCAGGTAACGTCAAAGGAACCATGAGGTCTCAGTCACTCCGAATGCCAAGCTCGGCACGAGCCAGGAAAAGGGATTATAGCGTCGCAATATAACAGAATCAGGCTCCATTGTAAACTCTCTCCGTCAGTTCTATACCTTCTCGTTACATTCTCCGTAGAAATCTGACAGTTTTACCTCCTGTCGTTGATGTTTAGTGGTGGTCGCATGCCCAAGCCAAGATGTGCCGGTGATAATGATACCGCGTAAGGAAAGCCTCCACCAAATCATTGTATTCCATCAGTTCACTCACCCCATACTGGCTCCAGCGCAGACCACGATGCCGCATCGGGGCGGTGTCAAATTCCCCTCTCCTCGTGGGAGAGGGACAAGGGTGAGGTCAAACCAGCCTTTTCCTTATCATCTTCCCCCTCGAATGGGAGAGACTTGCCTTTTCCCTAAGCGGCAGTCCCGATGTATCAGGATGGATGCTGTCTGCGTGGCTAAATTCTCCTCCGCCTCTTTCCAAAAAGGGGACTATCGTCCCTATCAACACGCGTCCCGCCCCTCTACAATCAGCCTCACTAGCCAACATGCCTTGTGGAGGTGCCGTATGCCATCACGTGGACTTATGAGACGCGCCGACCGCGCTATGGAAGCGAAGGACACCATCGCTCTTCTGAAGCGTGCCGAGGTCATGCGCATAGGGACTGTCGACAAAGAGGGCTGGCCCTACGTGGTGCCATTCTCCTTCGTCTATCACGACGGCAAGATATACTTCCACCACACGGCCGAAGCCAGCCACCTCACCTCCAACATCAACGTCAGCCCTCGCATCTGCATCGAGGTGGACGAGCCTGGGCCTGTGTTTTCGGAAGGCAAGTCCGGGTGCGACGTCAGCCGCGTCTTTCACAGCGCCATCGCCTACGGAAAGGCCAGTCTGGTCACCGACGCCAAAAGGAAGAAAGAGGCCTTCGACCACCTCATGGTCAAGTACGCAGACCCCGCCTGGAAACTACCCTCGGAATACCCGACCATGGACACCACGCTTGTCTTTCAGGTGGACATAGAAAAGCTGACAGGCAAGCAGAGGCTAATGAAAGCAAAACCGTCGTAACAGGTAGATGCCTGGGAGAATCTAAATTTTCTTCAGGCGTCTCTTGGGGTCAGAATACGTTTCAACTTTGGCAGCTTCTCCGGGTCGGAGCGAGAGACGGCCTCCTGCAGGAGCTGTCTCAGGGCCTTCAAACGAGCCGCTGTTGAAGCAGGGTCTCCGTCGATAATTGCCATGTCCGCTATGCTGTAAATGCCCTGCAGCCGCGTGCGCAGGTCGTTAAAAGCGTCCGTCAGGGCAAACCGCTCGTCCAAAGTCTCCTGGAACATATCGTTCAGGACCGTAATCTCCTTGGTGCGCTGCCTCAACTGACTGTTGAGGCCCATGGAGTCCACGGTTCTCTTCTGCAACTGGTCCATCAGCCTGGCATTATCAAGGAGTGACGCCATTGAGTCCGCAATTGCACACAGTGTCCTGACACGTTCCGGGGAAAAATGATTCTTGTCGGGCGAAGTAAGGGCCATCACGCCAACAGGGTGCTTTCCCAGCATGACAGGCATGCCGACAAGGGATTTTACTTTCTTGTTCATTTTCAACGCCTCTGCCTGAGGCGACTTATCGAAGTCGTTTATGACCACAGGCAGGCCGGTGCGGTAGGCCTCTCCCACTATACTCTTCGAGATGGAAAGGACTAGCGAGGGCTCCCATTTGCCGTTTCTGGTTGCCTTGGCCACCAGTACCAGCCCCTCCTTGCTTTGATCCACCTGCCTGTAAACAACTTTGTCGGCTTCGGCGACATCAGCTACTACTTCTATTACGCGAGCCATTTTGCTTTCGAAAGTCCCTGACTGCACCAGCAGATCGGCAATCTTGGATAGCGCCTCAAGCTCCTTGGTGCGCGAGTCCAGCGACTCCATTAACCGCGCATTCTCCAGAAGGCTTCCCAGTTGGCTGGTGACGGCAGTTAGCATCTTTGTCTTTGTATCGTCGAAATGGTTGGGTTTGCTGGAGCTGACAGCCACAATTCCGAGTTTATGTTCGCTTGACTTGATGGGGAAAAAGGCCACGGAGGCCACACCCTGGGCGATCCTCTCTTTAGACGCGTGGGGATGGCTCTTGTAGTCATTGACAACCAGTGGTTCACCCTTCTTCATTACTGAATTGACTATTCCCTGGCCGTAGGGCACAAACTTAGGGCGGGGCGGCCTTTTGCCGCCATCGATAGTAGCTATCAGGGACAGACCCTGTTCCTTTTCGTCGGGCAGCCTCAGGACAGCTCCATCAGCCTGCGCCAGGCTGACGATCTGTCCAAGAACCTGAGTGGCATTCTCCTGGAATGTGCCCCCCTGCACAAGCAGGTTTGCGATTCTGGCCAAAGCATAGGTCTCCGCGGCATGCCGCTTAAGCTCCTCTTGCGTCCTCTTTTCGTCGGTGATGTCTTCAACTACGGCCTGCCAGCATTTTTGACCCTTGTAAACGATAGGCGTCAGGCTCATGCGGCCCCAGAAAGCCGTCCCATCTTTGCGTTTGAAGCGTATCTCGTAATCCTTCAGGAATCCCTGTTTGGAGGCCAACTGGAGTGCTTCGGCCCTTTCCTGGGCATCGTAGTAGAGATTGGCCACATTGCGGATCTTCTCTATGTCTTCCCGAGTGTATCCGCCGGGCTTCAACATGGCCTCGTTAAAGGCAATCAGATTGCCTTCGGCATCGGAAACTCCCATGCCGATTGGTGCGTTTTCAAACAGACTATGAAAGAGTTGTTCAGGCTCATCCACGGGTTGATCCTCTTTCTTGTGCTTGCTGTTGTCTGCTACCATATTGTCACTTCGGCCTTTTGGTTACAAATATTTGAACCAACACGTATAGCACAGACTTCTGCTAATTCTGCTCGTAACGCCTTAGTATATCACTAGGTTTTTCGACCCCATATCTGTTGAATTGTTTGAACCTTGTTGGCATTCTGTTTGTTTGCCGTAAGCTTCCATCCGAACCTTCAGTGTCTTATGATTGAGGAGTGAAGAATTCGAGTCCTGATCTGATAACTGAAGAACAGCTTCGCCGGCTTTTTCAACAGGCGCTCTTTGGCCAGGACCGCCTCAAAATGTTGACGGGCTTCAAACTGGACAACCCGTCCATCTCCAAGAAGCTGTTTTTCTCTGCCACATGCAAATGCGGGACCGCGGCCCTCCTCAGCGTTGAAGTCTCTGAAAACAAAACTCTGGAGCAGGTAAAAGAAGCGTTGCCGGCTCTACTGGCGAAGTTGCGGGGTCAGGCAAGCGTCTTCTACAATATGTCCTGCGAAGCCCATGCGAGTATGAGGCGGGCGCAATTCCTTTCAACGGGTTCATCGGAGAGGGCGTGAAGAAACAGCTTACAAAAGAAGAGGCGCTGGAGCGGGCACGGCGCTTCTCTGAAAAATACGTTGAGCGAGGGCCGTACAAGTTCTTCCCAGACCCTGAGGTGGTTAAGGTCGTCCAGGAGGGACTGGCCGAGAACGAGATCAAGGACGGCTATAGATACTGCCCCTGAATGCCGCTCTCTGGCGATCCGGTCGAGGATCGCAAGAAGATATGTCCCTGCGACAGGCATCACGAGGACATAGCACGCGACGGCTTCTGCATATGAATGTTCTTCGTGAGCGAAGAGTTTCTTCGCAAGTACGAGCAGGGGGAGGAGTTCCAGCAGACCATCGGCGAGGCGGTCAAGCCCGGCGAAGGCCTGTTTGAGGACTACGAGTCCAAGGCAGAGCACAAGGCCAAGCAAAAAGGCGAACGTGAGGAGTGAGTATCTGGGGAGGTGTAGTCTTCTACCGCAGCTTGAAAGCTGCGGCATCTTAAGGGGATGTTCAGTCCCGACCTATCGCGGGACTGACTGTGGAACTGGAGGTGGCATCAAGGAAAGTTCTGGAAAACTTGGTTTCCAGACGGGGGAGAACTGGGGTGCCCCCCGGTTCCCTTCTACTGCCCACTTCCTGCAAGGAAGGGGACAAGGGGGATGGTCATAGACACACAAAGACTTCCTCTGCAAACCTGGAGTGCCCTCGACTTACTAAGAACACATGAGAGTGAGTCGAATGCAGCGGTCTGAATCAATCTGAAAGGCATCCTTGAAATGGACGTAACAGTCTACACATCCATCGGCTGAGGGCCTTGCCACATGGTGAAAGTGTATCTTTCACGAAAAGGCATACCCTTCGCCGAAAGGAACATATCCACAGATACCCAGGCCAAAGAGGCATTGCTGGCCATGGGCTATCGCACCACGCCCATCACTGTCATCAACGGCGAGAAAATAGTAGGATATAACCCCGCCAGGCTGGAGGCTGCGCTGAAAGCCGCACCTCCGAAATAGACCACGTGCGATTGATAATCACCTCTCCGCTTCTCTTCTCGCCTTCGTGTGCTATAATCCCCGTCTGTAGCAAAATCAACTCATAAACTTGCAGAGGTAACAGATGGCTCAAAGCAATAAATATAAGCGTGCAATGGTAGTCGTGGCCCACGCCGACGACGCCGAATTCGGCTGCTCCGGCACGGTCGCCCGCTGGTGCGCCGAAGGCACAGAGGTAGTTTACGTCCTTTGCACCGACGGCAGCAAAGGCAGCAGCGACCCCAAGATGACATCCAAAAGGCTGGCAGAGATTCGTCGAAAAGAACAGCTTGCAGCAGGCAAGGTGCTCGGTCTGAAAGACGCGGTCTTCCTTGGCTACCCTGACAGCTACCTTCAGCCGACCCTGGACTTGAGGAGAGACATAGCACGTGAGATTCGCCGCTTCAAGCCTGACGTGCTCGTTTGCCAGTACCCCATGCGCAACCTGGACGACGGCGACTGGCGCATAGGCACCCCTGACCACATAGCGGCGGGCGAGGCTTCCCTGGCGGCTGTATTTCCCACTGCCAGAGACAGGCTCACCTTTCCGGAACTTATCAAGGAAGGATTTGAGCCACATAACGTCCAGGATGTCCTTATCATGGGTCATCCCAAGCCGGACAGGTGGATAGACGTGACCAAATACATGGACGTAGCCGTGAACGCCCTCATGCAGCACAAGTCGCAGCTCAAGAGTCGCGACAGGAACCAGATTGGCCAGCGCTTGAGGGACTCGCGAGAGAGGGCCGCCCACGGCCACGACCGCATGACCTACGCCGAAGCCTTCAAGCACTTCCACATGCCGTAAACTACATTGACTTGCCCTTTGCCCAGATATAGAATTGCCGTAAATAACAACAAGACGGCACAAACTTGGGGACTACCACGCGCTAGACTTCGTATCGGACCCTTCCAAACTACATGGCCTCCCGCTCCATGAGTTCGGGAGGCCGTTTTGCTGGCTGGAATATTCCTTACACCGGTTTCTTGACACGCCAGTCGAAAAATCCTGAAAGAATCAAGGTGTGACAATGTCAGAAAAACATCCCAATGCCAAAAATGACGTGCAGGCTCTCAGGGAGCGACTAAGGCATTCCGCGGCCCACGTCATGGCAGACGCGGTCCTTCAGATGTTCCCGGACGCCAAGCTGGGCATCGGCCCGCCCACAGAGGATGGCTTCTACTACGACTTTCTGGTCTCTCGCCCCTTCACTCCTGAGGACGTGACGGCCATTGAGGCGCACATGAGGGAGACCGTCAAAAAAAATCTCCCGTTCACGCGGGAGGAGCTTACGCTTGAAGCGGCCAGACGCAAATTTGCGCACCAGCCTTTCAAGCTGGAGATTATCAACGAGATACCGTCTGGAGAGGTGATCAGCATCTACGAGCACGGCAAGTTTGTCGACCTGTGCCACGGCCCCCACGTGGAGTCCACCGGCAAGATACCTGCCTTCAAGCTCCTCAACGTGGCGGGGGCCTACTGGCGCGGTGACGAGCACAACGCCATGCTTCAACGCATCTACGGCACCGCCTTCGAGTCCCAGGAACTGCTGGAGAAGCACCTGAAGCAGATAGAAGAGGCCCAGAAGCGAGACCACCGTAAGCTGGGCAGGGAACTGGACTTGTTCATATTTGACCCTCTTTCGCCAGCCAGTCCCTTCTTTCTGCCCAAGGGCGCTACGGTCTATAACCTTCTGGTTGACTACATGCGTGGCCTCTACAAGAAATATGGCTACCAGGAGATTATTACACCACAGATATTCGAGACGGAACTGTGGAAACGCTCCGGCCATTATGACAATTACATCGATAATATGTACCTCATTAACGTTGACGAGCGGGAGTACGGCGTGAAGCCAATGAACTGCCCGGCTGCCTGCCTGGTTTTCAAGTCTCAGAGACACTCTTATCGTGAAATGCCCGTGCGCTACGCCGACTTCGGTCGCCTGCACCGCTATGAGCGTTCTGGCGTCACCCACGGTCTTACCCGTGTGCGCACCTTCTCCCAGGACGATGCCCACATATTCTGTCGCATGGAGCAGGTGAATCAGGAAGTGGCCAGTGTCCTGGCTATGACCAAAGAGAGTTTTACCGCCTGCGGTCTGGGAGAACCTCGCTTCACCCTATCCTTACGGCCAGAAAAGCGCCTGGGCACTGACGAGATGTGGGATACGGCCGAGAATTCCCTTCGAGTTGCCCTCCAGGCCAGCGGCTACAGTTTTACTGAAGTCCCTGGCGAGGGTGCCTTCTATGGCCCCAAGATTGACCTCTTTGTCCAGGACGCCATTGGCCGCGACTGGCAGTTAAGCACCGTCCAGCTGGATGTAAACCTGCCGGAGCGCTTCGATTTGGAGTATGTTGCTGAGGACGGCTCTCTCAAGAGGCCTGTGATGGTTCACAGGGCTGTGCTTGGTTCTATTGAGCGTTTCTTTGGCGTCCTGATAGAGCATCACGCAGGGGCCTTTCCTGTGTGGTTGGCCCCAGTCCAGGCCGTTGTAATTCCCATCGCCGACCGCCACGTGGCATACGCCCAGGAAGTCCATGCCAAAATGCAGGCGGCAGGCGTACGCTGCCATGTGGACTCTCGCGGCGAGCGAATGCAGGCCAAGATCAGGGATGCCCAGCTTCAAAAGGTGCCATATATGCTGGTCGTAGGCGACCGCGAGGCGGCAGCAGGCGCCGTCGCCGTTCGAGCCAGACCTGCCCTGAGCAAGGTCGAAGGGGCACCCAAGACCGATGAAGTGGGCCGCTCCCAAGACCTCGGCTCCATGGGCCTGGACAATGCGCTGTCGTTGGTTATGGGAGATATTTCCGATAGACGTTAGTCTTCAGCAGCCAGTACGACGAAGACTGCCAATAGCCTGCCTAAGCCCAGGTTTTGTCCGCCTATTGACAATCCCTCAGAGGTAACACTATTCTATTCCCAATTTCCTTTATCCCACTATCCCCGCTAACCCCCTTCCTCTCATCTGTGGTAGGGCTATATAGAGGGAAGATGTATCGGTCGGAATCACATAACCTTTAGGGAGGAGAATATGAGACTCAGGACAGTACCTGTAAAGCCGATTGCCCTGTCAGGGCTAATGCTGGTAGCACTGCTGGTTGTGTCGCTGGCCTGCAGCAGCGCTGCCACCGCAACTCCTGCGACCCAGCCCACTGCGGCCCCCGCAGCCACAGCTGCGCCTGCACCCACCAAGGCGCCCGTCGCTGTAGCTACAGCAACGTCGGCCCCGGCCGTCAAGACCGGCCCCGTGAAGGGCGGCAGCCTGCGCATAGCTGGTGGAGGGGTTGTCAAGGACACCCTGGACCCAACCTACTCGGAAGACTTCTATAGCCTAATACCCTTCTACGGAATCTATCAGAGCCTAGTGATGCTGGACGCCAACAGCCAGGTGCAGCCAGACCTGGCCTCCAGATGGGAAGTGTCGGCAGATGGTACGGCTCTAACTTTCAAGCTTCGCCAGAATGTGAAATTCCATGACGGCACACCCTTCAACGCAGACGCAGTCAAGTTTACCTATGATCGCTACCTGAGCGACCAGACTGGCAAAGTGCTAAACAAGGGCAACTTGAGGCGCAGCCAATTGGCCGATATCTCGTCTGTGACGAAGATCGACGACAGTACAGTCAAGATCACTTTGAAGCAGCCCTCGCGTCCGTTCCTGGCGCTGATAACCGAGCGCCCTGGCTTCATTCTGTCGCCAACCGCGGTGCAGAAGAACGAGGACCTCTTCCAGAGACGGCCAGCGGGAACAGGGCCATATATGGCAACTGATTGGTTTCCCGCAGAGAAAATCACTCTGGTCAAGAATGACAGTTACTGGAACCCGAATGAACCTTATCTGGATCAGGTGACTCATTTGAGCGTCCCAGACGCATCTGTAAGGTTCGCAATGGTGCGCACTGGCGACGTGAACATTGTTGACGCTATTCGTACCACGGACCTGTCTCTAGCCGAGCGCAATGCAGACCTCAAGATATCCAAGAACTTTGGTGGTAGATTCGATATCATCGGCATCACGGTTAACCGCAGCGCCCCCTACAACAACGAGCACTTCCGCAAGGCTCTTGGCTATGCCCTGGATCGCAAGGCTCTCATAGATGCTGTCTGGCAGGGACAGGCAGAGCCAGGTTACACACCAATTGGGCCTGCCAGCGGTGCGTGGTACGATCCAACAATACAGCCTCTGAAATTTGATCTCGCTCAGGCGAAGTCCGAGCTGGCATTGGCAGGTTTCGCCAACGGTGTGGAGTTCAAGTTCCCCTGCTCTGCCAACACCGTTGATCTCGCCCGTTGCGAAGCGATTCAGAGTGTGTGGGCCAAGGCAAACCTGGGTATCAAGGCTGTTATAGACCCCCAGCCTGCAGCATCTCACTGGACCGATTGGGTCGAAGGCAAATTCGATATGATCCAGTCCTGGCGCGCAGGCCGACCTGATCCACAGATCACCATTCAGAGAATCTATCACAGCAAAGGTTTCAGCAATCCAGCTCGCTACGGTAACCCAGAAGTGGACAAGCTGATAGACCAGGCAGGCCAAACCTACGACGTGGCCAAAGCAAAAGCCCTTTACAGCCAGATTCAGTCAACTGCCCAGAGCGATGGTCATGAGATAATCCAGGCCTATCCGTACACCTTCATCGCTATGCAGAAGTCCCTCCAGGGTTATGCCTATTACATTGACGAGACTATCAGAATCAGAGACCTCTGGATCCAAAAGTAATCCAAACTTAGGCTGACTTTAGAAGGGCCACCCCGACACGTCGGGGTGGCCCTTCTCTTTTGCGCGCTCCTTGCCACCGCTCCAGCGTTGCGATATATTACCCAGCGTCATAGCTACCCTAGACTGTTTACATAAGTTAGCCAAGGAGGCCATCATGGTGAACACACGCGGCGCCGCAAAGTTTGTCTCTTCCCTAAGCCTGGACTCCACTCCGCCGAACGTGGTGAAACACGCCAAGCTCTGCGTTATGGACGCCGTGGGCGTCATGCTGGGCGGCCTGGATACCAAGTCCGCTCGCATCGCAAGAGAAGAAGTCTCTCAGTGGCCCACTAAAGAAGGCGTTACCCTCTTCGGCAGCAAAGAGAGGGTCTCGCCGCCTCAAGCCGCCTTCGCCAACTGTATTGCCGCCAGTGTCCTCGACATGGACGACGGCCATAACCTGGGCGGCCATCCTGGAGGCGTCGTTGTGCCCGCAGTCCTCGCCGCTGCGGAGGCAAAGGGCGTCTCCGGCAAGAAGTACCTGGAGGGCGTCGTCACCGGCTACGAAATCGCAGTGAGAGCTATGGAGGCCCTTGTGTCCAGAGAGTCGGGCGGCTCGGTCGCATTTCCTGCCACCGGGGAGCCGTACCACAGCACCGGCACGGGCGCCGCATACGGGGCCGCCGCAGGTGCCGCCAAGGTTCTGGGCGCCAGCGAGGAGCAAACCGCCCAGGCCGTAAAGGTCGCCTCGGCCCACACTCCCAGCACACGGCCCTACCAGATACAAACGCTGGGCCACAACGCCAAAGAGTGCCTGGGCTGGGCGGGCATAACGGGCGTCGAGGCCGCTTACCTGGCCATTCGCGGCTTTACCGGCCCCAACACCCTCTTCGACACCGACGGAGCCAGAGGCACCAGCGTGGACACGATTGGCTCCACTTTTGAGATTGTGAATAACTACTTCAAAGCCTATCCGTCCTGCCGCTATACCCACGCCCCTCTCGACAGCTTGCTGGCCTTGATAAAGCAGCACTCTCTCAAGGCCGACAACATCGCGAAAGTGGAAGTCCACCTCAAGAAGCGCCATGCTGCCCTCAACAGTCCGAAGCCGGCTACTATCGAGCAGGCGCAGTACAGCCACCCATTCGTTCTGGGAGCAGTCCTGGCCTACGGCCACCATGGCCCCGACACCATGGATGAGGCGAAGCATAAGGACGCCGCCAACCTCAAACAGGCCCAGAAGGTAGTACTGGTGCCCGACTATCCGCAAGAGAAGAACCGCTGGCCCGCCGTTGTGGTTGTCCACACGTCCGATGGCAAGCGCTACGAGAAGGAAGTGGCCATTCCCAGGGGCGACCCTCAGAACCCCCTAAGCGAGGCCGACCTGACCGCCAAATTCATGACCCTGGCCACTCCGGCCCTTGGCAAAAAGGACGCCGACGAGGTGCTGGCTATGATTCAAAGCCTTGAGAAGCTGGCCGACATTCGCGACTTATCCGCCCTGCTCAACAAAGCCGTCAAACAGCCCGTCGCCAGATAACCCAATTCTCTCCCTCTCCTGGGAGGTTGTGAGGTGGGGTGGCACCAACTTCTGCCTTGCCCTATTCTTCCCAGGTATGCGGGAAGACGCAGGGGAGGGTGCAACATTCGGCTTTATCCAGACTCGCTGAAACAGCAGCGGCCCGCTCGGCAAAGAAACAAAGAGAATAGCACCAAGTCGAAGGCGTAACTTATGTCTGGACCGTACAGGATGGGGATGAGAGTGGCGCCGCTCGATGCTTCTCCGAACACTATGGGCAACTAGCGCCTGGCTTTACTTAATCCATCTCAACAAATACGTCACTGCCGCGAATATGGACCACATAGGTTTTTAGAGATTCCTCAGGCGGTGCCTGTGTGACTTCACCAGTAGTAATATTGAATCTACCACCATGGCAGGGACACTCGACCACATCTCCATCCAGAGTTCCCTCGGAGAGATTGCACCCAGCGTGGGTGCAAATATCACTTACTGCGTGAACCCTCCCTCCCACATTGGCGAGTAATATTTGCTCCCCACTCGCTACTACTCCTAGCAACGCTCCAGGTTCTATTTCGCTAGTTGATGCTATCTTCTGCTCTTTACCCATCGCCCCGCTCCTAATTCTGCATTCCAAGGTTGTGTCTTGGGCGAAAGAAAAAGCCCTCTGGCGTTTACTGTCTTTTACCTACAGGATGAGCTCCATTCTGGTTGATACGGCTGCAAGCTGGAAGTGTCAGGCGCAACATATGTCCGATCGTTTGCACTAATCCCCTGCGTGGATGAGCTCCACGTAGCCAGCGTGAAGCGGGTTTTTGTTACCCTCGATCCTTTCGATCAAATCCAGCAGGCGGCTTGTGGGCCAGAGGCGAAACTTTCCTACATGGCGCTGAAGGTCATTCCACCAGGCTCCGGCGTACACCGCTTCGGTTTTCAAGTGCAGTACCATCTCATTTAGCCTTGGGCTTGACCATGCACGTCTCTCATTGACCAGCAATCTGAAATCTCCCCATGATAGGTCCCCTGGGCTTGAGGGTATCAATATTGAACCTAAGTTAGGACTATACATATCAGCTTCTCACTCTCGCAGTTTTACGGATCATTCGAATAACTAACACCCCACGCAACTGTCCAAGTTGCGTGGGGAAACTCCATTGCGTACATCTTTTTCAGTTGCACTGGCCCTTCTAGAACCCACTCTTCTAAGAGGCTTGTCGGATATCTCTTGCCAAACCTCTCCTGCTTTTTGACCGCCAAGAAGCCAGCACTGACACAGGTTCACATTCATGAGAGCAGCCATCACCTTCAAGCGTCGCCGGGAAGAGCGGCCAAGGTCAAGGTAAGCAATGCTTTGGCAGTGCCAATGGTAAAGAAAGCTACACTGCGGGCACCGAGCGGGAGAGCGATGAGCAAGCTAATCCCGAAGATGATAGCCAAGACAAGTAGTATGACGTTACCGGTCAGTTTGCTTCGGGACTAGCAACACGGCGCACCCTAACTTTGCGGGGAACTGGCAACTGCATTTTCATGCCGGCTTGGCCGGATTGCGCAACAGGCCGCGCCAGTGGCTGGGCCAGATCTCGCAACAGGCCGCACTGGAAGCACTGCCAGAAAGCGCCGTACTGATCTGACCGAAAATGTATGTCACCGAGGCACCTGGGACAGGATTTGAAGTGTATCATGGTTCTTCTCCTCTGCCAGACTGGCGGCGGTTTCTCCGTCTCAGTCGCCGTTCTGTGGGGAGCAAGAGGGGCCACGGCATAGCGGGTAGAGCTACTCCCTCTCTTGACATGAGTTTCCTTTTCCTCAAAACATCTTAAGCATCTACCTTGTTTGACGGGACTAGAAGCCGCTCAGGGGTACATTGGGCTAGTGTATCGGTGCAGGTTGGCTAATCAGTTTATAGGGTACATATACCCCACTTGAAAACCTCAGATGGGGGGGGTAAAATTGCCTATTCGATGACATATGGTCACCTTGTGGAGGTGGTGTCATACCTACAACACTTAGAGTTCTTCTTATCGGCTTTAGTCCGGTTATCAGGGAGGGCTTGCAGTCCATCCTCGCCAAAGACGATGGAATTGGAGTAATGGGACATTGTCAGGATGGAGGCGAAGCTCTTCTTCAAATTCAACGTTTATCTGCCCGGGGGCAGCCCATTGACGTCGTGTTGACTGAAACACGCAACAGCCATGTGGATGGAGTCCAGGCGACGAGGCTGATCAAAGGGCAATTTCCGGATGTCGCCGTTCTTGTCCTTACCGAGCTTGACAACGATTCCAATGTCATTGACGTCATCCACGCAGGGGCAGGAGGATATATCTTTCTCAAAGAAATGACGCCGCAAACGCTGCTGGATAGCGTCCATCGCGTGGTCGAGGGCGGGACGCAGATGAAGGTGGAATTGCTGCGCAAGGCCGTGGACGCTCTGATTCAAAACGGACGCAAGACGCTAGCGGAGCGCACGGCTGAGGCTGCCAATCTCACCCCTAGGGAGGTAGATGTGCTCAGGCTCATGGGAAACGGCGACACGAATAAGTCAATCGCCGAGAATCTCTCCATCAGCCTGGATACGGTCAAGAAACACTCCCAGAACATAATTAGCAAGCTGGGAGCGCGCAGCCGCACCCACGCGGCGATTATCGCCGCCCAGGCCGGCATTGTAGGAAGCCCCGTAGCTCTGTTGGTGCCATCTGAGGTGCGCGAATGACGCAGGCATGGTAGGAAGAAGTCCTCTCTGCCACCAACGCGGGTAGGGACGATCGCAATGCGTACTCCCCCATGGCGCGCTCGGTGGCTTTACGCCACCAGGGAATTCGCCCGACAATCAATCCACCAAGTATGTGATCCCGGCCTGAGAGCAGCAGCCTGGGATCACATACTTGGCTGGTCGCAGCAATGGATGGCTGCCTTGCTACTGTGTGCTGAAGTTTAGGGGATCTCTAAGGTTTTGTATCTCCCGGTAGTAATAGAGAGGCGTAGGCCGTTTCGCCTTGAATCTCAACTTTCTTAAGAACTCGATTTCCTCCGGGGTCGTATCGCCGCTGAGCCGAGTGTCGCGAAGGAATTCTTTGAGTCCTGGCTCTTCATTAAAAGGCTGTTCGGGTTCCTTTTCAACAAACTCCAATCTCTTAACGTGCTCTGAGGATAAGCTGGGGTTCAAAATAATTTCCATACCGAAAGTCTCAATGTCGATGCCCCACGATTCAATCAGCGGCTCCAGGAATGAGACGCAGTTTTCAATCGACACGTGGAAAATATCCGTATCTAGGAACTCCAGAATAGTGACTCGGACCTGTTCGTAACTACGGTCGCTGAGTCGAGCCACGTCCCGGAGCCAGCCTTCACGGTCCAATTCTTGCCTGGCCACTCTCTTGGCCACGTCAAGAAGCTTCTGCGTGACGAGGCGTTCGAGTTCGCCGAACGGCTCCTTCTCAAAAGTCGCTCGTATCTGCTTTGCTTTATCGAGGGCACATTTGCGTAGAATCAAAGCACGAACTTCCTTGAACAAAGGCGCAGGCGGATCCCCTAATTTCGACTTCAATTCTTCAATGAGTTGGAGGTCGGCAAGCCTGGAAAGCTCACCGCTCTGCAGTCTCAAGAACGCTTCCATCTTTTCGTATATGTCCGTACGGCTGGGCGCGGGCGGTGCCTTTTTCCCGTTAAGCAACTGCGAAATGTAAGACTCTGTAACCTGGGCTGCAATTGCCAGGTCTTTCTGTTCAACATCCAATTCTCTTAGCCGATGCCGGATCACTAGAGAAACGTCCACTGGATTACTCCTCCACATTACTCTATTGAGTTAAGTTGTGTTTGATACGAATAATATTCCACATATGAGTTGACAAGTCAAGTGAACTAATGTAAGGTGCATAGCAAGTTGAGTAAATTATCTGCTCACCCTTCAGGGCATCTGAGCTAGGTCAGGTTACTTGAGCACTCTTGAACAACCAAGGAGGTTGCTATGTTTGCACGACAGGTCACCATGAATTTGAAGCCAAATAGCAAATCAGAGTTTGCCAACACAATGGACCAGAAAGTCATTCCCCTGCTTCAAAAGCAGGAAGGCTTCCGAGACGAGATCGCCTTCATCGTCCCAGGTGGAAGAAACGCGATTGCCATCAGTTTCTGGGACAATGAAGGATATGCAGAAGCATACAACAAGTCTTCCTACGCCAACGCGCTGAAGACTCTGTCAAATGTGGTTGAGGGGACTCCTCAGATACATACCTATGAGGTATCCAACTCTACCTTGCACAGATTCACCGCTGCGCATCAGAACTAAAGCAACAGGCCTTTAGATTTCAAAAGGGGCGACCTAGATCGCCCCTTTTGTTTGTCCCAAGCCGCCCCGATTTATCGGGGCGGTGCTCAAATTCTTCTTACTCCGTTTCCTGAGCGGCAGCACCTCGGGTGCCCTGATGCTGCATCGGGGCACTTGCCCTAATACCGCCAGTCCTCTAAAATCCACCGTATTCCCCGAAAGCGAAGGTGGAAATGAAGTTCGGCGCATTCTTTCTCCTCCAGTCTCCCGCCAGGGAGCCGACAAAAAAGGTCTACAGCCAGGCCCTGGACGACATGGCCTACGCCGAGGAGCTTGGCTTCGACTCCATCTGGCTGGCGGAGCACCACTTTTCCAACTACGGCTACAGCCCAAATCCGCTTATGCTGGCTGTCAAAGCGGCCCAGGTTACCAGCAAGGTGCGCATCGGCACCGCGGTGCTTGTGTTGCCTCTGTGGAACCCTATCCGGGTTGCCGAGGACATCGCCATGGCCGACGTCCTGACCGATGGTCGCCTGGAGGTTGGCATAGGCCGCGGCTACCAGGTGCACGAATTCAAAGCCTTCGGTACCGGCCTTGAACAGAGCCGCCAGATGTACGAGGAGTCGGTGGACATCATCCTGAAAGCGCTGACCTCACGAACCTTCTCCCACAAGGGCGCGCATTACAAGATTCTTGATATTCCCATCCCCCCCAGCCCCACCCAAAACCCCCCCCCGCCGATATGGGTCGCCGCGCAGTCGCCCGATAGCGTGGTGAGCACCGGCGCCCACGGCTTCAACCTTTTCACCTCAGGCGCTGGCCGTCCAATGGACGTTCTCATACAGGTCGGCCAGAGCTTCCGCGAAGCGGCTCAGAAGGCAGGCCACACTCACCCTGTGGAGTTCTCGGTCCAGAACCAGATATACATTGTGGAAAAAGAGCAGGAGGCCTGGGATGCTGCCGAGCACCATCGCTGGCAGTTCCGAATGGCTAACCAACTCCGCAGCGGCACGCTGAAAATCCACAAAGGCGTGGCCTATCCTGAAGCCTCAGAGGGCGAGCCGCCTCTCCAGGACTTTGTAAAAGGCCGCTCCATCAGCGGCACCCCCGACCAGGTCATACCAATGATCAAGAGATATCGCGACGAGATAGGCATAACCCAGCTAAACTGCTCCTTCTCCGTTGGCAGTCTTGACCACGACAAGGCGAAGAAGTCTATGACGCTCTTCGCCAAACACGTTATGCCGCGGTTCAGATAATTGCCTTTGAACCTGTATTTCCCAGATCAACCTAAGTAGTAGCGGCGCGACACGACGGCAAAAGAGCTGTGTTCCTCCGTTTATAGAGGCTTGTGAGGGGCATGAGGTGGTATAATCGCAGCAGTAAGCAGACGTTAGCATGAGAGTCGTAACACCATTGGAGTTACTTGATAAGTGAAAACACAAAACCTCCCTTGAAAGTGCGATTTGACAGGCGAGTGCAGTTGGAAAGAAGCGCAGGGATGGGAAAGCGAGAACTTTTACAGATGTGCAATTAAGTAGAATAGAGAGGTACAAGGAGCTAGGATCATGCACTACGAGCGCACGCATTACGATGTGCTCGGCCTAGAGGAGACGGCTAGCACCAGGGAGGTGAGCAGAGGAGCGTACCCAACCAGAGCTAGGGAGTATTTTTACGATGAGTCTATGTCTGCCGAGGCTGCAGCGCGTCGGCGTAAGGAAGCGTACAGCGTCCTAGCTGACCCGGTGCAGCGGGCGGTCTATGACAGAAAGATAGGATATTCCAAAGAGTATCTCGCCCAGCGTGTCGGCCACAGCGGAGCGGTCTGGGGAACGACTTGGGCCGTCCTCTTTGGCTTCCTGGCTGTCTTTTTCCTGTTCGACCACGAGAATATGTCCCGTATGATTGGCAGTAATTTCGCCCCAGGGTTTTACGAGGTTCG
>ORJL011630707.1_pt1 | contig 18945 bp, 17 predicted proteins | sample 1779941 | NCBI WGS metagenome assembly ORJL01 (sample SAMEA104232317, study PRJEB22302) | groundwater metagenome | biome: forest; feature: aquifer; material: groundwater | place: USA | collected 2011-08-07 | depth 5.8 m | reverse complement strand
GCATCCGGGTGATACGGCTGCACCTGCAAAATGGCCCGGTAAAGCCCTTCTGCCTCTTGTAACCGCCCCGCTTGATGATGCGCGACCGCTTGTTTAAATGCGACGTCAACAGGCAAGCCTCGGGAAACGCTAGCGGTCATGGTAAGCAGGCAACGATAAAGATGGCGAACCGCCTATTTTACCTCGTGGGCCGCTCTATTCAAACTTGGTTGCAGCACAAGCCGCTCCACCTACGCCATCTGACCACCCGCACCGCACAAGGAAAGCGAAGAATAATACGATCTAACCCATCCCGGTCGCCTCTGCATGCGCTTGCGTGTCCCTCCGCCGAAGGTCGCGTCTCCAGCGCAGCACCGGATGCTCGATAGCTACGTAGCCCAAATAAGCCAACGCGACACATGCCGTAATCATCAGCGCCCGGCCTCCCAGGTTTCGTGACACACCAAGCAAGTCGGAGATCCAAATTACCAGAAAATGGCAAAGAAAGATTCCATACGATAGATTCCCGAGCCAATCGTCCCAATCGCTTCTCTTGCATCGAGCCAGCAAGAACAGGGCTGGCACGCCGACGAACAGTCCTACGAGAACCTCGTAACTGTATGGCAAATCTAGCTTTCCTGATTCGCGGAGCAAAATTGCGCTGACCACCATCAGCACAAATAACAGCACCGCCGGATGTCTCAGCGAGGGCTGCCTGAAATCATAAATGTATGAACCTAGCAGGAAGATAAACAACGTTCCCGGCAATAACCGATAGCCCCACCCATCGGTATCGATCACGCCGCAAGCAGCAAGAAACCATACCAGCAGCGATGCGACAAACCACAGATAGCGTCGTCCGCCAATCAAAATAACAGGAAACAAGATATAGAACGTCAGTTCCAATCCGAGCGACCAAGCCTGCGGAATGAATGTGCAGGCCGCTATGGCCGGGCTGTACATATAGAAGTCGAGGGGGACCACCAGCAGATTGGCCGCCACGCCGGTGAAAGACACTTCGCTCAAATAGGGCGAGGAGATGTTGAATAAAAGGTAACTTGCAACAGACAGCAGAAGAAAAAACAAGTATTGGGGGAATATTCTTGCCAATCTATCCAAATAGTACATCGGTACTTTGCGATACTCCGAGTAATGGGAGCGCACCAGGCCAGTCATCACAAAACCGGAAATCAGAAAGAACGAGACGACGGCGACGGTGCCTGGATTGTGCTCCCCACGGAAAGTCACCCCCATATGGCTCAGCGCCACCGCAATAGCCAGAAAAAAGCGATATGTTCCCATCGGATGCACCCGACCTTGCAATTAAATCAAGATTGAAACCATAGACCCCAAACCACCCGCTTGGCGGATTCATTTGGCGGGCGCAAGATTCAAGAACCGCTTGTTATCGCGCACCTTCTTGTAGCCTACCTGACGCAAGGTGAAATCAAACCAAGGTGTGCCATCCGAATTACTGACGCGAACCAACGTGTCATAGAGCGCAAGCTGATACAAACTTATTCCCTGCGGGTAGCTGATCCCATCCTGCACCGGCGCCACTTCGCTTGCTCGCCAGGTTAGACGATAGGCGGCGAAGGAAAGTGTTCCTTCAGGCGCCTGCATCGGATTGACCGTCCGCATGAGTTCCAGCACATTCACCATCGCCTCGGCGCGTGCATTGGATTCCTGCAACTTCACCACCGAAGCGAGTTCGCTGTTGATCCAGCTGAACAAGGCCACGCCCGCACCGCTTATCAATACCATGGCCACCACTGCCTCAAGCAAGGAAAAACCGCGCTGCTTAGTCATCGCCTCAGTTGCCCGAACCCACCTCGCAGGAGGGAGGCGCGAGATCGAGTCTTTCCGACACTTTATCGGGCGCTATCAAAATCACGCCGCCACCCCCACACATGCCATTGAAAAGAAAAACGATCGGTCGGATTACGCGCAATTCCCAGCCCTCGGGTAGAGCAACCGGATAACTCGCGAGGACGGCGGATGAACTGCTCGATAGCGTGATTGATTTACCGTGCAAAAACGCGTCGTAGCCCAATTCTCCCAGGCGGCCCACAATGGCATCGCGTTCCGCTTTCAATTGAGAACTGCGCGCCATGCGCTCCATGGACGGGAATACCACTGCCGTCAACAACCCGACCAGGAACAACACCACCAACAACTCGATCAAGGTAAAACCGCGCACCGGCGCTCCCACGCGCAGCCGACCTCAACGGACAGGCAGATAACCCACATCTGCATCGGTGCCTTCACCGCCTGGTTTGCCGTCGGCGCCGAAGGAATACAAGGCGAAAGGCTGAGCGTTCGAACCGGGGACGGCATATTGATACGGCGTTCCCCAGGGGTCCAGCGGAAGGACATCGTCCAGATAAGGCCCGCGCCAACGGCTGCGTGTCTTGTCGTCTTTTGGCGAAGTGTTAAGCAACGCCAGACCCTCCTCAGCCGTGGGAAAGCGCCCTATATCCAGGCGCATCGACTCCAGCGCCCCTCTTAACATCTTGACCTGCGTCTGTGCCGTCTGCACCTTGGAAGCATCAACCTTGCCGAACAGTTTGGGTCCCACCAGGCCGGCCAGCAGTCCGATGATCACCAATACCACCAGCATTTCAATCAAGGTGAAACCAGCAATTCGGCGCCATGCATTCATCTGCGTAACCATATCAAGAAGTTGTCGTACCCGGTGACATCCCTACCGGTTTGCACCATTTTACACGCAATGACTAGCGTACCGAGGAACTCAAACCGGTGATTGCCATCATGATGGCGATCATGATCGTACCGATGACCGCACCGATCAACAGGATAGCTACCGGCTCAAGCAAGATCAGGAAGCGCTTCATGCGCTCGCTCGCCGCCGTCGCGTACAGCGTGGCGAGCGTGCGCAGCATCGCAGCCAATTCACCCGAACGCTCGCCGACCCTGATCAGATTCAAACCCGTCGGGGCAAACATTGCAGTCGACGTCAGGGCATCCGCCAGGCGTTTGCCGGAGCGCAAATCGCGCAACGCCAGCTGAAATTTGAACCGCATCTCGTCCAGCCGCAAAGCTTCCTGGGCCAGTTCCATCGCGCGCACAATCGGAACACGATTCTCCAGCAATATCCCCAAAAGGGCGGCCCAACGACCGATCTCGATCTCTACCAGCCAGCGCCCCACCAGGGGCGCCTGGGCCAGACGTCTCCATGCCCATGCCCGCACTCCAGGCCGGGAAAATGCCGCCATGCCGGAGAATAACAGCGCCAGGACGCCCAGACTGAGCCACAACAGATTCTCCTTCACAAACAATCCCAGCTGCAACACCCAAACCGACAGCAGCGGCAAATCGGCTCGGCTGTTCTTCAGCAGATTGGCAAACTTGGGAACCACCACGATGAAGGTCAACAGGGTCGCGCCGATCCCGGACAGCACCAGCACGCTTGGATAGATCAGTGCATTGCGCATCTCCTGCTGCACCCGCTCCTCGTACTCCATTTGAGCCGCTGCGTCCGCCAGCGCCTGGGCAAGCTTTCCGGTCATCTCCGCCGCAGCCGTCATCTGGAATACATAGGCCGGCAATACCAAGCCGGAATCCGATAAAGCTGCGGAGAAACGCGTACCGCCACGCAGCGCAGCGTGCACGCGCGAAAAGGCCTCACCGATCTGGCTTGCCGCATGTGCCCCCGCCAGCGACTCTACCGCCTCACCCAGCGGCACTCCCGCTTTCAGCAAGGTCGCCAGCTCACGCACCACCAGCCGCCTATCCTGGGCCGACGCTCGCCCACGCCGCTTGGTCCCTACCGCCGCGTCGACCTCCAGCAGCGTCGGCGTCAACCCCTGTTGCCGCAACAAGCGCACTGCCTCGCCCTGGTTCGCGGCGGGCAAATGGCCGCTCACCATCTGACCCGCCGCCCCCGTTGCCTGATAGCGAAACTCCACGATCACCCGCCCTCGGTATCCAGACCGGTCACGCGCAACACCTCCTCCAGACTGGTCAGCCCTCGCCACGCCTTGATCAGGCCGTCCTCGCGCAGGCTGCGGCTGCCGGCTGCACGCGCCAGGTGTGCGACCTCCGAAGAAGACGCCCGCCGCAGGATCGCCTGCTGCATTGCGTCATCCACTGCAATCAACTCATAGACACCCTGCCGGCCACGATATCCCGTGCCACGGCACAGTTTGCAGCCAACGGGGACACGCCACTGCGGTGGTGCCGGCATGAGCTGCGGATGGCGCACTCGCAATGCCTCGATGACGGGGGCAAAAACCGCCTCCAGCCGGTTCGGCTGCGCGCACGCGCACAGTTTGCGCACCAGACGCTGCGCCCCCACCGCCCGCACCGACGAAGCCACCAGAAAGGGCTCCAGCCCCATATCCAGCAAGCGGCTGAACGCGCCAGCCGCATCGTTGGTGTGCAAAGTCGACAGCACCAAGTGGCCGGTCAATGCCGACTGCACGGCGATAGCCGCAGTCTCCGCATCGCGCATCTCGCCGACCATGATGATGTCCGGATCGTGCCGCAGGATGGAACGAAGGGCGCGCGCAAAATCGTAGCCGATCTCGCTGTGCACCTGGATTTGCACCACTCCGCGCATCTGGAATTCGACCGGGTCCTCCACCGTCACGATCTTGCGCGAGTGGTCGTTGACCCCCTCCAGCGCCGCGTACAGCGTAGTGCTCTTGCCCGAGCCCGTCGGCCCGGTGATCAACACAATCCCATGCGGTTCGGCAACAGTGCGCGCGAATTGCGCAAGATGATCCGGCTCCATGCCCAGATGGGCCAATTGCAATTGGGCCCGCTCCTTGGGCAGAAGCCGCGCCACCACCGATTCCCCAGTGGCACAGGGGATCACCGACACGCGCACATCCAGTTCCACTCCGCTCACCCGCACGGTGATGCGGCCGTCCTGCGGCAGCCTGCGTTCCGCAATATCCAGCCCGGATACCAGCTTGATGCGCGACACCAGGGCATCCATGCGTTCGCGCGGCAATTCCAGGTGCGTCTGCAGCACCCCGTCGACCCGATAGCGTACGACTAGCTGCCGAGCCTCCGGTTCGAGATGAATATCCGAGGCTCCCGCGTCGGCAGCCTGGGAAAATATCGCGTTGAGCAACTCCACCACCGGCGCCTCTTCCGCCAACTCTCGCAGGTGAGCGACATCGTCCCCGCCTGAAGCTTGGCCATCGCCCTGCAATCTGAGCAGCGCATTTTCCAGATCCTGACTGCGGGCCAGATGCCAGACGCACTCATGTTGCGGGAATGTCGCCGCTATCGCCTCGTGCAGGCCGCTATCCAGCGGATTGCGGGCGACGCAATGAACAACGCCATCGGCCGCCTGCCACAGCAACAACTCCTGGGCTTGCAGCCATTCGCCCGTCACGCCGCTGGCCGCAAGCGCTTCCCTCGCCAGCGGCAACTCCCGCAGCAAAGCGTCCGAGTCGAGCAAGGACATGCCCAACTGCTGCGCCAGGACCGGCAGCAATGAATCCTCGGACAAAGCGCCCATGCGCACCAGCACGGCGCCCAGGCGCCCGCCGGACTGACGCTGATAGGCCAGCGCGCGTTCCACCTCCGCCGCCCCCACCAATCCCTGGGCCAACAGCAGCGCACCGATCATCCCCGTCTGCTGCACAGCCCCCGCGTTCGTCATTTCATTGCCTCACCTGGTGTCCAAGGATCATGATGGCATTCCTGCCGACAGCACCTAAGCGCTGCTGCCCGGAAAAGAAAAAAGGCGGCTTGCGCCGCCTTTTTTCAGAACTACTACTCTCGTCTCAAGCCCTCACGGGTACTGCTACCCGTAGCGAGCCAGCCCAGGCGATTACTCCGTGCCCTGGTTGACCGAGAACGACCCGTTCGGGGTGAACAGGAAGTTCTGCACCTCAAGTTGGTTGGTCGGTGCAGTGATGCGGATACGCGGACGGGCGGATGCCGCCTGCGCGCCGATCGCTGCTTCGATCTCCGTCGAATTGACGGTCTTTGCTGCACCAGCTGCCAACGAAGGAATAATCACCGCCGACGTGCCGACCGCACCGGTTGTTTCGTCAATCGCCGCAGCGCTGACCGCAGCAGTAATGGAGCCGGTGTTGATAACCCGCAGGAAAGTCGTCCAACCCGTAACCGCGGCAGGAACGTAGTTACGCGCATCCTTGGACGCGCCGTTCGTTGACAGCGCGTACAGCGGGGTCGAAGCCAGAACGTTGCTGGAGTCGGTTGCGGTGTTGGCATGCACCAAGGTCGCGGTGATCGAGGGCGTACCCGCGTTCATCGCTATGGTCGTCCCCGGGACGGACATGCAAACATAGTAGTTGGAACCAGTGTTCGGTGTGGCACCACCGGTCACCGTAATCGTCGTAGCTGCCGCAGCGGCTGCAGTCGTTCCGAACACCGACGACGTAGTGGCACCCAAAGCAGTGGAGCAATCGGTCAGCGTCGACAGATAGGTCGAACCGCTAGTGCTTAGGGCCGAGAAGAAACCTGCTGGCGCAGTCACGGTATAGCTCAACGAAGCGGCCAGGGTAGCAATCGTGTATGCGGTCGTGCCATCAAGCTGCTTCGCCGAGGTTGAGTCCAACGCCCGAATGGCACCCAAATTGATCCTTGTGGTGCTATTCGCGTTTGAAAGCGTGACGCCCGGGGTGGTGAATTTCGTGGAAATCGGTGACGCCGCAAGATCAATCTTTTGCGTTTCCGCGATGCCAAAGGTATTGAACGGGAACGCGCTGGAAGCCGCGGCCGACAAAGTAATGCCCTGCACGGCAGTAGCAACCACGCCGGAACGCGTCCCAGTAGCGTCAATGTCGCCTGTGGGTAATGTGCCGGTCGTCGCCGTGGAGTTTACGATCCAGGTAGCGGTGAGGGTCCCGCCAACAGTGCCCAACGCACTGTTCGCGTTATTGAGGTAAGACGCCGTCGGCGTCCAGGTAAACACGCTCGCCGTGCTGATCGCCTTGCCCGCGGCCAGGACAACCTTGAATCTCACATACGTGCTGTCTGTTGCAAGGACAACAGCCGAAATGGAACCACCAGTGCTGGTAGCGTTATCGATAGGAAGGTTATCGGCTGACGTACCTGCAAGGGTCGTTACTGCGGGTGCGGCTGAAAACGTCGCGCCGTTGGACAGACCGATATAAACGTAGAAAGTCGACGCAGCAGCGACCGGCCCGCCGAACTGGTACGAGATCGGCGCAAGCACCGGCTGCGCAACCGTCGGAGTGGAACCGTTGAAATGTTCCACCGCGAAGTTCCGATTGGATGTGCCGATATTGCCGGCAGACGCTGCGCCGCCGATCACCAACAAGGCCGAGGCCACTGCTGTTTTAAGAACTACATTATTGCGTTTTTTCAAATTCATATTTAACTCCACTTTTTAAAGGAAATAGTTGATCAAACTATATTTAACTCTCGAGTACTCCGATGCAGTTTGCATGCAAGTCTTAAAACAACAACCTCGGCATAAGACGTGGCACGAGTATAGCAGCGTAAGGCAATGTGTCAAGTAAGGCAATGTGTCAACACAGCATAACAAGCATCGCAAACTTTGCTGCCAGTGCCAGCTCTAGCTCAGCGAAGTATAGCAACGCGAGGCGGGGTGTCAACTTGGGTTCTACGCTTTTTACCTTCGCTGTTGCAAAAAAACAACAGACGTCCGCACGACAAAATCGATTTATAAAACAGCAGTCTTCGTCGCCTGATCGCCTTGTGCTACGATCGTTGCCATTTCGATCGGGTCAAACACGCATGCTACAGCCGACTGTTGCTCCGCGACATGCTACGCCGATCGTCCCGGCCGTTCTCCGCCTTGGCCTAGGATCATGCCCCCAGCGCGGTTTTACGCTAATCGAGATGTTGGTGGTATTGCTGATCGTCGGTATCGTGAGTGGCCTGCTGTTTGAAGGCGCCGCGCAGCTGATGGGTATGCAGGCTCGCCTCGAGCGCCAGTTGACGAGGCTGCGCGGCGAGGCGCTGCGCGCTGACTGGTTACGCCAGGTTGTGCAGGGCCTGCAGCCCGATTATCAGGACGGCAAAGGCACATTCAAGGGTACGCAAAGCGGCTTCTCCGGCCTGACCACCAATCCGCTCTCTGCCGGCTACGGAGGCCTGCAGCCGTTCGCCGTAGCGCTTGTGCGTGATGCCGCGCGCAACACGATGCTGCTGCGCTATGGCAACGAAGACAAGGCACCCGCATTATTGACTTGGCCGGGAGGCCAGGCGCGCTTGCGCTATCTCGACGACCGCGGAGAGGCGCACGAGGACTGGCCCCCACCGCTCGGTCGGTGGCCGCAACTACCCAAGGCGATCACCTTGGAAGGAGGGAGCGATGGCGCACCCTGGCTGATCGCCGCCGCGCCCTTCGGCCCGGCCTGGCCGATCCCGCGCCCGCGCGACGTTATTGGGGTCATGCAGTGACGGCGCCGTGCTCGGCGCCAACGCCCCGAATCAGACAGCACGCCTTCGTGCTGGCCGCCACGTTGTGGATGCTGGTCATCCTGGCGGTGGCCGCAGGTTATTTTGCCGGGCGCATCCAACGTGCCCGGGAACAGGCGCAACTAGCACAGGTTCGTGCGCAGGCTTTGCTCGACCTCGATAGCACGCGTGCGGAAATTCTGTTTCGCATCGCCACCACACCTTTTTCAGTGCATGGCCTCGGGACTTCGGCAAACGACACGATCGCGCTGGACGACCGCCCTTACCTGGGGCCAGGCGATACCTTGATTCGGTTGCAGGACAACCGGGGGTTGCTCAATCTGAACATAGTCGATGATTATCGCTTGGATCGTTTTCTCAGCGTCATGGGCGCACCCGCTGCCCGCCGTGCGGCGCTGATCGATGCGCTGCGCGACTATATCGACGAGGACGACCTGAAGCATCTGAACGGCGCGGAAACGGCCGAATACGCCGCTGCGGGCCTGCCCCCGCCCCGCAATGCGAAGCTGGTCACGCCGATGGAGGCGAGACGCATCTACGGCTGGGCGGACGTACCGCAGCTGTGGCAGGACAATCTACTACCCAGGCTAACCACAACCAGCGGTTCTTTCGCGCTCAATCCGAACACCGCCTCCTGGCAGGTGCTGGCAACCATGCACGGCATGACACCGGAAGGAGCACAAGCCATTATCCAGGCACGAAAGATCGCTCCTATTCTCAATGCCGGGCAGATCGAAGCGCTGACCGCGATCCGAGTCTACACGGATCCGTATATGCCCGATGCAATCACTTTCCCTGCCGACAGTGTGCGCATCACACAGCAACCCAAGGGGATGGGTTGGGGGTGGCAATACAACGTGACGCTCACCCCGTTAAGCGATACCGCGCCGTGGCGCATTGACTATTCTTACCGGGTTGAATTATCATCGTTTGACGCTGCCGGACAGGCGATGCAGTATCTTCCCCTGCGCGCCGCGCGCACTTCGTCTCAACCCGGGAGTCTTGTTCCATTATTCTGACCGTGTCCAGCCTCTTCCGCCGCGCGTTGCGCGCACTGCGTCTCAACCCGAGGGTGTTCTTCCAATTCCCCGACCATGTGCGACCCGCAGAGGGCGGTTTCGGCAAGGTAACGTGGATGCTGGCCCGGGGATTGTGTCATTTTAGAGGTGTCGACTTATCCCAGGTTCCGGCGCGCGCACGCGCGCAGGCTTTGTCGCTGCAAGTCAGCCAATTCAGTCCATATCCGGCCACCGGCCACCACGCCGTCTGGCAAGGCGGCCGCGCGCTGGTATGGTATTGGGATCAGTCTGCGGTGCAACGCAGCATGGCCGAGGTGGGACTGGCGCCGCGGCGGGTCCGGGTGCTGCCGGAAAGCGTTTTGTACGCCCCAGGGACTTCGGGCCTGCGCATAATCACGAATCTCAAGGGCGTCGAAGGCCAGTATTGGCAGGACGATTTTCTGGTGCAATCACGCTGGTGGAATGAGGTTCCCGGCTCAGGCGAGTGGTTGGCTTTTCAGCGCGACCTGGGCTTGGCGGGTGAAAGCCGCCAGTCGGATGCGCCGCCGGCGCTGAATCTCGAACTGCATGACACGCCACAGTTGTCCTCAAGCGCGGGTGGCGCGGTCGTCGGCTGGCGGGACGAGCGCGCCGTCTATGCCCTGCTCGCCCTTGCCCTGTTCACCCCCACTGCCTGGATCGGCGCAAAGTTGATCAAGTCGGAACTGGCACACCGCAGCATCCTCGCCGCCACGGCCGAACTCGAGGGCACGGCGCTGCCGCAGCTTGACGCCCGCGAGCAAGCCCTGCGCGCCGCGGCGCGCTCTCAGGCCCTGCTGGGACTCGACCCATATCCAAGCCAGATCGAATTGATGGCGCGCGTCGCGAGTGCCTTGCCCAAAGGCGCGACCTATCTGAAGGAATGGGAATTCCATGACGGCAAACTGAAAATCGTGCTTGTTATTCAGAATGACGCGTTTTCAAGCAGCACCCTCGTGGGCGCTTTGCAGAAGGCGGGCGGCCTTGAAAACGTGCAGGTGGCACCGGGCAACGACCCCAAGGTGCTGGCTATCAACATGGACGTTACCGCGGTTCGTCCGCCTGCTCATGCTTGACCGATTCCTGTCAGAACTCAAGAGCAACGTCCGATTGCGCATAGCGATCGCGCTGGTTTTCGCGGTGCTCTGGCTCTATCTCATCCTGGTGATGCGCGACGCATTGGACCGCAGCACGCGCGAATATCGCAGCACTTCGATCAAGTTGGGCAAGCTGCAATCGGTAATTCAGCAGGGCGACTGGACCGAGCGCCTGAATGCCGCCAAAACGCTGCAGGCAGAAATGGAAAGTACTCTGTGGCGAGGCGATACGCTGGGCCTGGCGCGCGCCTCCTTTCAGGATTGGCTGAATCAACAGATGCAACGGGCCGCAGTATCGCGCCCGGTCATTTCGATGGGAATCGCCAATGAGGAAGCGATAGGCGAGCGGGCGCGTTCGGCGGACATCGATGACCTGTGGAAAGTCAGAGCGAAGGTGGTGTTTGACTTCAATACTGAGAGCTTCAACAAATTGCTCAGCCAAATGATAGCGAATACCCACCACGTCGCGATTGAGCGCCTGCAAATTACCAAAGAGCCTGTTCCGCGTGTCGAAATCGTGGCGTCCGCGTACTTCCAGAAATCCGACCGGCCATCGTTACCGAGCCAGTAACCATGCAGGCCATTCTTGACCACCTTGGCAAGTTGACAATCGCCCTGCTAATCCTGGCATCAGCTGTGTCGTGGTGGTTCGCCCCCGGACCGCAAGCGCCACGCACAGCCCAGCGGCAGAACGAATCGTGGGCTCTGCCCGCTGCTTCGAGCGGGCCTGCGGAACAATCTGCCGAGAAGTCGGTCGCTGCCATCATCGCGGCCAACCTGTGGGGGACGGTCCAGGCTGCAGCTGAACAATCCCTAATTGCGCCGGAATGGCGTATTAGCGGGGTAGCGGTCAACGGACAAGAAAACCTGGTCATGATTGCGGTCGAGGGACAACCCCTGCAAACACTGAAGGCGGGCGATCTACTCCCCGGGGGTGCTAAAATACTGAAAATCAACAATGATCATTTATGCCTGCTGATCAAGGGCAAGAATCGCAAATTGGACATTTTCTGACCATGCGCATCCCCAGACCGACCCGCTTCTGGTTGCCGATCTTGTTGATCGTGCTGCTTGGTTCCTGCGCTACGGAGACGGTACTGATACCCCCTCCCTTGGACCTCGGCAAGAAAGCGCGGCCGAACAGCCAGTCCGATTCCGCCCAGCGGGCGGATATATCGACGCGCGTGTCTCACGAGACGCCGAGGCCGCCGGCGTCGGGTACGTTAAGCACCGTCAAGGAAATCGCCCGCACAGCGCCACCCGGAGACGAGAAGGCCGAGATCACGCTGAGTTTCGACCAGTTGCCGTTGCCCAATTTCATTCAGGTGGTCTACGGCAACATCCTCAAGGCGAATTTCAGTGTCGATCCGCAGGTGGCGGCGCGCACTGATTTGGTAACGTTACGCACATCTACCGCCCAGACAGCTTCGCAGGTGAGGCAAACGGCGAAGATTCTGTTGAAAAGCTACGGCATAGCGGTGACCGATGTCGGCGGTTTTATGCGCATCGTGCCCGACAACGCCATGCAAGGCTATGCGCCCGAGATCCGACGCGGACGCGCGCTGCCGGAGACACCGCTGCCACTGCGGCCAATCTTTTGGCTGGTTGAGCTGGATGCGGTCCTCACCGCTGAAGTAGCGCCATTGCTAGGCAAGATGTTCGGGCAAAAGATCAGCGTACAGGAAGATAGCAATCGTAACGCCTTGATGATCAGCGGCCAATCGGAGGACGTGACCTCGGCAATCGAAACCATCCGGGTGCTCGACCAGCCACGGATGCGCGGCCAGCACAGTGTGCGCATCGACCCGATGTTTTGGTCGGCGCAGGAGATGAGCACCAAGCTGAACGAAATCCTTTCGAGCGAAGGCTATCGGAGTGCCATTAATTCAATGACCGGGCCTCCAAACCCGCCCATCATCATCCTGCCGATTCAGGCAATCAACGCGATCATCGTGTTCGCGCCCGATCCCGCCATCATCGCGCACGTCGTCAACTGGGCCAAGGAACTCGACAAGCCCGCCAGCAAGGGCGGCGGTTACTTCACTTACAAGGCACGATATTCGGATGCACAGAGCCTGGCCGTGACAGTACGTGACCTGTTCGGGGGGGGGGCCAGCGTACCCGGGCAAGCTGCTCAGGCGGCAAAGTCTCGCGTGGTAGTCAATGCCGCGACCAACAGCCTTATCTTCCAGGGCGGCATGGAAGACTACACCAGCATTCTCAATCTCCTGCAGCAATTGGACCAACCTTCCAAGGCCGCCCTGATCGAGGTAACGGTCGCAGAGGTCAATTTGTCCGACGCAGAGCAGCTAGGCGTCGAGTGGTCGTACAACCGTTCCAATTCGAACGGAACGATCACGGGAGGGACCTTGGGCGGGCTGGGGATAGGCACGGGTGGCTTGACCATAAACCTGCTCAGACCGGACGCCACCCCCCGCGTGATTATCAACGCGCTTGCTAGTAAGAACCGCGCCAAGATTCTTTCCAGCCCGCGCATTCTGGCGCGCAATGGAGAAACCGCAACGATACAGGTTGGACAGGAAGTACCGATCATCACCAGCCAGCAAACGACCCCGACGACCGGCGGGACGGGCAGTATCCTGCAATCGGTGCAGTATCGCAGCACCGGGGTGATCTTGAAGGTGAAGCCCATCATTCATGCAGGTGACCGAATAGAGCTAGAGGTGTCGCAAGAGGTGAGCACCGCGCAGTCCACGACCACCGGGGTTTCCACTTCACCGACCATCAGCACCCGGAAAGTGGACACCAGACTTTCCCTAAAGGATGGCGCCACCGTCTTATTAGGCGGGCTGATGTCGAGAAATCAGTCCAAGACAAAAGGCGGCGTACCGTTCCTCATGGACATTCCTGTCCTGGGGCAGTTGTTCAGCGTTGACACCGATACCACCACCAACACCGAGCTGATGGTGCTGATCACAACTTATATCATTGCCGACGACAAGGATGCCGAAGCGATTACCACCGAGTTTCGCAGCCGGCTTGGAAATTGGGCGCAAAATCCTGCCGCGGCGCCCGCAAAACAAGGGGATGCTAATCCGCCTTACTCTAGTGGTTCGACGCAAAATCCGGCCGGAGAAAGTCAAGCCTTGCCCCCGAGACCAATCGGGAACCTGCCTAATGCAAGCGTTCCTCCGACAACGAATTCCAGCCCGGCAACCGTTACGAAACCGTAGTGCAACCGATGCGCGCGCAACGCCGGCATTTTCTCAAATGGGCTTATAGTTTGCTTGCGGTTGGCTGTGGCGCTTTGCTGCGCCCTGTTTCCGCCTTGGCCGCCGACTGGAACAAGAAGGGATTTGACGCACGCAGCCTCGCCGACGTTCTTAAGAACCTAAATGCGGGGTCTCCCGCCATCAGCAAGAGTATCCAACTCAAGGTGCCAGAGATCGCGGACGAAGGCACCCTCGTGCCGGTATTTGTCGCCAGCAAAATCCCCAATACACAGATGATCGCCATCATTGTTGAAAATAACGTTCATCCGCTGGCCGCGAGCTTTGTATTTTCCAATGGCGCCGACCCTGCCTTCTCCACGAATTTGAGGGTCAGGAGAACTTCGCCAATCCGGGTAATTGTCCAGGCAGGAGGACAGTATTTCCGGGCGTCCAAGGAAGTGAAGGTCGCTACCGCCGATACGTGCGGCTAGTAAACGCGTGTTGTCATGCCCCAATACAGTATCTATCGCCCCGACCGCCTTCGCGCGGCGCACCTGAATTTCCAGGCAAAATGACTGACCCGATCACACTAAAGCTGCGTCAGAAAGACGATCGGACGGAGATCGAGATACAGGTCTTGCACCCGATGGAACCGGGTGATGCGTTACCGCAAAAGTCCGGGAGTCCTCGTCTTCCATTGTTCTTGCAGTCGATGGTGATTCAGTTAAACGGAAAAACCCTGGTGGAGGGACAACTGAGCGCGTCGCTATCAAAAAATCCCAAATTCGGCTTCTCATTTTCCGGCATCAAGGCCGGAGACAAATTCGCCGTCTACTGCACGGACAACAAGGGCGAGGAATTCAAGAGCGAGATTATTGCCCAGTCTTGACAAGCATACCCTCCGATACGGATTCTTTTGGACCAATTCGGCGAATGCACAGCTTCGCTAAGGCGGCGAAGTTTCCTGGCCACTTCTTCTCATACAATCCTCGGGGCGGGAAATGGCCGCACCCGGCCACTATTGGTTCGCGACGAGACTATCTTTGTGGATTTCGCCGAAAAACTAGACAGAATAAATTGTCAGTATGAAATCCGTGGGGAAATAACTTGGCATTTCTTGGGATTGACATCGACGCCGTTGTCCTTCACGCATATGGCCTGCGTTTTCCCGACATAACACGTTGCAGATTCGGTGGGGTTCTTTGTTGCATAAAGTCCGGCTGAACGAGTCTACGCATGCTACGCATGCTCACGTATGCGCCGTCCCAGAGAATCCGCGGTTTCACGTGCACCAATGCTCTCAGCCTCTCTCAACCATTGGCCACTCGCGAAACACGTCGGGGAAAACCGCCAATGCCATCTGCCACGACCCCTCGGCGTATTGGCTGGGCGGCCGCTGATAATATTCGTATTCCAAAGGCAATATGCATTTATCCGGATTTAACACTCAAGGGGCCACTTTAGGAAAAGTATGTCTGCTGTCCTGCCTCTAGTGGCGTTAGCGTTTCTGTACGGAATATCCCTTCAGAGAAGTAATTGCTGGCGCAGTTCAGTGTTGTCAGCGGCTGTCCAATGGGGGATTCTACTTACGTCCATTACTGAGCTTCTAAGCCTAGGTAGATTGCTGACATTTGGCTGGTTGGTTGGAGCATGGGCGATCAGCGATGTCTCCCTGATTTACATATATGTTCATTTAGCCCAAAAATTGAGCCGGGGAATCAAGAAAAATACGAGCATCAATCTATCACCCTTCTTAGCTGTGCTGTTGTGCGGTATAGCAATTATTGTATTCGCTGTCGGGTTGATTGCGTCAATCGCACCGCCGAACAACTGGGATTCCATGTCCTACCACATGGCTCGTGTAGTGCACTGGATTCAGAATCGCAGCGTTGCTCACTATCCAACAAATTACACACCACAGTTGTTTATTGGGCCTTGGGCTGGATTTGCTATCACGCATTTGCAGATTCTGACAGGTGGGGACCGTTTGGCCAATCTTGTTCAATGGTCTGGCATGGTAGGCAGCATTCTCGGCGTATCGCTGATCGCAAAGCAATTGGGCGCAGATGTGCGTGGTCAAATCTTCTCGGCTGTTGTGTGTGCCACCATACCAATGGGAATACTTCAAGGCTCAAGCACTCAAACTGACTATGTGGTTACATTTTGGTTAGTTTGTTTCGTTTACTTTGTATTAACGGCAATAAGTAAAGGCGCGGGCAATAGCAACGTCTTCAACATAGGTGGCAGCCTAGGACTGGCCATATTGTCTAAGCAGATTGCCTATATATATGCTTTTCCGGCATTTGTTTGTTTCTTAATATTGACAATAAAGAAACATGGCTGGAAGACGTGGAAGATCGTACTCCCAATTGCTCTATTAATGCTATTGATTAATCTTGGCCACTATGGACGCAACTTAGATTTATTTCATTCTCCATTCGGAGATCCAAGTTGGCCTTATACAAACGAAGTATTCAGCCTTCCAACGTTCATATCAAACGTAATAAGAAACATAAGTTTGCACATTGGCTTGCCGCCCTTGTCATCCGTTCCGCAAGTTTTCACTTACTCTGTACGGGACTTGATTGATGGAGGCATACGCCTAATTCATGCAGTTCTGCAGGTTGACATAAACGACCCTCGGACAACATGGGGACAATTCACACTTCCATATCTGTCGTTTCACGAAGATTCTGCTGGAAATTTTGTTCATCTCTTGTTGCTGCTGTTTGCAATTGTTCTTTGTCTAACTTTGAGATGTCTGAGACGACAACAAGATCTAGTAATTTACTTGGCCCTCACTGTGAGTGCATTTCTGTTGTTCTGCTTCCTTCTCAAATGGACGCCGTGGCATAGTCGCCTACATCTACCCCTCTTTGTACTGGCTTCTGCATTTGTTGGAGTAGTGATATCACGTATTCCTTCCTGCAAACTAGTCAACTTTATAGTTATATTTCTTCTGCTGTCAGCACTACCATTTGTTTTCTTTAATCAAACTCGACCGCTTATTGCAAAGGATTTACTACTTAAGGGGGGAATAGCAAATATCTTCAACACAAGCAGAATTGATCAATACTTCAGTAATCGCCCTGATCTCCGAGAGCCTTATCTAGAAGCGGCTGAGTTTGTGAAAACCAAAGCGTGTTCAAGTGTTGGGTTGTTGTTGGGGAAAGGTGGTGATTGGGAATATCCATTTTGGGTTCTATTGCGCGCTGGCGAAACTAGAGAGACGCATATTGAACAAATAGGCATCAAGAATGTCTCGGTAGTAAAATCAACAATTCATCCCTACGTAGACTTCAGTCCCTGCGCGATCATTTCCGTGAAGCCTACGTACGGTCGAGAGGAAATAGCACAAGAAGGTGTTGGCGGAAAGAGACGCTTTGTTCAAGAATGGTCGCTCGGTTCGGTTCGTGTGTATACGGCAGATCGAATGCTGCATTAGCAGGACTTTCAAAAGCGCCCCAAATTGGGCGCCATATTCTCCGAATGACAGTATCACCGCGATCTGTTCGAGCCTGTTTGACCTCCAACAATACCAACAAATCGGCGCGAGACCGTCGCGAATTGCGCACACAAAGCGGGATTGGATTGCCTGTTAACTTTCGAGAGGAAATAGATGAAACGATGGATAGTGGCTGCAGCGATGGCATTGGCTGCGAATCTGGCTTGTGCGATTGACGAGAAAGCCGCGGATGAATTGTTGCAGCATACTGAAAACAGTGATGCGATCAATCAATTGAAGCGACTGGCTGATCAGGGTGACGTGGTTGCGCAAGACAGGGTCGGCTTTGCCTATTTAGCCGGGCGAGGGGTCGAAAAAGATCTGGATGCAGCCAGAAAATGGCTGCAAAAAGCCGCGGACCAGGGATATGCCTATTCCCAGGCCCGGCTCGGTTTCATCTATGAGAACGGCCTGGGAGTGAAAAAGGATCTGGCCCAGGCCGTATCCTGGTACAGCAAGGCCGGCGAACAGGGCAATATACCTGCAAGTTACAATCTTGGCGTTCTGTATGGCGCGGGCGGAGATCTGCCGAAAGACAGTATCTTGGCCGCAAAATGGTTTCGGGTCGCCGCGGAGAAAGGGGTCGCCGAAGCGCAGCTCAATCTCGGCGTTTTGTACATGAGCGAGGCTCTCAACGAGGATTACGCGGAAGCCTTTCGCTGGTTGTCAAAGGCGGCCGCGGCAGGCAATGCCAAGGCGATGCTGAATCTTGGGGGCATGTACCAGAGCGGCCGGGGAGTGAAGCAGGACGATGCGGCAGCGCTTGCGTGGTATCACAAGGCCGCCGCTGCCGGCGACTGGATGGCGATGGGAAACATCAGTCAGGCGTACAAGGATGGAACGCTCGGTTTGAAGCAAGATTCAGAAAAAGCCGAAGAATGGTACAGGAAATACCTTGAGGGCCAATTGAAGCGATAGCCGGCGCGGCTCCTGATTCAAGGAGGAGTACCGCCAGTGGATCAATCCAGCGTGAATTCCGACTTGTAATCGCGCTTCAGGCTCGGGGCCTGCTTCTCTTTCCGCAGCAAGCAGTTGCCGATCGCCAGCACCTCGATTTCGCTGCCCATGAAACAGAGGAATGCATCTTCTGGCGTGCACACGATCGGCTCGCCGCGCACGTTGAAGCTGGTATTGACCAGCACCGGACAGCCGGTACGCCGCTTGAACTCTGACAGCAGCCGGTAGTAGCGCGGGTTGGTATCGGCATGTACCGTCTGGATGCGCGCCGAGTAGTCGATATGCGTCACCGCGGGGATCTCCGAACGCGGCACCTTGAGCTTTTCGATGCCGAAGAGGCTTTGCTGCGCGTCCGTCATTGCGATACGCCGCGACGCCTTCACTCCGGCCACGAGCAGCATGTAGGGGCTGTCCGTGTCGATCTCGAACCAATCCGCCAAGTCCTCGCTCAACACCGAAGGCGCAAACGGGCGGAACGATTCGCGGTATTTGACCTTGAGATTGAGCACCGACTGCATCGTCGGCGAGCGCGCGTCGCCGAGAATGGACCGTCCGCCGAGCGCGCGCGGCCCGAATTCCATGCGCCCCTGGAACCAGCCAAGCGCGCGCCCCTCAGCAAGGTCCCGGGCGCAGGCGGCAAGCAGGGTGTCGTCGTCCATGAGCTCCAACACCGCGCCGACGCGGCCGAGCCGGGCCTCGATGGCTTGCTGTTCGTATGCCGGACCGAGATAGCTGCCGCGCATGCGGTCGCGTCCGTCGGAAGGGCTGCGCGGCTTGCTCAG
>ORJL011703100.1_pt1 | contig 18957 bp, 17 predicted proteins | sample 1779941 | NCBI WGS metagenome assembly ORJL01 (sample SAMEA104232317, study PRJEB22302) | groundwater metagenome | biome: forest; feature: aquifer; material: groundwater | place: USA | collected 2011-08-07 | depth 5.8 m | reverse complement strand
TCCGCGAGCCTCTCCATGGCGCGCTGACGCGAACCTCTCTGTCTACCGCTCGATCCACAGCCCAGTCAGGACCGGGTTGTCCACCACTGCAATCCGTCCAGACTGAATCACTCCGCGTGGGGAAGGACTCCCCACGCCGTGGGCAGGGCGTCTCCACGAGGCCGCGTGCCCCGGACGCGCCCCTCCGCAACCCATGGATGGGGCGCCTCTTCTGCCCGCCTTCCGTTGGCAATCGGCTTGCGTAGGGTTCCTCAACTCTTTTCGAGGTTTGCACCATGAGAGTCCCCCTCGTCGTCCTCGTCCTCTGCGGCGCCGCCTCCGCGGGAGGCTGGATCTGCGAAATGGGCGGCCCGCCGCGGATCGAAACGCCCGGCCTCGTCGACCTCGCGCGCGACGGCAAGATCGCCCCCGAGCACCTCGATCAGATCCGCGTTCTGCAGGCGCGGCTCGCCCCCCGCATCGACGCCGTCGACCTCGCGCGACGCGGAGAGGCGCCCCTCCCCGCGGCCCCCTCGATCGCGCAGCTCGTCGAGGCCGACATGACCGCTCGGCTTCGCAGCGTCTGCTTCGTCCTCTCCCCCACCGCCGAGGTCTTCCACATGGCTGTGAAGGGATACGAGGTGATCGAGAAGGGCCCCGACGGCCAGTACCACCTCACGGGCCGCATCGAGCCCTGCGAGATGTGCGCCGCGGTCCACGCGGCCTCGTTTCGCCCGTGGAGCCTTGACACGCTCGACGCCTCAGGCGGAGAATTGCCCGGCGCGCGGCTCGCGAAGGAACGCGAGGTGAACGACGCCCTCGCCGCGTGGCGCGAGGGGCTCCGCGGGATCCTCTCCTCCGACGAGTGGCAGGCCCTCTCCTCGACCCAGGAGGAGTGGCTCCACGCGACGATCACCTCGACCGTCGCGGCGGACCCTCGGGTCGCGACGGCGTGCGAGTCCTGCCAGATGCGGCTGAAGTGCGGAATCTGCGGGGCCGTCGAGGCGGGCGTCGAGCAGGCGAAGAAGGCAAAGGAGTAGGTCATGGATCTCGTCGCGTGGAACTGGGCGGACCTTCTGCTCGGGCTGTGGGTCCTCCTCTTCCCCGGAGACCGAGGCGCCGGGCCCTGGGACTACGTCGACCAGGACGGCCGCTCCGCGCGCCTCTCCGTCGCCGACGGCGGGACGCGCGACGGGAAGGAGTACCTCCAGGTCACCGTGACCGCGAGCGGCTTCACGGAGGGGAAGGGGACCTTCTCGCTGTGGGTCCACCGCGACGGGGACCAGATCACCGTTCTCGAGGGCGTCTCGCTCGACGCGGGGAACCCCGTCTGCCACGGCGCGATGCCGAGCCTGGCCCCCGAGGCGACCTGGATGGTGAGCGGGAAGCGCGAGTTCACGGTCGTCCGCGCGGGGGTCCCCGGCCCCGCCCGCGCGGGGCGGTACGAGGTCGCCGACGCGCGGCCCGTCGTCTACCGCTGCGGTGACGAGTACGTCCGGGCGTACGTCTCCGACTCGGCGGGGATCTGCCGTCTCGAGCACCTGGAGGCGCCCGACGGCGAGACGCGCGACGTCGACGCCTTCGTCGTCCGCGAGCGGGCGCAGCTCTCGCGCACTGCGAAGCCCATCGGGAAGGCGGCCGTCGATCTCCTCTCTCGCGCGATCGACCCGGGGCCGAAGCCGCCGCTGAAGTGGATCGCGGGCGACCGTCCGCTCGACCCCTCGGTGAAGAGGAGCGACGTCGAGGCGCTCGCGAGCGGGACGCTCTCGGAGGACCGCGAGGACCTCCTCCGCCCCATGGAGTTGATCCGCCGCGCGATCCACTACCTCACCGCGAAGGACGGCCTGCCGCTCGCCGACGGCGACGCGGGCCTGGCGCGGGTGCAGGGGTTCATCGATCGCCTGGAGAAGCAGACGCTCTACCGTAAGGTGGAGAAGGAAGGGGCGACGTGGCTCTCCTGGTTCGACCTGGGGTGGACGGTGGCGCTCGCGCGGGAGGCGGGCCTCGCGTATGGGAACGAAGGGGTCACGTACCTGGTCCAGGCGCGCCGCTCGTTCCCCGAGCAGCCGGTGATCCGCGTGGCGCTGTCGTTCGCGTACGAGCAGGCGGGGCTCGCGGAGGACGCGAGCGAGCAGATGGTCGCGGCGGTCGACCTGTCGGCCTCGGGATTCCCCGACCGCGATCGGCTCCTCGCGGCGCTCCGCGCGGGGCGCGACGACGCGGCATGGAGGAAGGCGATCGACGAGGCGCGCGCGTCGATGGAGCGGCTGCGGCCCCCGCAACGGGTGCGCGTCGTGCTGAAGGGCGGAGAGGCGATCGAGGGGCTGCTGCTCGACTACGGCGCGGCGGGCTACCGCGTGCGTGTCGGGCGGGAGGTGCGCCAGATCGCGGAGGGGCGGGTCGATCACGTCGAGTTCCTGGATCCCAAGTAGCTGCGGCAACGCCAACTCCAAGGCCCAACTCCAACGAACTCCAACTCCAATTCCAACGTGGAACCCTCGGCGTTGCGCTTCCCGAATTGGAGTTTGCGTTGGAGTTCGTTGGAGTTGGCTCTTGGAGTTGGAGTTCGAGACCCCGCCTCCGACCGCGCCATCCCGCCAATTCCGTTGCGCCTCGTCCCGGAATGTGGTCCTTTCAGCGCCTCCGCGCGACCTTCGAGGAGATCTGGGATGCAGCGCTTCGTCATCGCAATCGCCCTCGCGTTCACGTTCATGACCGCCGTCCGCGCCGACGAGGGCGCCGACGAGGGCCGGAAGTACCTCAAAAAGCTCGGCGCCGCCTGGGCGCAGAAGCTCCCCGAACCGCGCGTCATGGGGATCTACGTCGGGCGGAAGTGGGCCGGCAAGGCCACCTTCACGGTGAAAGCCACGACCGAGGGAGGCGCCGCCTTCGACTTCACGGCCGACACCGCATTCGACCTCATGGGCAGCGCGATGTCCGAACACAGCCACATCCTCCTGTCCAGGGACCTGACCGTCGTCGCCGCGGACACCGAGGGGAAGGCCCGCAGCGGTACGGGGACGAAGAAGCTCACCGTGAAGGACGGGCGGTGGACCCTCCAGATCGAGAAGGGCGGGCTGAAGCAGGAGAAAAGCGGCGAGATGACCTCGACGACCGTCTGGGATGGTGGAACCCTCCTTGCGTTCGCAATGCCCGAGGCGAAGGAGACGACGCTCGTCTGCGCGAATGGCGACGTGGGGACCGAGACGTTCGCGCGCCGTGACGCGAAGGAGAGGCTGACGCTCGGAGGGAAGGAGGCGGAGTACACAGTCCTCGAGGTCACGAACGAGGACCACAGCACGCGATGGTACCTCGACGACGCGGGGAACGGCGTCTACATGCGCTTCATCGGCAAGCCGCTCTGCGCCCGCCCGTGCCCGGCGGCGAACGTCGGGAAGGACATCGACGAGCCGCTCGAGGTCAGCGAGCCCGTGCAGAGGGTCATCGATCTCTACATGGCGATGAAGAAGGGGGACGCGGACGGCTTCCTTGCCACGTGGGACCTCCCGGCGGTGGCGGACGAGACGGGCGAGACGGCCGAAGGTGTCGAGGCGGGGCTCAAGCAGAAGATGCTCACGCCGGAGGCCCAGCAGCAGCTCCCCGACGAGGCGATGCTCCCCGACTACTTCGCCACGTTGGGGACGGCCACCCAGAACGGGGACGAGGCCGAGGTGGACTTCGGGCGAGCCCTCTTCAACCTGCACAAGGTGAACGACGCGTCGGGCAAGCCGAGGTGGCTCATCTACAGCGCCGACACCAGGTAGGCGCGACCGAGGCGAGAGACCAGGCCAGGGGACGATGTCTCCTGGGCCTTCGTCATCCCGGGATGTGAGCGCACTTCCCATGTCCCGCGCGCCTGTTCGGAAACCGGATCTTCGGGGCAACGCGACTCACATCAACGAGTTGCAACTCACACATTCGATGTGCCGTAAGATCGCTCTTACGCGGTGCGTCATGCGAGCCGGAGCCCCTCCCATCGCAACACGTTGCAACGACGGGCGTTGATTTCCCCCTACTCACTGGCGTGAAACTTGCCTCAGGTACGTGCCGTTGGATCGCCGCGGAGAGCAGGCCGCTGCGAGGGTGTTCGGTTTCCGTTCCGGTCGGTGAGGGATCGTCGATGAGGGTGTCTTCTCCTGCGGGTCGCGCCTGCGCGCGGCTGCTCGCCTGTTGCCTGTTCGTCTTCGTCCTGGCCGCGCCCGCGTCGGCGCAGTACACGGCGCCTGGGCAGTGGCACCCCGTGAGCGAGCTGCTCCTCGGGACCAACGACGCCTACGCCGCGCTCGACTCCTACATCGACGCGGTCCGCGGGCTGAACGGCGCCGCGCCGGTGAGCATCATCTGCTCGAGCTCGTACGTGGTGAGTCAGCTCCGGTACGAATTCCAGGCGGCGGGGGTCAACACGCCGAGCGTGCGATACTACACCTGCGCCCTCGACTCGATCTGGATGCGCGACTACGCGCCGATCTTCACGCAGAACGCCTCGGGCGGGGTCTACTGCGTCGACGCGCGGTACTACCCCGAGCGCCCGAACGACGACGCCTTCCCGTACAAGTTCGCCCGCTTCCGCGGTCTCGGGTACACGACGATTCCCCTCAATTACGAGGGAGGCAACTTCATGTCGGACGGCCGCGGGAGGCTGTTCTTCTCGAACGACACGTACGCGGAGAACACGCAGTACTCGACCACGACGGTCGCGAGCTACATGAAGAGCCGGTGCGGCGGGACCTCCGTGACGACGCCGACGCCGCTCATCGACGAGGGGACGGGCCACATCGACATGTACGCGAAGCTCACGTCGGCCACGCGGGTCGTCGTGGCCGACTATCCCGCGGGGCACCGCCAGAAGGCGCGGGTCGACGCGGCGGCCACGAAGTTCGCGAACCTCGGGATCACGGTGGTCCGCGCGCAGATGGCGATCGCCGAGGACGAGTACGCGACGTACGCGAACGCTGTCTTCGTGAACGGCGTGGCGCTCGTCCCGAAGTACTTCAGGGCGCAGGACGCCGCGGGGTTGGCGGCCTACTCGGCGGCGGGGTTCCGCGCGGCCGGCGTCGACTGCCGCGAGGTGATCCACATCGGCGGCGCGATGCACTGCATCTGCTACGGCGTCCCGACGCCGGTCCTCGTGCGGTAGGAGGGGCTCGTGAAGGTCTGGAGCTTCCTCGCGGGCATGGCCGTGGCGGCGGTCCTGGGGGCCGCCGTCGTGGCGTACACACGTCACGGAGGGCACGAGGCGACGACGCCCAGGGCCATGGCGACCTCGCCGGCGCCGGCCCCCGCGTCGCCGCGTGCGCTCCCCGCGCCGGCCCCCTCCGCGCCCCTCGTGCTGGCGGCGCCCTCGCCCGTGCCGGCGGTCTTCGGCGGAGACCGGGCGGCGGGACCCCCGCGCACCGAGCTCACGATCGACCAGGCGCCCGAGGACCCGCCTCCGCACGGCATCGACGTGACCTACGCGCCGTCGCCGAACCCTCCACCTCTCGCCCCCGCGGGGTCGGAGACGCAAATCTGGGAGCAGTTCAAGACGCCCGAGGAGAAGGCGGCCTGGGAGGAGCGGGAGCGGCGTGCCTGGGAGGAGAAGAAGACGCGGGAGCTGGGGCTCATCGTCGAGCTGCTCACGCGCGAGCTGGGCCTGACCGCCATGCAGACCGAGGGGCTGCGGGGGATCCTGGAGGTGGAGTCGAAGCGGCGCATCGAGATCGCCACGGACCTGACGGAGAAGCGGATCGGGCAGGCCGAGTTCCGCGACCGCGTGGACGCGAGCCTCGCGCAGGGGCGCCGGGAGCTGCAGACGCTCCTCTCCCCTGACCAGTACGCGAAGTACCAGACGCTGGACCCGCGCCGCCAGGCCCTGAACGACAAGACCATTACGGGGCACTAGCCTTCGGAACTCCAATTCCAACAGCCAACCCCAAGAAACTCCAACTCGAATTCCAACTCAAAGGCCCTTGGAGTTGGAATTGGTGTTGGGGTTTCTTGGAGTTGGCTGTTGGAATTGAAGTTCGCGGCAGCGAAGAGCTACTGTAGCCGGACCACCTTCCTCGCGGCTCCTCCCCGTTGGGATCGAAACGTCACCACCGCGTCTCCGGTCCCCGCGACGACCCACTCGAGCCACACCGTCGAGAGCCCCTTCACCGTGGGCACCTCGACGCGCGCAGGGCGATAGAGCACCGGCGTGACGCGAATCCCGTCCGCGTCGACCCGCCCCGCCGCAATCACGCGGAGCCCCGTCCCCTCGATCGTCGCGATGTCCGGCGCGCCGATTTTCGCCTGCTCCGCCTGCCCCGACACCGTCGGCAGGAACCCCGCGTTGTGGAGGGCCACCCGCACGCGGCGCGTGGTCCCCTCCACCGTCACCTTCGCCTCGCCGATCTCCACCCGCGCCATCGCGTCGGCGTGGAAGAGCGTGAACGTCGCGTTGCGGTGGCAGACGTCGGCGAGCATCCAGGCGGGCGGGATGCGCAGCGCCCACTTCGACCAGCCGCCGATCTCGACCTTCCCCAGCGTCGGGTGGTCGAACGGCGTCCAGTCCTTCCACCACGCCCCGTGCAGCACCGTGTCGTTCCACGCGAGCCAGTCCGCCTCGTCCTGCTTCCCGTCCCCGTTCACGTCCTGCTTCAGGTCCCAGATCTCGTTCGTGAAGGAGAACACCCCGAGCCCCGTGTAGGTCCAGTCGATCTCCCCTCCCCGCACCGGGTAGAGCCCGCGGAAGACCTGGCGGTAGTCGTAGTCGGGGAGGAGCTGCTTCCCCCTCTTCGCAATCGCGTCGTACGTCTCGAGGTCCTCGCGCGGCACGCGGTCGTCGTCGTAGATCATCGGCGGCCGAAGGATCAGGTCGCCATTGTTGTGGTACGACTGCGCGCTCGCGATGTTCGGGTGCGCGACCATCCACTCCGCGACCGCCCGCGTCTCGGGCTCCGAGAGCGGATACGGCCCCGTCCCCGCCTGCTCCGACTTCGGCCCCCAGTTCGAGGGGAACGTCCGGTTGAGGTCAATTCCTCCCGGCGGGTCCTCGTTGATCTCCCCGTCGCCGTCGTTGTCGAGCCCCTCCGACCCGTACAGCCGCCACTCTCCCTTCTCGAACTTCTCGCGCGGGACGATCATCCGCGGGTCGGTCGGCGAGGTCTTGTAGTCCCCCTCGGGGTCGCGCACGCGCATCATCCGGATCGCGCCGTCCCCGTCGAGGTCGTCCGGCCCGTCCTCGTCGACGAGCCCGTCGTTGTCGTCGTCGACGGGGCGGCGGTTGCCGCGCGAGGAGTGCGGCGAGTTGGGCTCCCTCATGAAGGCCACCCGCCCGTCGGGGTTGACGCAGGGGATGATGTAGAAGACCCGCTCGTCGACGAGCCGCGTGAGGTAGGGGTCCTTCCCGTGCTCGTTCAGGAGCATGTCGATTGTGTAGAGGCAGATCTCGGAGCCCTGGATCTCGTTCCCGTGGATGTTGCCGTCGATGTACATCGCGGCCTTCTCGGCCTCAGGGCCCGTCTTCGGGTTCGCGATCGTGAAGGCCCACAGGTCGCGCCCCTCGAGGCTCTTCCCGACCGACTCGACCCGCGCGAGGTCGGGGTGCGCCTTCGCCAGATCCTTGAGCGCCTGCGTCATCTCCTCGTAGGTGAAGTAGTGGTCCACGTGGAGCCGCTCCCCCGCCGCCGCGACGGCGACGAGGAGCACGGCGATCGCGACCCGCATCGGCTACTCCTTCAGCGTGACCTCGGTCTCCGTCTTCCCCGTGCGCGGGTTCCACGCGCGCAGCGTGAGCGTCGGCGCCTCGGCGCCTTCGACTCGCACCACCCACTCGAGCCACTCGGTCGCGTCGCCTCCACCGAGGGGACCGAGCACGCGACGCGCCTGCCCCATCGTCACCTTCACCCGCCCCGCGAGCTTCCCGTCGGGGTCGACCTGCACCACGAGCGGCCCCGCCTCCTGCGCACGCCGCGCCTGCCACGAGTCGGTCGGCAGGTACCCCGTGTTCGTCACCCGCGCGCGGATCGAGAAGTGCTTCTCGCCGAGCGGCTTCACCTCCACGCCCGCGAACGCGAGGCGCGGGAGGTGCCCTGCGACCGTGAGGAGCCAGGGGACCTGCTTCTCAGAGAGGGCCGGCAGCGCCGCCGCGGGCGGGATCTCGCGGCACCCGGGTCTCCACCCGCCGATCTCGACGTCGCCGAGGAGCGGATGCTTGAACGGATGCCACACGACGAAGCCCTTGCCGCCGAGCCCAGCAAGCTGGCCCTGCCAGTTCACGTCGCTCCACGCGAGCCACATCCGGTCGCGCTTCAGCGCGTCGTCGAGCCTCCCCTCCTTGTCCTTCGTCTCCGCCTTCGTCTTCGCCTCCGCGGGGACGTCCCCCTCGGGGAGGTCCCACAGCGTCGCGACGAGGGCGTAGACGCCGCGCCCCTCGTAGGCCCAGTCGAGCCATGTGCCCGTCGGCCTTCCTTCGGGGGGCGCATCGCGGCGCACGCGGCGATTCGCGAGACCGGTCGCCGCGCTGTACTCCTCCGCGAGGCGGTGGAGGATCCCCTCGTCCTCGCCGGGGACCTCGCGCTCCTCGAGCCACGCGGGGGGCCAGTAGAGGGTGTTTCCGATGCCTCCGTAGAGGACCGAGGCGGAGATGTTCTTGTGGGCGAGGAAGAACTCGACGACCGCGCGCGTCTCCGGCTCGCAGACGGCGGACCATCCCGCGCCTGCGGGATCCGGGCGGGCCTGCCAGTGGATCGGGAAGTTGCGGTCGAGGAGGACTCCTCCCTGGTCGTCCTCCGCGATGCGACCGTCTCCGTCCGCGTCGAGCCCCTCCGTCGGGTAGAGCGCGTACTCGCCACGCTCACCGCGGCTGCGGTCGGCCTTCCGCATGAGGCGCGGGTCGACGTCGTCGACGAGCCATTCCCCCGCGGGGTCCTTCCGCCGCATCGCGACGACGACGCCGTCTCCGTCGACGTCGGCGGGCGGGTCCTCGTCGATCAGGCCGTCGTAGTCGTCGTCGTACGGCGTCCCGGTCCCCGCGCGGAGCCGCGCGGGGGCGCCGAGCGAGGCCTCCACGCCATCGGGGTGCACGCGCGGCAGAAAGTAGAACGTCGTCTCGCACCGCGCCTTCACGGTCGCCTCGTCGGTCGCCTCGACGAGGCGCAGGAGGATGGCGAAGGCGACCTCGGAGCCCGCCGGCTGGTCTCCCGAGAGGCCCCCGATCACGCAGATCGCGGGGCGCGCGGCGGGGTCGACTCCCGCGCGGTCGGCGACCTGGACGGCCCAGACCTTCCTCCCGCCCTTCGTGTCCGCGAAGGACGTGACGGAGACGAGGTCGGGGTGCTTGTCCGCGAGCTCGGCGAGCGCGGAGGTGAGCGTCGCGTAGTCGTGGTAGGTGGCGAGGCGCGGGTCATCGGCCGCGGCTGCGACCGCGGCGACGAGCAGGAGGGGGAGGAGTCGCATGCGGGCCTCAGGAGCGGACGGCGAGCGAGGTCCCCTCGTACGCCTGGATGACCTTTCGGAAGTCCTCGGGGACGGAGATCGGCTTCCAGGTCGTTTCGTCGAGGGCGACGTGGACGGAGCACCCCTGTGCGACGAGGCGGTTCTCGCGCTTGTGCGTGATGTGGAACTCGAAGCGGAAGCTGGTCCGCCCGATCTCGGAGATGCGGACCTGGACGACGAGGGGGTCGTCGAATCGCGCGGGGCTCTTGAAGTCGCACGAGGCATGGACGACGACGTTCGAGAATCCCTTCGTCGGGCGGTTCGCCTCGGTCAGGCCGAGGTTGCGGAGGTAGTCCATCCTCCCGACGTCGAAGTAGGTGAAGAAGGAGCCGTGGAAGGCGATCCCCATCGCGTCGGTCTCGGGGAGACGGACGCGGATCTCGGTCGAGAAGTGGTACGTCATGGCGCGTAGGATAGCAGACGCGGCGCGGAATCGAAATACGAGAAGCGGTCGGGCAACACACCCGGCCGCTTCCCGCGGTTGAGCCACCGTACCAGGTAACTTCGCTACCTCGGCGCGCGGATCAGCTCCGAGATGGCGGGCCACTGCGCGTGGAGGACCGACCACGCGAGGGGCGCCGTCAGGAGCGCCGTGAAGAAAAAGAACGTGCGCCGGCAGCAGGCCTTGCACATCGCGCGATGCGCGACCATCAGGCCGAGGATCGTCCCGCCGAACCCGAGCCAGAACGGCCGCGCGTGGCCGTGCGCCCAGGTCGACGCGGTCCCGATCCACGCGGGGGCGGCCGCGAGGGGCCCCTTCGCCGCGCACTCGAGCCCCGCGGAGAGAACCGTCGGCTGCCACCAGAAGAGCGTCGTCAACGAGGCGACCGACACGACGGTCGCCAGGAAGAAGAGACCCGCGAGCGGGCTGCAGGTGCGCCCACGGCACGCCCCGCCGCACCCCGAGTCCTTCGGCGGCTCGTTCGGCGTCGCCTCGACCCGCATTCTCACGCGCTGTTCCATCGTCGTTCCTCCTTGCGTTGCCATCCGCAGCACCCACGAGCGCCATTCAGGGGAGGTCAGGGTTGGTGGGTCGGCCCCGTGGATGATGCGGATTCAATGCGCAGCGGAGTAGGAGCAAGCGTTGTGCCAGCACGGGAGGGCATCTCGTCCTGAGGAAGACTCCTGCGCAACTCGTTGTCTCTCGGGCGAATCGGGAGCGGGTGCGGGTGCGGGAGCGGGAGGGGGGACGGGAGACGCACTGGTAGGAATTTGAACCCGCTGGAAGAAACTTACACCACCGCGCGAGGGGGCGGCGATGCCCAGAGGACGGGGCGGACCACGCCGGCCTATTTCATGAGGCCGAGGGTCGGCCAGGTCTCCCCGTTCGCCGCGGTGTAGGCGGCGTCCTGCACGGTGAAGAAGCGCCGGAAGCCGTAGTTGATCGCCGCGTCGTCGAAGAGGAACATGTTGAACTGGTTTCCCGGGTCGGGGCCCGTCCCGATCAGGATCTCCGCGCGGCGGTCGCCGTCGACGTCGTCCAGCGCAGGCCTCGTCGAACCGTTCGCCGCGTTGTAGGCCACGTTCGGGACCTGCACCCATCGCAGGTGCGCGTACGCGTGCGCGGCGTCGTCCCTCACCTCGAACCACCCCCCGGCCGCGGGGAAGGCGTCGAGCCCAAGGACGACCTCCGCCTTCCCGTCGCCGTCGACGTCCCCCGCCGCGGGGCGCGTCGAACCGACGGACGCGTTGTAGAGCGGCCAGCGCAGGCGGAACCAGGTCGTGTTGCGGAAGCCCGTCCTCGCGTCGTCGAAGACGGCGACCCACCCGCCGTTCGCGGGGAAGGTCCCCGTCCCGATCAGGATCTCGGCGTACCCGTCGCCGTCGACGTCCCCGCAGGCGGGGCGAACCTCGCCATTCGTCGCGTTGTACGCGCCCCACGGGAGCCGCTTGTCCGCGATCAGGTTGAACTGCGCCCGCGCGTCGTCGAAGACAGCGAAGCGCCCTCCGTCCAGGGGGAAGGTCCCCTGTCCCACGACGATCTCATCGAGGCCGTCGCCATCGACGTCCCCTGCGGCAACCCAGGTCTCACCGTTTGCGAGATCGTAGTCGAAGGTCCACGGCGCGCGGATCCACGTGAGGAGCGCGAATCCTGCCGCCTGGTCGTCGAGGATCGCGACGAGCGAATTGCTCTGCGCGGAGGGCCCGAGCCCGACCGCGAGCTCGTCGCGGCGGTCGCCGTCGAAGTTCCCCGCGGCGACGCGCGTCTCGCCGTTGATCGCATTGTAGACATTGAACGGCAGCGTCCCGAACAGGAGCGGCTGGAACCCGCCGAGGTCGTTGTCGAAGACCTCGAACCGCCCCGCGTTCCCCGCGTTGCCGAGCCCCGCGACGGGCTGCGCGTGTCCCGGCGTCCCCGCGGCGGCGTTGTCGACCGTGAACTGGAGCTGCCACCCCTTGAGAGGCCCGGAGGTGTCGTTGTCGGTGGTCGAGATCCGGAGCGTCCACGCCCCGAAGGTCGACTGGCCGTCAAAGATGGTCAGGGGGTCCACGGAGGGGGTCACCCGGTCGTAGATGGTATTGAGGCCACCGGGCAGGCCCCGCACCTTCAGCCGCGCCTGTCTCCCGCCGGGGGAGACGAGCGTATAGGAGAGGTCGGAGCCGTCGGTGATCCGGTTCCCGATGAGGACGTAGACGTTGATGTCGAGGATGACGTAGTTGTCGGGGACCCAGTTGAGGCTTCCCGTGCGGTTGACGCCGACGACCGGCAGGTCGGGCGTTTCGTCCTTGTCGTAGGCGACGACCGTCCTGACGACGGGCGGGGCCTGCGCGTGTGCGGGTACGGCGGAGGCAAGGACGACGACCGCGGCGAGGGCGAGCGCGATGCGCATCGGTATCTCTCGGCTGTGGCCAGTTCCCCCTGACCCAGAGACGGTAGCAGGGAGGCGAGACCGGGTCAAGTCCGCAGGCCGAATTTGTGGACTTCCGCAGGAGCGTATCATGCCTACTTGAGCTCGGGATCGACGAACGAGGCGATGCGGTTGCCCTTCTGCCAGTCCCAGAGCTCGAGCGTCCCGTCGTAGCTCCCGACGTACAGGCCGCTGCCGTCGGGCGTGAATGCGAGGCAGGAGATGTAGATATGCTCGGTGGGGATCCGTCCTGTCCTGGTGCCATCCAGGTCCCAGATCGCGATGGCGTCCCATTGCTTCTCGTGTTCCTTCGGGTCGACCTCCTCGACCAAGGCGATCTTCTTGCCGTCGGGGGAGACGGCGAGCGCCAGACACAGAAAGGCGTGGGGCGTCTCGATGGAGCGTCGCTCCGCGCGTTTCTCGACATCCCAAATGCGAATTCCGCTGTCAATTTGCGCGGAGACCAGCGTGCTGCCATCCTGGGAGAAGGCCATGGGAAAGACGCCTCGCTTGTGCCCGACAAGCGTCCACGGCGCTCCCTCATACGGGGGATCCCAGAGGAAGATCGTGCCCCAAGCGTGGTCATGCGCCTGGGAGGCACGGTTCGCGTGGAGAGACGATTGGACCTCCGAGTCGTCCGAGCATCCGGCCGCCAGACGGCCCTTCGCGGGGTCGAAGCGCACGGTGAACACGTCTTCGCACGAAACATCGAGTCGGGCGGCGACACAGGCTCGAGGGATCGAGAGGATGCCGACCCCGGTGTGGTCGCCGCCATACGCCAACAGTTCCCCGTCAGGCGAGAAGGACAGGCTGGCGACGATGGAGTCCGATGGACCCGGCTTGGGGAACTCGGCTGCAGTCTCGCCGCTCTCCATCGACCACACCTGGATCTTCTCGCCCCCCCCGCCGGTTGCGACCTGCTTGCCGTCGCTGCTGACGGCCAGGGCGTTCATGGAGCTGCCATCCACTCGATGCGTCCGCAGGAGGTGGCGCGTCCCGGTCTCCCACACCTTCGCGGTGCCATCCGATCCACAGGAGACGAGCGTTCGCCCGTCCGGTGCGACGACGAGCTCCAGGGTCAGCTCCTGATGCGCCCTCGGACCTGCCGTTGCGCCCTCCTCTGCGAATCCGCGGAGGCTCCACGTCGCCAACGGTGAGAGAGCAGCGACAAAGGCAAGCGGCAGCAGCAGGGCTCGCGTGTTCATCTGGCAGCAAATGCCTTCGAAGGAATCGACAGGAACTTGGATTCGGGGGATCGTCGTCCCCCCGCCGGCCGTGCAACGCAGGTCAGGGCAGCACGTGGAGACCAATCGCCTTCAGCCCCCGATCGAAGGCCAGGCAGGGGGTCCCCTCGAGCATGCGGGTCAGAATGCAGTAGGTCACAGCGTCGCACAACGATATCCGAGGCCCCCCTCCTCGATTGAACCGACGGAACTGCTCGAGCGCCGCGGCATGGAGGGAGGCGTCCACGTCCACGACTCGGAGTCGCGGGAGAACCTCGTCGAGGAAACGGATCGAGCTGCGCTGTGACGTCCGATAGAGCAGCAGGGTTGCAGTTTCGGAGACGACGTCCCATGTGGTCAGGCACGCCGTCTTTCGCTCGTCGACCTGCTCCGCAAGGGTACAGGCGGAGTCGTGATGCGCGTCGGCGGGATCGATGCAGGCGAAGAGATAGGAGGTGTCCACGAACGCCGTGGATGGGAGGTCATGCTTTGCCCGCATAGATCCTCACCAGCTCCGCGTCGACGTTCTCCGAAATCCTGTGCTTCCTCCGGCGACGACCGCGCTTCTCCTCCTCCTTCGCGATTTCGAGGAGGGCTCTCCACGGAGTCGGGCCCTCGGCCATCGGCAGGGCGGCGGTGATACGCGCGATGACGCGGCCCGAGCGAAGGACGTTGAACGACCAATCGGGATGCCTCTCGAGCGAGCGGAGGAGCTTGAGGAAGCTCTGACGGGCCTTGCTTACGGAGAGATTGCGGGTCACGGTTGGATTGCCCTCGGAACGTACACACTGTACACAAGTGCGTGGCGCTCTGCAAGCCGCGGGCGGACGCGCGTACGCGCGCCTCTCCATGTCCGCCGCAATTTCGGTCATGCACCCGCCGTAGCACCGCGCGTTGCGATCGCCCCCGACGGGGGGGTACAATCCGCGCCCGCCTGTCTGCCGCTCGGATGCGCACTCGAAGGATGGCCTCGCCATGCGGCGTCGCTGGAAGATCCTCCTGTTCCTGGTGGCCCCGCTCGCCATCGCAACCGTCATCGGAGTGAAGCTGTGGAGGGGAGGCTCCGCGCCCCTCCCCGTCTTCGTCGAGAAGGTCGCACGGCGCGACCTCGAGGCGATCGTGCGCGAGTCCGGGAAGGTGCGCGCGAAGACCAGCGTGCTCCTTAGCGCCAACACGCTGGGGCAGGTGAAGGACGTGCCCGTCCACGAGGGCGAGCTCGTCAAGACCGGGCAGGTCCTGATCCAGATCGACCCCACGCCGTTCGAGACCGCCATCCAGCGCGCGGACGTCTCGGTACGCGACGCCGAGAAGCGCCTCGAGATCGCCCAGACGCAGCTCGATCGGACGCGGAAGAAGCTGGAGCGCGAGCAGGCGCTGGGCATCAACGGCACGCGGGAGAAGATCGACGAGCTCACCTCCGACCTCGACGTGCAGAAGAACGAGCTCGCGGCGGCCGAGCTGCGCGTCGTCTCCGAGAAGGCCGGCCTCGAGAGCGTCCGGCACGAGCTGACCAAGGTGCACATCACCTCCCCCATCGACGGCGTGGTCCTCCGCATCAACATCGAGAAGGGGCAGAACACCGTGATGGGCGCGATGAACGCGGCCGGGACCGAGCTCATGACCGTGGCAGACCTCTCCGTGCTCCAGGTGGAGCTCGAGGTCGGCGAGGCGGCGATCCTGGACGTGCGCCCGGGCCAGGAGGCGCGCGTCACGATCGACGCCCTGCACGACCGGAAGCTCACGGGGAAGGTCTCCGAGGTCGGCACCAGCCCGGTCCCTCCGCCCGCAGGCCAGCAGGACCGCGGCGTCTCCTTCCGCGTCGTCGTCACGCTGGACGAGGTCGTGGAGGGCGTCCGGCCGGGCTTCTCGGCGAGCGCGGAGATCGTGACGGCGACGCGCGCGAAGGCGCTCGCCGTACCGATCCGCGCCGTCGTGGCGCGCGAGCTGCCCGTGGACGACAAGGAGCAGGCGATCACGACCACCCCCGTCCCCACGGGGACGAAGAAGAAGATCTTCGAGGGGGTGATGCGGGTGCGCGACGGAAAGGCGCAGTTCCAGGCGGTCAAGCTCGGCGTCACCGGCAAGGAGCACTTCGAGGTGCTGGAGGGGCTCGCGGAGGGAGACGAGGTCGTGACCGGGCCGCACAAGGACCTCCGCGACCTGAAGGACGGGAGCCTGGTTCAGGGCAAGGCGGAAGAGTAGCCATGGCCGTCATCGAGACGCAGAAGCTCTCCCGCACCTACCGGGTCGGCGGCGAGGACGTCCACGCCCTGCGCGAGGTGACGATCGCAATCGAGCGCGGCGAGTACGTGGCGGTCATGGGCCCCTCGGGCTCGGGCAAGACGACCTTCATGAACATCCTCGGCTGCCTCGACACGCCGACCTCGGGGCGCTACGTGCTGAACGGCCAGGAGGTCGGCGGCCTGAAGGACGCGGAGCTGTCCCGCATCCGGAATCGGGAGATCGGCTTCGTCTTCCAGACCTTCAACCTGATGCCCGACGCCACGGCGCTGCACAACGTCGAGCTCCCTCTCGTCTACGCGGGGACGCCGCGCACGGAGCGGCTCTCGCGGGCCATGGAGGCGATCGGGAAGGTGGGCCTGGAGCGCCGCGCAAAGCACACACCGGTCGAGCTCTCGGGAGGCGAGCGGCAGCGCATCGCGATCGCGCGCGCCCTGGTCAACCGTCCGAGCGTGCTCCTCGCGGACGAGCCCACGGGCAACCTGGACTCCGTGACCGGCGCCGAGATCATGAAGGTCTTCGGGGAGCTCTCGCGGGGCGGCCACACGATCGTGCTCATCACGCACGAGCCGGACATCGCCGCCTGTGCGAGGCGGCTCGTGCGGCTGCGGGACGGGAACATCGAGTCGGACAGGACGCAGGATGGTGCTTGAGGCGATCCGGATCGCGTTGCGGACGATGCGCGCCAACAAGCTGCGCACGCTCCTGACGGTGCTGGGGAACATCGTCTCGGTGGCCGCGCTCGTCCTCGTGGTGGCCTTCACGCAGGGGATGAACGCGGAGATCTCGCGCGCGATCCTCGCGCGCGGCGCGGACACCTTCTCCGTCGAGCGCTGGGGCCCGATCACGAGCGACGACGAGTGGGAGAAGGTGCGGACCCGCCCTCCCGTCACGCTCGAGGACGCGGAGGCGATCCGGCACGGGTCGACGCTGGCCGCGCACGTCCTGATGCAGTGGGACCACTCCGAGGACGCCGCGACCGACCGCCAGACCGTGAAGGCCGTGTCGATCGAGGCGCGGTCGTCCGAGTACGTCTGGTTCCTCGACGAGACGCTGGACGTGGGCAGGCACTTCACGGAGGCGGAGGACCGGCGGCAGGTCCCGGTCGCGATCCTCGGATCGGAGGTCGCCGAGGCGCTCTTCCCCGGGGAACCCACGCTCGGGCGCGCCGTGCGGATCGGTGGGAGGCACTTCGACGTGATCGGCGTCATGAAGTCGCGGGGCGCAATCCTCGGGCAGACGCAGGACAAGTACGTGCTCGTCCCGTTCGGCACGGCCTGCCAGGCGTGGGGCCGGCCGAACAACCTCGAGATCGCGGTGAAGCCGGCGTCGCCCACGCTCCTCGACGCGTGCGCGGACGAGGCGCGCACGATCCTCCGCCTCCACCGCCGCCTGCGCCCCCTCCAGGAGGACGGGTTCGAGCTCGTGGCCGCGGCGACGTACCTCGCGATGTACCGGAAGGTGTCCCGGGCCGTGTACGGCGCCCTCGTCGGCCTGGTGGCGCTCGCGCTCGTCGTGGGAGGGATCGTCATCGCCAACGTGATGCTGATGGCGGTCACGCAACGCACGCGCGAGATCGGCATCCGGAAGGCGGTCGGCGCGCGGCGCAGCCACATCCTCGCGCAGTTCCTGATGGAGTCCGCCACGCTGTCGCTCTCGGGCGGCCTGGTCGGGTTCGCCATCGGCGCGGGGATCACGGCGATCGTGAACGCCGCGACGCCGCTCACCTTCACGATCGAGGCCTGGTCCGTCGAGCTGGGACTGGGGATGGTTCTCCTCGTGGGCGTGCTGGCGGGCCTCTCCCCCGCCGCGCGCGCGGCCCGCCTCGACCCCATCGCGGCCCTGAGGCACGAGCGCTGATGGACACGCTCGCGATGGCGTTCCGGTCCCTGCGGGCGCACATCCTGCGCTCCGCCCTGACGCTCGTCGGCATCGTGATCGGCATCACCGCCGTGGTCGGCATGAGCTCGCTCATTCGCGGCGTCGACGAGATCGTCATGGGGAGCATCCGCGCGCTCAACCCGGACGTCGTCTACCTCGTGAAGATGGGGCTCGTGACGAGCGAGGAGGAGTTCCGCAAGAAGGTGGACCGCCCGGACATCACGACGGACGACGTGCGGGCGATCGAGTCGAGCTGCCCCGCGGTCGGGAAGGTGGACCTCTTCGTCGATGGGCGGGCGACGCTCACCCGCGAGGGGCGGCGCACGCGCGACCTCGGCGTGATGGGCGTCGGCGTGAACTACCTCGAGGTGAACTCCATGACGATCGGCGCGGGGCGCTTCTTCGCCCCGGGCGAGGTCGCGATGGCGGCGCGCGTGATCGTCCTGGCGAAGGACCCCGTGGAGAGCCTCTTCGGCGAGATCGATCCGATCGGGAAGACCCTGCGCCTCTCGGGACAGGAGTACACCGTCATCGGGACCTTCGTGTCGCAGGGAGAGGTCGGCGGCATGAACCTCGGGCAGGACAACTTCTGCGTGATCCCGTACACGACGCACCGGCGCGACCTGTCGCGCTGGCGGGAGAGCGTGACGGCGGCGATGATCCCGCGCGAGGGGGTCTCGTCCGCCCGGATGACGGAGGAGGTGACGACGGCGATGCGTACGCGCCACCGGTTGCGCGCCAGCCAGGAGGACGACTTCGATCTCATCACGCAGGCCTCGGTGCTGAAGCTCTGGAAAAACCTCTCGCGCGCGATCTTCCTGGGGCTCATCGGCATCTCGTCAATCGCGCTCGTGGTCGGCGGGATCGGGGTGATGGCGATCATGACGGTCGCCGTGACGGAGCGCACGCGGGAGATCGGCGTGCGGCGCGCGGTGGGGGCGAAGCGGTGGCACATCCTCGCGCAGTTCCTCGCGGAGGCGGCGATCCTGACGGCGGCGGGGGGCATCCTCGGCAGTGCCATCGGCGCGGGCGTCGCCTGGGGGATCGCGAAGGCGGTGAAGCTCCCGGTCGCGACGCCGTGGGACACCTTCGCGCTGGCGATTGGCGCCTCCACGCTCATCGGCCTCGTCTTCGGCGTGGTCCCGGCGTGGCGCGCGGCCCGCATGGACGTGGTGGAGGCGCTGCGCTGCGAGTAGTCGGGGCGCGAAGCTCCCCTACTTGCCCTTCTCGGGACCCTTCCAATCGTGGCAGAGGAGGAACGTCCTGAGCGTCGCGTCGAGCTTCGCACGGACGAGCTTCACCCCTTGACCCGGGGCCGGACCGATGAC
>ORJL011331562.1_pt1 | contig 18959 bp, 22 predicted proteins | sample 1779941 | NCBI WGS metagenome assembly ORJL01 (sample SAMEA104232317, study PRJEB22302) | groundwater metagenome | biome: forest; feature: aquifer; material: groundwater | place: USA | collected 2011-08-07 | depth 5.8 m | reverse complement strand
GCGCTCCTCTGCCTTATCATGAGTCCGCGCGAGAAAAAACTTCCCGCGCACGAGCACCGTACGCACCTGCATCACCGGCACTTGCGGCGCCATTCGCCGCGAAAAATTCTTGATATCATGCGGCGGCTCAACCCGGCGAGCGGCATGCTGGTATTGCTCACCTTCACCGGCTCGCTTTTCTACGGAGTCATCTGGTTCACCGTGCCGCTCGTCATTGCTCTTGAGCAGGCCAACGCGGGATTGCTCGGCATAGGCCTCGGTATATTTGATTTTTCCGTCGTCATGCTTGGGTACCTTATCGGCACCATGGCCGACCGCGGAGACAAGCGCGTACTTGCGTTCTTCGGCCTGCTTATTTTTGCGCTCTGCGGCATGCTGGCGGGAGTGAACTTCGGCATTCTGTTCATTCTTTTCGGATTCCTTGCGACCGCCGGGGACGAGATGGCGGGCGTGTCGCTGTGGTCGTGGCTCCACCACCTCGACCGCGAACACGGGAACGACGGCATGATAAGCGGCGCCATCACGTTCTTCGAAGACCTCGGCTACGGCGCCGGCCCGATACTCGCCGGCATCCTCTATACGCTCGTCGGCCCGAGTATGACCGTCATGGCGGGAGCACTGCCTATTTTCGCCGCCTGGGTCGTATACTATATTTTCGTCCAGCGGCATTTCCCGTATGAAGCGCTCTCGGTCCTCGTCCCCCATCGCCCGCGCGTCGGCAAACACAAATCATGATCCCGCCCTTTCCTCACATGCACAGATACCGCAGTATACGGAGAGGGTCGTGGCGCCACGGTGGCCTGAGGATTATTACCAGCATAGAAAGGGCGGGATGAATCCCATAGACCGTTTAACACAGACTTTCGAACGCTTCCCCGGCATCGGGCCCCGCCAGGCGCGTCGTTTCGTCCAATATCTGCTCGGACAGCCGGAGAGCGTGCGCAAAGCCCTCGCTGAAGATTTGAAGCAGTTGGGCGCCGCCGCCCGCTCCTGCGAGCGATGCTTCCGCTGGTTCATCAAAAATGGAGGAAATGAAAAGCGATGCTCCATCTGCACCTCCCGCTCGCGCGATGAAAGCCTCGTGTTTGTCGTTGAAAAAGACGCCGACCTCGACGGCGTCGAGCGCAGCGGATTCAAAGGCCTCTATTTCGTGCTCGGCGGAGTCATTCCGCTCGCCGAGGAACACCCCGAGAAATTCATCCGCGTGCGGGAGCTACTGGAGCGCATCAATGAGGACGGCTCAAAATTGAAAGAGGTCATACTGGGACTCTCCGCCACTACCGAAGGCGACCACACGCGGCTTATTTTGCAGGAAAAACTGCTTCCGCTCGCCGAGAGCCACAACTTCAAACTCTCGAGCCTCGGCCGCGGCCTCTCCACTGGCTCGGAGCTCGAATATGCGGACCCTGAAACCATTGCGCAGGCACTTGGCAACCGGCACTAGAAGAACGAGGTCCCATGAGCGACATCCGATGTCGCTCATGGGTAAGGGAAACCACCGCCAGTTGTCGACGAGACTTGATTACTTGATCGCTGAAATCTTGACGTCGAAATACGGTTGTCTATGCCCTCGCTTTTTGAAATAGTTGCTTTTCGCTTTGTATTTGATGACCACCACTTTCTTCGCGCGGTCCATTTTCTTGATTTCGCCCGTTACTTTCGCGCCTTTGAGGTACGGCTCCCCTATCGAAGTATCTTTGCCGTTGTCGACAAGCAGCACTTTCTCGAACGCGACGGAATCTCCGACCTTATGCTCGCCTTTGAGTTTCTCGATGCGGACCGTATCCCCCTCGGAGACGAGGTATTGTTTGCCGCCGGTTTCGATTATTGCGAATTCCTTGGTGGCCATATTGGTTGCCGAATTACTCTAGCCGAAAAGGCCTTTTTGTGCAAGAATGGTGGCGGAAGAAGAAGCCCATAGAAACGCATGGGAGGAAGCCATGAGCTCTCCACAGATGACCCGCGAACAGATCGACGACCTGGATATCCAGGACGGCAAAGCGTCCGGAAAAGAACGTCGTGGCATGATTGGGTTCATCCTCGGCATGCCGGTTATTTTGTTCCTGACAGCGCTCGCAATGGTGGCCGTTATCGTGTTTCGCCTGTTTAAATGATACCCCGCCCGCCTCTCCCGGCGGGCTTTTCATTAGCAAAACACTCTCACAATCTCAAGAGTGTGAGAGTGTTTTTCTTCTCAGTTACACGATTATATTTTCTCCACCACCACGGCCGTTCCGTAGGAGAGTACCTCGGTCACGCCGCCGGAGAGGCCGGTAGCGTCGTAACGCACGGCTATGACCGCATTGCCGCCCATCTCGGCCGCATGCTCAAGCATAAGGTTAAAAGAATCCTCGCGCGTCTGCTCGCACAGACGGGTAAAAAGCGAAATATTGCCGCCGATGATGGTCTGAAGTCCCGCGCCGATGGAGCCGATGATGGAACGTGAGCGCACAATGATGCCGCGCGCCAGTCCGAGATTCTTTACGATGCGGTAGCCCGGAATATCGAGCCCGGTGGTCGACATGCTGTGTTCGATTGTTTTTTCCATACGTAAAAGTTAGCAGTTAATCCTTCCCTTCAAGCAATGGCCGGTCAAGCGTCGCAATGTCTATGTCGATATCAACCGCAGGGTCTATCCGGAGCACATCTTTCTCTATTTTCCCCAATTCTTTCGTACCGGCGTTGTAGTGATTAATGGTCGTCGAGAGCGAGGCGCCCAATTTCTTATAGAAGTCCTGGTACGCATTGATATGCCGCCCGAGCGCCTCGACGTTCTTAGCAATATCCTTGGCCGCCTCCTCTATCTTGAACGCTTTGAAGCCGTAGAGCACCGACTGGAGGTATGCCGCGAAGGTGGTCGGCGAGACAATGATGACCTTCTTCTCGTTGTACGCGTAATCGATGAGATTGCGGGTGTTCACTTTTACCGCGCCGATTTCGTTGATGAGCAGGTCGTAGTAAATGGCCTCGGCGGGAATATACATGAACGCGAACGGCAGCGTGCCATCTTTCGGCCGCACATATTTAGCACACTCGTCGATGCGAAGTTTCAGGTCGTTCTTAAAGTCCTTCTCCAGCTGTTCGCGCTGCGCGTCGTCGATGGCGCTCAAGAGGCGATTGTAGTTGTCGAGTGAGAACTTCGCATCTATGGGAATAATGCCTTCCTTTGTCCGGATAATGGCATCCACCGTCTCCCCGCCCGGAAATTCGTACTGCATTTCGTAGGCCCCCGGCGGGAGAATATTGCCGAGAATGAGCTCGAGGGAGGCTTCCCCGAGGTTGCCGCGCTGTTTTTGATGCTTCAGCACTTTCTCGAGATTCTGCAGTTGCTCCGCGATGGTGAAGACTTGCTTCGTTGATTCCTGCGTTGCGGAGACGCCTTTCACCACTTCGAGAAGCTGATCCCCCACTTGCTTGCTGATGGTGGTCATGAGCCGCTCCGATTGTTCCGCCTGCGTGCGCATGCCTTCGAACATCCGGTTGGTCCCCTCGCCGAGCTTGCTCTCCATGGCGCGCGAGAGGTTCTCCATTTGGTTCTGCAGGAGCGTGAAAGACTGACTGTCGGGTGCCGGACCCTGACTGCGCTTCCAGAGCAGGTAGATGGTCGCGAGGTTCCCCGCGACCAAGACAACAAGAAGTATAACGAGCCAGTCCATGACCCGATTGTACTACAATCGGGAAGTATCAAATACCAAGTTCCAAATCTCAAAATTTGGAGCTTGGAGCTTTGTAGCTTGGAGCTTTGTAGCTTGTTTGAGGTTTGGATTTTGTTATTTGGAATTTACGCTGTATCCTATGTATATGAAGCACAGCGAATTGAAAGAGGCCGTCAAGACGGCCATGAAAGAGCGGGCGCAGGTAAAGCTTTCAGTGCTCCGCGGCCTTATGAGCGCCGCCACCAACGAGCTCGTGGCCAAGGGCAAAAAGCCCGACGGCGAACTCACCGAGGAGGAACTCCTCGCGGTTATTTCCCGCGCCGCCAAACAGCGCAAGGATTCCATTTCGCAATTCGAAGCAGGCGGCCGCGCCGACCTTGCCGCAAGCGAGAAAGAAGAACTCGCGGTACTTGAGACCCTCCTGCCGGCGCAGATGTCGGCCGAAGAAATAGAAGCGGCAGTGAAAGCCAAAGCGGCTGAAATGGGCGTGTCCGACAAAACCGGCGCGAACAAGCTGATGGGCATGCTCATGAAAGACTTCAAGGGACGGGCGGATGGCAACGCCGTTAAAGCTGCGGTCGAAAAACTTTTCTCGTAAGACTTCAAAAACCGCGACCTACTGCGTTGCGGCCTCCGATGCTCCAAGGACCGTCCTTTGTTCATAAAGGACGGTCCTTTATATTGCTCGGTTCGCTCCTCATCTGCGCCTCGTATCGCATCAATTTTGACGCGGCCTTTTATACCCTTGTTTTGAGCCATATTTGACAACGCTTGTCAAATTTGGTATAATTGACTGCGGAGGGATAAGGTATTGCGTTCCCTCGTACCATTCACTTGGGATGCGGGAGAGCACCATGACATACGCCAGCGGCCTGCCGCTCAAAGCGAGCGAACGGGCACTACCGCCGACGCTCGAAGGCGCCTTCCGGCGCTTCGAGTCGAAGATAGCACGCCGACGCCGTAAGCGCGGTTTGCACCAGTCGTATCTTGTACGCGCAACCCCCGATACCATCCGTGTCGGAAAGCGCATGCAGGGCGACCGGGAGGAGGCCGCATGAGCAAAGCGTCGAGCGATGAGTTCGGCGCGAACCTGTGGGAAGCACAGCGCCAATGGGGCTGTACGCTTTCTGCGGAGGTGGCCGAAGAACTCGCCCAATTCGCATCTTCGCGATATGGCACCCGCAAGTTCGGAACGCTCCTTGACGCCGCCTGCGATTCTCTCGGACTTGAGGGAAACGAACGGCACGGCTACAAAATGTTTCTCGGACTCCACTTCGGAGCCCGAGCACGAGTAAAGCTCAAAGAGCGACGGGAAGCGTTCAGAATCCCATTCGCTCCGAGATAAGAAGGCAGGAACCTCACCCGTTCCTGCCTTTAGTATTTTCATCGCCTAGCGAAGCGAGAGAAATGCAAGCGACGCACCGAGTGAGAAAAGAAAGAGTCTTCTTTTTCTTTTCGAGCGAGGTGCAAAGCGGCAGAGCGAAGCTCTGATTTCCGAGCGAGCGACGGCGATATAGGTTTAGAACCTCTATACACAAACCTTATAGGCTAATTCGCACGAATTAGCCTATAAGCAAAAGAAGTGGAGCGAGAATTATTCATCGGCCTTATATACGAACCGCCAGGGCTTTGTGGCCCATACGCCGGAGTAGTCTACCCCGATGCGGCCGCTGCGTTTTATATCGCGAGGTCTGATTTTCACTCCCCTATCTTCCACCCACAGTCCCGTCGCCTTGCCGAGCGGAAGCGTGTTCAATTTTTTATCTATCTTCAAATATTTGGTCAGCTTCGCCGGCCCATTAAGCACAACACACTCACATACTCGAGTATGTGAGTGTGTTGTTACAGGTTCATTCCTAAATTCTTGAGAATTTGGGAATGATAATCCGCGGATTAAAACTGCTGACGGAAATCCCGGCTTGCCGCACACGAGGTTGAGCATCCAGTGCATGCCGTAGGTGAAATACACATATATCGTCCCGGCGTGCATGAACATCGGCGTATTGTGCGGCGTCTGCCCGCGCCGGGCCTTGGACGCGCCGTCCTGCCATCCGTGATACGCCTCCGTCTCCGTTATCATAAGCGCCACTTCCCTGCCTCCGACGCGGCGCACCAGGAATTTTCCGATGAGTTCGCGCGCCACGACGAGCGCGGAGCGGTCGAAGAATTTAGGTCCGAGAATTTCTTTTTTCATCTTGTTTCGTCTTGCGTCTATTGACACATTGTGTACTATACGGCATGGATTCACCTTGTCACGCACGAAAGGACACGAAGCATGTCCATGACCTGCAAGTCCGGCGGCTCTTCGCTTGCCGATGTGACCCAATGCTTGAAGACGTTCGCTATCGTGCGGAAGAACGGATATCGATATTTTCTCCCCTCGGCCCCCGGCAAACGCCGGCCGGACGACATCAAACTCACCGACGAGTTCAAGGGCCTCCATGCGGTCGCCCGCGTAAACCGTGATGCGACGGCGGTCATCCTCGAGAAGATCAAGAAGCGTTACGACGACATCGTGCAGGGGCTCGGTATCGGACTGAACCTCTCGCGAGAATTCGAGATTATCGCTGAACGCTTGTCACGCGGCGCGTCGCTTGATTACGCCATGAGCCGCGGCGAGTACCTTATGGGTACGGTTGCGGCCAATGTGCTCGGATGGACCTACATCGATCCGGCCGATAGCGTATTCATCGACGCCAAAGGGCGCATCGATTTCGTCAATACCGCACCGGTCTTGATTCCCGCCATCGGACGAGCCGGCGGGCCCGTAGTCATTTCCCCCTTCTACGGACGTTCCGTGGAGACCGGCGAGATAAAGACTCTTCCCCGCGGCGGCTCCGATATCTCAGGCAGTGCCGTGGCGAAGATCACGCGGTCCGAACGGTACGACAACTTGACCGACCGCGACGGCATGTGTGCGGCCGACCCGCGCATCGTGCCGGACGCCCGTCTCATCGGCCGCACGAGCTACCGCCTCTCCCGCGAATTCGGCCTGCGCGGCGTCTCGTCGGAATTCATCTTCCATCCGGAGGCGACCATTCCGGTCGAAGACGCCGGCATTCCGACGTGGATACGCAATACGAATAATCCGACTGCGGCAGGGACGCTTCTCACCGTTCTAGACCCGGCCGACCAGCCGGTCCTCGGAATCACCGGCCGGCGGGAATGCCATCTTATCGAAGTATCGAGGCGGGCCATGGATGACGATGTTGGGGACGTGGGCCGGGCGCTGTACGTGCTTGCGCGCCACGGCATTCCCCTGCGCCACATCAGCACCGGCACCGAATCGTTCTCGATAATCGCGTACTCGTCCGACGTCGGCACTAAGGCCGAAGAAGTCGAGTGTGAGATCAAGAGCGAGTGCGAGGCCGATGTCGTGAGCGTCTCGGGCGATACGATTTCGGTCCTCACGGTCGTCGGTGGCGGATTCCATGGCGTCCCCGGCACGCTCGCCCGATTCGCGAACGCGCTCGGAAGGTCGGGCATCAACGTCAGAACGACCGACCAAGGCGCTTCGGAACTGTCCTTCACTTTTGGCGTCCCTCGAAAGGATTACGAAGACGGCATGCGCAGACTCTATGCCGAATCGTGTACCTGTCACTAGCAGTATCACCGCTCCCCTCACCCGGGAGCGGCTTTTTCTTTGGAGGGTTGTATTTGTTTTGCCTTAACTCTAACGGTCGTTAGAGTTAAGGCAAATTTCGTATTGTCCCGCTCAGGAGGCTACTCACGCAAGAAAACCCCGGGCAGTAATCCGACGAACCCGGCAATATTTCGCTCATGCAAAAAAGTGATTGGCAACAGATGTGTAGTTTTTCGTTGCACTTGACAGAAGCTTCTTCTATCGCTATGGTCATGCCGGACGTTCGCTGACGTTTTGGAGAAAATCCTCATGCATGAACCATCGGTCGCTCTCATCGGCCCCGGACAAGTCGGTACGGCTCTGCAACAGCAAATCGCTGAAGCAGGCTGGGACCTTAAATACACCGTCCGCCGCTCCGGCATATTCAACGAGCACGGCGAGCTGGTCGAGCCACGGCTCGAACGCATCCCCGATACGGCACTGCCGTATGTCGACCTTGTCTTCAACTGCACTCCGAGCACCTCTGCGGAGTACGGCTACATCAACTACTACACCGGCCTCAGCACCCCTGTCGTGTCTTCGGCAAAATGGACGCTGTCGTGCGAATTCGATGCGGTGCGGGACAGGCTCCATCTTATCGGGCCCGACGCCATGGTCGGCGGCGGCACTGGCATGCTCGACTGGATACGGGACCGTATGCGCGGACGCCGCGACGTGGTCATGCACGGAGTGCTCAACGGTACGATGTGCTTCATACTCGACCAAATGGACCGGGAGAAGCTGTCGCTCGGACAAGCGGTCGAGCGTGCGCGAGTTCTCCACTATGCCGAGCCCGGCGCCACCTCACCGCTTGAGGTTATCGTAGGCGAGATCAAGGACACCTCGTACAAGTCCGGCATCGTCTCCAACCTCTGCCTCGAATTGCCCGTCTCCATGTGCGCGGAGAAGATCGAAAAGTTCCGGCCATTCGGACAGGACCAGCTTGACCACGTGGTGTCCGAAGCGCATGACCGGCGGTACATCGTGTCGTTCTTGCCGGAAGGAGCGCGCGACGAGCCGGACATTATCGGCGGCTTTGAATATCAGCTTTCGAACGGCATGCGGATATCAGCTGGATTCAAAAATGTCCGCCGCAATCCCCTGCTGACCAATCTCGTGCTTCAGAACGCCAACAATGCCGTTCTGACTCTCGAAGGTCCGAACGGACGCAATGGCGTGTATATGGGCCCATCGGGTCCCGGTGCCGGTCGCAACGAGACGGCCGGTGCCATGATGGCCAACGCACGAAAATTACGGAAAAACCTTCACAACCGCCGCCGCTAATCGCGGCGGCTTTTTCATTTATACAAAGTCGGAGAGCGCTTTGGCATCCTCGATGCGGAACTCCCCTATCCGCGTGCGGCGAAGACCCGCGAGCGTCGCCGGATACCCCAGCCGCCGCCCCAACTCCTCGGCGAGCGAGCGAATGTACGTGCCGCTCCCGACATCAAACCGCGTCCGCACAATAACTCCCGGCATCATTCTAGCTTTTTGCAAAAAGCTAGAATGATGCGTTTCTGATATTCCGAGGAATTCGGCGGAACGGATTTCCATGTTTCGTATGACCGGCTCCACTTCCTCGCCGCGGCGGGCTTTTTTGTAGAGCGGCTCGCCGCCGCGCTTCAGCGCCGAATAGGGCGACACGGGGAGTTCCAGCGTGCCGACCATGCCGGCGAGCGCCTCTTGTACCGCGCTCTCAGCTATTTCGCCGACCGGTTTTTCTTCCAGCACTTTTCCTTCCAAATCCCCCGTCGCAGTGCGTAGCCCCAGCAAAATCTCCGCTTCGTAGGTTTTCGGCAGTTTCAGATATTCCGAAAGCTTCTTTGTCCCCTCGTTGATGCCGATGATAAGGAGTCCTGTCGCGAGCGGGTCGAGCGTCCCGGCATGGCCGGCCTTGCGCACGCCAAGCGCGCGTTTTACGCGCGCGACGGCTTTGGCCGAGGTGATACCCGCAGGCTTATCGAGGAATATCAGCGTGTCGGGCATACATCAGTTTTTGCTTATACAACACACTCACATACTCGAGTATGTGAGTGTGTTGTACCGGTGGTTTATGTGAGATAGCGGCGGATGATAGCCAACGTTTCATCGGCCGAAGTGTTATACACCTCGTCGGCGGGAACGGTGATGTGTGCTAGTTCACGGTATTTCTTGAGGCGGCCCGCCAGCAGTTCCGGATAGCAGCGGCGAAGCGCCTGCTCCTCGGATTCGCCCGGACGGATAAAAAAATGTCCGCACCACGCCACCGGCTTCGGCTTCTCGAAGAATCTCTCCATCATTTTCTCTATCTTCCCTTCCCCGACATCGAGGTGCACCAGGAGACAATTTTGGCGCAAAATATCGAGTGTTTCGGGGTCAAGGTGCGGAACGCTGCCGGTAGTGTCGAATGCGAAATTTTTGCCGCCCGTGCGCATGGAAGCGTGCCGGGTGAACTCGTTCTCAAGCTCCAGATATTTTTTCTCATGCTCCGGATACTGCGGGCTTGTGGGATATCCTATCCACGTGGCAATATCTCCTATGGTAGCAAGGCCCAGAGCTTTACCTATCTCCTCGTCTACCTGGTACCACAGGAATCCTTTCTCGTCGCGCAGTTTTTTTGAGCGGTAACTTTTGCCGGCGTTGGACATGCCGATGAAGCCCAACCGGAACGTGCCGGCCGCGATGTGTGCATCAAACTCTTCCGGCTTCAGTTGGGCGAGTTCCATGTACGTGTCGTGATACTAACCATACAAAATGGAGTGCCAGTCGTCGAGCGGGCAAATGGTAGATGTAGGCGGCACATTGAAAAAGCCCTGATGGTAAGGTATTTTGAAACACACGGCCCTATCGTCTAATGGCTAGGACAGCGCCCTCTCACGGCGTAAATCGGGGTTCGACTCCCCGTAGGGTCACACGAAGAAAAAACGCGCCCTTTCAGGACGCGCTTTGGTGCAAAACTATTTCGAGCGGGTTGTGGAAGCGGTGGACGGTTCCGGACGGTTTGTTGTCGTATGGAACGTCGAGTGTAATGTCGATCCACACCTCCTTGCAGTTCCAGTCACAGACGGTGCCGACACTTCCGTTTGGAGCCGCCGCAAGCGCTGCCTCCCTGCCCTTGAGCTTGCCGCCGGCTTTATGGTACAGGCTGGTCAAGTGTGTACGCCGCTTTTCAAGCGTCGTGGTCGCTGCCGCCCTCCGTGCATCGGTGGCGTGGCCGTGAGCCCGCATAGTGCGAATACGTTTGAATGCCGGAGCAACTGATCTCGACATTACCCTTCTTCTCCCTTACAAGGACATCGGTCTACCGCAGACCATATAACCACTTTTTTTCTTTTAGACAAGGGCCTTATCGTTTTGTCCCACCTAACGCCTGCCTCGCTTCGCTCGGCACCGGCGTTTGCCTTCGGCACCGGAAAAACACTAAAACCAATCTCAAATCAAAAATAACAACATTATCAATGGTAGCAAATAACTATCCTATAGGATAGTTATTTGCTACCTCTTTAATTTTTGAATTGTAGCGGCCAATCACCACCAAGCGCAGGTTTTGCCCGGGGAATCTCTATTTTTGAGATAGGTTCTGAACGTCAGCGTTTTTTCCACTCCGCATCTTGTCGCACCAGAAGCTCCGATGCGCGTCCGGGGTCGACCATAACCTCCTCCACAATACGTTCCATGCGCATAGATTGAGAGCCCTTCACCAAGACGCAATCGCCTTCCTGAAGCAGTCCTTGCAATGCCTCGCCCACTTTCTCGATATCTTCGAATTGCAAAATATTCTGCTCCGGCAGTCCCTCGTCGAGCGCAGCCTCGGCGATATCGCGGGCGCGGAATCCGACCGTTATGAGCAAATCCACTATTTCCGCGGCACGGGTTCCCAATTTGCGGTGTTCTACCACCGAGTGGCGGCCAAGCTCGAGCATATCTCCGAGGACGGCAACTCGCTTCCCCTTCTTCGGAAACAGCGCCATCGTGTCGAGCGCGGCGAGTGTCGCCGCCGGAGACGCGTTGTAGGTGTCGTCGATGATGAGTGTGCCTTTCATGCCGGGAATGAGGCGCATGCGTCCCGGAGGCACTTCATATGCCCGCAGGGCTTCGGCGCACTGTGCGAGCGTTCTGCCAGCGGCAAGCCCCGTCGCGGCGGCCGCGATGGCCGGCAGAAGCGCGTGCGCCCCGGCAACTCCCATGACGCGCACCCCCACGTGTTCCTCTCCCGCCAAGAGGTCCGCCCGCATTCCTTCAGGAAAGCCGGCGGCGTCAACCAGAAGTTGAAGGTCTTCTCCGCGCACGGTGCACCCCGGAGCAAAACCGAACGTGGTGACCAGTCCGGAGGCCCCTGCCTGTGCAGGCAGGGCGGACAGACGCGACGCGAGAGCGGCATAACGTTCGTCATCGCCGTAGAGGACGAGAGCACCACCGGGCCGCAGTGCCCGTATGAGCGCGGCTTTTTCTTCGACTACTTCCTCGGGAGAATCAAAGTATTCTACGTGTACCGGCACCTCGGGGAGACGCGTAATGACGGCGATGTCGACCGGCAGCCATTCCACGACGCGGCGGATGTCGCCCGGACGGTCCGCGCCGACCTCAAGCACCAGCCATTCCGGATACTGCGCGGGAAAGACGATGAGTGAAAGGCCGTCGACTATATTGGAAAGCCAGCGCAAGGGGTTGCTCCACGCATTGGAGAGCCCGAGGATGGCGAGCGGAAGTCCTATCTCGCTGTTGAAGCTTTTCTCGCTTTTGCGGACCCGTCCCAGAGGCGTAAGCACTGCGTAGATGGCATCCTTCGTCGAGGTCTTCCCCACCGAGCCGGTCACCGCGACAATGCGCGGTTTATATTTCCGGAGCACCATTCGGGCCTGGAGCGTCAGGATAAAGACAATCGCTTTTTTAAAGGCGGAGCGCATATACTGAAAACTAAAAACTACCGACTAAAAACTGGGTTTTAGCGGTCGGGCGGCACATTGTAGTAATTGATGAGAAATTGCGTAAGTTCATGGAAGGGTCCGGCCCAGGTCTGCGAAGCGTATTGCGCGCCCACGGGCTCGAAGGAATACAGGAAGATGATGAAGCGCGCGTTGTAGGACGGGAAATAGCCGAAGAAGCTGTGCAGATACCTGTCCGTATAGTAGCCTCCGCCCGCGGGGTTTGCAATTTGCGCGGTGCCGGTCTTCGCGGCCACGCTCCAATGTTCGAGCTTTATTTTTCCATTTACGAGCGCCGTGTCGACCACCATGGTGAGCATGCGGCTTACTTCCTCCGAGGTTGAATCCGCAAGTATCTTCTCCCCTTGCGTCCATCCAAGCTCCCGCGTGAGCCCGCTCTTGCCGCGAATCGCCGCCGCCAGATGCGGCGTCACGAGGTAACCGCCGTTCCCGAGCGCCGAGAGTGCGCGCACCGTTTCAATCGGCGTCATACCAATGCCCTGCCCGAAGGCCGCCGTGTCATATTCGAGCTCCCGCGGGCTTTGGAGATTTTTCATAAAGCCTGCAGCTTCCGCCGGCAGGTCAATGCCGGTCTCCCCTCCGAGCTTGTAGCGATCGAGGAAGTATTCCCGCATACGGTCAGGCCCGAGCGAGGTTGCGATGAATGAGGCGCCGAGATTGAGCGACTGCGAGAGTATCTGCTGCATCGGAACGGTGCCGCGCGCCTTGCCGTCGAAATTGCAGACCTTCGCGGTGTTGACTGTGATACACCCGACATCGTTGTAGGTGCTCTCCGGCGTGATGACCCCGGAATCCAGCCCCGCGGCCATCGTGAGCGGCTTTATGATGGAGCCCATTTCGTAGACGTTTTGCACCATCGGATTGCCGAACACGCGCGGGTCCGTTTCTTTCCCGAAGTCGTTGAGATTGAAACCCGGCGTCACGGCCATCGCGTATATCGCGCCCGTTTTTGGATCCATGATGACGGCACCGGCACTTCCGGGATGCCATTCGGCGTTGTAGGCGGCGAGCTGCCGCTCCAGCTCCGCCTGCACGGACGGTTCGATGGTCGTGATGATGTCGCCCTGCGAGTCGCCCGAGAGCGCGTTTCCTAATCCGGTGAATAGCTCGACGAAGAAATTCGCGTACAGGTCGGAATCCTGCCGCGCCAAGATGGAGTCATAGTAGCTCTCCAGCCCGTAGCGTCCTTCAAGTGCGTCGCCGTTGTATGCGACGAAGCCGATTTCCTGCGCCGCAAGCGGACCTCCCGGATAGAAGCGCCAGCGGTCCTGCTCTATTTCCACGCCGGGAATTTTCTCTTTTTTGAGCTGCTCCCCGACGGCGGCGGGAAGGTGCTTGGCCACTGCTACATACTGGGCCCCGGGCTTTTTGACGCGGGAGAGATAGTCGTCGTAGGAAATCTGCGCGACGTCTTTGATGGCGCTCCAGGTCGCTTCGGCGTCCGTTATTTTCCGCGGCAGCACCGCGACTGACACGCCGTCCGCCACCGTCGCCGCAGCTACCTCCGTGCCGTCTTTCGCAGTGAAATAGATTGAGCCGCGGGAAAAGAGCGCCGCACCCGGCGTAGTGAACTGCCGGTCGGCCTTTTGCGCGTAATCCGCGCCGTGCATGATCTGCAGAAAATAGAGACGCGCGATAATGATGACGGTTGCGAGAAAAAATCCGAGCGCGATCAAACGCACGCGTCCGACGAACCGGCTGCCGGGGTTAACGAGAGCTGCCATTAGTGCCACCTGCCTGCCGCGACGCATGCGTCGCGGCAGGCAGGAGCGTAAGAGTCGGAGCGCTTGCGTCAGCGAAGACGGTCGCGGAAGACGCGGGTTTGACGAGCCCCAGCGCTTCCGCCTGCGACGGCGTTACCTGCTGTTCTAGGGTCAGGTATGTCTCCTGAAGCGTCGCAAGGCCGGCGGTGAGCTTCCCGATATCGCTCTCGGCACGGGCGCGCGAGGCGGTGTGGGTAACGGCCAAGAGCAAGAATACCCCGTAGAGAAGGGCCGTAAGCGCAATAACGGCCGCAAGACCGGCACTGGCGCGGTTGGCGTAGAAACGGATAGCAGTAGCAGTGGTGTACATAGATTTATGAAAGATTTTTCTCGATGCCGCGCAGTTTGGCGCTCCGCGCGGAAGGATTTTCCGCGCGCTCCTGTATCCCGGCGGTAAGCGGTTTTTTAACGAGCAGAGTGCCGCCTGCCTGCGCCGCGCTTCCCGGCGCGGCAGGCAGGCCTTCGAGGGCCAGAACTTTGAAAAGATTTTTCACCGCGCGGTCTTCCGTGCTGTGGAAGGTGATGACAGCCATGCGTCCGCCCGGCGCGAGCAGATTCCATGCGCCGCGGATGCCCTGCGCGAGCGCGCGCAACTCATCATTCACGGCGATGCGCAGCGCCTGAAAGACTTTCGTGGCGAAGTGCGTGCGTCCGCGACGATAGCCGCCGGGCACGGCACCTCCGACCACGTCAATGAATTGCGCCGTGGTTTCGACGGGGGCTTTCCCGCGCGCCTCTACAACCGCGCGGGCGATGCGGCGCGCATAGCGCTCCCCGCCGTAGCCGAAGAACACGTCCGCGAGCGCGGTCTCGCTGAAGCGGTTGAGAATGTCGGTGGCGGTAAATCCGGAGCGCGGCATAGTGCCGTAGCTCATGTTGAGCGGCTCGTCGGCGAGGAATGAGAATCCCTTGCCCTGCGAGAGTTGTTCGCGCCGCCAGCCGAGATCGAAGAGCGCCCGATCAATGCGCGTGACGCCGGCTTTCTGAAGCGCCTCTTCGGCGTCCGCAAAATTCGCTTCAATGACCTGCGCACGACGCCCGAACGGCATCAGCCGATGTGAGACATGCGCCACCGCTTCCGGATCTGCATCAAGCGCTACGAGCGTAATGCGCGCGGCCTCAAGCAATGCTTCGCTGTGGCCGCCGGAACCGACGGTGGCGTCGAGCACGACATCGCCGTCTTTTGGCGCGAGCAGTGCGACCACCTCCGGAACCAGCACACTGGTGTGCTCCTGCTTCCGCTCATATGCCCCGTCACCCTCCTCTCGATTGGAGTGAGACGACATACGAACGGAAGCAGAGGCGCGTGTCATGGTTATCATTGCGGTTTACAGGATTCCGAGGTCACCCAGTTTTTGGGCCATGTGCTCGGCTTGGGATTCAATGCGGCGCTTATACGCGCTCCAGGCGCGCTCGTTCCAGACCTCGACCCGGTCGGAGACGCCCGCGAGCACCACCCGGCTCCCCAGCTTCGCGAACTCTTTCAGATACTCCGGCAGGAGCACCCGTCCCGCGCCGTCGACCTCGCACTCCGCGGCTCCCGAAAGAAGAAAGCGGCTGAAGCCGCGCGTGTCTGATTTTCCGATGGGCAGGTCTTTCAATTTTTTCGCGATACCGGCCCACTCGCCTCTGGAAAACATGAAGAGGCACGCGTCGAGGCCGCGGGTGATGACCACCGTCCGGCCGAACTCCTTGCGGAATTTCGCCGGAAGCGACAGTCGTTTTTTACTGTCGAGCGTGTGTAGATATTCTCCGATGAGCATGGCTGAGTTTTGCCGAGCGAAGCGAGATAAAACTCGCCACCCTGTTAAATTCGGCTTCGCCGACTTTCGCCAAAGGCGAAAGATTTAACAGGGTCCTCACGAAACATAGTCGCTACGCTCGTTGTTTCGTGGGAGGGCGGGAAGAAATCCCACTTTGTCCCACTAACCACCATCTTATAACACTTGGCCCCACTTCCCCGCCGGAAGATATCCACACCCCGACACCAATACGCCCGTCCCTGGCTTTGTGATCTCACAACATGGGACGAGAAAACGAACCGGTGTAAGGTTATTTCAAAATATATTCTGCGTTTCCGCCAGCATAAACAACGGACATATTGGTGTAGGGGCACACCTGAAAGCCGCCCCGCTCGGGAGAGCGGGGCGGCGGGGCCGAAAAACCTTTACGGGGCGGGCCTACAGCCTATCCGCCGGGTTTCCGCGGTGCCGCTCGGAGGCGGCCATATGGGCGGCGAGTATCTTCTCTTTGGCGACGTAGGGGTGGGCGGCGTTCTCAATATGGAAATCCGGGTCCTGCCCCGCCGTGAGGATGCTGAGCTTCCCGTAGCCGAACATGGTCGGCAATATGCCATCCACCTCAACCGTGATGTCCTGTATTTTTTCCACCCGCGTCGTTATCATCCCGCGGCGGAACAGCGTCTTCTGGTCGATATCGACGATGCGGCGGTCGGTGATGACCCACACGTCGAGGTAATAGTTTGTCCAATACACGAAGAGCAGTATCCAAAGCGCCAAGAGCCAACAATAATAGAGAAACGCTCCGGCAGAACCTGCGTCGGCGGAAACGAATATCATGCGAAGCGTGTCTGCCGGCAGAAACGCGACGACAATAAGCGGGAGCGCCGCGCCGAATGCGATAGAGAGAGCGGTGAGGACGAACACCAGCCAGTGTTTCCGGATGACGACGATTATTTTTTCCCCTGATTCAAGTTCCATAGTTATATTCCTGCAAGCGCGCCGAGGAGGCCTAGGAGCAGTAAGGTGGTGCCGAGCGTGTAGACGATCATCGCGCCAATCGAGCCGACTGTGCTCGGCGCGTAGCGGGCCCAGTGGTAGTAAAACACCAGCGTCATGACCACGGTGAACGCGAGGAAGAGCAGGAACGCCAACTCGCAGAGCTGCTTGAAACCGAACGTGATTGCGCCAGCATCCATAACGGTTTTATTGTAGCGCGCTTTTATACCCAGCAACGCAACTTGACAGAATATTTGAAAGGTGCTATCATTTATAACGGACCGAAAAACAAGAACATCGCTATTGGGGAAGTTAGATAGAGGGACGGGGAGCCTGGCACAACAAAGGAGTGAGGCCATGTTCCCGACACTAGCATCTACCCTTCGAGGCGTTCGGTATCAATTCCGGATGCGCATCGAAGAAGCGCGGCGGCTGCCCGAGGAGGACAAGCGCAAGCTCGCCATCTTCGCGGTCGCTTCAGTGCTGATAGTCGCGTTGTTAATCAGCGCGCACCAGACAGCGCGGTGGCGCGTCGCCGACGGCGGATGCTATCCGCCGATCGAACGCGCACTGCTCGCTGACTTAATCCGGAACACCACCGGATATCGATAGAGCGCACATGGGCGGCTCCTCCCCCGCTCGCGCTCGCGGCCGCCATCTCTTCACGGGGATGTGCGGCCGCTACCATTTTTATACACCGGTCTGTACCGCTGCCGCGCACTGTCCACAGCGCGCGGCCTCTTGATTCTTATATCGAGAGGAGTATAACGAAAGAGGAGCACAAAGTACGCAGAGTTAAAAACGAAGGAGTTTCGCGAATGAAACGAACGCGGTGCCTCAACTGTAATGGACCATTCGGATTGACCCGGCGCGGTAACTTCGAGTTCTGTTCCCGCACATGCGAGAACGACTACCGGCCGCCAGACACGTACTGGCGAGACATCCTCAACGGAATCAAAACGTGGCTATTGTCCTTTTCCCGCTCGCCCGTTGGGCAAGTGGAATGACGACAGGCGTTACGTGCTGACTTCTACAACCGTCCGGCTCGCCGGCTCCGGCCTTTTGCGCTTTGCGCAAAAGGCCTTTTTCTTATGCAGTGGCTTCTTTCAGGCGCCGGAGCACGAACTCGCGCGGCAAGACCGAAAGGAACCAGCCGGCTTTGGGGCCGGAGGACTTGGCGAGGAATAGCAGATATATCGCGCTAAAGAGCTCCCCGGGCGCGATGTCGAGCTCATCTTTTATGGCGTGCAGGCGGTGATGCACTTCATCGCCGGACGGTGACGGATTCGCTTCAAAAAATTCCCCGAGCACACCTATAGCCTTTTTCTGGATGGCTGATAGACCTTGGGCGGTCTCCGGAAATTCATCCTGCAGCTTGAACACGTATTTCTCCGGAGCGTGTTCTGCGAGCCATTTCCGGGCATAGGCGGTGCGCTCGGCAAGCTCGGCTTTTTCAGGCGGCGTAAGCGCCTCCCCTTTCTGCCGCTCGGACTCTTGCTCGAAACTGAGGTGCGGCATCTGGGCGATGAACGCCACCTGTGAGAACCGCATCAAGAACATCCGCTCCGGCACGGCGCCGTCCGCGTGCGCGAAGAAGAAGAGTCGCGCGTAGTCGTCTTTCGCTCCCGCCCAATATCCTTCCGCGAGCTTGTCGTAGAGGTCGTAGAGCACGGGGATGGTGTCCCCTTCCGGATCGAAATTGAACTGCTGGCCGATGTCTTTGTGGAGAAGCGTGAGGCGGAACATTTTCGTCGGCAGCAGGTCCGAGATTTCCTTTGCGGAAGAACCGCGGCCTTTGGAAGAAGACATTTTCTTGCCGCCAACAAGAATGAATTCGTACGGAACATCGAACGGCGATTCGTAGTTGAACACTTCGCGGGAAATGTGATTGGCGACATCGCGCGACCCCCCCTTCGTGGAATGGTCTTTGCCGGCGCCTTCAACCTGCACGCCTTTCACCTTCCACTTCGCCGCCCACTCAACTTTCCACGGAAGCTTCGCATTCCCGCCGAACGGAGAGACGCGCCCTTTGAAATCGCAACCTTTCGTGTACTCGACCTTGTCCGGTCGGCAATGCACCGCGACCGTTTCATTGTCGAAGTCGCTTGCGTCGGTCGTGGCGATTTTCCGGCACTGCGGGCACACCACTGCGACCGGCAGCCATTCCTCTTCCTTGTGCGAACCGGACACTTCTTTATAAATGCGCCGGATGGCGTCGGCGCCGAGGAGTGCTTCGCGGATGACCCCGTCCATTT
>ORJL010488441.1_pt1 | contig 18972 bp, 25 predicted proteins | sample 1779941 | NCBI WGS metagenome assembly ORJL01 (sample SAMEA104232317, study PRJEB22302) | groundwater metagenome | biome: forest; feature: aquifer; material: groundwater | place: USA | collected 2011-08-07 | depth 5.8 m | reverse complement strand
TGGAGGGATTCGAACCCCCAACCACTCGTTCCGAAGACGAGTGCTCTATCCGTTGAGCTACAGGCGCCTACTTAGCTTCATAATTTTAACATAATACCGTACACCAAGCTTTGAGTTTATCAACAGATGTTATAAAATAATCAGGATCGGGGAGTAGCTCAGTTGGCTAGAGCGCTGCTTTTGGGAAGCAGAGGTCGGAGGTTCGAGTCCTCTCTCCACGACACACGTTCAACAGACATATGTACACAGAATGTCTTCGAACGTATAATTCAAACTATCCGAGAGGGAGGAAAATATGAATGAACGCAATGAAAGGGCAAGAAGGGATATAAATGCACATTTTGAGTCTTTGAAAAAATCAAGACGTGCTGTTATTGCTGAAGCTTCACGAATGATTGATGCCATTAAAGGAAATCTTGCAGGGGTTAAACTTCGAAGCGACGAACAAAGTTCGAGACATAGCTCAGCTCCTGAAGTTGTACCAATGCTCGAATGGGATTCTCAGAAAGGTGATGCACATCACGGTGTTGTTGGGAATCTTGGTGAATACTTTAGTCATAGATTTTCCAACAGTAGACCAGGAGATGTTTTTAATGCGGGTTTTTACGCGGCTGTTTTAGCTTTAAAGGAAGGGCTAATTGATCCAGAGAAATTTCATTTCGATCAAGAACCTGGAACTGAAACGGAAGGTGGGGAGAATCATCCATCATAATCGCTCGAAGTACGTATAATATTGCCGACACACTATAGGTTGCTATTTATTCTTTTCTTAGATATAATATGTTTTCATGTCAGCAGAAAAGCTGTTCAATTTCCGAACTTTTAATGGTGAAGTCAATAAAAAGGCACTTGATAAAATCAGAAATGTTGAAAAAAGATTACAGTGCTTTCCCTCGTTTGTAGGTATCGCAGTTAGAGGGTCTACAACGAGAGGTTACAGTACAGAATTTTCTGATCTAGACCTAGTACTCCTTTATGATTCAAGTGTTTGCTCTACCGGTACAGATGATGCCGGCCACTCATTCTCATTCATGTTAATGGTGTCAGAGCATGGTTTTTCTGACAGCATAGGGTCTGTGGAAATGAAAAAGAAGGATATAAGTCCTCAGAGATTAGCCGCAGAAGTTCCAATAATACCAGCGGATATTTTCAGAGTCGTTACAGGAACTAAAATTGCAAATTATAGAAAATTGTATTCTGAATATCTAAGTACGTTAACTGCTGAACAAAGAAGTATGCATTTAGATTCTCTTGCACGAGAGCTAATGGTTGATGATTCTCTTGGATGGAAAAAAATGGCTGAACGGATTTCCGGTATACCCATGTCTGATTATGTAGGCGAACCGAATTTATACTGGGACGTATTAAAAGCCAATGGTGTTTCGGCTCCCCGTAATGTTTATGAGGAGGAAAGATTAAGACTTTGGCAAGCGAGAATAGAAAAATTTTTAAAACAAAAACTCCAACAAAAATGAGAGAGTGGGAACATCAAACTGATTATTATCAAGGCGACGAAGTAGAAAGTATCAAAACAGGTTTTCGCTGGGTTTTTAATGGCGAGGTTAAGTTAGGATTATTTCTTTGGGGAATTGACGGCGGAAGATTTGAAATGAGAGATTTTGTCGATCATCCTACTTTAGCAAGACAACTTCCTGGTTTGGTAGATAGAGATTTAGCAATAGAACGCACAGAAAGAGGTGAGCGGCACTTAGATGAGCCTTTTTGGCAAGGATGGTCACCCGAAGAGCTTGAGGACTACTGCAGTGAGCATTCACTACCATTGCCGCCAAATTATAGGGAATATTGGCACGCTTATAAAGACCGGAATGCTAAGAGAGAAGCGGAAGTGTTTGAGGGATAATTCGAGAGTAAACCTCCTATTAATAAAAATATGTAAATCCAGCCTCGCTTCGTGCCTGGATTTGATTAGCCTCGTTCAAGGCTATATTTTCCCAATCAATGTTGGATGGTTTCCAGTTGGTTTTAATGGCATCGGCCAGGTGTTCAAAATAGGCGCTTCTCCCCGACATTTGACTAAATGTACATATTGTACTAATATGAGTTCATGACTTTGAATGTATCTATTGGACAGTTTCGTCAGAACGTTGCAGAATATATAGCCAAAACTAAAGAGGGACATACTATTGTCCTAATTGATGAAAAGAAAGGTCAACAGCTGGCTAAGATTGTTGGAACAAAAAGGTTTGATCCTGAGGCATTTGGAAGAGCATTAAAATCTGCAGTAGGCGTGTTTTCTGCAAAAAATCATCCTGAATGGCGAACAAAGGTTGATGTAATCAAATGGGTCGAGCAAAGTAGAAAAGTTGCCGATCGCAGCTTTAAATAATGTTCCTGATAGACACTGATGTTATTATATGGGTCTTGCGGGGTGATACTAGATACGAAGAGTTTTTACAGGAGTTAAAAGATAAAGACTCCCTATCTATTTCCACTGTAACTATTGCTGAAATTTATAAAAATATTTTCCCTTCAGAAATTGTAAAGACCGAAAGTGTATTAAATGAGCTGCAAACCTGGGATGTAACTCCAGCTATTGCAAAACAATCCGGCTTGTATTGGCAAGAATATATCAAAAAATTGAAAAACTTGAGCTTAACAGACTGTTTAATTGCGGCAACCGCTAATGTGAATAATCTGACAATCGTTTCGCTTAATGTACGTCATTTTCCAATGAAAGATATCAAGTTTCATAACCCACGCGATTAGAACGCTGCTTTTGGGAAGCAGAGGTCGGAGATTCGAGTCCTCTCTCCCCGACAAATAACCTATAGTTAAAAGTTAAATTGAGTTTGAATACCTGTTTATTGAGATGATATTACGGGAAGAACAGCTTTTACATTGTCTACTTCTTTAGCAAACGAACCGTTTGTATCATGTGCTTTTAGTATTCGTGAATTGGGTATATTCAGGCGTTGTTCTTGGTAGACAATATAAGGTAATTCTGTGTCAGTATAAATACCTAATTGTTTTGGATCTTTGTCTACAATTAACTCGTCTTTGTCAGGGTCACCCCATCTAGAAAGATCGGGTCCTATTGCTGCATTACAGTTAAAATACAGGTTCAATCTGGCTATTTGTTCAGCTACATAGTTTCTACCTTCTTCGGTTGTAAGATCAGCTTTGATGGAAACGCCAGAATAGTAAAAAGTCCTAACTTCTCCGTTTGAAGAAAATGCCTGAATTGCCTCTCTCTCCACATCACCTAAATGTTTAAGATAAGGTTTAGGCATCTCACCTGGCTTAATTTCTTGCTCGATTGTTTGAGGTAAATCTTCTTTATCGTCAGGCATCAGTCAAATTGTAAATCAAAATTAATTTTAATGCAATAACAGATTGTTGAGATCTATTAAGCAATAATCAAATTTAGTTTGTGGCAGTTATCCAAAAGTGTTTTAACGGTCATTTTGTCAATACTGAACTGTTCAATAGAGGTTCGAAGATCGTCCCATAGACCCGACAATTTGCGACTTCGGTCTCTTCTGTCCATTTGAAAAGATAAAAAAATGGTGAATTAAGTTATAGGGATAATCTAATTAAAACAAGTTTCAAGTCTAAGTGCGTTACTGGCAGGTGCAAACGGTTCAATCTCACTCTAAAAATACAAAATAATATATAATGCCTTAATGAAATTAAGGGAATTTTGTACCTTTTGCAACAAAAAGAGCCTTAAGATAAAACACGATTTCGGGTACTACAGCGTAGTTGAGTGTGACAGTTGCGGCTTTCTATTTAGGGACAGAATTCTGTCACACAAGGAAGAGGAAAAGCTCTACGACAAGAATTATTATTTAAAGCTTCAGAAGGAGTACTTTTTAAACTGCTTAACACCAAATCCCAAAGATAAATCCAGAATTAAGGATTTTGAATCAAGGCTCGACCTTTTAGAAAACCTTTTGAAAAAAGGGGCTGCCGTAAATCTTTTGGACATCGGTGCAGGTACCGGAGTCTTTGGCTATCTGGCACAAAAAAGGGGATGGCAGACACTTAATGCCGAAATTTCCGCATATGCCCTAAACATTGCCAAATCAAAATTTAAAGTTAAAACTTTTCGGGGTGAAATAACAGACAAGAAATTCACCGGCGGCAACTACGACCTAATAACTCTCTGGGAATCCATTGCAAATATAGAAAATACTCCGCGACTTCTTAGGACAATTAGAAAATTGCTAAACAATCATGGGAAAGTTGCAATTCTTACAACGGTTGCGGATTCCTGGTTATACGACGCGGCAAATTTAATACATAAGCTTAGCTTCAGCCGCATAAAGTATTTTGTAAAAGAAGGGTTTCCCATACACCATGCAAACCACTTCACCCGGGCCGCACTGAAAAAAGCATTGCATAAAGAAGGATTTAAAGTAATTTACCAGTCGAACCAGGAAATACCATACAAATACACAAAACTGCCAAAAATCTTCCAGCCTTTACTGATTATCTTGGGCAAATTAGCAAACATTTACGGCAGGACGATTCAGGTATTACTAATAGCACAAAAAGCTTAAAAGTAATTTGCGCCGGACTGGTAAATTGTCAATTACTATACTCCCGGCTTGCTCCCAAGCCCTCGCTATATAACTGTTCACATTCGTATCCACTGCAAGCGTCAGGTCTTTCGTAATAAGTTGCACACGAACCGTCAGTTTGCAAATCCGAGCATACAGTCAATAGTTCTCCTGTAGCCTTATTTGTAAATGTCTTTACTGCCTGCGTATCCGGATTAGACCGACAGCAGTATTCTGCCTTGACAGGTAGTGGACACTTCTCGCACAAACTCATGTCGCGTATTATAGGCTAATATGTGGCATCTGGCAATGTTTAATGCCCAAAACCTTCTATTGACATATATAAAAAAGTGCTACAATAAATTGTAAGGTGAAAAAGCATACAGTAGTAAGCATAATAATCCTCCTTGTAATCTTCACATACGCCATCGTTCGCTACCACATTGTGCGGGGGGTTTCCTGGGACAATTTTCCGCTTTATATATCCAACAAAGCAATTTCGCTATCATCATTGGTATTTATATCAATTTCTTACATGCTAGGATCACTCGCCAGATTTATTCCTGGTTCATTTGTGAAAGCTCTTCCTTCCAGAAAATTCTTCGGTCTCTTGGGTTTTGGGCTCGGTGCAATACATGCGCTGATTTCTGCAATTATCATCTCACCCGCATATTACGCCCGTTTTTATGCCCAAAACGGCAAACTCACACTAAATGGTGAAATGATTCTTGCATTCGGTGTTCTAGCATTCTTTACATTTCTGATAGTAGCCATAACCTCTCTTCCTTCTGTTGCCGAAAAATTAGACAACAAGGAGTGGCTGGCTATGCAGCGGCTTGGCTACCTCGGCCTAATATTATTGCTATTGCACGTCTTTATTCTTGGACGCGCCGGCTGGTTTAGGCCGGATGCATGGCAGGCAGGTATGATGCCAATAAGCCTTGCGGCCGCAATTGTTGTAACTTTTACGCTAATTTTAAAAATTTCCGCTCTTCTTTTCCCCAAAAAGACAGATGCTTCCTAAATTTCATAAAAAACCCGCAAAAAAAAGGGTCCTCGTACTGTTTTATAGTCTAGGAGGCAAAACAGGGGATTTGGCACGCGAAATAGCCCGTGGGGCACAGGAAGTTGAAAATACCCAGACGGAAGTCAAGCGTGTGCCGGAATTAATTCCGCAAGAAGTCTTCGACAATAATCCAGAGCTGAAAAAGAGACAGGAAGCTTTTGCTAAAGAATATCCGCTGGCCACCGTCGACGACCTTGTATCTGCCGATGCTGTCGCATTCGGGACACCCGTTCACTTTGGCTCGTTTGCATCCCAATTAAAGCAATTTATTGACCAGCTTTCGCCTGTTTATGTAAAGGGCCAAATGGTAAACAAGCCTGCGGCGGTATTTTGCGTATCGGGGACAATACACTCCGGCGAGGAACTGACATTAGTCTCTCTTATGATACCGCTTATAAACCTTGGAATGATTCCGGTAGGTATTCCCTACCCAATACAGGGTACAGGGCCGGAATTTGACGCAGGAAGCCCGTACGGAGCTGTATTTATAAGCGGCCGGGACGGCAAACGTGAACTTGCGCAAGACGATAGGAAAACTGCAAATATTTTAGGACAGAGGCTTGCCCTGATGGCACACCTTCTCGGCTGTGGATGCGACAGGTGCAAATCACTTCACGAAGCAATCAAAAGGGAACATCAATAATTTAAGTAATCGTCCTGAGCGCTAAGGTCTGGATTCGTCTGTAAACGTATCCGAAAATGTGCCCATTTGTCGGCAAGATGCACGCATGCCCAGTCTTTCAAAATGTGTCAAAAGACCAACTGTAAACCTGTCAGAACTACTCAACGCTCCCATTTCGCGACGAGCTTCGTCAACAGCTTTTAACACTCCGTCATCAAGCATCTCATCTTTTTCTATTCCTCTTGGGTCTCGTTCTGCCATATAAAAAGCTGCAAATGCCTGCAGCTGTTGTAAATGTTACACCACATTTATATATATGTCAACTTATAGTAATTGATGTGGTCGTGAGGATAATTTTTCGGATTTTTGATAGAATTCAATGTAGCAAGCCGGGGTGGTGGAATGGCAGACACGCAAGACTTAAAATCTTGTGATAGCAATATCGTGAGGGTTCGAGTCCCTCTCCCGGCACAAATTGCAAACTCATTACAAAATGAGGTTGGAATTTGTTTGGAGTAGGACGAGAAGTTTATCCTGAGAGAAATCGAAGGAAGTCCCTCTCCCGGCACTCTTCGACTCGCCGAAGGTTTAAATCAGTAAATTTTACCTCTGTATATACTTGACTCACGAGCATTTATTTTGATATCCTTATAGTCCGTTTCAAAAATATGGAAAGATCAATCATACCAAGCGTGGAACCAATTCCAGAAGGAAAACCGCCTGAAATAACGGACACACAGGACATACAAGAAGGAAGAAAACCACGGGAAGTTCAACTTCGCCCCCCATTTGTCAGAATATCGCGAAGATCCGGCACTACAGAGCCAACTGTGGATGTTCAACCTTAACCTGGTATTTGGCAAATCCCGCATCCAATAGCCGGGTCATTTCACCTCTTCTGTCCGGACTATTCAAAAGCACGCCAATAAGCTTGACATTGTTATTTTCGGCATAAGTAACAAGGCAGTAGCCGGCTTCCCATGTAAATCCGGGCTTAATGCCTTTAACACCGGGATATGACGTAAGTAAGTTAGTAACGTTATACATATCAAAGGCTTTATGGCTGGCATTGGCATCAATAAATATATGGTCAGTTGCTGCAATCTTGCGAAACGCCGGATATTTATCCCACGTATAACGGGCAAGAGTCGCCAAATCATGGGCAGTTGTAAACTGGATTTCCTCATCGACGTCAAGTCCTGTGACGTTAATAAATTTAGTATCTGCAAGTCCCAACTCCTTCGATTTTAAATTCATCATGGCGACAAATGCATCTTCACTTCTCGCAATTCCCTCTGCAAGAGTTACAGCGGCATCGTTTCCGGAAAGGAGCATCAACCCATACAATAAATCTTCCATAGAAAGGTTTTCACCTTCAGAAAGGCCCATCGAGTCTTCGCCAATCTTCGATGCATTCGCCGAAACTGCATAAATGTCATCAAGCTCGGCGTGCTCAAGTGCAACCAGGGCAGTCATTATTTTTATGGTAGATGCTCCCGGCAGACGTTGTGAAGAATTTTTGGCCTGCAGAACTTCGCCTGTATCGTAATTTACCAAAATAGATGCGCTGGCCCCAACCGACACGTCGGATAAATTGGCATCGTTTTCACTTTTAGGAAACCATGAATTGGCAACCGTAACTTTATCGCTTAATACTCCTTGCGTATCTTCTGTGCCGAAATTGGCAGATTTATTGCGAATTAGACCGAATAAGACAAAACATGCAAAAAGTAAAAACGTCAGTATCAAAAGGAATTTACGCATCTGTTAATTTTACTAGAAAAGACGGGATTATATAAGCTTTTTAGCCCTGAAGTTGTGGTAATATTGTTTTTTTGTCAGCACTACTGCACCAAGACCACCTAAGTACGCAGCTACAGCAAACATCCAGCCGACAACAGGTACATTAGTAAATATTGTGTAGAGAACCAAACCTATAAAAAGGGCCCAATAGGCGGAACTTTTAAGCTTTAGCTTTTTCTGCACAAATTCGCCGATATAAACTGAAACAAATACTTTAACAAACATTAGGGAAATTATGGTCGCAAGGAAGGTGATAATTGCCAGTGGAATTCCAACAACTGTAATCGCCAAAATTATCAATGCAAACGGTAGCAACACTAAATAGATAAAACCAAAAAAGATCGAAAATGCGGCGCTTTTTTTGAAGGTTTCAATAACATTCTGTGAGAAAACGGGGGCCAGTCTGAGAATCAATAAACCTAATACCAGGCTTGAGGCAAATGCAATGAAGCTGAATATTCCACTTATCCCATCTACCGCTTTCTGAGTTGCGTCGTTTCCGAACTTATTTTCGGGTATGTGTCTGGTTACTTCACCGCCAATTTTTGCGTTAGGCGATATATTTGCTTCATTTTCGCTCCAATAATTTAAACCTCCGGCAAGCTCTGCCTTGTCACCAACCGTTAATTGGCCAACTCCCGCCACAACCGATCCGTTGATTCTGTTATTGATTGAAACGTCACCAGACCCTATAGTTGCCCCACGGCCTATTGGACCATCGAGCCTTGCCGACCCGGCTCCTATAACGACGCTTTCACCGATAGTCGCATCGTCGTCTACAAACACGTTACCCGAACCTGCGGTCAAACTGCCGCCGATGTTTCCATAAACATTTATTTGTCCGGCACCCACACGCACGTCTTCATTAACATTCCCGGATATTTCTACAATACCGCCTGCGGCAATTAAATCCCCGTTCACCAATCCGTCTACAACAAGCTTTCCGCCGAAGGCATAAACATCACCGTTAACGGTTCCGGTAATTGTAACGTTGTCTCCTTGAACAAAATAATCACTGTTAATAACCTCACCTCGCGCAAGTACTACATTTTTGGGAACATCCTTGTCTTTTGCGTATACAGTTCCAATGAATATCAGCGGCAATAAAACAAGCGCAGTAAGAAGAAATAACAACTTTTTCACACTACAAATATTATACAGCTTAGATCAAGTCAAATCTTAATATCCAATATTTCAAAAATGGTTTTACCGTCCTGAGTATCTACAGTAGCCTTTTCCCCGACAGATTTTCCCATTAGTGAAGACCCGATAGGGGAAACGTCGGATATTTTGCCGGATGTAGGATCCGCTTCCTGGGCGCTGACAATAGTGAACGCGCGCGTTTCGCCGTCATTTTTTACGGTGACGTGATTTCCAAAAGAAACTATATTTTGGTTACTTGACTCTATTACCTGGGCAAAACGAATCATCACCTTAAGCTGTCTGAGCCGGGAATCTATGTAACCTAGCCGTTCACGTGCCGCATGGTAGCCTGCATTTTCCGAAAGGTCTCCCTGTTCACGGGCTTCTACCATACGCTTTAATACGCCCGGCCGCGATTCACGCAGTTCACGCTCCTCGTCGACGAGCTTTTTAAAGCCTTCCGGGGTGAGCTTCAATTCTATTGGTTTTTTCATTGGTCCTTGACCCGCCGCACATCACTGCGCAGTTCAATTTTTACTTTCTCGGCAACATCACGGATTTTATCCTCAACGCCTTCAATCTTGTCATGCAGATGCTTCCAAACCTTTTCATGGCTGTCGTACTCCACATTGGCAAGAAAGATTCTCTTATCACGCTCACTCAACTCAGATAGCACGGCATCCAGAATCGTCTGGTGAAGATGTTCATGGGCTAACTCCTCAAGTACTTTTTTTTCACTAGCCGAAATATCAAGAGATCCAAGCTCCTCAACAACGTTTTCCAGCGTAACGATATTAGAATAAAAATGCTTTTTCATAATTTTAAGCAACGCGCAAAATTATATCAGAGGAGCGCCATTGGCATGACTACAAGGTGCCAAGGCGAACTGCTGATATAAAAGTTACGTTAATTGTCATGCTCATTAGAGGTTTTGCTCACTTGTAAATTATAGTCCCCAGCGCGAACAGGCCCAAGCGGCAGTTTGTCTTGGGGATCATCCACGAAATAATACAATACTCCGCCTTTTCTAGGCCCTTTTTCTAGGCCCAGCGCAATCATAACCTCCGGAGAGCCTCCCAAGTGTTTACCTGTCCAGGCGGCCGGTCCAGCATCGCCCATAACCGCTATCACGGCTTGGCCGGTTTTAGGGTTTACAACCAGCATTTTTCTATATTTAAACCATGAATAATGGTCCTTCACATTTTGCATAAATCCGGGAGATAAGAAAGTAGGGGCCGCTAAATACCATTTCTCGCGTTCAATATCTAAATTTGTCATATCGGATTTGGATCTTGCAAAATATCCCCATGCGCCGCGGCCCGGCGCCATGCCTGAAGAGTAGATGTATTTATCTTGTGCATCTGACGCAGAAAGGTGGCTATACATAATATCTCCCGGATAACGCATAAGGTGCTGTTCGGCACCGATATAGCCGTAGCTTCTATTTAACCTTTTACCCTCATATTCGGCAGAAGACGGGATGCCGAAGTCATCGGTCAAAATTTCGCCAACAAGCGCCTCTTCGGCAATAGTTAAAGGCCTAACTTCATGCGGCAGTGCTCCGGCAAGATGTGTGAGCAGTAAATCGGTTTTATCGACTTTTGCGACTTGTTCGTCGCGCTTATCGTCGATAACAGGCGCAACTGTTGCCGCCACGGCAGGCAGAGTATTGGTAAGCATAAGTGCCCCAACGGCGGCCCCCGCAACATGCTCACGTCCGGGAACCTTTTCGCCCATCCACTCAAAAGCATCCCTGTGTTTTTTCCTGATCTGGGACCTTAACGCCTTATGTTTTTTTGACCAATGGGATTTTAATTGTTCAAAATGAGATATCTCACCCTTATTGTGTTTTACCTTAGTCGTTAGTCGTTTTTCAGCTTTTTTGGGCATCACTTCCAATTTAACACATACACGCGTGTTAAATGTAGCCATGGCCGCAGGTTATTTGCAAATATCCAGCGGTTGTGCACGAAGAAGCTTATGCATGCTAAAATCCTATATCGTGGACAAAAAGACATTTATATTGCTTCTCGTCGTACTGGTGGATTTGATAGGTTTTGGCATAGTAATCCCTGTACTTCCATTGATGGTAGAAAAGCTGGGCGGGAATGCACTCCTGGTTGGAATAGTAATTTCCGCTTTTTCACTTTTTCAATTTCTATTTGCTCCAATTTTAGGAAGGCTATCCGACAAATATGGCCGCAGACCACTATTAATTATCACGTCCCTGGTTAATTCTCTCTCTTACTTGGCGATTATGCTTTACCCAAAATTGATAGTTATTTTGCTCGCCCGCATGGTCGCCGGAATAGGCAGTGCCAACATTCCAGTCGCGCAAGCATACATTGCAGATATTTCAAAGGCCCATGAGCGCACAAAAAAACTCGCGCTCATCGGATCCGCGTTTGGCCTTGGTTTTATAATAGGGCCCTTAATCGGCGGGATTGTAGCCGACAAATTCTCAACTGCCAGCACATTTTTAGTCCCATTTGCTTTATCATTTGCTAACGCAATACTCATATATATTTTTCTTCCCGAATCAAACAAAATTCCACAAAAACACATAAAAATCCATTTTTTAAATTTAAAGGTTACAAGAGAAGTTTTTAAGCCAAAAAACATGGCATTTTTGCTAACATTATTCTTTTTCGTAAATTTTGCACTTGCGCTTATAATTGGTGTCTTTTCGCTTCTAGGCCAATCACGCTTTGGATGGACGGAAGCTCAGAATGGTTATTATTTCGGTCTTATAGGAATTGGGTCATTTCTAACTCAAGCGTTTATCATCAGGATCCTGCTTAAAAAATTTGACGAGGTACGACTTATTAAAATAGGCCTGTTGACCTTCACGATTGTAATTATAGCCGTTGGTTTATCGCCATTTGCCCCTCTCACGTACTTGCTTGGCCCAATAACCGCCTTTGGTGTAAGTATAATTATGGTAAACACCCAAGCCCTAATATCGCTCGAATCCAAGCCCGAGGAGCAGGGGATAGTAATGGGTGTTGCTCAAAGCTTCGCGGCACTCGGAAGGGTATTTGGGCCTCTCGTAGGCGGCGCGATCGGTACGCTTAACCTTAGCCTGCCATTCATTCTCTCCGGTTTTGTAACGATCTTTGTATTTTTCGCCGGAAGAAACTATTTAAAATTTATAAGAGATAGCGCCCAAAGCAGAAAAATGACTTAGACCTTCAAAAACTCAAATACTTTTAGGACAAATATTGCAGGCCAAACTAAAGCTTTTAAAAGTCCAAAAACCAACTCTCGCGGGGTATCAGCACGGACGAGAAAATAAATTAACGCCCCAACAAGACCCAAACCATAAACTGCCCCAGACCCACCACCGTGCATATGCTTCCAGTCTTCACTTTTCATGGTCTAGGATAAATATATCACCAGCTGGAGAATTCAGCAAACGAGATACTTTTCCCCAAAAAATATTGTTAAATCAAGTTTGGTTGGAGCGATTACCCCACACCAACGCTTCCTTTTTTGCCTTCGTCCACCTTTTTACTTCGGCTTCCCGGCCCATCGCCGCTTTAATATCGGGATAAATCTCGCTGTGAACTAAAATTGCCGGTTTTTTGGCCCTCGTGTACCTTGCACCTCTGCCAGTTGAATTATGTTCCCTGATCCTTCTCTCCAGCCTAGCCGTCATTCCGCAGTAGAGGGAATTATCTGCACAGCGCAAAATATAAAAGTAATACATACGGTCTGATATTAGCATTTTCTAGCTAAAATGATATCAGGTTAAATTGATACACAGTTATCAAAAATCTATATAAAATAGTACAATATATACAATGAGAGGAGGAACAATAAAAATAAATTATGAATGGAACAATTAAAACAAAGATAGATAAAGGATTTGGATTTATTTCCCGTGAAGGGGAAACGAAGGATCTTTTTTTCCACTCAAACGATTTGAGTGGTGTTACTTTTGATGAGCTACAAATAGGAGCAGCCGTTACATTTGATGTCGTGGATGGCGAAAAAGGCCCAAGCGCGAAAAATGTAAAACTTGCCCAGTAACAATAGTCATCAGTACAAAAACCTTGACTAATTCAAGGTTTTTTTATTGGAAAAAATTATGTGCTGCTGTGAAATTACAAATTTGGGTAAATTACCTGAATTACTGTTGAACCACGGAGGTCGCAAATATTACAGGGGTGTTTCTCCATCTTGAAAGCTCCCGAAATTCATCCTCATCGCCCCAGTTCGTGTCTCCCTCATTAATACTAAGTATTCCGGCAGTACCAGTAAATTCTACATTAACATTTTCACCTAAAGCTACCTCGCTAGCCGGTACGTCGCCAGGTAAACGAAATTTTTCACTGGTTATAACTAGCAATTTTTTCCCTCCATTTTTTTCACCAGCCTCTGTGACAATAATTGCGTTTTTTGTAACCCAACCTACAATTTGACCCTCAAGGGTAAGCTGAAGATCCTTATAAACAACCGGGGTACTCAAAACCTTATTAATTGTAATCGGCTGATTTTCCGCAACTTGCAACTCAGAAGTATTCGTTGCCGAGCCGGTCTCCTGCGCATTAGCCTGTTTGGAAAACGTACCTGCAAACAAAAATACACCAAACAATACAAGACCAATTAGCATGGCTAGAAGCACTGTGCCTACGATCACAATTTTTTGTATTGCACCATCCATAATCATCAAAGCTTACCACATAAAGGCCTATAATGCAACGTATAAATAATACATTTGCTACAAATATACTAAATGGATGAACCCCATAATAACAATTTGTGTGTATTGTGATTTTAAGCGGGTTATATTCAAAAAAATGTGCGGGACAAGGATATTGCAACTTCGTTGCGGAGTAGTGCCTTTTAGTTGCACTATTTACGAGCCTAAGTACGTTCTCCAACCTCAAAGCTCTGAATTGGTATACCAAAAGACAAACAAATTATCAGGAGCGATTGGGCAAACCACTTCTTAAATATAGCGTAACGGGCATAATACAAGTATCTTTTGGTAACTCAAAAGTAGTAGAAGGAACTCCTGTTGATAAGTCTTGAACTGGAAGGGCACTAAAGTTTTTACCACCGTCTAAAGATACAGATATTCTATATTTGCCGTCGCACGAAGTGGCCGCAAACAATGAATAGATAGGGTCTCCCTCATTATATGCTTGTGCAGGTGTTAAATATTGTGTGTCATGATCTACGACTTGCTGTTGACCAGCTGGGACATCAAGCCTATCAAATTTCACAGTCATATTTAATTCTTTGTCGTAACCAACAACTGAAAAAACGACAGCCCCACCGAATTTTTTAACCGCCTGGTCAATTATTTCATCTCCACCAAAAACAGTCACAGGTGCTTCATAACTTTGAATTGTAGCTGTTGGAATTATATCTTTCTGTTCAGTATCACACCCGACACCAATTGCAGCTGCAACTGGCAAGGTAATTGCAGCAAAAGCCCTAGATAATGTCTCTTTTTGCATTACGCGTATTATAGAATATGTTCGAATCTTATCATTCCTTATTGCCAAATAGCAGTTTTTTTGACAGATATTTTGTGGCTAGCGGGAGGCCAAAAATATAGCTGGCTCTAGTTGACTATGCTTGAACTTTTTACATGTTACAGATTTTGTAAATCTACAATTGTTATATATTTAAACGAAGAGATAACTTTATCGGCAATAGCAAGTTCCTCCTTATTATGGGTGGTCGCTATAGCCACTACTTTCATACCTGCTGCTTGTCCTGATTTTATCCCAGATATAGTGTCTTCAAATACTACACAGTATTGTGGTTCAATCCCTAATCTCTTCGCTGCCAACAAATATATTTCTGGATCAGGTTTCCCGTTTGTAATATTTTCAGCTGTCACAATCTGATGAAAAAACTTTCGTAAGTCAAGATTATCTAAAATGAAATTGGTGTATGGGATACGAGAGCTTGTAGCTATAGCAACGAGCATGTTTTTGTCCTTTAACTCCTGAAGAAACTTTAGTAACCCATCTGTCAGTGCAAGTTGCGGCTTAAATATCTCTATTGCAATCTCTACACGCTCGTTAGAATATTTTGCTACTTCTTCGGAAGTAAGTTTATAGTCAAAAAGGTATTCGAGAGTCTCTTTTTCTGTCCTACCGAAAACTCTGTTTTTAAACGCTTCTTCCGTCAATTCTACCTTATATTTTTTACAAAGTTGACGCCATGACTCCTGATGAATCCTTTCATCGTCGATGATTACGCCATTCATATCAAATATAACGGCTTTATTCACTCTCGAAGTATATCAAGGAGTTCTAATATCGTACACTATGCATATCACAACTAGCAGAGGGCTTGGTATCCTTCGCACTTAGTGCTTCGGAATACCATGAGGGCTACAACCAAGTCTTCTGGCAAAGTCACAAATACCAACTCTTCCTCATCTCAAGATAGCAATTAAATCTCTTTCCCTGGCAATCAGTTTACTGTGATGCTTTGTCTCCATGAATCTGTACGGTAATCCTACAGGTGTTCGGATTCCATTTAGAACTCGCGATGCCATTTTGATACAATAAGAACGTGGACGGCAATTCAAAACCTGAGCAGTCGCCAATTAACCCTAGAGAGGAAGCCCTAGATAATATAAGACAAAATGAAGCTCTTTTTAGAAAAATCTTAGCGGCTATAAGGGCAGACAAACACGCTTCCCGCCTGGTGTTCATGGACTCAACCTTCAATCCAGACCAAGCTATCGAGGATATTGTAAAGTATGAATACGCTCCTATCCTGCATGAGCATAGTGGACACCGTAGATTTTCTGTATTCAGCTTCCAAAAAGGTCCTGGTATCTATCACGATCAAGAGTTAAAAGAAGACGAGGTTGTTATTAATGCTGGGAACATTGGTCATTTGTCTGGCGGTTCTGCAACTCTAAAATACAAAATTTTGGACACAGGCGAACTGGAATTCGCAGAGGTACTTAGCAGGTCATTACATTAAAACTTCATAGATAAACTGTTTCAAACTACCTTGCTGGGAAGATTCGCTGCAGGCTAATATCAGACTAATTACGAACTGGGAAATCCCCAATGATTTCAGTTTACACTGAGTATTTTCGAAGTGAACCGCAAACTTGGTTCAAATGGTCAAATATCCTGAAATTGCTTATCGGAAATCGGTGAAATTTATTCAATTCAAAGTATCATAATATTAACAATCATACATGTCTAAATTGACACGGAGAAACTCAAGAATATATCATGTGAAAGATGAATGACGAGGAATCAAGCGTAGGTGCAAATGATTACAAAGAAAGAGCTGTTAGAGCATTTGCAAATATTGGCATCAGACTGAACCCAAATGAGTTGGAGGGTGAACCCTACTACCGTACACTTACAGCTACAATAGCTTCAATAGATGGAAACAATGGGGCTCGTGGGGTAATTGATGTTACTTTTGAAGGCTTAGTGAATGAAGAAGAGTGCGTTTTACAGGCCACAAGAGAAATTTATGGTAGGGCTTTTGTAGCCGGTATTACATGTGTAGCTACGATAGTTGAAAATGAAGTTACGGAATATTCGCTGCGTTTTGCCGATGGAAAATCTTCTTTCGTGATTGAGCTTGACCCTGAAGGTATAGTTCGTAGTGCTTATAGAGAAAGCATCGAACAAAATGAGTTCCCCAAAAACTTAACACCAGTACTGCATAAATTTCCCAAGTTCCCAGAACTACTGAAGTCGTTCACCACAACATCATTAGATCCAAATAACCCCTCTACATTATTTAGTCCGGTAGGTGATGATCAAAAGGAGCTAGTTGCTGGCCTAGAGTTAAAGAAAAGTATTTGAAGATACTTTTTACAATTTGAGGCTTAAGGTGAGAATCCTTAGTGCAGTGGTTCTGTTTAACATAGACTTTTTAGGCCAACAAGTAAATGATATCAAGGAGTTCTAACATCGTACACTAGGCACATCACAACTAGCTGAGATTAGGTATCTTTCGCACTTAGTGCTTCGGAATACTATGGAATACATCCATACGAAAAACCGAACCTAGGAATTTGCTGTATTAACATCTTAAACCTTCGAATCCATTTGTTTTTCCAGAACTTTTTGAATTTTGACTTCACTTACGTCTTTAAGCATGTTATTTAAATTTTGATCACCAGATGTATCAACACCATTTTTTTCAAGCAATTTTCTTAGAAGCTCTAATGCTTTTGTTACTTCTTTTTCTGTTGTTATATCAATATGAAGATCAATTTCTTCTCGCAAATCATCAATTTTTTCACTTCTGTTTTGAGATATAAGAACAAATGTGGCCAACATAATAGCCTCTAGAGACACAACCATAGTCAATAGACCAAAAGGAAATGGGTCAAAAGGTTCTATAAAGGATATGAAGCCAAGATTTATTACAATCCAGACGATGAACCAAAGAGCGTTCAACGTTAAGAACGGCATACTGCCAAACATTGCAGTAAAAGTATCCGCAAACTTTTCTGATAAAGTTCTGCTTTTATCAGCTTTTGTCTTTAAACTTTTGATGATTCTGCGGCTAGATTGAAAATCAGGATATGACGAAGAAGTGTCCGCTTCTGTTTCCTTTACGTCAGTGTTCATACAAAATTAGCATATCATTTTTATTGTCAAAAAATTAAGGTTATAGCTGAAAATTCTAAATATTTTCTCAATTATTCTAATGCATATAGTTTTAGGGACAACAACAAGTTAATTCTTATAAATCATCTTTAATGCGGCAGAATTTGATTAATATAAATAAAGTTAGCAATTTCATGCCCAATAAAATTAATACCTTCAAAAGAAGGATGAATGAAATCATCGGGATTGATATATTTGAGATCGCCGTCACCCTGTGAATTCAGTGATTTCTCGTAGATGTTAACAAGCGGAATATTATGAGACTTGGCATAACTAATGTGGTTTTCAATATATGCCATGCGCTCTTGGGCTTGTTTAGCTCTATCTACAGCGGAAATATTCAAGAGAACTTTTAAAGCGTAATTCTCTTTATTTGGCGCAATAGTTGCAACAAAAACTATTGCAGAGTTGGGGTGAGTTGTAATCAATGTCTTCATGAGCTTGTCAAGCTCCTCATTTTGTATTTTAATTCCGCCTTCAACTCCAAGCGAGGACAGAGGATTATAACCGAAAGATTCCACGAGTATGAGGTCAAAGTTTCTTTCCAAAAGTGGCTCAAAAGTTGAATCCCAATAAGTCGTTTTTTGCGTTAACTGATCGTTTATGGATAAAATATTATTCGAACCTTTTGCGTAATTATCAATCAAAACGTATACATCATTCTTCTTGTACAGCTCATTGATGAACTGATTGAAGGTTCCGCCGTGGGGTCCAAGCGCAAGAGTCATCGAATCACCTACCATAAAAATAGTGTAAGTATTCTTCTTCTCTATTTTGGGAAGTGTATATGTACGAAACACAAATGGGGTTGGGCTAGGGCTTGAACTTGATAAATCATGTCGAGAAATAACTATATTTTTGGCTTTGGATTTTATAAAATTACGATTTACTACAAAAACCAATGATAAAAATGTAATAATGATTGCCGCAACAAAAACTATTTTCACAGCTATAGCTTAGCAAAAAGGGGAGATTTCAACAAAGAATGGAATTTAAATTGAACTGCAGAGCCACATATGTTTCTTCTTCGATTTCTAATTATCCTGCAATTCCGTAGCCTTGGCGAAGGATTGCTGGGAGTAGGATTGTTTTATTTGCGGAGCTGCGGGACTAGGGTTCGAACCTAGGTAAGCAGCTCCAAAGGCTGCTGCCCTACCATTAGACGATCCCGCAGATCCGCGAATAATTAAAATC
>ORJL011220101.1_pt1 | contig 18991 bp, 19 predicted proteins | sample 1779941 | NCBI WGS metagenome assembly ORJL01 (sample SAMEA104232317, study PRJEB22302) | groundwater metagenome | biome: forest; feature: aquifer; material: groundwater | place: USA | collected 2011-08-07 | depth 5.8 m | reverse complement strand
GGTGGGCGACTGCGGCTGCAACGGCGGCGTGTTCGGCGAGAGCTATGCAAGCTGCGGCGCGATCGAGAACGTGGTCGGTATCGACCTGCGCATTCCCGGTTGCCCGCCGACGCCGCTGGCCCTGATGCAGGGCATCCTGGCGGCAGTGCGCCAGGCGAGGTAGGCAGACCCCGCGCCGGCCTCAAACCCGGGAGGCGGCGCCGGTATTACGCCGATTCATCGAGCAGCGTGTCGCGACCGAGCCGGCGCACGTCGGTCGTGCCGGTCAATGACAGCGCCACCTTCATCTCGCTTTTCATCGTCGCCAGGACATGGGCGACGCCGGCTTCGCCGCGCGCGGCGACGGCATAGCCCCAGGCGCGGCCTATCATGCAGGCCTTCGCGCCCAGCGCCAGCGCCTTGACCACGTCCAGTCCGCTTCTTACGCCGCCGTCCATCAGCACCTCAAGCCGGTCGCCGACGGCGTCGACCACACGCGGCAAGGCGGCGATGCTGGCTTCGACGCCGTCGAGCTGGCGCCCGCCGTGGTTGGAAACGACGATGCCATCGGCGCCCGCGTCCGCCGCGGCACGCGCGTCCTCGACGTCGAGCACACCCTTGAGCAGGATCTTCCCCGGCCAGTTTGCGCGCACCCAGGCCAGGTCGTCCCAGGTCACGGCCGGATCGAACTGGCTGTCCACCCAGGCCTTGAATTCGGGCAGGCTGCCGGCGTCGGGCACCGCCTTGGTCAGGTTGCCGAACATCAGCGGCTTGCCGCGGATACCGACATCGAGCAGCCAGCGCGGATGCGAGAGCAGGTCCCAGGCCTTGCACAGCTTGCCGCCGAGGGACGTCACGCCGGCCATGCCGTTGCGGATGTCGCGGTAGCGCGCACCCATCACCGCAAGGTCGACCGTCAGCACCAGCACCGGGCAGCCGGCCGCCTGCGCCCGCCCCATCAACTCCTTCGCATAGCCGCGGTCGCGCATGACGTAGAGTTGGTACCAGAAAGGTGCCGTGGTGGCGGCACGGACTTCCTCGATGGAACAGATCGACACCGTCGACTCGCAGAAGGGCACGCCGGCCGCCTCGGCGGCGCGCGCGGCCTGCACTTCGGCCCGGCGCGCCATGACACCGGCAATACCCAGCGGCGCCAGCACCAGCGGCAGGGTCAGCTCCTGGCCCAGCACCCGTGTCGACAAGTTCAATTGGGAGACATCGCGCATCACGCGCTGGCGCAATTGCAGGCGCTGGAAGCCGCGCAGGTGCTCGGCGGCGGTGCCCTCGTCGTAGGCCGCGCCGTCCATGTAGTCGAACAGATGGCGCGGCAGGCGACGACGCGCCAGCTCCCGGTAGTCGGATGCCGTGGCGGGGGCCAGGCCGAGGCCGCGGGTTTCACGGTTCATGACGTCTTCTCCCGGGGTGGGTGTTCACTCGAACAGACGGTGTTCGATCGCATAGCGAATCAGGTCGGCGTTGTTGCCGATGCCGAGCTTTTCCATCAAGTGGGCCTTGTGCGTGGTGACGGTTTTCGGACTCAGGTGCAATTGCTCCGCGATCTGGCTGAGCATGACGCCCTGGGCGATCAGCTTGAAGATCTGCCGCTCGCGCAGGCTCAGCGTCTCGTGCGGTTGGCTGCTCGGGCGCACCGACTCGAAAGCCAGCATCTCGGCCATGGCGGGGGGGATGAAACGCTCCCCCGCGGCGACGTGGCGCACGGCGGCGTGCAGCGTATCGGGCGAGGACTCCTTGGTGATGTAGCCGGTGGCTCCTGCCTGCAGCGCGCGGCGCACGGTACCCGGCTCATCGTGCATGCTCAGCACCAGTATTGGCAATTCGGGGTACGCTTTTCTGGTTTGCTCGATGAGACTGGTGCCGGCAGCGCCGGGCATGGTCAGATCCATGATGATCAGGTCGGTCGCGATGGCGCTTGCTGCCGCAAGCGCTTCCCCGGCATTGGTGGCCTCCCCCACGACTTCCATGCCAGTGAAGGAGTGCAGCATCTGCTTGAGGCCGACGCGGAACAGGGTATGGTCGTCGGCGATGATTATTCTGATCATGAGGTAATTGCGCTCCGGTCCGCGCCGCCTGTCCTCAGCGGAACTTGCGGCAGGGTGACAGAAAGGCGCGTTCCCGCGCCGGGACTGCTGTCGATCTCGAGTGCGCCGCCAAGCGCGGTGACGCGTTCCGAAATTCCCAGCAAGCCGAAATGCGCCGCGTGGTCTACCCGTGCCGCATTGAAACCCTTGCCATCGTCTTCCATCAGCAAGCGTATTTCTCCCTCATGGTGGCTGAGCGTGATGTGCACCTTGTGCGCCGCGGCATGGCGCACGATGTTGTTCAGTGATTCCTGGACGATGCGGAACAAGGCGATCGCATAGTCGTCGTCGAGCCGGTCGGCCTCCGTCGTGACTGAAATGTTGCAGTGGATGGCGGCTGGACCGAGCACGCGGGCAGCCAGCCATTCCACCGCCGCGGCCAAGCCCAGGTTCAGCGCCGCCGGACGGAGGTCGGAGGCGATTGTTTTTACGCTGCGATAGGCGTCGGCGATCATTGCGTCGATGGTGCGCGCTGTATCGCGGGAGGTGGGAGGATCGGCGGGCAGGCTGCGTTCGAGCAGTTGCAGATGCATTCTTGCGGTGGTCAGCACCTGGCCCAGTTCATCGTGGAACTCGCGCGCCAGACGGGCGCGCTCCTGCTCGATGCTCGTTTCACGATGGCTGGCCAGCCGGCGCAATTCCTGGCGTGAGCGTTCGAGATCGTGCTGTGCCTGCTTGAGCGCCGTGACATCAAGAATCACGCCGTGGATCGCACGTTCGCCGCCGGCTGCGACTTCCGTCGTGGCGCGGATTTGCAGCCAGCGCGGATACTCGGCCGCCAATCGGCTGCGGCCGACCCACTCGAACTCGCGTGCCGGGGGTGTTCCCGCGTTGCGCCAGACCAGGCCAGCAAGGTCGTCGGCATGAATGCCGTCAAAAAAAGCTTGAGGATCCGCCAGCACCTCGGCTGCCGTACAGGGCAATAGCCTCGCCACGCCTTCACTGATGGATCGAAATTCCGGTATCGGGGTGGCGACGTACTCGAACAGGGCCACCGGCAATTGACTCGATACTTGGCGCAGGCGGTCTTCCGAGGCGCGCAGGGCCAGTTCGGCCTGCCGCCGGCGCGTTGCCAGGCCCTGGCGCCGACGCCATGACCAGAACGCGAAGCCGGTCATCAGGGCCAGCGTTATGGCAATCAGGATCATGGCGGAAATAGTCAACTGCCGCGATGATGCGATGGTGATATCCTCGGCGGCATGGGCAAGCGACACGGCAGACACTGCAATTGGCTCCCGGTTACATGATCTGCGGCGAATTATAGTCAGCGGGGCCGGCGCCACCCCAAGGCGACCAAGCGGCAAAGGCAATCCTTGGCCTCTGCAAATTTCCCGGGGTGAGAACCGACGAACACTCGCGACCGGCGCGTTTTCAGCTTTCGGGACCGGCGGCCAGACTATTTTTCGGATAAATTGCCAACGTCGTGGCCCGGGTATGTCGAAGAGGTCGCGTCGGCGGCGGGTATCAGGTTTCCCCTATGAGATTTCCGGTTCTCCCGATGGTGCGCTAAGTTACATGGTACCAATATATCAACCAAGGCATCTGGCGATGGCGCAGTTGTCATGACACCGAAAGGCAGATGATGAAGCAGAACTCCGGTTTTACCTTGATCGAACTGATGATCGTCGTGGCAGTCATTGGCGTATTGGCGGCGATCGCGATCCCCAACTACCAGGACTATGTCACGCGCTCAAAGATCACCCAAGCCTTGAGCGGCTTGTCCGACATGCGGGTCAAGATGGAACGCCATTTTCAGGACAATCGAACCTATGTCGGGGCATGTGTTGCCGGAACCCAGGCGCCCTTGCCGGCCAACACCGCGAATTTCACTTTTTCCTGTACCGCCGCGGACCTGACCACGACGACCTACACGGTTGATGCGACCGGAATCAGCTCGATGACGGGTTTCCGCTATCGCATCGACCAGGACAATGTGCGGACCACGGAGAGTTTGCCGGCAGGCTGGACGGCACCGGCAACCAACTGTTGGGCCTTGAATCGGAGTGGCGGGTGTTGATCCACGACGCAAACGGTTTCAGCCTCGTTGAACTGATGATCTCGGTGGTCATCATGGGGGTGTTGCTTGCCCTCGGCTTGCCCGCATTCAACACCTATATCGAAAATACGCGTTTGCGCAATGCTGCCGAGGTATTTCTCTCGGCCGCCGAATCCGCCAAAGGCAATGCTGCCTCGCGGAATACGCAGGTCGAGGTCATTCTCACCGGCACCACCGATCGGGCCAATCTTGCAACCGCGGTCGCCAGCACAACGGGTGCGGGCTGGATGGTGCGTACAGTCGACCGGGTGACCTATATCGAAGGCAGGAACCTGATTGAAGGCGGTCGTGGCAGCCAGACTGCCGCTACCGTAACGGGGACTGTAGGCGGCGTGACCTTTACACCCCTGGGAGGAACCACGCTGGCTGCCAACGCGACATTTGCCTTTACCAACCCGGTCGGTGGTTCCTGCGTATCGGCTGCGCCCGCCGGCCCGATGCGATGCCTGAATGTGACGGTTTCCACCACCGGGCGCATCAAGATGTGCGATCCCGCCACTGTTTCGCCGGATACGCGAGCATGCAACTAAAGTCCTCACAACGCGGCTCGTTCATTATCGAGGCTCTCGTCAGCTTCGTGGTGTTTACCGTCGGGATTCTCGGCCTGATCATGCTGCAAGGAACGGCGGTTTCGACCACGATCGATACGCGCTACCGCATCGAGGCGAATCAGTTCGCCAGCCGCATCATGAGTTCAATTCAAGGAAGCGCGGTAAGAACCAGCGATGCCGCGTTTCAGGCGAGCGTCAATGCGTTTGCGCACAATGCGACGGGGGATCAGTGCGCATTCACCGGCACCCCCTCGGCCAATGCGACCGTGACTGCCTGGCTGACCGCCTTGCAGAGCGACGCCACGGCAACCCGTCTTCCCAACGCCGATGGACAGATTCGTGTCACCTGGGGCGCCGGCACCGCGAACCAGGTTCGCGTGGTCATATGCTGGCAGCAGCCGGGGTTTCCGGTGATGCGCCGACATGTGGTCATGGGGAGCGTAAGTTGAGCGCGCCCCGGCAGAGGGGATTTTCACTGATCGAGGTCATGATCGGCGTGGTGCTTGCACTCATCAGCATCGTGATGATGTTTCAGGTCCAGGAAAATTTCGACAAGCAGCGCCGGTCGATTGTTTCCGGGGGAGATTCACAGGTTTCCGGGGCGATAGCCGCCTTTCACCTCGAGCGCGACCTGCGGAGTTCTGGCAGTGGGTTCGGTAATTCGGCCTATCTCGGCTGTGTCGTGTCGGCACACGATGAAATCGGCAGCCGTGACTTCACGTTCACCTATGTCCCGGTCTTGATTACCGACGGGGCCGCGGGTGCGCCCGACACCGTTAGCGTGCTGGCAGGGAATTCCGGCTCTCCGACCGCGACCTTCGATGTGGCGGCGACCACGCCGACACAAACTGCCATGAAAGATACTCGCAACGGCCTGGCTCTGGGCGATCTGGTTGTCGTGGCGACACCAACGCCGGCCTGCTGGCTTGCCGAGGTGACCAACCTGCAACCGGTGGTGCCGGACAACGGTCGAACAATCGGACAGGGGGCCGCCACCTATACTCGTGTTTCGACGCCGCCGCAGAACCGTCTGACGGGAGCCGCCGGGGTTTGTGCCGGGGCGGGGCCGTGGACCTGCACTCCGCGCTTCAATCCGGCGGCGGGCTCGGCGACCTACAATTCCGCGCCGCCGGTGTATGGAGAACTGCGCTCGCTGGGCGATGATCCGCGCCTGAATGTCTGGTCGGTCGATACGGTGCGTGGAATCCTGCAGCGCACCGAGACACTGCATGAAAGCGGCGCCGCCACCAGCGTGGCCGATGGCGTGATCGACATGCAGGCGCAGTACGGCCTGGATACCAATGCCGACGATGTCGTGGATACCTGGCAGGCAACCACCCCCACCTGGGCGCAAGTGCGGATAGTTCGTTTCGCCCTCCTGGCGCGTGGGCAGGATTACGACAAGGTAGCCTTGACGACCGTGGCGCCAACCTGGGCCGGCGGCAGTTTCACCATGCGCAACGTGGATGGAACCGCCGATGTCGGGGCCGGCAGCCTGGGCGTAAACAACTGGCGCAATTACCGCTATTCCGTGTTTGAAGTCACTGTACCGCTGCGCAACATGATATGGACTCGATTCTGGTAAACGTCAAAAGCCGTCGCGTTCAGCGCGGCGTGTCGCTCATCATTTCGCTCATCATGCTGGTGGCGATGATGTTGACCGGCATTGCAATGTTTCGAAAACTGGGCGGCGGGGCGATACTGGTCGGTAACCTGACCTTTACCTCGGCGGCGATCAACTCGGCCGAGCAGGGATCGGAGTCGGCCCGCGCCTGGCTGATGGCGCAGAATTCCGGGACGCTGGCTGCGGTGCAGAACGGCTATTTTCCCGCGTCGTGCTACACGAGCGCCGCCGACGCGGTGGCCCCGGTCGATTGCACGGCAGCGGGTGCTCCGCAGCCATTCGATCCCTCCAGTTTTTCATGGAACGACAGCTCGGCCCTGATCACCGCGGACGATGGCGCGGGCAATGAAGTGCGCTATGTGATTCATCGCATGTGCAGCATGGCCGGCAGCTTGAGCGCGACATCCGGTGGCGCGGCGCAGCAATGCATTTACTCGACCACTACCACGGTGGTCGATCACTCGGGTGTGCCGGAAATCACCACCAGCATTTCACCCGTCTTTCGCATTACTTCCCGGGTTCGCGGGCCAAGAAGCACCACGGCCTATACGCAGATCACGATGTTCTAGGAGACTGCCATGGCAAACAGACAACTGCTGCGAGGCCTTGTTCTCGCCTCATTTCTGGCACCGGTAACGGCATTGGGAGTTGAACCCGCCGACATTCCTCTGGCATCCGGCACGATCGTGTCGGTCAAGCCGAACGTGATGCTCGTGCTTGACGATTCCGGGTCGATGAACAGCGAAGTGATGCCGGATGACCTCGAGGACTGGCCGAATGCGGTCGGACGCCGCAGCGCGCAATGCAGTTCAGTGTATTTCAACCCGGCGGTAACCTATACGGCGCCGGTGAATTACGACGGCAGCAGTTTCGCGGATCACGCCATCACCGCCGCCTGCTCCAACGGCTATGACACCGCGACCAGCTGCGCGGTCAATCTGACCACTTCATTCCGCGCCGGCCGCACTTTTACCGGAACCAACGCCGATGCCACGAATCAGGCGGCCTATTACTACGTTTACACCGGCACCCAGCTCGACAGCAATGGCAAACTGGACTCGGTGGGCGATGCCTGCAAGACCAAGATCGACGGCACCCGTGCCCTGACTGAAACTCCCATTACCTACAATACTCCGTTTGCCTCGGGCGGCACCGGGGGCGGCACCTGGACCCGGGTTTTGCTTTCCACGCAATCCGCCGCACAGCAGGCGAACTTTGGCAACTGGTACAGCTATTACCGAACACGCCTGATGATGATGAAGGCCGCGGCCGGGCGCGCATTCCAGTCGCTGAGCAACAAGTATCGGGTCGGTTTCATCACGATCAACCCCAACAACCCAGTATCGGCGGACAAGTTTCTTTCAATCAGGGATTTCGAGACGCCGACGCCTCCCGCCACGACGTCGCAAAAAACCGACTGGTATACCTTGCTCTACGGGCAGACCACCAATGGCAGCACGCCCTTGCGCGAGGCTCTTTCCCGTGTCGGACGCTACTATGCCGGCAAGACGGACGGCATCAATGACAGCATGATCGACGTCGCGAGTACGCCCCCCAAGCTGGATCCAGTGCAGTATTCCTGCCAGCAGAACTTCACCATTCTGACGACCGACGGTTACTGGAACGGCAATTCCGGGAAAACGATCAATGCCACTACCATGGGGTCGACAAGCAATTTCGACGGCGTGTTTGGCGAGCTGGACGCACACAACACGGCAGGCACCAAGTTTGCCATCAGCCCTTACGGCATCTACGACGGTGCTTCCGAGACCCGGACCACGGTCGACAAGGAAAACGAATACCGCGTAACCAGCACTGGCTGTTCTCCGGTAAACATCGGCACTATCCTGCAGGAATCCACTTCGCAATTGCAGGAGCAGGTGACGAGACTGACGGCGTCCACCGCCAGCCTGCAAACCAGGGCCGGCGTCCTGCAGACCTGCCCCAAGAGTCCGGGCAACTGCGGTGCATCGGATTGGTCGAACACCGCGTCCTGTACCTGGGATACCTCGGGCAGTAGCCGCCGCAGTTGCCGCTATGTCTGGGGGAGCTGGACCAATACCCTCAGCACCTGCACCAAGGCCTACAGCTCGAACACCTCGAACGGAACCGTCTGGTCGGGGAATGGCACGGATTGCGGCTATACGGCCTACACCGCCCCGGCGGCGGTGGCCAGTTGCACCGCGGCGACTGCCTCCAGCAGCAATCCCTACAATGTGATCACGGCGCGTACCTGCAACACGCAGGTGATAACGCCGTACCACCCGGTGACCGCCTGTAACGCCACCACCGTGCCAAACGGTGCGGGCGAAACCACGCAGTGTTCCTATACGCCCTGGTCCACGCCCGTCGACAGCCCTTCCTGCTCGGCGGTGGCGCAATCCTCCGGACCGAACTATACGGTGGCGGCCGCGACGCAGTGCGCCAACAATCCGGTCACCATGGCGACGCAAAAGATGCAGTTCCGCACCTTCACCAACACCACGACGGCGATCTTCAGCGGCACGACCCAGGTCGGGTCGAGTACCTCCACCGGCTGGACGCCGGCAAGTCCAAGCTGGACGGACATTACCGGGACCAGTTGCACGCGCGTCGACCAGGCCACCGTGCCATATAACCCGATACCGAGTCGGCGGCGTCCGTTGGCCGCGGAAAGCCCGACGCCTACCGCACCCTGCACCGAGTGGCCCTGCACGTCGAGTGTGGCCGGTACCGGCGGCAGCGTGAATTCGCTTTCCGACGTGGCGCAGTACTACTACGTCAATGATCTGCGCCCCAATGGAACCACCGGAGAAGGCGGCATCGATGTGTCCGAGAACAATGTCCCGCGCTCGGGTGAGGGATCCCTGGACGACAAGGCGACCTGGCAGCACATGACCACCTTCACGCTCGGCCTCGGCTTGGCGGGCGAACTGGATTACCGGTCCGACTACAGGACGGCTTCGACCGGACATTTTGCCGAGATTCGCGCCGGTACCCGCAATTGGCCCGTGCCGCCCAACTCGACCAGTCTTGTTCCGTCGAAGCTTGACGACCTGTGGCATGCCGCGGTCAACGGTCGCGGCCAGTTCTTCAGCGCCGCGGACCCCGACACCGTCGTGACATCGCTGCAAAGCGCGTTGGCGGGGGTCAATAACCGCGTCGCCTCCGCGGCGGCGGCGGCGACCTCGACGCTGGAGCCGGTGGCCGGCGACAATTTTGCCTATATCGCCAAATACATAACCGGGGTATGGTCAGGTGACCTTGAAGCCAAGACGATCGCCCTCGTCAATGACGCGGCAACAGGTACCGCTGCCGGCGAAGTCTCGGCGGAGCCGGTATGGTCGGCCGCCACCAAGCTGGCGCTGAAGACCTTCGATGCCTGCGATACCCGGACTATCAAGCTGTTCCGGGCGGGGGGGACCGACAATCTGGTCGATTTCAAGTGGAATACCTATGCGTGCGACGGGGCGGGTGTGCCGAGCGGTTCGGCGGTAACCTCGCTCAACGCGACCGAGCAAGCCTACTTCGGGTCCACCCAGTTGGCGGCATTGGGGCAGTACTCCACCATGACAACTACCCCGGTCAATCAGCGCACGCTCGCGGTGGGTGCGCCGATGGTCAATTTCCTGCGCGGCCAGCGCGGCAACGAGGGCTATGAATCCGGTTCCGCCACGGCGTTTTATCGCACCCGCAATGGCGCCTTGGGCGACATCGTCAATGCCCAGCCGCTCTACGTCAGGGCGCCGACGCGCAATTTCACCGATACCGGCTTCGCGGCTTACAAGGCGGCGAAGGCGGGGCGGGCGCCCGTGGTTTACCTGGCGGCCAACGACGGCATGTTGCACGCGTTCAATGGCGCCGCCGATGGCGGCGACGAACTGTGGGCGTTCATTCCCTCGCTGGTGCTGCCCAGCCTGTATCGCCTGGCGGATACGGACTATGGGGTGAACCATCGTTTCTTCACGGACGGTTCTCCTATTTCGGGAGATATTTATGACACGACGGCCGCCGCATGGAAAACCATCCTTGTCGCCGGCCTGAACAAGGGCGGCAAAGGCTACTACGCACTCGACATCACCGATCCGGCAAGCCCGAAGGGGCTCTGGGAATTCACCGACGCCGATCTGGGCTACAGCTACGGCAACCCGATCATCGGCAAGCTGAACGACGGCACCTGGGTGGTGTTCGTGACTTCGGGCCTGAACAACGCCGACGGCAAGGGCTATCTCTACGTGCTCAACGCCGTCACCGGTGCGATTCGCTACAAGATCGCCACCACGGCCGGGACGGTGGCCGATCCGTCCGGCCTGACGAAAATCACGGGTTACGTCGTACTGAACGCCGACACGGACCTGACGTTCAATCATATTTATGGCGTGGATTTGCATGGCAATGTCTGGCGTTTCGACGTCAATGACGTGCTAGGGCCCTCAGGACGCGAAGCAAGCCTGGTGACCCAACTGGTCGACGCCGTTGGCGATCCGCAACCGATCACGACCAGGCCGGTTCTTGCGTTGGTCGGCAACGATATCCATCTGTATGTCGGTACGGGCCGCTACTTGAGTCAGGACGACCTGACGGATAGTCAGGTGCAGACGGTGTACGGCATCAAGGACACGATGGTGATCGAAACCTTGCCGACGGCGACGATACCGAATGTGCGCAGCGCGCTGACCGGCCAGACACTGGTTACCGTCGGTTCCGGCCTTACCGCGGTACGTGGCTTCGCCACCTGTAACCCGGCGACCAACGGCTGGTATGTCGATCTTCCGGACCCCAAGGAGAGGGTGAACGTCGATATGCGTCGCGCGCTGGGTTCGCTGCTGGTTGCCTCCAACGTCCCGGAGCCTTCGGCCTGCCGCATCGGTGGCTATAGCTGGCTGACCAATTTGAATCTCAATGGCGGCTGTAGCAGCAGCGCGACCGAGGTCACCGCGAGCACACCCGCGCTGAGCGCAGGTTCCGGCAGCAGCATCGGGGGCACCGTCCGTCAGGATTACGTCGACCCGATTACCGGCGTAACGCGCCAGCGGGACATAAAGGTCGTCAGTACGCGTGCCGGAGATTCACTGGTGGTCGGCGTCAGTCTGGTAATGATCGATGGCAAGGTATATGCGGTAGTGCAGTTCTCCGATGGCTCGACGCAATCACTCGATCCCGACGTGCTTTCGTCCACACCGGTGGGCCGGCGTTTGACATGGCGCGAGATCGTTCTGCCATAACATGGGCCAGCTTGCTTTCGGTTCTGCTGCATGCGGTCGTGCTGGCGATTCCGTCCAGTGGCAGTAGCGGTGTAGCTGCCAGCACGAGGGCGATGGTATTGCAGGTCGAGCTGCAGAGAGCTTCTCTGCTGCTGCCTGCCAGCGCTCCAGACGAAGCCTTGGTGGTGCGTGTGCCGGACGATCCGAGCCAGGAGTCGGCGCCGGTCACGGAACTTCCCGCACTATTGTCGACCGGAGACGGGCAGTTCATCCAGGCGCCACCGGTGCCGGCGCCTTCCGCAAAGGTGTATCGAAATGGCGCTGAACTGCATCAACGACCGATCCCGTTGATGCGTATCGAACTTTCCGACTTGGCTCGTGAATTTCCGGGGGCACGGGGTCGTTACTATGTTCAGATCAATGAAACAGGGGTGGTCGACGACGTACGGGTGGGCGAAGGGAGCGACCCTGCCTTGGCGCTGGCGTACCAGGCGCGTCTTCGCGCCATGCGTTTCGTGCCAGGCAAAATCACCGGGCAAGCCGTTGCCAGCGAGCTTGTCATCGAGATACGCTTTCCCGTGATGATCGTTCCAATGTCCGCCGCCCCGGATCGACGGGAACCGGGTTCAGCCCAAGTGCTCAGGAATGCATTCTGAAGCGCAGGGTTGTTGCCACCGACCAGGCAGAGCAATCTGTCGTGTTGGACGCGTAACTCACGCCGGCATAAAAAATTTGAAATCTGGCGTCCCGCCAGCTTCGCTATGCTGGCAGGCATGGCGCAATGGCTGACCCTTTCCCGTGCCGCCCACCTGCTGGGCGTCTCCCGTGTCGCGCTGCAAAAGCGCATCCGCGAGGGCGAACTGCCGTCCTTCGACGGCATGGTCGATGCGGAAGACCTGCAGCGCGCCTGGCCGCAGCTCGATCTCGACGAATCCGGCAGCTTCGAGAAGACCCGCGCGATACGCGAGGACGCTTTCGCCAAGCGCCTGCGCGAGCGCGTCCTGCCGACCCAGGAGACGCTGGCCCAGCGCCTGTTCGCGCAGGGCCAGGAACTGGCGGAACTGCGCCGCACGCTGACGCGCTACCACGCACTGCTCGACGCCCTGCGCCTGCGCCTCGATGCCGAGCCGGCGCCGCTGGCCGCGGATCTTGCGCAGCTGCTCGACGAGGGCCTGGCCAGGGCGCTGTCGGCCCCCGCGCCGCTGGAAGACGTCGCCGCGCTCGATGCTATGCTGCGCGTCATGTCGGCGCATGTCACGGTAAAGCCCTCGGGGCACGAATTTTTCGTCGAAGGTTCGGAGACGCTGCTCAAGGCGGCGTTGCGCGCCGGACTTTCTCCCAACTATGGCTGCGGCAACGGCAACTGCGGCCTGTGCAAGGCCCGCGTGACGGCCGGAGAAGTGCGTGCCATCGCGCCCTCCGACTACCGCTTTTCGGAGGCCGAGAAGGCGCAGAACCATGTCCTGATGTGCGTTTGCACGGCGCACAGTTCCGATCTCGTGCTGGAGGTGCTGGAAGCCGGCCTGCCGGACGACATCCCGGAACAGCGCGTGGTCGCCAAGGTGCGCAGCGTCGAGGCCCTGAATGATCAGGTGATGCGCCTGCACCTGCAGACGCCGCGCAGCAACCGCCTGCGTTTTCTGGCCGGGCAGCGCGTCACCCTCGGCCTGCGCGCGGGCCTGGCGAGCAGTGCCGACCTGCATGCCGAACTGCCGATCGCCAGTTGTCCTTGCGACGACCGCAACCTCGTGTTTCATCTCAGTCGCCGCAGCGGACTCTGTCTGCCGGGGATTCCGCTTCGCGGGCCGGCAAGCGCCGACTCCCAGGAAGTGCCGGTCAGGGATTTTGCCCAGTGCGTGTTCGCCGGCCTGGTCAAGCCCGGAGATGAGATCTCCGCATGGGGACCGTGGGGCGATTTCGTGCTGCAGCAGGGCTCGGCCCGGCCGCTGGTATTCATTGCCATCGACGAGGGCTTTGCGCCGATCAACAGCCTGATCGAGCATGCCATCGCCGTCGATGCCGCCGAGTCGATCACGCTCTACTGGGCCGCTTCGCGGGCGGACGGACATTACCTGCCGAACCAGTGCCGCGCCTGGGCAGCGGCGCTGGATGAATTCAGCTATCGGCCGCTGGCGGCGAGTGACCTGGTCGCCGCGCTGGGCGCCGATGCGAGCCTGCGCGACAGCGATGTCTTTCTTGCCGGTGCGGCGCCCGCTGTCGAGCCCCTTGCCGCGGTGCTGCGGGCGATTGGGATGCCGGAGCAGCAACTCCACATCGAGGCGCTATGACCCAAGCTCGCCGCATCATTCCGATCCAGCCGCAGGCTGCCGACGCTGAACTCGATGCCTGTTCCTCGGCCGAGCCTTTTGCCCTGATGGTGCTGGGCGACAGCATGGAGCCCGAGTTTGTCGAGGGCGAGGTGATCCTGATCGAACCCGAAGGCCTGGCGACCGACGGTTCTTTCGTCCTCGCCCAGCTCGATGGTGAATGGATTTTCCGCCAGCTGCTGCGGGCAGGCGCCGGCTGGCGCCTGCAGGCATTGAATCCGGCCTATCCGGCCGCGGATATTTCCGGCCTCGATGCGGTCAAAGGGGTCATCATCCAGAAATCCAGACCCGGTACGCGCCGGGCCACCAAACGCTACGTCGACTAAGAACCGGAACCATGCCCTACTACATCTACCGCGTCACTCCCGTCGGGCCGATTCGCCAGCTCGCCAAAATCACCCAGTTCGAGGTGTTCAAGGAAGCCTCCAACGAGGCCAAGCGCCTGCGTCGCGAGACCGATCTCGGTCCCGGCGAGGCGATCAAGACTATCTTCGCCGCCAATGAGCTGCAGGCGGAAGAACTGCTCAACGAGCCGCGCGGAGAAGAGCCGATGACGGGGGAAGATTACTGAGCTCGTGGACGAGTCCGCCTACCACAATGCCAGAAACGAGCTAAACCGACTGCCCTGCGTCTTCGAGCGGGCGCTGCTGGCGCGCCATGCCGTGTGCGAACTGGCGACCAGCCACCAGATCGCCGAGCGGGAAACCGTGGCCTGCTCGCAGGCGGCAGCGCATCGGGACTGTGCGCGCATGGCGGAGCTGCTGCGCGAGAAATCGAGCTTCGCCCTGCATCTCGCCGCTACCCAGCGCATTTTGCCGCACGCCATGGTGATGAAAATCCAGTGCGGCGGCCTCGATGGCCTCAAGACCCTGCTCGATGCCGATGCGCTGGCGCCGAATGTGCGGCGCCTGGTACGCCTCGCCGTCGAGCGCTACGGCCAGCTCGACGAGTTGCCCTTCTCCGCGATCGTGCAGGGCGTGGCTGCCTGGAAGGTCCGTCGCCGCCATCCCGGAGAAGCGCAATGATTCCCGGCATGGCGGCGCTGGTGGATGCGGTGCAGACCAATTGCGACATTGCCGATGCGCGCCACGCGCGCGATGTCAGCCTGTGCACCTACCTGCTCGGCATGCGCGAGTTCTATCGCTGGGAGCACCAGTTGCCCTATGGCGTGGCGCCGCCGCGCGACGAGGTCGGGCGCTGGATCTCGGAGCGCGAACAGCGGTGGGAAAGCATCGTCGAGGCGGAGTTCGTGGCGATTCCGGTTGCCGGTCGCGAGCTCGATCCCTTCGATGCGCCGCGGGTCAATGCGGCGCTGGCCGGCAGCGGGCTGGTTTATGGCGCCGGCATCGGACGCTTCCACAAGCCGCATTTCTTCCTCGGCCGGCTCGATCGCGACGAACAGCGCGGCACGGCACGGCTGCTGGTCTGCGGCTGCGAATACGCGCGCGATGTCGCGGCGATTCCGGCGGCATCGCAGGGCAGCACACTGATCGTGCGCCGCGAGGCGCTGCGCCAGTGGTTGTGGGAAAAAGCCGAAGGCTGGAACGTGAAGCAGCAGGAAGGTGCGCTCAAGTCGGCGCTGCTGGCCTATGGTTTCGATGTCGATCCGATGGCCGCGATCGAGCGCATGACGGAAGCCGAAATCGAAACCCTGGTGCTGCACGAAGAGGGCGAACTCGCCGCCGGTCGCCTGCTCGGCGGGGCCTGGGCCGATAAGCTCGCCGGTTTCGGCGGCAAGCGCGCCGAAATCTTCGCCCGCGCCGTGAAGGACAATCTCGCCGATTGCCTCGTAACGCTACCGGCCCTGCTGCAGCGCGACTCGGCCGATTCGATGCACTTCTGGTTCTCGACCTTCGACGGTCTGCGCCGCGAGTTGTTTCCGCGCCTGGTCGGCGCATATGAAGAAGTTTTCGCTGGTGACGCGAAGCAGCTTCCCTTGCGGGATGTGGCGCTTTTGGACGCAGCCGCCGATGCAGGCCGCGCCCATTTCGCCGCGCTTGGCCGGCGCCTGCTCGAAATGAACGAGAGCGCCATCGAGGCGCTCTCGCACGAAGCCGGCACGATCGCCCTTTAGGCGGTCGTGCCGCGGGGCTGCTTACTCCTTGACCGCCTCGACGGCGATGCTCAGGGTGACTTCGTCGCTGACATACGGCACGTTCTTCGGCATGTTGAAGTCCGAACGCTTGAGCTTGGCCACCGCGTTGGCGCCGATCGCATCCTTCTTCAGCATCGGGTGCGGCATGGAATGGAAGTGGGTCACGGTCAGGGTCACCGGCTTGGTCACGCCCTTGATCGTCAGGTTGCCGTCGACGGCTACCGGCTTGTCGCCGTCGAATCTGACCGCGGTCGACTTGAAGGTGATGGTGGGAAATTTCTCGGTGTGGAAGAAGTCCTCGGCCTGGATGTGCTGGTTGAACAGCGCATAGCCGGTGTTGACCGACTTCGTGTCGATCGTCACATCGACCGAGCCCGTCTTCGCCGCGCGGTCGAGCACGATCTTGCCGCTGGTCTTGTCGAAGCGGTGCTGCTGGAAGGAGTAGCCGAGGTGGTTGTATTCGAAACGCGGCAGGGTATGCCCGGCGTCGATATTGAAACTTTCGGGCGCGGCCATGGTGGCGGCGGAGAAGGCGGAAAGGACAAGAGCGGTGGCGGCGAGAGCGAGTTTATTCATGGGTTTTCTCCTGAGGGTGGGCTTGCTTACTTTGCGGCGGCCGCATTGGCCACCAGGCGGAACTTGATCTGTACTTCGTTGGCGACGGTGCCGAAGTCGGCCCAGATGCCGTCGCCGATGCCGTAGTCGGCCCGCTTCAGCACCAGGCTGCCGTCGAATGTCGCGCTGTTGCCTTGCTGGGTCACCGTGACCGGCGTCGTCAGGTCTAGCGTCTTGCCCTTGATCGTCATCTTGCCGGCGACTTCGTAGCGGTTGCCGCCCAGGGGCTTGACCGAGGTCGAAACGAACTTCGCGATCGGAAAGGCCTTGGTATTGAACCAGGCCTTGCCGGCCACCTCGTCATTGGCGTCCTTCGAGCCGGCGTCGATGCTGGCCAGGTCGATTTCCAGCTCCGCCTTGGCAGCGGCGGGTTTCGCCGGATCGAAGGCCAGCGTGCTGCGGAAGCTTTTGAACTGGCCTTCGACCGGTACGTTCATCTGCTTCGAGACAAAGCCGAGGGCACTCTTGCCGGGCTGGAATTGCCTGAACTCGATCGCGTGCGCCGGCAGCGCCATGGCGACCAGGGTCGCGCCGAGAATCATGCCAGGGTGAAGGAACTTCATTTGCTGTCTCCGGTAGAGGGATGTCCAAGAATCGGCAGCATGCGTACGAGTACGTCGTCGCGGTCGAGGAAATGATGCTTCAACGCCGCGCCGGCATGGGCCGCGACCAGCGCCGCCATGCTGAAGTTGAGCAGCATGTGCAACTGTTGCAGCAAGTCGCCCAGGTCGCTGTCTTTCTGCAACAGGTCAGGCAGGGGCAGCACGCCGAACCAGACCGTCTGGAAGCCCTTGGCCGAACTCATGAGCCAGCCGGACAAGGGTACCGCGATCATCAGTGCATAGAGCAGCACGTGGGTGGCCTCGGCCGCCTTCGCCTGCCACGCCGGCATGCCGGGCGGCAGCGCGGGCGGGCGATGGGTCAGGCGCCAGACCAGGCGCAGCAGCACGAACAGGAAGATGCTCACGCCCGCCCATTTGTGCCAAGAGTAAAGCTTGAGCTTCTGCGGCGACAGTGGCAGGTCGGACATATAGAGCCCAAGCGCGAAGCTGCCGACGATGGCGAATGCGATCAGCCAGTGCAGGCCGATGGCGACGGCCGTGTAGCTGTTGCCGGATGTGGCGGGTCGGGACGGGTGGGCATTCATGGTCGGGTCTGTGGTTTGCATGACTATCCAAGCGGCGCACTTTACCTGCGGCGGCGCGCGTGACAAAGAGGGCCGACCACAAATCATTGATGCCAAAAAAGCAACAATATTACCGCGTTGCCGGTTTCGCACCGCTGTCGGGGTATACCCGGCCTGTATGTTGTCAGACATCACTTTATAATTGCCAGATGCCACGTTTCGCCACGAACCTTTCCTTCCTGTTCGCCGAACTCCCCTTTTTCGAGCGTTTCGCGGCAGCGCGGGCAGCCGGCTTTGGCGCCGTCGAGTTTCATTTTCCCTACGAATTCGATCGCGCCGCCCTGGCCGAGGTGGTAATGACCTCAGGGGTGGAGGTGGTGCTGTTCAACCTTCCTGCCGGCAATTGGGCCGCGGGTGACCGCGGCATCGCCTGCCATCCGCGGCGCATTGCCGAGTTTCAGGATGGCGTCGGGCTGGCCATCGAGTATGCGCGACTGCTGGGCTGCCCGCGTCTCAATTGCCTCGCCGGCATCGCGCCGCCCGAGGTCGCGGCGGGAAAGGCGCGCGAGACCCTGGTCGAGAACCTGCGCTTTGCCACCGCGGTGACTGCGCGCGCGGGCATCGAACTGCTGCTGGAACCGCTCAACACGCGCGACACGCCGGGGTTCTTCGTTTCAACCACGGATGCCGCGCTGGCGCTGTTCGATGAGGTTGGCAACGACAAGCTACGCCTGCAATATGACATTTACCATGCCCAGGTCATGGAGGGCGACCTGGCGCGCCGGCTGCGGGAGCATCTGCCGCGCATCGGCCACATCCAGATTGCGGACAATCCGGGGCGGCACGAACCGGGCAGCGGTGAGATCAATTTTCCCTTCCTCTTCGCCCACCTCGACCGCATCGGCTATGCCGGCTGGGTTGGCTGCGAATACCGGCCGAGCGGACGCAGCGAGGACAGTTTCGCCTGGCTGGAGCAATGGCGATGAGCTACGTGCGCCAGCGCGCGCTGCTGCGTGAACTCTTCGCTGCCGCCGTGGCGGCGGCCGATCCGGCGCATTGCCTGCCGGCCTGGTTGCCCGCTCCGGCCGTGGGCCGCACGGTGGTGATCGGCGCCGGCAAGGCGGCCGCCTCCATGGCGCGCGCTGTCGAGGATCATTGGCGCGGTGATCCCCAGCGCCTCTCCGGCCTGGTCGTTACGCGCTACGGGCACGGCGTGCCGACGCGGCGCATCGAGGTGGTCGAGGCCTCGCATCCCGCGCCGGACGTCGCCGGGCAAGTTGCCGCGACACGCATCCTCGACGCGGTGCGGGGCCTGTCCGCCGACGACCTGGTGCTG
>ORJL010560006.1_pt1 | contig 18997 bp, 18 predicted proteins | sample 1779941 | NCBI WGS metagenome assembly ORJL01 (sample SAMEA104232317, study PRJEB22302) | groundwater metagenome | biome: forest; feature: aquifer; material: groundwater | place: USA | collected 2011-08-07 | depth 5.8 m | reverse complement strand
GAGACCTCATCCGGGACAGCAGAAGATCGCGTCTCTTCTTCGCGAAGTGGTTTTTTCATCCAGTCTCTTGCGGGATGACAATCATGGTGGGTATGAAAATTTCCATGATGTTGATGTGAAAACTTTGCCCGAGGTGATTCAGGAGGTCTATTCTTTGCGATGTATCGCGCAAATTTTGGGTCCGGTACATGATGTCTGGCAACACGTTCGAGAAATTATTGAAATTGAAATGAATTCTGTGACTGATAATCCTGTTGTTCACGTGGAGTCAGGACGTATTCTCCACGGTGGTAATTTTCATGGTGAATATACTGCAACTGCCATGGATGAGTTACGCGCGGCCATCGTGAAACTCACTATGCTTTCAGAGCGTCGGATGAATTTTTTTCTCCACCAAAAAATCAACGGTCTTTTCCCTCCGTTTTTGAACACCAATACTCCTGGGCTGACCCTTGCTTTGCAAGGACTGCAGTTTGTTGCAACATCCACGACAGCATTAAGTCAAAGTTTGGCCTTCCCGCATCGGGTCCATTCTATTCCCACAAACGCTGATAATCAGGATGTGGTGAGTATGGGCAGTGACGCGGCACTTATGACCGCAAAAGTGATGGATAACGCCTACTATGTTGTGGCTATGGAACTCGTGACGTTAGCGCAGGCAATAGACATCCGCGGAGAAGAAGAGAAATTATCTGAAGGATCGCGTCAGCTCTATATGATGATTCGAAAATACTTCCCTCATGTCAATGAGGACCGTTTCATGTCTCATGAAATCGAGCAGTTGGTAAACGCGCTCAAACACGAGGATCAATTTACCTTCCTCCTTTAGATGTCACCTTATGAACCAATCACAAGAACTGCTTTCGATCTTTGATCCAGAGCGACAACAAAATTGGTTAGAAGCGTGGATGAGTTTTGATGTCAGCCGATTGGAGTCTCTGCTTTGTAGTGAAGGTGAGGCTTTTTGGAATGAGATTGGATGGCAGAGGGCATTGGCGCTGTTTCAGAAAACAGCTCTTCGTGTGCCGGCCTATAAAGATTTCTTGAAAAAATCTGGCATTGATCCTCACACGATAAAGACACAAAATGATTTCAGGAAGGTTCCTATCATGGACAAGGAAAATTACATATCACGTTATTCATTAGAAGATTGTTGTTGGGATGGCACATTCGATCAAGTTGATATCACGGCGGTGAGTTCCGGAACGACCGGAGAACCATCTTATTGGCCAAGAAGTGGGTATCAAGAATTTGAAGCCGCTGTTGTCCATGAGCTCCTCTATCGCGCGTTTTTTAAGATACAGGATCATTCCACTCTCTTAATTATTGGTTTTCCAATGGGGGTGTACGTCTCCGGCGTTGCTACATTGTTGCCAACGTGGTTGTCAACCCAAAAAGGTTATCGCATGACTGTGGTCAGTGTTGGTAATAATAAGATGGAGGTGTTAAAAGCACTGAAACATTTGGGACCACACTACGAGCAGGTGCTGTTGATTGGGCACCCTTTTTTTGTAAAGGATGTTTTAGAAACTGGCGTTCGAGAGGGAATGAGGTGGACCGAGTATCATCTTGGTTTGCTTTTTTGCAGTGAAGGATTCACTGAAAGCTGGCGTGATTATTTAGTCGCCATCACCCATGGCGCGGTTGAACGCCATCGTATCTTGAATCTTTATGGTAGCTCCGAACTGCTTCTCATGGCGTATGAAACGCCATTCACTCTTTCTGCTCGAAAGGAGTTCCAGAGTGCTCCACTGGAGAGAAGAGAAGTCATTGCGCCGTCAATAGTGGCACAGCTTTTTCAGTACATCCCTTTGTTTCGTTTTATAGAAAGCGTGAAAGATGAGCTCCTGTTTACTGCCTCAAGTGGTATTCCTCTCATTCGATTCAACCTCCATGATAGCGGTCGAGTGTTTTTTTCTGATGATGTGCGACAAAAATTTTCTCTCGTTCCAGAACCAACATGGAAGTTGCCAACGATCTCCATGTGGGGGAGAAGTGACTACACTATCATTTTTTACGCCGCGAATCTCTACCCTGAACATATTAAACCAGTGTTGTATGAGTCCCAGTTTGTATCGTATTTCACTGGAAATTTTACCATGCAAAAAGGATATTTGGAGAATCAAGATGAGTATTTGGAGATTCATGTGGAGATGAATCCGGAACATGAGCCAACAGCGGCGGTGGCCGCGATCTTGCAGAGAGCGATTGTTTTGCATCTCAAACAGGTGAACATGGAATACCTGTTTTTGTGCAATCACCTTGATAAGGATATGACTCCGAGGATTATTTTGTGGCCTTATCGGCACGAGACCTATTTTAAAATCGGCGTGAAACCGAAGTTTATTGTGAGAGTTTAAGTTTTGCACCATTTCTGACCCCTTCTTCATGTTATAATAATATATGACACAGCTAGAACACCTCTTACAACTGAAAAACGATGAGATAGTGTCACAGCCAGAAATTTTTGATCTTTCACAATCATTGGATCAAGAAAAATTAGAACAATTATTGGTGCAACAACATGGACATCAAGTTCAAGATCATTTTTTGGAACAAGTGGAGGAGCTGTTTATCACCAGAAATCCTGTTTTGAAGATGAAACCAAATGAACGCGCGAGAGCGTGGAAGGATTTTCAAGACACCATAGAAAAACAGCATCCATTGTGGCAGGAAGGACGGTGGGTGTGGTTGCCATGGCGGCAGACACTGGTGCATGTCTTAGCGCCTGAAGAATACTATGAACTTCGGAGTTCGCGGAACAAGAATCTCATCACCGAGAGAGAGCAAGAACGATTGCGAAATTTTGAGATCGGCATCGCTGGCATGAGTGTTGGCAATAGCGTTGCCATAGCGCTCACACTTGAGGGAGCTGAACACCTCCGGCTGACCGATTTCGACGTGCTTGGGGTATCAAATCTCAATCGCCTTCGTGCCAGCATCAGCGACATTGGTCAGAACAAAACGATCATGACCGCTCGGCAGATATATGAGATCAATCCCTATGCTGAATTGCGATTATTGGTGAATGGTTTGAAGGATGAGACCACAGTAGAGGAGTTTCTCAATGAGAAAACGTCCCTGCAGGTATTTGTTGATGAAATGGATGATGTTGGCATGAAGTTACGGCTTCGTGAGTTGGCTCGCGCGAAAAGAATTCCCGTGCTTTCAGTCGCGGATAATGGAGATAATGTGATCGTGGATGTTGAACGGTTTGATCATGAACCGGATCGGCCGCTCTATCATGGAACCATTGGCAATGTTACACCAGAATCTGTGAAGACAATGGGTTTTGGACAACGGCTCGAGCTCATCAATACCATGGTTGGAGTGGAAAAAGTGACAAAGCGCATGAAAGAGTCGCTTCTGCAGATTGGAAAAACACTCACGACTTGGCCGCAACTTGGTGGAACAGCCATGATGGCTGGCGCGGCAGTGGCCTATCTCGTGAAACGATTGGCATTAGATGAACCATTGGCAAGCGGAAAATATGAGATAAACTTAGATCGGATTTTTACGCCTGGCTATGATGAACCTCTTGCGCAAAGCAAACGTGATGCTCACACACAGGATTTTTTGGATCGACAACGCAAGTTGTTTTTACGATAAAGTATGAATCAAAAAATTCACGACATTTTAGAAGCCGGAACCATGGCACCATCAGGTGACAACTGTCAACCGTGGAAGTTTATTGTTGAAGATAATAGGGTAGAAATCCGGCTTCTCCCGGAACGCGATACTTCACTCTATAGTTGGGGGCAGAGGGCTTCATACTTGGCGCATGGCGCTCTCCTTGAAAATATATTTATTGCCGCCCAGCAGAAAGGCTATCAAGTTTTACTTGATGAGTTTCCCCAGCCGAATGACGTGGCACTCACCGCTGTTGTGAGTTTTGATGAACACGCAGTACTCACAAAAGAGCACGAGTTGTTTCCTTCGATATATACTCGTTGTACCAATCGAAAACCCTATAAAGAAACCCATTTAACAGTAGAGCAGGATCAACTTTTCATGCGAACCAATGAAGAGGTAAAAGGCGCGAGAGTCGCCTTGCTTACCAACGAACAGTTTTTTGATGAACTCGCAAGCGCGGGTGGTTTAAATGAACGAATTTTATTTGAAAATAAAGAGCTCCATCGGTTTTTCTTTGAGCATATCAATTGGACACGTGCGGAAGATGAAAACCGACGAATGGGATTTCGGCCAGAGACCTTGGAAATCCCCACGCCGGTTCTTCCGATGTTTAAGCTAGCGCGGAGATGGGGATTCACGCGTCTCCTGCGTCTGCTCAATTTCCCGAAAGTGTTGGCGAAACAAAACGCGAAAATTTATCGCCAAGCGGCTGCGTTCGGTGCCATTATCATGCCAGCAACAAAAAAAGAGGACTACCTTGCCGCCGGACACGCACTGCAACGTACATGGTTGAAAGGCACCGCGATGGGATTGAGCCTACAACCGTTGACTGGAATTTTTTTTCTCAATCTTCATCTCCTTAATGGAAACGGAGAAAAATCATCCTTAAGTATGGAGCATGAGCAATTGATTGCCGATATGTATCAGAAAACTCACCAGATTTTTTCGACTGAAAACGAGTGTATCGCTTTAATGTTTCGCGTTGGCACAGGAGGCACTCCGACGGCGCGCACAGTTCGTCTCCCCATTGAGACGTCGATAGAAGAACGGGTCGTGGCAAAGAGTCTGATATCTCTATGACGCAACTTTATCATTTGGATCTTTTTTCATTGGGTGTGACCACAACGGTGATGGCCATATTTGGGTTTGTCATTTTTCTCAATGATCGTAAGAGCGCCACGAACCGGGTTTTTTTTCTCTTTTCTCTGATCACTATTTCCTACACGGTCGCCAATTATCTCAATTATCAGCTGTCAGATGCGAACCAAGTATTGTGGCTTTTGAGGATTGTTCTTTTTACTTCCGTGTGGCATGCTTTTACTCTGTTTCATCTCTTTTATATCTTTCCTCACCGTGAAATTCATCTACCGCGTTGGTATGTGACCGTTCTTGTTCCTCTGGTGATGGTTTCGTCACTTATTACTCTTACCCCGCTCACTTTTACACGGATTACCGAACCAGTGATGGTTGGGCAGGTGACAAATCCAGAGCAGGGATTAGGCATGGCTGTTTTTGGACTGACGGTTTTGTTGCTCATCATCGCTGGCATTACCTTATTGATACAAAGAATTCTTCAGGCAGGGAAGAATCAGAAGCGGCCATATTTCATGGTGTTGGTCGGTACCACGATTACCTTTCTCTTGATTATTATTTTCAATTTTTTCTTGCCAGTATTTTTTGACATACTCCAGTTTATTCCTCTGGCACCGGTTAGGTTTATTCCACTTATTCTCTGCACCGGTTATGCCATTATCAAGCATCAACTCCTGCACGTGAAGGTAATCACAACTGAAATTTTTACGTCTTTGTTGGCAGTAGCCACTTTGGCGCAGGTGATAGGAGCTGAAAATTTTCGTATTTTGTTAGTGCGGATCATTGTTTTTGTGGCGGTACTCATATTTAGCGTCAGTCTTACACAGAGTGTTCATCGTGAAGTGGAACAGCGTCGTATTTTGGAAGAGTTGACCAAAAAATTGCGCGCGGTGAATAAGCAACTGCGTGAACTTGATCGTGTCAAGTCAGAGTTTTTGTCCTTTGCGTCGCATCAGGTGAAAACCCCAATGACGATTGTCAAAGGCTACGCGAGTATGATTAGCGATGGATCTTTTGGCGCCATATCCACGCAAGTGAAGGAGATATCCGATGCTATCGTAAAATCGGCGGATGTGATGATTGCTCTTGTGAACAATCTCCTTGATTATCGTCGCATGGAAGAGGGCAAGATGGATTTTCAATTTGAAACGACGCGTCTGGTTGAGTTTGTTGCGCAGGGAGTGGAGCAGATTCGTTCACTGGCAGTAGAAAAGAAATTGCAACTTGATTTTCATTCTGCTGTTGTTGATGTCTTCTGTAAGATTGATAAGCAAAAATTTCAACAGGTCATACAAAATTTACTCGATAATGCTATTAAATATACACCAACAGGAAAGGTCTCGGTTGACATTGTTTCTGGCAGTGATACGGATAAAACGGTTATCATTTCAGTGTCTGATACCGGGTATGGAATCACGCCGGATTTGTTGCCACATCTCTTTGAACAGTTCCGACGGGGAAGTGGTGAAACAAAGAAAATTCGTGGTACTGGTTTGGGGTTGTATATTGCAAAACAGATCGTGGAAGCGCATAAAGGTACTATGGTTGCCATTTCTGACGGCGAAGGTAAAGGGAGTCGTTTTGAAGTTACCCTGCCGATCGTCGTATCTGAATCAATTATGAAGTCATAATCTATGGGTTTATTTATCTCAATCCTACTTGTTCTTATTGTCTATTTTTTCTTTGTTGAAAAGAAGTCTCAAGAATTTGAGAAACGTTATGAAAGTTTATTAAGCGAAAATAGGGAACTTGAGGAGCAACTGCGAACAGCACAACAACAGTTACAAAAAGTTGATGAGGAGAAAAGTGAGTTTATTTCGATTGCCTCACATCAACTGCGCACCCCAACGACGATCATCAAGGGCTTCATCTCGATGCTTCTTGATGGCGATTTTGGGACGATTGGAACGAAACCACGCGCGACGCTAGAAAAAGTTAACGAGAGCACAGATCGTCTTATTGCGCTTATTGAAGATTTGTTGAATATATCTCGACTTGAAAGCAAAACACTTCGGTACCATTTTCAAAAACGCGATTTGGTTCCACTTGTTCAAGATGTTATTGAAATGTTTCACCCGTTAGCGATGAAAAAACAGCTCAAGCTTGAGCTGGTAATGAAAAATAAATCGTTACCGCTCCTATTTCTCGATGAAGACAAGATTCGTCAAGTCCTGAAGACATTGATAGAAAACGCGTTGTTATATACAGGAAAAGGTATAATACAGGTGTTGGTGGAGAGGAGTGATGGAGGAGTTTTGTTGCAGGTCAAAGATACGGGTATTGGAATGGTGAAAGAAGGTATGGCACGTTTATTTGAGAAGTTTAGCCGAATAAAGGAGGGTAAAATCGTGAATGCACAAGGAAGTGGTCTGAAACTGTTCGTGGCGAAGAAATTGATTGAGGCCCATGGTGGCAAAATTTGGGCACAGAGTTCGGGCACGAACAAGGGAAGCATGTTTAGTGTTTTTATTAAGGCTCGGAACACTCCACCAAAAATGAGATGGCATATGGACGTCAAAAACACGTCTACTGCCGTTTCATCATAGGACATTTCACGAGCTTTGCTAAAGTAAAGGGAATTTGCTATAACGTAAAGGTCGGCGGGCGAAAGTATAATTCTCACAAGAAAATTTATGTCTCACAAGATTCTCATTGTTGAGGACGAAGAACATATCGCGACCATGTATCGCATGAAATTTGAGCAAAGTGGTTACGTAGTGGATGTGGCTTCTGACGGCAAGAGTGCTTTTGAAAAAGCAAAAATTTTTCAGCCAGAGCTCATTTTGCTTGATCTCATATTACCTGAAGAGAGTGGACTTGACGTGCTCAAAAGACTGAAAACGGAGGTCACGACACAGGCAATTGATGTCATTGTTGTAAGCAATCTTGGACACTCGGATGATGTTGATGAGGGGAAAAAACTTGGCGCGATAGATTATATCATCAAAGCCGAGGTTACTCCGGCGCAATTGGTGGAGAGAATTGACAAGGTGTTCAAGAAATAATAAAATCACGATACAACAACAGGAAACGTGATCTTGTTTTTTCTATTTATTTTTTGCCCTCGTGGCGGAACTGGTATACGCAGCAGCTTGAGGTGCTGTGACCGTAAGGTCATGTGGGTTCAAATCCCACCGAGGGCACCAGAACAGAACTCAAAACCTTTGAGTTCTGTTTTATTCAGGTGAGTGTGAAAGATCAGTAGGATGATGTCTATTCATACTAGACTTGTCCCTTAATAACCTTTTGCCTTAATAGAGAAAATTTTGAACTGCAAATCGTGAAAAACTCCTCGTAATAGCGTTTCGTTAGCTATCACTTCGTCGTTTCTTCACGATTTTCGTCACAAAATTTTCTCTATTAAGCTCAAAATCTTATTAAAGGATAAGTCTACTGTTTTCTCGCGTGGTGTCTCTTTTTTCAAAAAAAAGAGCCTCTGGGAGTTGAGGAAGGTGCCCAAAAGGGCGACCCAGAGGCTCATAATGGAGGTGGAGTAACGTGTTAACCCCCCTCCCAACTCGAACTGCTAATCATCGTCTGGGCCCCATTCGATCACAATGGGATTGTTTTTTTCCGGGCACATCGGTGCCATGAAGCATACCGATGTGACAAAGAACAATACAACGAGTATTGTTTTTTTCATTTTTTCTTTCCTCCTTTTCTGAACGTTCAGTGTATTCATGTTAGCAAATTTTTTTAAAAAAGTCAATTATGGCCCCACAGCCATTTTTTGTTTTGCTTCAGTTAAACATGGTATAATATCAACAAGTTGTACTCATCTGTAAAATACGCATGACAAGAAATACAAAAAATCTCATCGCGGCCAAGAACAAAAATCATAAAGCATGGGTTGTCGCGGTTGACATGGGGTATGGACACGATCGAGCGGCGTTTCCTTTGAGATTTTTGAATGGTGGAGCGGTGATGCATGCCAATAATTATCAAGGTATTCCTGCCAAAGATCAGAGAATTTGGAATCAGAGTCAGCATTTTTATGAAACCATTTCTCAAGCGACCGCGCTTCCATTGGTAGGCGGTTTTTTGTTTTCCTTGTTTGATAAGTGGCAAGAGATTAAGCAGTTTTACCCGAAACGTGATTTATCATCTCCCAATTTTCAGACGAAACAGACCTATGGTCTCATCAATAAGGGTTGGGGAAAAAATCTCATTGAAACTTTGAATGAAGACCCGAAACCTTTGGTAACGACTTTTTTCGTGCCTGCTTTCATGGCTGAAGAACATGACTACCGCGGTGAAATTTATTGTATCATTTGCGATACTGATATCGCGCGGAATTGGGCACCTCTCAACCCTGTAAGTAGTCGTATCCAGTATCTTGTTCCAACGAGTCGGGCGGTGGAACGTTTGCAACTCTATGGTGTCAAATCAAAAAACATCTTCTTGACTGGTTTTCCTTTGCCTAAAGAAAATATCGGTGGTCGTGATATAAAAATGATCAAAACAGATCTTGCCGTTCGTATTGCCAATCTTGATCCCGCGCGGCGTTTTATTGATAATTACGCGAGTGTCTTACGAGAAAATATTGGTGAACAGGTTTTCCGTCACGACGCGGATGTGCGGGTGCGTTTAACTTTTGCCGTTGGTGGTGCTGGCGCGCAAAAAAAACTTGGTGGCGCAATACTCGAAAGTCTCCGTGAAAAAATCAAGAGGAGAGCACTGCGATTGAACCTCATTGCTGGAACACGAAATGATGTTTATCGTTATTTTTGTTCTGTTATTGATTCACTGGGACTAAAGCGACATCTCCATAAAGATATAGAAATTATCTACGACGAAACCAAGACCGGTTATTTTGAGAAGTTTAATACTGTACTGCGAGCGACGGATATCCTGTGGACGAAACCGAGTGAACTTTCATTTTATTGCGCACTCGGGATTCCCATTATTATTGCTCCGCCAATTGGTTCACAAGAGGTCTTTAATCATAAATGGTTGGTAAGTATTGGAAGCGGCATTGATCAGGAAGATCCACGGTATACTAATGAGTGGTTGTTTGATTGGCTCGATTCGGGTTGGCTCGCCGAGGCCGCGTATCATGGTTTTATTGATGCCCCAAAACTTGGTACTTACAATATTGAAGAAGTTGTTCTCGGACAGCGTACGCATAAAGAGGGAAGGGTGGAACTCTTGTAACGTGAAAATTTTATGTGGCTTCCCATCGTCATCATCGGTCATTTAGCGAACGCTGGAGCTTTTGTTATTGACAAATATCTATTGGCAAAACAAGTTCCCAATCCTGTTGTCTACTCGTACTATATTGGTGTTTTAGGTGGTCTTGCCATAGTACTCCTTCCTTTTGGTGTGTATTGGCCAGGTTTGTGGCAATTGATGGTGGCATTTTTTGCTGGTGTTACATTCATTGTTGCTTTACTGTTTTTTTTTCGTGCTTTGAGCATGGACAATGCTTCCACAGTCGTGCCTTTCCTTGGCGCGGTGCAACCGGTTTTTATTTTCGCTTTTTCTTTTTTGTTTCTCACGGAACGGCTTACTGAAAATCAAATATGGGCGTTTGTTCTCCTTCTCCTTGGAGGAGTCATTATTTCTTATGAGAAAGAAACGAAGAAAAATGCCAAAATACATCATCTAAGTTTGATACTCGCGCTCGGTGCGGCATTCGTTTTCGCAGTTTCTTCAGTGCTCATGAAATATGTTTACCTTCATCAAACTTTTATTTCAGGATTCTTTTGGTCACGTCTGGGTGCCGCGATTTTCGCGTTTTCTTTTTTGTTTTTTCCGAGCTTGAGAAAAAAAATTTCTGCTGTGTCTGATAAGACAAGAAAGAGTACTCGGTTATTGTTTATTGGAAATCAGGTGTTTGGCGCTCTTGGTTTTGTTCTGTTGAATTATGCTATTTCACTCGCGTCAGCAACTTTAATTAGCGCATTGCAAGGGGTGCAGTACGTGTTTTTATTCCTCCTCGTGATATTTCTGTCACGGTGGCATCCAAAAATACTTAAGGAAAAATTGACAGGAGCAATTGTGGCGCAGAAAACGGTCGCGATTTTGATTATTGCCGCTGGACTCCTGTTTTTGACAGTGTGAAAGGTATAGACATCACACTATGAAACCGCACTAAAAATCTATGAAAACCGCGGCTTGCTCGTCTTTCACGTCGAAAAATCCTCATGGTACTTCAAGTACCATTGCGGTTTTTCGACGCTCCAAGACTTCGCAATCCATCGATTTTCATTTGATTTTAAGTGCGGTTTCATAGTGTGATGTCTATATATGAAAAGACTCCTAAAAAAATTCCTGAAAAAAGTGCTGTTCATAATGAGTGTTCTGGTTGTTTTAATTATCATCATTTGGACACAACGATACGATCGTCCGCAAATGGAACTTGGTGTCACGTTTTCCAAAACGTATGCTGAAGCTCTGGAGGTGGATTGGAGACTGTTGTATCTTGCCATGCTTGATGAACTTGATATCAAGAAACTCCGACTTATTGCCTATTGGTCAGAAATTGAAAAAGAGCCAGGGCTCTATGATTTTTATGATCTTGACTGGCAGATAGAGCGCGCCAAAGAGTATGGTGTTGATGTGATTTTGGCTGTTGGACGACGATTACCGCGGTGGCCGGAGTGCCATGAACCCGCGTGGGTGAAAACCCTACCGGAATCTGACACGCGCCAGCGTCAACTTGCCTACGTTCGAGCAGTCATTGAACACTATAAAAATAATACTGCTATAACCATGTGGCAGATAGAGAATGAACCATTTTTGTCTCTCTTTGGTGAGTGCCCTGATCTTGATGAGAAACTCCTCCAGCAAGAAATAGACTTGACGCGTTCCATTGATCAGCGCCCCATTATGATCACCGACTCGGGTGAGCTCAGTCTGTGGTGGCGCGCTGGAAAGCAAGCTGATGTTCTTGGATCCACCTTGTATCGCGTGGTGTGGAATAAGTACACTGGCTACTTTCATCATGTTTTTCCACCCATTTGGTATTATGGTCGGGCGTTATTTTTGAAGAAATTTTACGATGTGGATCGGGTGATAGTCAGTGAGTTGCAGGCTGAACCATGGATTCCGGAAGGGTGGGTCAAAATCGTGCCTTTTGAGCGTCAAATTGAATCAGTTGACTTGCGACAAATACAAGCAAACATCGATTTCGCGCGGCGATCTGGGTTTGATGAAGTGTATCTGTGGGGCGTGGAGTGGTGGTATTGGCTGGCACAACACGAACATCCCGAGTTTTGGCAGGCCGCAAAGAATGGTTTTCGCTAGTTGGATTTGTTTCGCGTCGCATAATTCAGTATAATGATGTCTAGAGAGCACTTTTCATCTTTCACCTTTATTCTATGGGAAGAATTATCATTGGTCTCATTCTCCTTGCTCTTGGAGGAGCAATGACCATTAAGGCGCATTGGATGTACGAAAATTTTGGTGCTGTTGCTTTTGCTGAAAAGTACCTTGGCAGTTCAGGTGGAACTCGCTTGTTTTATAAACTTATTGGTATTTTTTTTATTTTTATTGGTTTTCTCGCTGTTTTTAATCTCTACGGTGATTTTATGGCTTGGATTCTCTCTCCGCTCCTTCGTGCAAGTGGGGTTCCAGAAGAATGATTTATTTTTATGCCTGGTGAACTACTCAACCCAAAAGCAATTTTTGAAACTATCGACCTCGCTGAAGGCATGAAGGTCGGAGATTTAGGTTGCGGTAACTCAGGCTATTTCACCTTTATTGCTGCACGTATTGTTGGTGAAAAGGGAACGGTATATGCCGTAGATGTTCAAAAAACTGTGGTAGAGAACATTAAACATCAAGCGGAGTGGAGTAATGTCATCAATATTGTTCCGATCTGGTCCAATCTTGAAATCTACCAAGCAACGAAGATTCCAGATGGAACTCTTGACATGGCCCTTCTCACGAATGTCCTGCATCAGTCACAAAAGCGATCAGCTATTGTCAAAGAAGCAACACGTATGTTAAAATCTGGAGGAAAATTATTGGTTACGGAATGGAAGAGGAGTCATATTCCATTTGGCCCGTCTGTTGAACTGCGGGTGAATAAAGAAGAAGTCATTACCACTGCTCTCCATAATGGCCTCAATCTTGAAAAAGACTTTGAAGCTGGTCCGTATCACTTTGGATTATTGTTTATCAAACAGTGATTATGTTTTTTTCCTTATCCTATTGGTTCAACCTCCGTCCGAGGCATGTCACCCAAGAGGTCATGATTACTCTTATTGCTATTTTTGGCGTGTTAGTCGTTATCGGTGTGGTGAGTAAGTTTTTGCAATCAAAATACGCGATCAACGACAAACTTCGCGCGCGTGTCTGGCGCAAAGTTGGGAATCTCGGATTGGTTATGGGTACACTCGGGTTGCTCTACACCTTTTTTATCTATGAGGAGATTTATATTTTTAGCGCTCGGGTTTGGTTTGTGGTGTGGTTCATGGTGACACTGTTTTGTATCTGGCGAATTATCCAACTAGCTCGAGTGAAAATTCCTCAAGAGAAGAGTTCGATTTCAGAACGTTTAGAATTTGAAAAATACTTGCCTAAGTCAAAAAACTCATAGCATGTTTGTATGCGTCAGAAGTTGCTCGGTCGCTTTGGTGAACGGATGGCGGACGCGTATTTGCGGCGTCATCAATATCAAATACTCGCTGCCAATTTTCAGACACGGGCTGGTGAAATCGACCTCATTGCCCGTGATCCAGATGGACAGCTTGTTTTTTTTGAAATAAAAACAAGAGAAGGTGATGATCACGGCTTAGGTGAAGAAGCAATTCAAGAGAGCAAAACAAGAAAAATGCGTTGTGCCGCGTTGGCCTATCTTAGTTCACATGGAAGTGAAGAAGACGCGGAAAATTATCGGTTTGATGCTCTTGTTCTTACTCTGAATAGTTTTCAAAAAAACATGGCTATTCGTCACTGCAAGGCCATAGGAAGCAGTTAAATCCATGACAGGACTGTCGTCGAATGTCATTTTGATTGCAATTTTCATATTTCGGCAAAATGTTCACCAATTTTGTCTCGAAATCTGAAAATTTCGTTTCAGGAGCACATTCGGCGACAGTCCCTCTATCCAAGATTAGTCAAATTTTTAAGCCGTCGACACCGTGGGCGTATCTGGTTCAGAGTTGATCGTGACCCCCTCAATTCTAATTCCAGTGCATATTTTTACCATAAACATCATACCATGAAATCAAATATAGCAAATATGGAAGGATTCAAGTAGATAAAGGGAAAATGGCTATAACAAGTCTATAATTGAAAAAAAAAGAGGAGCTAACATGTGATTGGTTCCTCTTTTTTGTAATTTCAATGAAGTTTGACGCTTTTTTAGCTGGGTTTATGGCTGGAGATGAGTATATTTTTTACATTCATTAAGTTTTTTCGCGTCGTTTTGTCCAATTTTTATGACAATACTTGTATGGCTATTTTTGACGATTTGATTGATAATAAGCCAAAATTTTAGCAGATGTTAAGTTTTTTTTCACTGTGTATTGACATATTTTTTTGAGCATGCTATACTGTGTTCAGAATCGTGAATTCTTTGAAAAATGAGTCTTCCCCAATTCCGCCAATATCTGACGGAATTGGTATGAGGACTCTACAAAAAGGAGCCCTACCGTGGAGAACGGTGGGGAAAAAAATGTATAACTTTTCATTGCTCGATCCCCGCAACCTGCCGGTCGCAACTGACGCCAACGACAAGGTGTTCGCCAACCCCGTGTATAATGGACTGGGAAATTCAGACAGGTCGTTCATGAACAAAAAAGAGTAAAATGAGGATATAATTTGAGTACTGCAAATACTATGCGAATGATATTAAACCCGTATCAAAAAGCCAAGATCGCCTTGGCAACTATGAAGAATGACAAAACGTTTGTTGAGTTGGCTGGAGAATTCCAAGTGCACCCCTCACAGCTCAGCGAGTGGAAAAAAGTATTGGAGAAATTTGCTTACCGACTCTTTAGTCCCAACAGTAAGAGCAAAGAAGAACAACGAATCGCGGAGCTTGAACGAATGATTGGACAACGCGAAGCAGAGATTGAATGGTTAAAAAAAATTTCACATTCCTGAACATCAGTGAAAAAAGTCGCTCATTGAAAAAAAACATCCCACCCTATCAATCACCCGCCAAGCCGAATTGTTGACTCTGTCGCGAGCGAGTATCTACTACATTCCTAAAGTTGCCCCAGAAGAACTCACTATTTTACAGGCGCTCGACCATGTGTATACGAAGTATCCCTTCTATGGTTCCCGCCGTCTTAAGTTCACGCTCCAAGATGATTTTCAGATTTTCATCTGTCGAGAGCAGGTACAAAGGCTCATGCGTCTCCTTGGTATTCAGGCTATCTATCCAAAACACCGCACCACTACCAAAAACCAAGAAAACAAGGTTTACCCCTATCTATTGAGGAATATGGCAATTGTGAGACCAAATCAAGTATGGAGTACAGATATCACTTACATTCCTTTGGACCATGGCTTCTGTTACCTTGTGGTCATACTCGACTGGTTCTCCCGCTATGTTATTACCTGGGAATTGTCCGAGACTTTGGAAACGAGCTTTTGCTCCCGAAATCTCAAGAGCGCGCTCACACGCGCGCAACCACAGATTCATAACTCTGACCAAGGGTCGCAATTTACCTCAATGGAATACACGGGCATATTGGAAGCAAACAAAATTCAAATCAGTATGGATGGTCGAGGGAGATGTTTGGATAACATATTTACCGAGCGCTTGTGGCGCAGTGTGAAGTATGAAGATATTTATCTGAAACGCTATCGCACGATTGCTGAAACATTTGAAGGACTGGAAAAATATTTTTCCTTCTACAATGAACGAAGACGACACCAAGGTCTTGGATACAAAACGCCACAAGAAATGTACCTTGGTTAAATACTGCTAAAAAAACCACAAACACAAAAAACATCGCGTTTAAATGCGATGAGAGAAGAGTTCATGAGTCAGGATAACATTTGATACGTAGCATTCATATCAAATTTCATCCTGACCCATGAACAAAAGGTCGAGATTTTGTTCATGAAAACTGTGGATAAACTGTCTTGACGAACCAGTCCACCTTAATTTTTTTCTCGATCATTAAAGTAGCGCGACCAACCGTCGCTTGGAACAATCAGAGACATGCAGAGGAATATTTCTTCTTCATATCTCTGGTTGGACGAAAGTCTGATCAGTGTACGTTACAAACCATCTTGTCAGAAAAGTGGAATCTCCTGAAATGTTTTTGTTGAAAAATGTGTGGAAGAAAAAGAGTACGTGTGAACAGCGTTATGAGGATGCAACGCGCGTTGATCCTTATGATGCTGTTCATAAAGAAAATTTTTTTTTACACCCCACGCCGGCTTCCGAACAGTAGCTGGCACGGGGAAACAATTTTTTACAAAACATTTCTACGCCCGCGGTGTTGAGTTTAATACTCACCCACGGGCAGAAGGAGATCTCCTAATGTTCAAATGTTCAATCAACGGCGTCCGGGTTCTTTTTTCCAAATTTTTCGCCTCAAGTGATGTCACCGCCGCCCTTGAGTTCGTCAAAGGTGCAGAAGCCAAAAAGGTTATTTTTGGTGACTCGCCCGCGACGAAGTTCAAGGTCGAGTTGGTGAAGGGTTTGCTGGAGGCGGGGATGGAGGTCCGGGATTATGATCATCATTATCCGGAGGAGACCAAGACTGAGCGCGATCAGGAGATCGGTTCTGCTTGCGACTCGGTAAAAAATCTTCTCGGGGACAATGCGGTGATCGTAACCCGGGCGACCGCACCCGGATGCTGTCAGTTGTTGTCGGGCCCCGTGGCCGACCAGGAAACTGTTGTCATTGTCGACTCGGACGCGGACGGACTCCTTTTTGCCATAAAAGCGACAGGAGCTCCGTACGGTGCCGACGAGATCGACAAGGACGCGGCCATTCTCGACGGCCCGCGGGCGGCTCAGAACCGCGCTGCTGGCCTATCCGAACTCGGCGATCTGCTCGTTAAAGGGATGGCAACGTTGCCTCCCTACGACTCCGATCGACCGCAGGTTTCGGAAGACGCAAAGGCCGCTCTCTTTGCAACTTTCGTGTCCGCGGCTGGTGGAAACACCGACGCGAAGACGAAACTGCAGGGAGCGGTCGAGGCCTACGAGGCCGGGGTTGCGAAGGCCAAGGAGTTGGCGGGGACGGCGATCGAGGTGACGGCGGGAGTGTTCTTGGTCGATACCTGCTCCACGAAGGAGCGGTACGACCTCGGAACTCTCGCTGCCTCCCTCGAGTCCCGGCCGGGCTGTCGCGTGACGGTCGTGGTGAAAAGCCTCGGCCCGATCGCAAAAGCCCACGGCGGGGCGCAGTACTCCCTGTCGGTGCCTAAGCCCCTGCAGAAGGAGCTCTCGGTACAGAGCCTCCTGCCTGCAGGTTGGGATTCGGCAGTGGAGGCGGGGGTGATCTGCAATTCCAACTTCTTGCTCCACGTGAGCAAGAACGTCTGGGAAACACAGGTTCTCCCGGCGCTCCGCGAAGGCCGGCACCTCGCCGGCCGCGCTTAAGGCCTAAGCCCGGCCGCGTCCTGTGCCCAAAACTTCCCTCACGCGCGGGTGTGAGGTGAAGTCGCTCGATTCCAATCCACGGAAAATCCCGCCTTGGCACCTCGCCCATTCGAGGTCGCGCCAAGCTCTGGCAAAAACATTTACTTAACACGCTTCAGGTTGAATGGGAACCTGAAGCACAGAAAAGGAGGGCGAGTATGATCCTGAGATCATCTCATCCACCCTGAACTTCGGAAATTCCTCTTTGAACCAACCGCATCAAGGACGCACATCGCGAAAGTTGGCAAAGAGGAATAGAAGGGGACATAAACCCAAAAATTTAAAGAGAGAAGCGTAACCGAATGTAAAACGGCCAAGCTTCTCTTCTTTCCTTGGATCCATGAAAAAATTCGTGGATCAAAGTCAAAGAATTTAATTTGAGCGGAGAAAGTACCTTGAGAAATTGCACTTTTACTTTTACGGCAAGCGATATGGACGTGTTTTTTTACACTTCCAGCTCGCTTTCTATAAAGAAAAAAACATACAGTACATGCTATTCACCAGCATGTACTTTAATAAAACTAAAAATTCCATAGCTCTGTTTATGAAGCAGAGCTGGTGAGTATGGAAAAAAAGAATAGAAAGGAGTATTTCTATGCAAGAGCTCATTGGGAAACGCATCTGTTTCTTGTGCAAAAGGAAGGAGAGGTTAGAGTGGGAGTTCGGCGTGGCCAGTATGGTAGAGTTCTGCCCTCCCTGTTCCGTACAGGAGGGAAATGCCTGCTCCGCTTGTGGTTGCGACCAGGGAAATGGCTGTGGGGGTTATTCCAATTGTTGTGGTGCCCTGGTCATGTCTGCTTTGCCTGATCCAGATCGGGTGAGGGAACAGGAGGAGTGGTGTATGTATTGGAAGAAAGTTTTTGACTCCGTTTCTTAAAAAACGGAGTAGCTAGCGAGGATGCTGGAAGCCTCGTGCAACTGGTCCCGGCGAAAGAAAAATGGGCATCATAGAAGACCACAGCAGTGGTCATCGCTTTGCAAAGAGCAAGGCACAAAAAGAGAGAAGCGTAACCGAATGTAAAACGGCCAAGCTTCTCTTCTTTCCTTGGATCCATGAAAAAATTCGTGGTTTCGAAGGAAAGAACAAGTTCATTATAACTTCAAAAACCAATCAAATCTCATGAGAGTTTGAGCAGTTACCCTCTCGTGAATTCTAGAGCAAAGTGCATAAAATCAACATTGCATTCCGCCAAGAATTTCTACAGGATTCAGGTAGCCAAATCGTTTACGTTGTCATGTATTGAGCAATTTTGAAATTTGCTTCGTTACCTTCTGTGTCACATTCAAAAATGATGTTTTTTTTTGGGAAAAACTGCCGTATCAGTCCGTTCGTGTTTTCATTCGTTCCTCTCTCCCATGAATGGGACGGATGCGCGAAATAGACCAAAAGTCCTGTCTCTCTTTCAATCATCTCATACGTAGAAAACTCACTCCCATTTCATAGTGACTACAATCTCTATTCTACCTCATCCTTGGCGTCTTTGTTTTATTTTATGCATTTCCACCTAGAATACACCATTTTTTATTTGACAAATTTCCTCAAGGCAACAGTCCTATAAGGTTTGTACAACAATTACAAAAGATGAGATACATAGGTAACACCTCTGAGGTACCAATGGTGGTACAATAGAGGGTGAAATAATCACCTAACGTATCTCATCTATGAGCAATCTTAGCGTAAATCAAACGAAATGGCTATTTGGGAAAAATTGG
>ORJL011693996.1_pt1 | contig 19012 bp, 11 predicted proteins | sample 1779941 | NCBI WGS metagenome assembly ORJL01 (sample SAMEA104232317, study PRJEB22302) | groundwater metagenome | biome: forest; feature: aquifer; material: groundwater | place: USA | collected 2011-08-07 | depth 5.8 m | reverse complement strand
AGGACGATGCGGGCCTCATTCAGCGCCATGAGGGCGTAGCAGGTCACGAGCGGGCGGTAGTCCTCCCACCAGCGGGGGACGGTGTTGACCCAGGATCCGTCCTGCTCCTGAAGGGTCGCGAGCTGCGCGACCTTCAGCAAACACTATGCCGCCCGACCTGGGGTCTGGGCCGCTGAGTTGCCCCGTCCCCATTCGGCCCAGCCGCCCATCGTAGTGCGGTGGGCTTCAGGCGCCGGCAGTCGGGATGGCGAGAATCGGATCGGGGCTGGTCAGTTCTTGCCCACACATCCTTGACTGACTCGAGGCCGACGCGCGACCCAACCCGCGGTTCCGGGAGCAGGGGATCGCCGATCCCCAGGGCCGGACCGTGGTCGTGTGCGAACAGTGGGACCTCCAGGCGATCCGCGAGACTCCCGCACTCGACGTGGTCGAGCCGGTCCTGCAGGCCATCTACCGGGCCGTAGCCTTGCTGCGCACGAAGCAAGAGAAGGGCGGCGCCTGGGACGAAGGCCTGGGGTCGGGATTCATCACTTCAGGTCGGCCTCCCATTCGATCTCCTGGCCTGGAACCAGGCGGTCGCACTCGATCCCGAGCGTCGGCGCGGCCCCGCCGGTCGGCAACGCAAACTCGCGGCTCGCGGCGGGAGCAAGGCCCTTGAGCGAGTCGGTCGCGCGCACGCCGTTCACGGCCACGAACGCGTCGTAATAGATCGGCGCCACGCCCACGTTCTGGACCGTGACGCGGGACGCGGTCGCCCCGGCGCGGAAGCCGGTGATTCTGAATCGGTAGCCGCAGGCCATGCCGGCTTCCCGCAACCGGGCCGGCGTGCGGTAGCCGGGTTGATCGTTGCCGATCATGAAGCTGATGCGGAAGGCGCGCGCCGCAGCCTCGAACGAAACCCCGTGCGGCCCCTTTGGCGCGAGGGCTTCCCGCTGGTCGTGGTCATCGTAGTAGCTGAATTCGCCTCCGGCAGCCGCTCGCAGAGAGCGGTCCCGGCCGAGAAGGTCCCAGTTCTTCTCGTTCTCGTCGGCATGCCGCGCGCACAGGAACGAGTCGTCGAACGTTCCGAACGGCAACGCGAGCAGTTCCTGGTTCGCCGGGAGCGCGGAAACCTCGGGGTCGGCCGCGTCGACCGAGATCAGCCAGGGGGTTTCCCGGAACACGGCCGAGAGCTGCCGGAGGAAGCGTTCCTGGTACGCCCGATCCGGGAACGTCTTCCCGAGCTTCATCGGTCCGTCGTAGATGTGGTATTCGGCCCATAGGCCGAAGCCGGCCTCGACAAAGGCGACACGCGGATCGCGGTCGTACTTCTCGGCGAATTTTCCGTAGAACTCCAGCAGGAAGCGTTGCAGCTCGGCGTGTGACCAGTCGGGAAAGCCGGTCGGCTCGCCCTCGCTCCGTGCGTGGGTCTCGTGATAGTCGGGGGAGGACTTGATGTAGGCGGGAACCGTGGTGGGCCGGCCCGGGTAGGTGTCGTGGAAGCGGAGAATGGCCTGGTGCCGGCGACGGGCGACGGAGTCGAGGAGGCGCTCGACCGCGCTCCAATCGTACTCCCCCCGACGCGCGACGACATCGCCGTATTTCAGGTAGGCGAATTCGAGTTGGATGGGAGCGGATTCGGCCTGGTCCGAATCGTGCCAGAGGACGATCCCGGTCATCGGCTGGACGTGGGTGATGCGGCCGGAGAGCGGGACCGGCCGAAGGCCATCGGCGTCGGGACCGTCGGCCAGGGACGGCGCCTGCCGGGCAAGGAAAGCCAGGCCGCAGAGGAGGAGCGCCCAGGCTGCCGCATGCAGACGGCCCGGACGTGGCGGGGAAAAGGGCGGTTGCGGAGTTCGCGTCATGGCGTTCGATTCCCGAGATGAACCAACCGGTGGCCGATGGGATGCGCCCCGCTCGAGCGGTCCGTGTCGAGAAGGTAGAGCGTCACGCTACTTCCTTCGTCGAGACAGGAGCGGATTGCGGTAGGAAATAGCGCGCTTCCCCTCTTCGATGGCGCGCAGAAGGGCGGGTATGTCCCCAGGCTTCAGATGAGGTGGGGCCTTCATGGCGGCGAGTAGTGCTGCAGGCGACCCTCGCCGGTTGGAGACAGGCATGACGAGCACCTGTGTGCCGTCCAGCAGATTCGCCTTTTCGTCGAGAATCACCGCCCCGTCCTCGACGTGGCCGACGTAGGCGTTTTTCTTCATGGTTCGAGTCCTCTACGTCCAGGAGCCCAATTTCGCGGCAAAAACCAATTAGAGCCTTCGGAGGAGATCCTGCACCGCAAAGAAAGTGTGGGGGGAGCCAGATGCTCGTCGTCCTGCGCAATCGATTCCGTCGGACGCGGCCCCTTCATCGCCGGCGCCGACGGCGGCGCAGAGGGTAGACCTACGGTCGGCTGTCGGCGCTCGCCATATGGCGGATCGTATCCGTAGATCCGCTGGAGGACAAGTCGAACATCGAGTCTCCGGCGACAGGCGCTCTGCTCCCCCCCGTGCGGGACGGTGCCTTCTCGGTCGATTGCCGCGCGACCACGAGGGCGATTCCCTGCTGGAACCCCGGCCCCCCCTCGTGATACCCTCAGCGCTCGCTTTGACCGTTGCCGATGCACGGCGACGGCCGGCTCGCCTGACGATGAGGGTTTCTCATGAGCCGCACCGACGACGCGGTCGTCGCGCTTCTCCTCGTCCATCTTCGGCGGGCGACCGCGGACCGCGTGCGCGCCTGTCGCGAAGAAGCCCTGCGTCGCGGCGAGACGCTGGTGGTCCGCGCCGGCGGCGACCGCCTCGTGTCGACGGGAGAGCTGTGCGGTCTCCAGGAGGCGGCGCGCTACCTGATCTCCGGCAACCATCTCCACGCCTGCCCAAAGGCCCACGTCCAGTTGGTGGCCCAACCGGGCTTTCTGCCTGCCTGCCCGACCTGCGGCGCCGCCTTCCTGCGCGGGGTGCTGCCGTCGTGGCAGGCGGTGCGGTTCGACCCGGCGCTCGAGCGTCAGGTGCGCCGGCTGATCCTCGACGCGACCGCGCGCGCGCGCACCCAGGAGTGCGTGCGGGAGGCCAAGACCCTGCGCGACGCCGGCGCGCTCGGCCGCCGTCCCGAGGAGGAACTCGCCCCCCGCGCCCGGGCGCCGAGGCCGGAACCCGCCGGCGAGGCCGCGCTGGGACCCTACAGCCTGCTCGAACTCGTCGGGCGCGGATCGTCCAGCTACGTCTACCGGGCGCTCGACCGTCGGGACGGCCGTACGGTTGCGCTCAAGGTCCTCTACTTCCAGGAAGGCGAGGCGCAGGCCGTGGTCTCCGTGAAGCGCGCGCGCTTCGAGCGCGAGGCGGCCCTGGCATCGCGCCTCGACCATCCGAACCTGATCCCCGCCGGCGCGCTGGAGACCCACGACGGCTGGTGGTGCATCCCGATGGCCTTCGTCGACGGCCCGACCCTGGCGCAACTGCTCGAGGCCCGCGCCGCCGCAGTGGACGCGGGCACGGCTCCGCCCGCCGGGTCCGACGCACGGGCGCTCGCGTTGGCCCTGTGCGACGTCGCCCGCGGTCTGCATTACGCTCACTGCCAGGGGATCGTCCATCGCGACGTCAATCCGCGGAACATCCTGTTCACGGCCGCCGGACAGGCCTTGCTGGGGGACTTCGGGACCGCCCGTCCGCTCGAGGGCGGGCAGGGGCTGACCGCGCAAAAGGCGGTTCTTGGCGCGATCGACTACGCCGCGCCGGAGCGGCTGCTGTCGGAGTCGAATGCCGGACCGGCGAGCGACGTCTGGGCGCTCGGAGTCATCCTGTACGAGATCCTCGCGGGCCGGCGTCCGTTCTCGGCGGTGAACCCGGCGATCTTGATCGGCAAGATCCAGTCCGAGACCCCGGCCCCGCCCTCGACGCTGGGCGGTGATGCACCGCTCGCGCTGGACGCGGCGGCGCTGCGGGCGCTGGATGCGGCGGCGCTGCGGGCGCTCGCGCGCGACGCGCATCGGCGCTTCGCGAGCGCGCTGGAATTCGCCGAGGCGGTCGCCGCGGCGGCCGGGCCGGAGGATTCCCCGGCGTCCGCCCCGGCTTCATCCTGGATCTCCGCGACTTCCTGGAAGACCGCGGCGGCCGCGGCGACGATCGCCCTCGGACTGGGGTTCGCGGCCGGCGCGGCGTGGTCGAAGCGCGCGCCCGCGGCCGGCGCGGTCGCGGCCCAGGTCGGTACCCCGGCGGCGCAGTTCGCGCTTGCGGCCGCCGCGGAGTCGGAAGGGGAATACCGCGAACGTCGGCGGCGCTTCGAGGACGCGTGCGCCGCGTGCGAACGCGAGCATGGCCGCGCCTCCCCGGAGGCGTTGCTCTGGCGCGGGCGCCGCGCCTGGTCCCAGGGGCGCGCGGCGGAGGCCGAAGACGCTTTCGCCCGCGCGGCGTCGGCCGACGGCGAATCGATCGATGCCCGCCTCGGCCGCGCGCTCGCCTTGCTGTCCATCGCGGAGCGCCGCGCCGGTTCCGCGTACGACGCCGTTCGCGCTGCGGCGGAAGTCGAGCTGCACGCGATCCCGCGCGCGTCCGCCAACGCCTGGGAGGGCCGCCTCGCGGCCGCGCTGCTCCAGGATCTCGGCGGCGCGACCGACCTGGCCCTGGAAGCCCTGGCTCGCCTGGCCGCGGAAGCCCCCGCACGGCCCGAGCCGGGGGTGCAGCGCGCCCTCATCCTCCTGCGCGGCGGACGCCGGAGCGAGGCCCTCCAGGCGATCGAGCCGCTGGAGCGCTGCCGCCGCTTCGACCCTCAGGTGCGCGCGATCCGGCCCATCGCCATGCTGGGCGACGTCGAGCCGGATCAGGTGCTGGCGGAAGCGCGTCCGCTGACGGCGCTGTGGCCCGGGCACGCCGACCTCCTGTTGGTCGAGGCGGCTGCGTGCGTGCTCGCCGGCCGACCCGAGGAGGCGCAGGCCGCCGCCGAACGGGCCCTGCGGGCGGACCCGGAAGCCATCGACGGCTGGCGCCTCCTGGCGCGGGCGCAAAGCGATCAGGACCGTCCGCGCGCGGCGACGGAAGCGCTCTCGCACGTGTTGGAGCTGCATCCCCGCGATTCGCGGGCGCGCATCCAGCGCGGCAAGCTGTACTTCGCCCTCGAAGACCGGGACCGCGCCGCGGCCGACCTGCAGACGGTGCTCGAACTGTTCCCGGATGCGGCGGACGCCGCCGAAGTCCGGCTGCTGCTCCGGCGGGCGATCGGACGGAACACCGACGCGGCGACGGCGGTCTCGGCCGGCCGGGAAACGCCCTCCGACGCGGTCGCAGCGAGCGACGGCGACGGCGACGGTCAATTCGATGCGGTGCGCTTCCGCGGCGGCCTCGAGCACCGATTCGCGCCGGGAACGCCCGGCTTCACCCTCGGGTTCGAGGCCGACGCGGAACTCTTCGCCGCAGCGACCGATTCCCGCGCGATCGGCCGCGGCCCCGCGGATGCCCGACCCCGCCTCAATCCGCTCGGCACCGGCGTCCCCCTGCCCCCCGCAGCGGGCCTGCGCGCGATCGAGCCCGCGGCGGGCGGCGATTCGGCCGGGAGCCCGCGCTGCGCCTGGCCCGCCCCGTTTTCCGCCGACGGCCTGGCCATGCCCGAGGCGGGCGCGCCGGCCGCGCCGAGACCCGACTTCGAGGCGGCACTCCGCCCGGACGGGGCGGGCAACGCGGCGGACGGGGACCCATCCTTTCCCATGCGCTTCGAAGACCTGACCCCCGAAGCGCGCGCCGCCCTCGCCTACTACGAAGAGTACTCGGTCGCGCCGCGGGGACAGACGGCCTCGAGCTTCCGCCTGCGCGCTCCGGAGCGGTGGCAGGCTCTCCCCGCCCCGTCCCTTCCGGGCGAGGCCGATCGGAGCGTGCTTTGCCTGCTGCATCTGCAGTCCCCGGACGGGGCGCCTTTCGCCGCGCCGGTGACGATCCAGGTGCACGTCCTGCGCCTCCTGCGCGAGGTCGACGCCGAGTCATGGCTGGCTCTCTACGTCGCCCGCGCAGGCCTCCGCCCCCTGCGCGGGCAGACGTTGATCGGCGCCTGTGGGCCCGTGCCCGACTGGCTGGCGGTCGACGCGCGCGGCGGCAAGCGCGGGTGGGTCAGGCTGACCGCCTTCAAGGATGGCGGACTGATCTACCTGCTCGCCGGGCGCGCCGAGGCCGCGGACTATCCCCAGGTGGCGGCCGCGTTCGCGGTCGCGGCGTTGACCTGGGAGCCGGGAGACCCGGGGGGACACCGGTACGCCGAAGACCTCACCGAATGGAAATCGCCGAACGCGCCGCGGCTGACGTTTCAGCACACCGCCTCCTGGCGCGAGGTCGTCCCGGCGCGAATCCCGCCCGGGATGTGCGGGACGACTCTGCGCCGGGAGCGGTCGGGCGAGGCTCGCGGAACCATCACGGTGCGCGCGGTCGACCGGGAGCGCCACGACACGCTCCTGGCGACCGATCTGCTCGATCAGGTGCGCGAGGAATTGCTGCGGGAGCACGGCATCACGCCGCTCAGGACCGTGGAGCGCGTGGCCGTGCGCTCGGCCCGGTTCCCCGGCGAGGGGTGGGTGGAAGTCCTGGAAGGTACGCGCAGCGGCCGCGGGTTCGACCTGCGGATCGTCGTGCTCCAACGCGACAAGAGGCTCTACGCGGTCTCCCTGGCGGGTCCGGCCCAGGCGGCGGACGCCGAGGACTGGGCGCAAAACCGGCGCGCACTGGAGATCGTCTTGCGGGATTTGAACGATTGAGTCCATGGAGGTGAAGGTCATGGTTGGATCGGGCAGCCGGGGGCATTCACGGCGCGGGGCCGCCAAGACCGAGACGGTGCTGATCGTCCTGGGTGTGGCGATCGCCGTGCTGGTCGCGATCACGCTCTTCGGCAACAGGATCTCGTCGCAATTTTCCACCTCGACCGGAAAGTTGGATGGGCCGGGTGGCGGCGGCGCAGCCCCGGCCCCAGGCGACGGCGGAATCCCCGTCTCGATCGGCACGGGTGTGGGTCCCAACCCGGCGGACGACCCGCCGGTCGGGTCGAAACCCACACAGAAGTCGGGCGGAGGAGTGGACCCCGGCAGCGCGGTCGGCCATGCGATCGAGACCAGCGGCGCCGGTGACCCCGGGGGGAAATCGGGCAAGCCGGGGGTCGAGACCGGAATGACCAAGGGAGGCGCAGCGAAGAAGGGCGAGAAACCCGACAAGAACACGCTGCTCGAGGAAGTCGGGGGCAAGTCGGATTCGCGCAAGACCGCGATGAAGACCGGCAACAGCGTGCAGAAGAACGCGGGCCCGGGTGCCAAAGACCCCCTCGACCAGGCGGCCGACGCCGCGGGGAAAGCCGCTGCACTCGCTCGATTCAACCGCGCGCTGCGGGCCATCGACGATAAGGCAGGCCGGGGAGAGCCGCCGGGCCCCGACGATGTCCGGGCGGTGTTGGACAGCCTCGAGTCGGCCATCGGCGATCGCTTGCCGCCGCGCTTGCGCCAGATCGTGGAAAACTCCAGCGAACACCTCAAGACGGCACAGGATGCGCAAGACTTCGTCAATGCCCTGCGCATCCTGGCCGAGAGCGCCGGCAGAGACTCCGACAATCCCGTCCAACCACTGCGCGACCTGGGTCGGTTCGTGCGCGCGCTCAAGCCCGCGGCCGACAAGATTCCGGGGGCGGGGAGCGCGATCGGCGGCTTCCTCGACTACTACGGCGGCAGCCTCGATCAGGCGGCCAGCCAACTGGAGCGCGTGCACGCCTCCCGGCAAAATCCTTCCCAGATCTGGAACGACGTAATGGAGGGGACCTACTACCAGGCGGCCGCCGAGGGGGTGGAGGCCCAGCTCGAAGCCGAGGGGCATGGCTTGCCCGAATCGGTGGCGCAGGGCCTCGAGACGCGGGCGGAGAATCCGGCGGATCGGAGTCGGCGGACGGACGTCTACAATGCGGAGAAGGCCTGGTTCGGCGACGACTCGACCCGCCGCCGAGAGCATGCGCGGAACGAAACGGATCTCAGCCAGGCGCGTCTCAGGCTCGTCGATGCCGCGGAGAGGCTGCGACAAACGGACGCCGTCTTTGCGAACGAAGACATGGAATTGCGGGATCTCCAGCGGGAGCTCCCGATCGTACGGGCGCGATCCAGAGGCGGGCGCACCCCGGAAGAGGCGATGGCCGCCCTCCGTGAGGTGGACCGGATGAACAGCCGGATCTCGTCGTTGCAGCGCGCGGCCCAGGGGCGTCCGGAGCGCGTCGAGCGCGCGCGACAGGATGTGCGTGCGGCCAACGAGGACTACCAGCGGCGGCTCGTCCCGGTGCGGGCAACCGAGGAGGCCATCGCGCAGACGCTTGCGAGCAATCGGCCCGGGAATGAGGATGAGGCGTGGCGACGGGAGCACTACCCGCACTACGTCCCGGGAAGCAACCCATGGGGCGTCCCGAGCCACGTGCAAGAGCAGGTCGACGCTGCGCGGAGCGGCCGATAGCCCGCGCGGAACCCCCCGGCGTCGCCTCGATCCAGGCGCGGCGCCGGAGGGGACGCTCGAACTCCCCGATGCGGAGGCTTCCGATGTCCCTGCGCTACGAACAGACCGGCGTGGACTACGGCCGGCTCGATGCCTTCAAGCGCGCGTGCCAGCGGGCCGCCGCCGGTACCGTGTCCGCGCTCGCGGCTCACGGCCTGCGCGAGCCCGCCGCCGTCCGCGGCGAGTCGGCGTACCTGGTCGAGACTCCGACCGAGTTCCTCGCGCATGTGGAGGAAGGCCTCGGCACCAAGAACCTGGTTGCCGACGCGGTCTTCGAGCGCACCGGCCGCTCGTTCTACCGCGCGATCGGCATCGACACCGTCGCCACCATCGTCAACGACATGGTCACCTGCGGGGCGCTGCCGATCACCGTGGCCATGCACGCCGCGGTCGGCGACGCCCGCTGGTTCGCCGACGAGCGCCGCGCCCAGGACCTCGCCGACGGCTTTGCCGAGGGCTGCCGCCTCGCCGGAGCCGTGTGGGGCGGCGGGGAGACCCCTGCGCTGAAAGGCCTCGTCGAGCCCGGCGCCATCGTCCTCGCCGGCTCCGCCTGCGGGCGCATCGCCCCAAAGTCCCACCGCATCGCCGGCGACGTGCGCGACGGCGACGCGATCGTGCTGCTCGCCTCCTCCGGAGTCCACACCAACGGCCTCACCCTTTGCCGCGCCGTGGCCGACCGGTTGCCGCAGGGCTACCTCACGCCGCTGGCCGACGGCCGCACCTTCGGCGAAGCCCTGCTCGATCCTTCCGTCATCTACGTCCGCTTCGTCGCCGCCTGCCAGACGGCCGGCCTGCGGCTCCATTACGCCGTTCACCTCACCGGCCACGGCTGGCGCAAGCTCATGCGCCCGGAGGAGCCGTTCGTCTACCGCATCGCGAGCGTGCCGCCGTCGCAGCCGGTCTTCGACTTCCTCCGCCAGGCGGGTCCGATCGATCTCCGCGAGGCCTATGCCACGTTCAACATGGGTGCCGGCTTCGCCGTCGCCGTCGCTCCGGCCGACGCCGACCGCTGCGTGGAACTGGCTGCTGCCGCGGGGTACGCGGTGAGCGTCGCCGGCACCGTCCGCAAGGAAGGCGGGCGCAAGGCCGTCGAGATCGCACCGCTCGGCCTGGTCTTCGAAGCCGACACTCTTCAAGTCCGTTGAAGTCCCGCGCTCCGGGCAATGGTAAGCGGAGTCGTCCGGCGGCGTGGGTATCGCGCCGCGGCTCGTGCGGCGGTTGAGCCTGGCGTGCCCCGAAGTGGTCACCACCCGCACCATCTCACGGCCGCACGGGCGGCGCGGAATCCTCGACGAAGGCGAGGGCGCCGACGGCGAGGATCAGCAGGGTGGCGACGGGGGTGCGCATGCCGGCAGTCTACGCGCGGGATGCGGGGAGTTCAACTCCGCAGTCGCGAGCCCGCGAGCCGATGGCGCACAGACGGAGCGCCTTGGGATCGATGACGACCTCATGCCGGCGCGGGTAGAGGCGAATGTGGAACTGCTGGAGGAAGTCGGCGCCGATCACGAGGTCCTCCGTGAGATCGGCGGCGACGACCAGGGAGGTGAAGAACCGGCGGCGTTGGAGCAAGATGTCGACGAAGACTCCATGGCGCGCGACGAATGTGCCGACGGCAGCCTCGAAGGTCTTGGGTTCCGCCAGTTCCTCAGGATTGGCGATGCTCTTGGCGAGATTCTGGCGGATCAGCGAGTGGGATGCGCCGGTGTCGAAAAGGGCCAACATGCGCCGGCGGCCCTTGCGGCCGACAACGGTGACCGATTTGCGAATGAGGCCCATGAAGGTTCTCCTGCATCAGCGTGTGAGAGGTAGGATATCGGCGAGGGGGAGTGTGTGCAAGCCTTCCGTCCGCGCGGTCCGCGCGGCGTGGAGTGGGGCGGCGCATCCGATCGCGGCGAGGATTCGCCTTCGGGTGCCTCGTGGGCGGTACGGTCAACCGGTACGTGTATCGGATCCCGGGGCGACCTCACGATCGAGCATCCGGCACTCTCGAATGAGTCTGCCCAGAGCACGGGGAAATCGGAGCACACCCCGCCCGTCGCCTGCTACACTCCGCCGATGAGTCCAGCCGACGACCCCGACCTGCCGATCGCCGCGCTCGCGGCCGCGTTCGGTCTCACCGCGCCGCAGTTGCGCGAGTGTCTGCGCATCCGCGATTCGGGGGCCGCGGGCGCCGACGACACCATCAGCGAAGCCATGGCCGATCGTCTCGACCTGCTGCGCGGGCGGTCGCTGTCCGAGATCCTCATCGCTCGCGGCTACCTCCCCGAAGCCGAGGCGCGCCGCGTGGAGACCGCGGTCTCCCAGGCGGCGACCGTGATCCGGCACGAGCCGACCCACGCAAACGCCCACGCCACCGCCCCGAGTCCCGCGGAACCGTCCCCGCCCGCGAAGCGCACCCTCGGACGCTACGAGATCCTGCGCGAACTCGGACGCGGCGGGGGCGGCACCGTCTACCTCGCCTTCGACCCCTCCCTCAAGCGGGAAGTCGCCTTGAAGGTCCTGCGCGGCGGATTCGGCGTCGGAGCCGACGCGGTCGCCCGTTTCCAGCGCGAGGCCGAGGCGGCCGCGCGCCTTTCCCACCCCCATCTCGTCCCGATCTACGATACCGGCGTGACCGCAGACGTCTACTACTTCACCATGGAGTTCGTGAAGGGCGGCAGCCTCGCCGACCGCCTGCGCGCGGGACCTCCCTTGCCCCGCCTCGAAGCCCTGCGCGTCCTGCGCGACGTCGCGCTCGCCGTCGCCCACGCCCACGCCCACGGCATCGTCCACCGCGACCTCAAGCCGGAGAACGTCCTCCTCGATCCGGGCGAACCGCTCCACCCCAAGGTGGCCGACTTCGGCCTGGCCCACCTCGCGGAAGGCGGGGCCAACCTGACCTCGGGACAGGCGGTGATGGGCACTCCCGCGCACATGGCGCCCGAGCAGGCCGAAGGCAAGACCGCCCTCGTCGACGCGCAGAGCGACGTCTACAGCCTCGGCTCCATGCTCTACGCCGTCCTCCTCGGCCGCCTGCCCTACCTCGCCGCCGGAGGGATGGAGATGCTGGTGAAGAAGCTGACCGGGGAGCCGACGCCGCCGCGCGAGGTCCTGCCGACGCTACCCACCGAGCTCGAGGAACTGCTGGTGCGCGCGCTCGCGCGCGACAAATCGCGCCGCACCGCGAGCGCGCAGGCCTTCGCCGACGAGATCGGCCGCGCGATGGCGCTGCCCGCGGTCGTGGGACCGCCGCCGCCGCGCCGCTTCGCCGTCGGCGACCGCCTCGGCAAGTACGAGATCCTCCGGGAGCTGCGCGGGGATCTCTTCGGCATCCCTTACCACGCCCGCGAACGCCTCCTCGGTCGCGACGTGGTCATCCAGGCGATCGAGCCCTCGTTCGTCGCGCGCACCGACATCTGGGAGCGCACGCTCGCCTACGACCGGATCGCCTGCGAAATCCGCCATCCGAATCTGCAAGCCCTCATCGAGGTATTCGAAGAACAAGGACGTTTCTTCCGGGTGTTGGAGTTCCTGAAGGGCGAGCCGGTGAAGTACCGCCTGCTGGAGGGCGAGCGCATGGAGACGGCGCAGGTGGTCCGCTTCGGTCGCGCCGCAGCCGAGGTCCTGCGGCGGCTGCACCAGCGCGGCCTGCCCTTCATCTCGCTCCAGACGGCGAATCTGTGGATCACCACCGGCGGCCATCCGGTGCTGCGCCGCAGCCTGTACCGCTCCTCGTACTACCTTTCCCCCGAGGAGTTGGCGGGCGGGATGCCCGACGAGAAGACCGACTTCTGGTCGCTCGGGCTGGTCCTCTTCGACCTCGCGGTGGGTGGTCGCGATCGGGTGGAAGACCCGATCGAAGCGGTGAACGCGCGTGCCAATGAGCTCCCGGTTCCTCTGCTCGCCCTCGTCCGCGAGTTGCTGCGGGAGCAACCGGGGGACCGTCTGGCCGACCACGACGCGATCCTGAAGCGTCTGGAAAGCGTCGGTCGCTGAGCGGATCAGCCGAGAATCGCCGTAACGTCCAATGCGAATCCCGGCAGCAGTCCGGTGCGGTGGCCATCGCCCTTCGCCCCCGGATGCTCCTCCCAGCGATCCCCGGCGCGAACCAGCGTGAGCATGGCTTGCGACGCCGGCCGCGCGCCCGCTCTGTCTGTCTCTCCGCAGTCGTTGACACCCCCACCCTCCGCCCCCTATCCTTCGCAACATCACCCAGCGGGACAAGCCGCCGACACGATCGCAGAGGGGACGCGGATGGCCACCCCGGAAGACCACGCCCTCGCGGCCCTGCTCCTCCACTGGCGCCGCCTTCCCCCGGACCGCATCGCCGCCTGCACGGAAGCCGCCGCGCGCGCGTCCACCAGCCTGCCCCGCGCCCTCGCCGGCGTGATTCCCGAAGACGAGCTCGGCGGCGCGATGGAAGCCGCCCGCTACCTCGTCGCCGGCCGCCACCTGTCCGCCTGCGCCCGCTGCCTGGTCGAGGTCATGGCGCCCCCGGGCAAAGTCCCCCGCTGCCCCGAGTGCTCCTCCGAACTCCTCCCCGGCGCGATCGCCGACGCGCGCGCGGTGGTCGCCGACCCGGCCCTCGATCAGCTCCTGCGCCGACTGGTCGCCGACGTGGCGGCCCGCATCCGCACCCGTCAGCAGGTCGACCAGGCCCGTCGCCTGCGCGAGGACGGCCGCATCGCCCCGCGCCCCGAGGCCGAGCTCGCCCCCACCGACCGCGCTCCTGCCGCCACCCCCGCCGCGCGCGCGGAGGCGCCGACCCCGGTCGATCCTTCCGCAGCGGTTCCCGTCCTCGGCCCCTACGAGCTCCACGCCCTCGTCGGCCGCGGCTCCGCAAGCTACGTCTACAAGGCGCGCGACCGACGCAACCACTCCCTCGTCGCCCTCAAAGTCCTCTACTTCACCGGCAACGAAGGCGAGGCCGAGATCCACGAGCGCGTCGCCCGCCTCCAGCGCGAGTCCGACCTGGCGAGCAAGCTCGAGCACCCCAACCTCGTGCGCTCCGGCCCGCTCGAACAGACCGGCAACTGGTGGCATCTGGCGATGACCTTCATCGACGGCCCGACGCTCGATCAGGTGCTCCAGGCGCGCAAGACCTCCGCGACCGCGGCCGGAGTCATGCCGCCGCTCGCCGACCTCGCCACCCTCGGGCAGGCGCTCTGCGACATCGCCCAGGGGCTTCACTACGCCCACTGCCAGAGCGTGGTCCACCGCGACGTCAACCCGCGCAACATCCTGTTCGCCGCCGACGGCCGGGTCTTCCTCGCCGACTTCGGCAGCGCCAAGGTCATCGGCGGCGCGGCCCGCCTCACCGGGATGAAGACGATCGTCGGCGCGCGCCCCTATGCCGCGCCCGAGCGCATCCTCTCCGAGCAGCGCGCCTTCGCCCGCAGCGACGTCTACAGCCTCGGCGTGATCCTCTACGAAATCGTCACCGGGCGGCTCCCGTTCGCGGACGCCGACCCCGAGCGGCTCGCCCAGCGCATCGTCCACGAGCCGCCTGAGCCGCCCAGCCGGGTCAATCCCGAAGTCACCCCCGAGCTGGAGACGGTGATCCTGCGCGCGATGGAGAAGGATCCGGCGAAGCGCTTCCCCACGGCGCAGGACTTCGCGGATGCGCTCGCCGGATGTCTCCCCCGGCCCGAATCGGTGGGCACGGCCGAAGCCGTGGCCTCGGTCGTGGGCCGCTCCGCCGGCGTCGCCGCAGACGCGGTCGATCGCGGCGTCGGCTGGGCGCGCGAGATGGTGGTGCGCGCGGGTTGGGGCGTGGTCGCGATCGAGAGCGCCCTGGTCTTCTTCGTCGGCTACTGGCTGGCCGCGCTCCTGGCCAAGCCCGCCGACATCGACCGCCTTGCGCCCCTGCGCCCGGCGCAGGCGGCGCTCGCCCGGCTTTTCGCCGCGAAGTCCGGCTGGGAGAACGCCAACGCCCGCAAGGAACTCGACGCGTCGATCGTCACCGCAGAGGCGGGCCTGGGACGCGCCGACCCCGACCTGCTGCTCCTGCGCGGCCGCTCCGCGCTCGCGGCCGGGCGCCTGGCCGACGCCGAGGCCGACTTCGCGCGCGCCGCGTCGTCCCCGGCCCGTCGGCTCACCAGCGCCTTCCTCCACGGACTCGCGGCCCATCTGATGGGCGAGCGGCACGGCGGGTCGCTGCGCGCGAAAGCGTGGCACGACGCCGCGCGCCAGGACTTCAACGTCGTCTACGAGATCGATGCCAAGTCCTACGAAGGCCGCTTCGCCCAAGGCATGCTCCGCCTCGATTCGGGCGAGGAGGAAGCCGCGGCCGAAATGTTCCACCACCTCGCGTCCGAGGACCCGAGCCGGCCGGAGGCCTTCCTGCTCGAGGCCCGCACCTTGCTCCACCGGGGCGCGCCCAAGCAGACGCTCGAGACCGTGTTCGCCGCGGTGCGGGTCCATCCCACCGACCCATGGCTGCTGCTCGCGGAAGCCCAGGGCTACGCCGCCTCGGGCGACGCGGCCAAGTGCCTCGAGCGGTTGGGCACGCTGCGCCCGCGCTTCCCGGAATTCGCCGAGGCGGCGATGCTCGAGGCCCGGCAGCAGCTCGGCGGCGAGCCGGAAAAGTCGCTCGAGGCCGCGGAGCGCCTGCTCACGGCCGATCCCGAACTGGCTCAGGCGCACTGGCTGCGCGGGCTCGCGCTGGCCCAGACCGGAGACGCCTGCCGCGCGGTCGACGCCTATGGCATGTCCCTCGTACTCGAGCCTGGCGCGCCCGACGCGCTCTACCAGCGCGGCATGCTGCTCTGGGAGCACGGCGATCGGGAGCGCGCCCGGTCCGACCTGCAGGGCTTCCTCTCCCGCGCGCCCTCGGACCAGCGCGCCGCGGGCGTCCGCGCCCGGCTGGAGGGGAAGTAGCATGATCGGGACCGAAGACTACGTGCTGGCCCTGCTCTTCACCCGGCTGCAGCGCCTTCCCGCCGACAAGCTGCGCGCCTGTATCCAGGTCGCCGACGCGCGTGGGATCCCGCTCGCCGACGCGGTGGCAGAGGCCAGGACGATCGCCGCCGACGAGGTGCGCGGCTTCGTCGAGGCCGCGCGCTTCCTGCGCGCCGGCGACCACCTCCGCGCCTGCGCGAAATGCTTCGTCCAGGCGGTGGAGCCCGCGCGGCCGGACCGGAAATGCCGCGGCTGCGGCGCGGGCATGGGCGTTGGGGTGGTGGCCTCGCCGCGCGCGATCGAGTTCGACCCTGGCTTGGAACGTCAAGTTCGGCGAATCATCCTCGACGCCTCCTCGCGCGTGCGCACCGGCGAGCGGGTCACGAAAGTGCGCCGCCGCGTCGACGAGGGCAAGGTCCGCGCCCGTCCGGAAGGCGAGCTCGCGCCCCAGCAACGCGCGGTTGCCGAGGCCGTCCTCGGGCCCTACCAGCTGGTGCGACTGATCGGCCGCGGCGAAGTGGCCTACGTCTATCAGGCGATCGACTCGCGCACCGGCGGCACCGTGGCCTTGAAGGTGCTTTACTTCAAGGAGGGCGAGACCCAGGCCGTGATCGCCGACAAGGTCGGCCGCTTTCGCCGCGAAGCCGAACTCGCAAGCAAGCTCGATCACACCAACCTCGTGCGCGTCGGACAGCTCGAGCAGACCGGGCCGTGGTATCACATCGCGATGTCGTACGTGGACGGGCCGAATCTGGCGCAGGTGCTCGGGACGGAGGACCCGGCCGCAAGACCGGAGCCGCGCGCGCTCCAGCAGGCGCTCTGCGAGGTCGCGCGCGCGCTCCACTACGCCCACTGCCGCGGCGTGATCCACCGGGACGTGTCCCCGCGATGCATCTTGTTCTCCACCTCGGGGCAGGTCTTTCTCGGCGACTTCGGGGTCGCCAAGCCGGTCGAGGGCGGACTGCGCCTCTCCGGCACCGAGGGCGTGGTCGGCCAGCGCGAGTACGCCGCGCCGGAACGGCTCGAGTCCGAAACCAACGCCTCGCCGAAGAGCGACGTGTACAGCCTGGGGGTGGTCCTGCACTTGATCGTGACCGGGCAGATGCCGGGGGCGCTGCGCCCCTCGAAGATCAACCCCGAGGTGACCTCAGCGATGGAAGCGCTGATTCGCCGGGCGACGCACCAGGACCCGGACCGTCGGCTCGCGACCGCGGCGGAGTTCGCCGAGCGGCTCGAGCGCCTGTGCTCCGAGGCGCCGGAGACGGAAGCCCCGCCGAGCCTGGTGCGGCGGGTGGCGCGGCTGGCGTTCGCCTTCGCGCTCGGCTGTGCGCTCGCGGTGGCCTTGGCCCCGCCGCCTCCGATCACGGCCGAGGAAGTGCTGGCCCCGGTCGGGCCGGCGTTCGCGAAGTTGGGCGCGGCCTCGTTTCCCGACGCCTGGACGAAGGCGCGGGACGGGTTCCGCGTGACCCTGGCCGACGCCGAGCGGCTGGTCCCGAAGGGGCGGGTCGAGCTCGACGCGTGGCAGGGCCGATTCGCCTGGTCGCAGGGGGACGCGGCCGGCGCGGATGCGTTCCTCGCGCGATCGGCGGACCCGGCCGACCGGGTGCGGCACGCGCTTGCGGCCCTCGTGCTCGGGACCCGGCGCAGCGACCCGAAGCGGCTGGAGGCGGCGAGCACGGAGCTCGCGGCCGCGGCGAAGGCAGCGCCGCCGGGGCTGGAGCCGGGCGAAGCTTCCGCCTGGGCGGCGCTCGCGGGCATGTCCGATCCGGCGGGGAAGGCGCTGCTGGTCGAGTCTTCCCGATTCGGCGGCTGGGCCTGGGCGCGCGATCCGTCGCGTGCGGATGTCGCCGCGCTGACGGCGCAACTCGAGCGCCGGCCGGGGGACGTCTGGGTGCACGCGATGCTGGCGCGCGCGCTCGACGCGGCGGGGAAGGACAAGGAAGCGCTCGCCGCCGCGCACGCGGGGCAGGGGCTTTTCCCGGGCGTGCCGGAGTTGTGGGTCGCGGAGGCGCGGGTGCTGCTGCGCCGCGGCGACTTCCTCAAGGCGCAGGAGGTCTTGCGGCGCGCGCTCGCCCTCGACGCGGTCGCTCCCGAGGCGCACCGACTGCTCGGCCAGGCGATGGCCGGAGTGAAGGATTGGTGCTCGTCCGCCGCCGAGCACGGCCGCGCGTTCGCGCTCGACCCGCAATCCGGCGCGGACCTTTTCTTGCGCGCGGAGGCCTATCGCGCCCACGGGAAGCAGGAGCCGGCCGCGTCGGACTACGGGGACTACCTGCGCGACTTCCCCGACGGGCCGCACGCGGCCGAGGCGAAGCTGCGATTGGGCAGGTGAGCGTTCGCAGAGCCCCGGATCTGTCGACCTTCATCGAATCGCCTCCCACGCGACCACTGCGCTCGGTCGGCCGACATCCGCCGCCGGTTCCTGACGCGAGGCCCGGCAGCGCGAACGCCGGCAGGATCGACGCAAACGAGCTCCTTTGCCGTCTCTTGGTCGGCGTGGTGCGGTTCAGAACCCCAACCGCCTTCGCACGGCGCGACGCACCTTGCGCATCGCGCCAAGCGCGGCCATCGCCTCCGTTCGACCGGTGAAGACACCGGGGTATCGAACCATCACGGCGTACGCATCGAGGGCATGGGCGTCCGCGTGATACCGCTGGAGCGACCTATCGTGCACGACGACCAATCGGAGGAGCTGGGTGAGGTCGTGAATCCGCGGCGGTACATCGCCTTGATGCAGCAGAAGCGCCTTGAGGTACTTTTCGACGCACTGTTGGCAATGAAAGCAGACCAGATCGGACAAGGGGTCCTTGCGGCGACGATGAAGGGTCGCAGCTCCCTTGGCATCACCTTCGGCTTTTGCGACCCATTCGTCGAGCAGCGCCACGGCGGTAGAGCACCCTCCCCTTGGTCAGCACCTCGGTGATGAACGGATCACGCAAGCGAAGTCGCTCGCGGATTTCCCTGGGGGTGAACACGAGCACATCCATCGGCAGGAAGGGAACCTCCGCGACCGCGGCCACCGACATGATTCGCCGTGCCATGCTCTGGCGCGTGGGCATGATCACCATCAGATCGACATCGCTTTCCGGTCGAGGTGTCCCGTACGCATGTGAGCCGAACAGGATCACCCGCTCCGGCTTGAAGGCCCCCACGATGCGCAACGCGATTCCGGACAGGAGCGCGGGGGTCACTCGAGCACGAAGCTGCTCCCATGACCCGCCCTGCCCTGGCTTCGTCGGCTTGCGTGTGGGGGACATCCGTTCGCCCGCTGGGTAGACCGTACCGTGGTGACGCAACTCCCGCATTGTATCGGCCAAGGAGCATTTGGGAAGAAGCATTCGCGGTCGCGGCCTGCCTCGATGCGCAGGGCGCTGCTGCCCGTGATCACCGCGCGGACCGTACGGTGATCCACCAGGGCCTCGAGCTGCGGGGCCCATCTCCGAGGTTCTGCACCTACTCGGGAATCCCCAGCTCCTCGTAAATCCGCCGGTTCGTCACCCGGTCCCTGATCTCCGAGCCCTGCGACAGGATTTCGAACACCACTCGCGGCGCAATGCCCGTTTCCCAGAGCCGGTAGCTCACGCGCTCCCGATCGTACGGCACGCCGGCGAGGTAGAACGCGTCGGGCGAAACGTGCTTGCGCGGGTTCCCGCGCACGGTGTAGATCGGGAGGT
>ORJL011042099.1_pt1 | contig 19014 bp, 23 predicted proteins | sample 1779941 | NCBI WGS metagenome assembly ORJL01 (sample SAMEA104232317, study PRJEB22302) | groundwater metagenome | biome: forest; feature: aquifer; material: groundwater | place: USA | collected 2011-08-07 | depth 5.8 m | reverse complement strand
TGACGACCTTCCCGAGACCACGTGGCGGTGCAAGGTCTGAAGATCCAGACATGGACGAGCCGGTGGGAACGACTCGACGCTCTCCAAACAGATCAGCCGGTTGAAGAGGTAGTCCTCGGTATGCTCGAAGCACACGTAGCAGCTTCTCGCTTCGCCGGAGAGCGCAATGTCGCGAGCGACCTGGAGGGGGAAGATTGTCTTCCCAATGCCGTGCTGTCCCCCCACCAGGGTTAATACTCCAGGACGCAGACCACCGCCAAGTACCGTGTCTAGGGGGTCGAAGCCGGTCGGCACGGGACGGTAGCCCTTTAGCTGGCCAACGGCGATGTGTTCATCGGCCTCGGCCACCACGTCGGACAACATCTTTGGAAAGCAAAGCCCCAACGGAAGCACCGGCAGTATCCGAGGCCTGCCTCCACCTGAGATTTCCCTCACCATCTATCTTCCTCCACCCGCAGCACCCAGCGCCAGGCCGGCGCCCCTGCCAGGCTGCGGCACCTGTCCATTCCCCGATTTCGCCAAGCCAACATCGACGAGATTGCCGTGACGCTCTCGCTCCATCGCCTTTCCCAAGGCACTGACTCCCACCGTTAACCTCTCGGCAGCATACTCGGTTGCGCGCCGACGGGTCCACCCCTCCTCAACTAGGCCACGAATAATCTCTTCCTGCAAGGCCTCGGGACAGGTTGTTCTTATCGGCCGCAGGAGCGTCGGAAAGGGGATCGTCCCGTCGCTCAAGTTGTGCTTGTCGAGAAGCGTGATCCCGTGGAGCAAATCCCGAATGCGCGACATCGGCAGGCCAGAAAGGGCGCTGATCGTGGGAAGAGAGGGGAAAAAGTATTGCCGCTCGCGGTAAAGATCGTGCAGCGCCAGGAGTTACCTGGCCTGGTTCTTCCACGAAAGATCGAGCCGCAACAACTCAGAGCGGTAGAATTGCACCAACGCCTTTTACTCGTCCAGGTCGGCTGGCCGAGCCAGCACCTCTCTTTGACCCAGGTCCCGAACCGCCAGGAAAATGTCCATTCCGCCCACGAGCCGATAGTCATATCGGGAAGCGCCTTTCTCCAGCGCAACTATGACCGGTCTCGGCTGTCCGAACCTCCGGATGATGCGACCGAGGATCTTGAGCATCGCCTCGTCACACGCAGCCAGTGAAGTGCCGGGCATTGGATTGTAGCGAATCGAGTCTATGGCTATCTCGCGAGCTTCCGCCGATCTCGATTCCTTATCGATCATTGGCGTGAGTTGAGGATGGATGGAGCGGTTACCGCAGGGGCAATACCTGGAATAAGGACAGCGACGGCAACCGCCGGGGCAATCCCGTGGGATCACTCCCCGGAACGGGCAAGTCCCACATTCCTTCAGACACATTGGATTTTCGACGTCCCGCCTCATCTTCCCAAGCCTCGCCGGATTCAGCGCCTGTCTTCGCGGATCCTCTCCGGTCTGGACATCGCAGCCCGGGGGATCGAATGCGATCTAGAAAATCTCGCCTTCTGAGACCACACTTTACTTTGACTCTTGAAGGTGGTCAAAAACTGGGAAAACAGAGGCCAAGCTTGGGATATCGTGGGACATTTCCGGGGCCTTGGTGGGATAATCAGGATATACCGGAGGGCCGATTCGGATCGGGGAAGGCCAGGACGAAGTCCCGGACGAACTCACGGCGGTGACGAGAAAGGGTCCTGCACGAGACGCGGAGTTCGGTGGCGATCTTCTCCATTGTATATCGATCGCCCCTCTCGTCATACTGGTCGATGAAGCGACGATTGAGATAGATCCACAGCCGGCGCAGCCGGGATTGTACCCCGCGAGCACTTGAGAAACGGGCTTTTCTCCAGGGCGAAGGGGTCGTAATACACCTCCAACATATCGTTCGCGGCGTTGGCGACATCAGCCGCATTCTTCAATCTCCGGCCGGATTTCGTACAAAGAGCGAGCAGCGAATATATACATACATGCATGCACGTGCTATAATAGCATTTGGACTCGGGACAAAAGGAGGGGAACAATGGTGAACAATCCCAGGGTTTTCGCCAATCTTTCCGTACGTATTCCACCGGATATCCTGGAAAAACTGCATAGGATCAAGATGGCGTCGGGGAAGAGTCTCAATCAACTTGTGGTAGAGGCGCTGAGCGAGTATGTCGAGGAGGTACAGAAAGAAGCGTAAACCGGGGACTGTGCCGGAAGAGGTTGTTGCACTCGCCATTCAGGACATGTCTATATGCTGCACGAAGCACTTTCAAGATTTCCGTTTTCGGACGGAGGTAACACGCGCCTTCATTTCGTTATCGACCATGATCCAAAATGATTACTCCATTTCCGAACTAGCCGTCCCTAGAGAGTTCTCTAAGGCCGAGAGATAGCCACAACGCCGAATATACATGCACGCATCTGGCATAATGACTGGTAGGGAAATACACAGGAGTCAACGATGCTAAACCGGATGATTTTTGCCAATCTTTCTGTACGTGTCCCGCCGTCAATCTGGGGAGAGCAATCTCGCAGACAAGAAGATGAATTGGTAGGAGCCTGTGAACCTGGTTAAGGCTCTGAAATGATACATGACAATGCAGAAAGTACGGCACCAGCCCTCTATCAAAAGTATGCCGGGTCTTGATCTTGAGTCGCCAAACAGCCGCACACGCAAGGGAATGGGGGTAACCAAGTTTAGCTGAGTAGGCCACTCCGTATAGCTGTCACGGCGGCTTGAGTGCGGTCGGAAGCGCCCAATTTGGCAATAACGCTCTGCACGTGCTTCTTGACCGTTACTTCCGCAAGAGATAATGTGTCGGCAATCACTCTATTAGTCCGTCCCTCAACTATCAGTTTCAATACCTCTCGCTCTCGCTCCGTAAGCTGTTCTGCCTGCGCGTTCTGCAGCGGCACCTTGGTGAACTGTGCCTGCGCAGCCAACCCCTCAACCGCTTTACGCAAAAGAGTGGCCTTGACTAAGATGCCTCCACTCACCACTGCCCAGATAGTGTGCAAAAGCAGATCGCGCGAAGTATCCTTCAACAGATAGCCTGCCGCACCTGCCCTCACGGAGTCAATGACCAACGCATCTTCGTCGTAACTCGTCATCATAATGATCGAGGTAGTCGGATGATTGGCCTTGATCTGGCGTGTTGCTTCAAGCCCGTCCATTAGAGGCATACGAACGTCCATCAGAACCACATCCGGGTGCAATTCTGTCACTTTGGCAACAGCCTCCACTCCGTCGGAAGCTTCCTCCACCACGCACATTCCTGGATCGGTTTCAAGGATTGCCCGCAATCCTGCCCTGGCCACAATGTGATCATCGACGATCAATACAGTCATCGAGTTCATACCCACCTCCCACATACTGACTGATACTTGTCGATCAACACCCCCGAAAGTGACTTCCAGATCGATCAGGCTCCCAGTGCTCCGCGATAGTAGTTTCTGCTCGGCGAGTCCTTCAACTGGTCCCGGCTGCCAGTGGGATCTCGATTAGTACGTTCGTCCCTCTGCCGGGGGAACTCACTATCTGAAAAGTCCCGCCCATTAACTCAGTGCGTTTGCGCATACTCAATAACCCGACTCCTTTTCGCCGCAACTGGCTTCCAAGAGGGATTTGGTTGAATCCCATGCCGTCATCTCGAATCTCAACTACGACTCGGTCTCCCTCCTGGCGAAACTGGACCGTTACCCTCGTGGCCCGAGCGTGCTTCGCTACATTGTTCAGCGCTTCATGCACGATACGATAGAGTCCTGTCTCAACCGCCCTAGGAAACCGTATCTGATGGGGATCAAACTCAACCTGCCAGTTAGCCCGCATTCGTAACTCTTCGATTTCGTAGCGCAATGTTTGAATTAAGCCGAGAGTATCTAGCGATGCCGGGCGCAAGCTCGCGACTACTTCTCGAGCCTCGCGAGAAGCTGTCCGTACGAGCGTGCCTACCTTGCGTACTGAGGCGAGGAGAGCCTCAGGGCATTCAGGATGAGTCTCCATCGCCTGCAGGTAATGAAAGGCCGGCGCCAGTGTCTGAGCAACTCCGTCGTGAATCTCCAGGCAGATCCGCTCCCTCTCTTCCTCCTGGGCATCAATGACTCTCGCAAGAAGAAAGTTTACCTGCTGCTCTCGTTGTTGGAGTTCCTGGTGAAGCCGCATCGTCTGAACAGCCACGACAACTTGCGCTGCGCATAACCCCAGCACTGGCAAATCGAATTTGGCGAAGGACCGTGTTTTGGGAGATGCGACGGTTAGCACGCCGAGGCACCGCTCTTTTGACTTAAGAGGTAACACGGCGATCGAGTCGACTCCGAGGATCTCCTGGATTACGGATGCGGTGCTAGCTTTGATGTCTGGCCTCACGATGTCGTGAAATCGCGTCGTTATGTGTGGACCCTGCCTAAGGACAACACTGACTATGGCGTTCTCGACGCAATCCAATCGATAGCTGATGGCGTCCCAAGGAATATTGGTGCTCACGTAGGATCTTGAAGCTGTGGCACGACGTTCCTTCCGGCGGCCAAGAAACGTATCCAGAGGTACACCAGTGTTACCCACGGCTTCAATAAAAGATCGTTGCAAGTGCGGAGAGACTAACACTCGCCCGACCAGACGACCTCCAGATTCGTCCAGAAGTGCAACAGTTGGATACAGATACCCAAGTTTCTCTGCACAAATCTCCAGAATACCATTAACCGCGTCATTGAAACTTTGAGTGGTAGCGACCGTGGTTATGGCACATTGGAGAGCTTCCACGACCTCATCTCGCCGTGAAGACTCATACAGTCCCAAACACACTGGATTTGCTGTACTCACCGGACCTCTCCTGACGGTGTCGATAGAGGCTCGTCCTTCGACGCTTAGCCCAAACTACGACTTCTTCGCGACAATCACTGGCACCCGGAAGCGCCTTGCCATCATCGGCAGGAAAAAATCCAGCTCGCGGATTTGCACCAAACGGTCCGTCGCCATGTTGCAATACAGTGCGGCGTCATCTTACTGCATTCATGCATGCATGTCAATACGTAGCGGTCTGTGACTGTTCACTCATCGGTGAAATTGGCTGTCCAGACCCTGAGTTTGGCGTCACGGCGCCATATTCGCACGAACGGATGCCTGCGAAACACCAAACTCCGAACAGTCACCGGTCTTCAAACGTGACGGTTCACTGCTCTGCAACCGGCTAGGTGTAATTAATGTAGGTGGATGAGCTTATCTCGTACAACGACCAATGTCCTTCTCGCTGCGTGGGGCCTTACCTTTGGGAGAACAGGGGGGGCGGCGTGACTTTTAGGGGACTATGATGTTACGAAAAGTTCGTGTAGGATAGAAGCATTGGTCACCCGTTGATAGAAGTATCGTAGGGTACGGGCTCCAGCACCTTTCCTGCAAAGCGCTATGTGGCACAAACATATGTGGGAGGGAGTCTAGTGCGAGAAATCCGGCTTGCGGAACTTGGCCGTTGACAGATAATGCCCAAACGTAAACAGAGCTAGTCGATAACTGACTCAGTCTTCACCCTACGGAGGAGCTGAGTCTGGATTTCGCACATTCGCACTTCGGGATAAATCGCTCTGACAAAAGCAGACGGCAGAGCTGCACATAGCATTCCACCCGGCGTGATCTTGTTGTCGGGCGACTTGCTTGGGCTATCTCCGAGGCCCAAAGTGCGAAATGCATACTGAGAGGCATTCATTCTCGTCACGTGGACAGGGCACGAGCGGTGTAAATTTCGACCCCAAGATCTGCTTGGCGCCAGGCGACTTCTTGCGGCACATCGGCCACTTGTCCGTGTGGAGCAGCTCTTGCCTACGTCATGGTTTGTCGAACGTGAGGTGCTGGTTCTCCTTTCGGTGATGTCAGCTATCCCAATAGGAACTACACGAGGGGCGTCTCAATCAACAATTACCCGAACTTCCCTTTTTACACACTTCCCTTGATTCTACCGGACAGATCCCAACATCGGTGGGATAAATAAGATGCTACACTACACATTTGCTAAAACTAAACTAAGTCGGAGATGTTTGTTGGCAGTAGCACTGATTGATGACAGGCAAGAAGATAAGCAGGAGTTTGGCCGACATGCGTATGCCGAAAGTGTATGTGAATCTTTGTGTTCGCGTGAAACCAGAGGTCGCCGACGCATTGTACAAGCTTAAAGCTACGAGTGGGAAACCTCTCACCCAACTTGTGTCTGAGGCTCTCGAAAAGTATATCGCTGATCAGCCGGGAGATAACTCAGTAACGAAGTTGGTTTGACCTGCTGACGTAAGCGTTGCAACTGGGTGGACACATAAACGGCCCGCGCGTTCTTACTTGCGAGCGCAACAATAGTCGAAGGTTCCGAGTTAAGCCCGTCACATCAAGGCATCAATCGCTCACACAATTTGAATTAGATGCCTACCCCTATTCCCCCAGTGGACCTTACGAATTGCCCCAGTAGACCTGCTGCAACCTTCGGCTGTTGACCTTTAACGTGCAAAGCACTGCAATGCCTACGCTCCTGCTCCTTGTGTGATAGCTCCCGTCGATCTGCCTTCTGGAAAAGCACCAGTCCGCTTGGGCAGCGCTGAGTTCGTCGTACCGTTTGTGGCAAGAGAAATCGAGCCTGTCATGATACTGGTGGAGCCGATGCCATTACAGTACAAGGGACGATGGGTGCCCAGCTCAATATTGTTGTGCCAACAAGGGACCGTCAAACCGTCCAAACCGTCAGCGTCTGAGATCCGTGCATAATTGTATTCGAGCTTTGTAGCCACTGCTAGCTATTATGCTGAAATCCTTGCTTAGCTTGGCTCACGACAGTTGGGAGACGCATACCAGGGCAGGGCTGCGCGAGGATCGTGGGCTACAAATCGGCCTGAAACAAGGCATTGGCGAGATGTGCCTGATCGATAGCCTGGAGTTATGCACGGATCTCAGTCAGCGTGCGCCTGTTGCGCCTGTGCGTTGCAGCTTCCCTTGTTCTATGCTACGATAGGGAAAATGTTGCTGCCTCTTGGAGTTAAGTATCTTCGATGATAGAGTCTCGGCGCAGACTGATCTGCATCTCAATTTTCCATACTCAAGAAGATATGGGTAGCCTGGGGAAACGGCTGCCAGCGAGTGAGGATTACAGGGAAGGTGCGCACGCCTTCTGGGTCGAGATTCAGCGGCAGGTGCAGGCGCTGGCGCTCAATTGGTCCGGGGTCAGAATCTACCAGGATGGACTGCCCGATGCGCCATCAGAGATCGTCCAGAAGATCCTTAACGAGGTTCGCAGTCCCAATTACGATCTGCTGCGCTGGCTTATCGCCCAAGGCGCCGAGGTCATCGGCACCGAGTCGCCCGCCCTTATCAAAGAGGAATACATGCTCTTGGCGGCCGTGCACACGGCGAAGAACGCTAGGGTCAAAGCTAAAGCGCGTCGTGACTACGCCGCACGAGCCGGCGAGCTCTTAGCCGAGCGCGACAGCTACATTGCCCGTCGCATCGCAGATACCCTTCCGCTAGGGTCAGCGGGTCTGCTCTTGATCGGCCACGCTCACGACGTGGCAAAATATCTCCCCTCCGAAATTGCCATTGAGTGGCTCTGCCACGGCTAGGGGTCCTCTACCAACGTAGAACTCTATGCGCCATCGGCACATTTGGGGAAGTGAAATGAGAGGTCACGCCCCCATTGTTCTACGACTGGCTCTGTGCCTTGTGGCACAATGAAAGCGTGATAATACGTGAACGATTGTCCCAAGTACTCGACCTCCAATACATCCCCGTGTATCTCCCAATGGATGTCTCCGGCACCAATCTCTACGGGGAACACGATGCGCACATCGTGTGCACCGGCCGTCTCCGAGATGGTATGCGAAGCTGGACAACGGTCGTAACGGGCCCGCGGCGGGATCACGAGTTCCACAGATCGGGATAACTTGGCGGGTCGTTTGTAAACGTGACCGTGACTGCTATCGAGATTGCTCAGGTGCGGCCTATGCCCCGAATTGGTGTCTTGCCACCTAAGTCCGTCGCGGCGAGCTTCGGACGGAATGTTGTGACCGAAAGTCGTGTCGAGCTCTTGAAGATGACCGCGCAGCGTGAGGAGTACGTGCCTCAGCTGCACGATACGTTCTTGCGCGGTGGGGGTCGCGCGCTCGGCCACGATGGTTCTCATTGTCCGTCGAGGAATGCAGTGTAGTTGCACGATGCTTCTCCTTCACACCCACTCACGTGCGGGAGCCAGACGCGTGCTCGATGAAACCAGGCGACGAAATGAACACCCCATCCTAGCCCCTTGCGCACACGTGCGATTCGCACCTTACGGTGGCGACCTACCTAGCAACCGCTGCAACTTTCGTGCCAAAAGGATACCCTTGTGGTAGACACATGGTGAAGAGGCACATCCATCATCACCAGCAAAGTCTATCCCAGAGTCTATCCGACCGAGTGTATTCGTCGACGTAGGGCCACGCTATTATGTGATTGGATAAGCTGGTCGCGTCGATAGAGTGCGCCAGCCGATAGCGCCGGCCCTGCCGTCGGCGTTCGCAGGAATTTCAACCCGAGAATCCCTCGGGCGCGAAAGGAGGTGACTAAGAAATGGCAGTCGAGAAAACGATTGGCTCGTCGAGCCTGGTGGAGGTTGTTGATAGGGTGCTGGACAAGGGCATCGTGGTCGATGCATGGGTGCGGCTCTCGCTGGTCGGCATCGAGATCCTGGCCCTCGAGGCGCGCGTAGTCGTAGCCTCCGTCGAAACCTACCTGAAGTATGCGGAGGCGATCGGGCTTACCGCTACAGCCGCCGCCCCTGCAGCCTAGAGGCGCAGATCAAAGCGGATATTGGGGGGTGGAGTTAGCGGGAACGAACTCGCACTCGACGTGGCGTGTTCGTAGATAGCAGTTCTTCACCTAACTTACGGTTGTGCAGCGTGGGGTTGGCGTCGGAAGAGCCAGTGGGCAGGCATCGAATCATTCCAACGCCGGTCGCATCTGCGACAAGTATCCAGTCGAATGCAAACAATAAGGGAGGAATCACAGAATGGCAGTCGAGAAAACGATTGGCTCATCGAGTCTAGTGGAAGTCGTCGACCGGGTGTTGGACAAGGGCATCGTGGTCGACGCGTGGGTGCGGCTCTCGCTGGTCGGCATCGAGATCCTGGCCCTCGAGGCGCGCGTAGTCGTGGCCTCCGTCGAAACCTACCTGAAGTATGCCGAGGCGATCGGGCTCACCGCCACAGCCGCCGCCCCAGCAGCCTAGTCCAAGACGGCGCCAGGATTTGTCGCAATGGCGCCAGCAGGTAAAATGCCTGTCGATCAAACGGCTGCTGGCGCCAGTATCTGATCTAACTCTTGATTCAATCGCAAACGGAAGGAGGTGAAAGACAGAATGCCCATATTAGCAGAGATGCGAAGCCTTACAGAGGACTTAGCACACTCCCACGAGGAGCGAATGGCTGGCTTAATGGCACGCCAGGAGGAAGTCCAGAACGCCCTCCAAGAGACCCGCCAGCGCATGGCTGAACATTACGCCGACCGGCTTGAGGCGACCGCGGCCCTTCGCCAGAATCTGGTCGAGGACAAAGCACTTCGCCGTGCAGCCACGCGGAGCGTCCTGGCCAGCTTCGGTCGTTCCCGGAAGGAACTGGCCACCAACCAAGCGTTGGCTTTAGCCAAGGCTAACGTCGATCGCCAGTTCGATGTCCAAGGCCAGCGCGCTCGTACCCAGCGTTCAATCCGTGAAGTTCACTCTGCGCGTGTCGCTGGCGAGGCCACGCTGAAAACGGAGCTTCGCCAGGGGCGTGCGGAGCTCTCCCACGGAATAAGCCACCTGATGGACGAAATCCACCAGGCTCGGACAGAAATGGGCATCCGGCAACGGGAGGCCCTCGATCAGGGGCGAGTCCAGCTACTGACCGACACGTCGAACTTCTTGAGCGCGGCCCGCACCGCGCATTTGGCGATGGCGAAAGCCCAGAGGGAGACACTCGAGACAGGCCATACGGCATTAGAAGCTGAGGTGTCGGCCACTTTAGGAGGGTTCCGCGCATCCCGCGAGGCGCTCGCGAGAGACCTCGCGCAGTTCAGTCAGGTATGGCGAGGGTTCACCGACGAGAGGCAAGGTCGCCGAATCGGCGCCACGCCCGGCTCAGCCTATCAGCAGGCAGAGGCAAGTCTTGTCCCGTCAGAGGTCGCAACCGAAGCAGCGACCTCTGAGCAGGCCCCGGCCGAAGCTCGCGGAGCGCCTACCGATGGGACCATTTTCAGCTACCTCGCGGACCATCCAGACGGCGTCCGACTCATAGAACTTGAGGCCCATTTCGGTACCGCACGCATCCGCCTAGCTCAGAACTTAAACCGTCTGATCGAAGCAAACAAGGCGCGCAAGGACGAAGACCGAAAGCTCTACTTCGCTATCTAGCGGATGGCATACGACCCGCCAAGGCACCGCGAGCAGATCAATGGGCCGCGCGAAGGACCTCCCGCGGTGCTACGGTGGGTCGCAATCTGGAAGATAAGGAGATCACATCGTGACACGAACCGATACAACCGCCGTGCTGGCCCCCCGCCCTCGTCCCGGGTTCGTCGAGACACCCTTCGTACGTAGTCTGACCGACCGGGCGTTATCCTATTTAGCCGCCGGTTACCCGGTGCACTTCCGTGGGCCATCTGGTTCGGGGAAGACGACCCTGGCGATGCACGTGGCCCATCACCTTGGCCGGCCACTGATGCTCATCTGCGGCGACGATGAGTTTGGCACCTCCGACCTGGTTGGCGGGCAGCACGGCTACCGCCGGCGCAAGGTGATCGATAATTTCGTCCACTCGGTTCTCAAGACCGAGGAAGACGTTGCCCAGCGCTGGGTCGATAACCGCTTAACTATCGCCTGTCGTGAGGGATTCGTCCTGGTTTACGACGAGTTCACGCGCTCGCGACCCGAGGCCAACAACGTGCTCTTGTCTATCCTTGAGGAAAAAGTTATGGTGCTGCCGGCCAGCCGCAACGGTACCAGCTATTTGAAGGTGCATCCCGACTTCGCCGCCATCTTCACCTCGAACCCTGAGGATTACGCCGGAGTGCATAAGACCCAGGACGCTCTTCGTGACCGGATGGTGACTATCGATATGGACTACTTCGACCGCGAGAGCGAGCTGGCGATCACCCAGTCCCGTTCGGGCATACCATTGGAGGATGCCGAGCGGATAGTCGATCTGGTACGCGCCTACCGTGGCACGGGTCTCTCGGAGTTCGGTCCCACTGTCCGCAGCTGCATAATGATCGCCAAGGTGCTGGCCCTACGAGGTGGCCAAGTCATGGAGGGAGATCCCATCTTCGAACAGACGTGCCTTGACGTCTTGGCCGCGGAGTCAGTTCGCCGGGGCGAGTCAACCGGCAAAGCGCCACAGCCTCGAGGGGTCGTCCACGACCTAATCCGAGAGCACTGCCCACAAGAGGGCGTGGCCAAAGTCATTAACCTGCCCAGAGGCGCCTGATGCGGCGCGCTTGCCTGGCCAAGCTCGAGAGGAGGTATCTGTAATGGCCGGTCCGAAGACGATGCACGACGTACGCACGGCGCGTAGCGTTGCGACCCGGGCGATGCCCACGAGCGAGGGTGCTATCTTCCTTCAGCTCCATCGGCTTGCGAGCGAGAAGCTCCGGCTGGAGCGCGAGGTCGAGTTGTGGCTGCGCAAGAAAGAGCGCATCGAGCAGCGAATGGGGGAGATAGAGCAACAGATGGAGCGCTTGCGTCCGATATGCTCGGGCGTGACCATCGAGTCGCGAATCAACGCGCCGAAGAAGGCGTGGCGTCAGGTGACGGTGGAGTATTGAGTTCGATGCCGCTCCATTTTCTCGGACGAGACAATCAAGTTGGAGACGGAAGGCTCCCACAGCGTGGGAAGCCTTCCGGGGAGGTGATTTAGCGATGCCACAGCAACGCCAGCCGGGCGATGCACGCCGTGGCCCCCGGCAGGGGCGGCCCCCCAAGGGCCAAGTCAGTATTGATCTGGGATTTGGTGAGCTATTCAAGGGACTTGGGAACTTCCTCGACCTCCTGGGGGAGATGGCCGAGGAGGGCAAGTCCGAGGTCCACCGTGCGCAGGAAGTACACGGTCCCGGCGGGGTGCGGGGCGTCTATGGCTTCTCTATCAAGATGGGGTTGGGTGGCAAGCCCATCGTCGAGAACTTTGGCAATATCCATTCGACCGAGCGTGGCCCCGAGGTTTCTGAAGTGCGAGAACCCTTGGTGGATGTGTTCGACGAGGGGGAGTACATTCAGGTCATTGCGGAACTCCCTGGGGTTGCTGAGGGAGATATTCGGGTAGAGGTCAAGGACGATATTCTCAGTCTTAGCGCTGAGGGCCGACACCGGAAGTATGCCAAGGAGGTTTTGCTGCCGGCGATGGTGGAACCGGAAAGCCGCCGGCAAACCTACCAGAACGGCATTTTCGAGGTCCGCTTGAACAAGATTGGGCATTCCAACAAGCCATAAGGTTCGACTATCTCGTGTGCAAACCCGATAGCGTGGCCCGAAAGGATGGTAAACAAGCAAATGACCGATGAGCACGCGCTGACCCTGCGCATCGCCGAGGCGCTTCCCAAGGATGTGGGCAGAGGCATCGCTCGTCTCGACCCTGCCGACATCGAGCGGCTAGGGGCGGCCATCGGCGACATTGTCGAGGTCATCGGTAAGCGCCGGACCGTCGCCAAGCTTATGCCGGCATATTCCGCTGAGCGGGGCAAGTCCCTGATCCAGGCCGATGGCATCGTCCGCGAGAACGCCCAGGCGGGCCTGGACGAGCGGGTGCAACTGCGCAAAGTCTCCCATCAGCCAGCCAGCAGCATAACGCTGGCGCCAAGCGGCACGGCCCACACGGCGCTGCGCAGCCAAGATACTGCCTATCTTGGTCGTCTATTGGAGGGAGTGCCGATCGTGGCCGGTGACCGGGTGCGAGTCAATCTTTTTGGAACACGTCCCCTTGACTTCACGGTCAGCGAAACTACTCCTAAGGGCGTGATCCTCATTTGCGGATCGACGACGATCCGCATCAAGGGCGAGAGCGTTGCTGCACGCCGCGGGCCAGCCATCTCTTATGAAGACATAGGCGGACTGACCAAGGAGATTGGCCGGATTCGCGAGATGATTGAGCTTCCTCTGCGCTACCCTGAAGTCTTCGATCGCCTTGGCATCGATCCGCCCAAAGGCGTTTTGCTCTACGGCCCGCCCGGCTGTGGCAAGACCTTGATCGCTCGATCGGTGGCCTACGAGACCGCCGCATACTTCATCCACGTGGCCGGGCCCGAGATAATACACAAGTTCTACGGCGAGTCGGAGGCCCACCTCAGGAGCATCTTCCAGGACGCGGAGCAGCACGCTCCCAGCATCGTCTTTCTGGATGAGATCGACGCCATCGCGCCCAAGCGCGAGGCGGTTCAAGGAGAGGTGGAAAAGCGCGTCGTTGCCCAGCTGTTGGCTCTGATGGATGGGCTCAAATCCCGCGGCCAGGTTATCGTCATCGGGGCGACCAACATCCCGGGGAGCATTGATCCCGCACTTCGGCGGCCCGGGCGCTTCGATCGCGAGATCGTCATCTCGGTCCCCGACAAGACCGGACGCCTGGAAATCCTCCAGATCCATACTCGTGGGATGCCCCTCGCCGAGAACGTCAACCTGGAGCATTTAGCCGCCATAACCCACGGCTTTGTGGGAGCAGACCTGGCTGCCCTTTGTCGTGAGGCGGCGATGAGCTGTCTGCGTCACGCGCTGCCAGCCATCGACTTCACTCAAGCTGAGCTCCCGTACGAAGAGGTACTGCGGCTTGAGGTCACCATGGCTCACTTTATAGAAGCCCTGAATGAAATCGAGCCCTCGGCGATCCGGGAGGTCTTCACTGAGGTGGCCGACGTAAAGTGGGACCAGGTGGGTGGGCTCGACGAGGTGAAGCAACTCTTGCGCGAGGCTGTAGAGTGGCCACTGAAATATGGCGACCGCTTTGCATACGCCAAGACACGCCCGCCAAAGGGCGTGCTCCTCTCCGGCACGCCAGGGACCGGCAAGACGCTTATGGCCAAGGCGGTCGCCTCGGAGAGCGAAGTCAACTTCATTTCGATGAAGGGTCCGGCGCTCCTTTCTAGGTGGGTAGGAGAATCGGAGAGGGGTGTCCGCGAAGTATTCAAAAAGGCTCGACAGACGTCGCCGTGCATCGTCTTTTTCGATGAGATCGATGCCCTGGTTCCGAGGCGTACAGGCGGTGGCGCTGAGTCCCACGTGAGCGAGCGCGTGGTGAGTCAGTTCCTGACTGAGATGGACGGTATAGAAGAGCTTCGAGGCGTTGTGGTGATGGGGGCGACCAACCGACCGGATATTCTCGACCCAGCTCTGCTACGCCCTGGTCGCTTTGACTTCAAAGTGGAGCTTCCACTGCCTGATACGAACGCCAGGCGAGCCATCCTGGAGGTCCACACCCGCGATCGACCCTTGAGCGAGGACATCGATCTGGCGGGTCTGGCGGAACGAACCGAGGGGCTGGTCGGAGCAGACCTGGAGGGACTCTGCCAACGAGCAGCGATGCTCGCCATTAGGGAATCTATTGAACGACAGCCGGGGCCAGAGTACTCTCCTTTTGTGATCGAGCGGCGCCATTTTGAGATGGCCTTGGCTGCTCTCGGTGGGGAAAACCGTCTCAGTAACAGCTACGAAGCGTAGCACTGGGAATAAAGAGCGAAAATAAGAGGAGGAACGAGAAGGAGTGGGCATTTACCTTTACGCGGTCATGAGCGGCGAGCACCGGCTTGATTTGGGAGAGATCGGCTTACCTGATGGATGGACTCGGGTTGTGACAATGTGTGGAAGCGACCTGACCGCGGTAGTCAGTGAGTACGAAGGTCCTGCCTTCAGCGAGCTTCCAAACTTAGATGTCATGCGTCGTCTCGCCGTGCATCAGCGAGTCGTCGAGCGCGCGATGGCCGATCACCCCGTCCTTCCGGTCAAGTTCGGGACTGTTCTCGGTTCGGACGTCGAGGTCACTGGGGTTCTCGATTGTTGGCATAGTGAGATCTCCGCTACCATTCAGCACTTGGGAGACGCCGTCGAGATCGAGTTGGCGGCCACCTGGGATTTGAGACAGACCTTCGCCAAGATCGCCTGCGAGCCTCAGATCACCTCCCTCACGGCCACCGTTGCCGGGAGACCAGCAGGGGAGACCGGGGAAACACGTATCCAGATCGGAAAGCTTGTGAAGGAGGCCCTTGACCGTCGCCGGGAAGAGTATCGCCAGGAAGTTGTGCGCCATCTCTTTGCCGTCGTCCGGGACGCCCAGTCCAACGTGCTACCATCGGATGAATTGGTTTTCAACGTGGCATTGTTGGTGGAACGTGCCAAGATCGATGAGTTCTACGCCAGAATTCACCGCTTGGATGGTGTCTTCGAGAACCAGTTGACCTTCCGTTGTATTGGTCCACTCCCCCCCTACAGCTTTGCGACAGTTGAGATCTCTCAGATAAGAGCTGACGAGATCGACACGGCCCGTGGGCTCTTGGGGCTAGGTGGTGGACACATCGCCGAAAAGGAACTAAACAACAACTATCGACGGCTCGCGTTCCATTGCCACCCCGACCGCAATCCGGATGATCCCACGGCCTCGATGCGCTTCGCCGCTCTCACGGCCGCCTATGATCTGTTGCTGGCCTATGCGCACGGTCAGTCAACGGCGGCAGGTAAAATGGCGAGTAAAGTTAGACGCGACCGTCCATCGGCGATGGGCAAGAATGCGATCCTGCTGAGAATCAAGCGATCAGAGCCGCTCCCTATTGCAGATGCGGAGGTAAGCCGTGATCCAGATCACGCCGCCGTCTAGCACGCCCACCTCCGTTTATTGCATCGCCCGTGGCGAGCCATTTCAGAATGGAGCGCCTCCCTTCGGCGCAAAGGCCATCGGTAGGCAAGGGAACCCAGTGTATACCATCCACTTCATGGATCTGGCTGCGGTCGTAAGCGATTCAGAAGTACCCCGCTACGACATTGGCCGAGAGAACACAATGGCCCATCAGCTCGTCATAGAGGAAGCTATGGGTCGGTCGGATATGCTGCCGGTCCGTTTTGGCACGGTTGCCAAGAGTGCCCAGGACGTCCAGGAGAAGCTGCTCAAGCGCAAGTTCGGTGAGTTTCACCACCTGCTGCAGTACGTTCAGGGTCGTGTTGAGCTGGGAGTAAAGGTCTTTTGGAACCGCGAACGGCTTTTCAACCACATTGCGGCTGAAGATAACCGTGTCCGCGCGCTACGGGACGCCATTGCCGGCAGGTCCCCCGAGGAGACCCACTATCAACGCATTCAGCTCGGCCAACTTATCGAGGATGCCATCGTCCGTCTGCGCGACCAGGAGGCTGAATTAATCTTGGATTCTGTCCGACCGTTGGCCGAAGAAACTAAAGTGAACAAGATCCTCACCGATATGATGATCTTGAACGCATCGTTTTTGGTGGACAAGACGCGCGAGCCGGCGTTCGATGCGATGGTCAATGCTCTGGACAAGGCCCAGGGGGGGAGATTGATCTTGAAGTACGCGGGGCCGCTGCCTCCTTACAACTTCGTCAACATCACCGTGCATTGGGAGGAGGAATAGCCCGTGGGATTGTTCAGCGATCTACTGCTTCTTCCTATCACTGGTCCAGGTAAAGGACTCGTGTTCATCCTGGAGCAAATCAAGGACAGGGTTGACGCCGAGCAGCTCGACGAGGGACTGGTAGAGGATGAGCTAGTCGCACTGAGTCTTCGCCACGACCTGGGCGAGGTCACCGATGCCGATTACCTTGCTCAAGAGGACGCATTGCTAAATCGGCTGAATCTCATTCGGGCCTACAAAGAGTCTCTCTCGGAATCGTATGCCCCGGAGGTGACGCCCAATGGGTAATGAAGCAGGGGTCAACACTCTGGACCAGTCGTGCAATAGCATCGCCATCACCTCAACAGGCAGTGATTGTGGCTGGTACCTTTATGGAGTCACCCGGCGCAGTAAACCAGGGGAGAGATGGGAACTTGAGGAATCGGGCCTGGATGGCAAACCGGTACAGATGCTTCCCAACGGTAATTTGGTGGCCATCGTCAGCCCTATGCCTGTGGACGAGCTCGGGATTGAAGCGCTTCGGACACGCATCCAGAATGCAACGTCGGCCCATGGGTGGCTTGAGCAGATCGTGCGTGCCCACGAGCGCGTGGTTGAGGCCGTTCAGCGAGCGCGTGGAATCCTGCCGGCAAAATTCGGTTGCGTCTACGCCACCGTGGAAGATCTGAAGACCGCGCTGGAGCACGACCGAGATACTTTGCTGGCCCGACTGAAGCAACTGAAAGGGTGTGACGAATGGGGAGTTAAGCTATTCGCCGATCTCCTGGCGATCCGGCGAATAGCGTCTGAGGAGAATCCGATGGCCAGACAGCTCCGACAGGAGTTGGCGATAGCACGCCCCGGTCGGGCCTACTTCCTCCAGCGAAAACTAGCCGAAGTGCTGGATGCCGCGACCGATCAACACGTGGATGATCTGGCGCAGGCGTGCTACGACCATCTAGCTCGCTCCGTTGGTACTGGCCAGATGACTCCTCCATCCAAAACCCCTGGCACCTCGATGCCCGAGGTTGAGATCATGCGCGCAGCTTTCCTGGTACCTCGCGTGGGAGTCGACGTTTTCGTGAAGGAAATCCACCGCTTTGCCGAGAGCCGCGACGGTCTGCGCTGCGAGTACAGCGGCCCCTGGCCACCCTATAGTTTCGTTGCTCTGGTTGGGGAGGCACCACTGTGAATAGCATTTCTGAGGCCAAGGATGTGACTCTGCTCGAAGTGCTGGATCGTGTCCTCGATCGTGGCGTGATCCTAGCCGGCGATATTACGATCTCGGTCGCTGATGTTGACCTGATCTACCTTGGGCTCAAGGTTATGCTCTCCTCGGTGGAGCGCGCCGAGCGTTTGCGCTGGGGGCTTGATGGTCCAAGACTAAATGGAGTGAGCAATGGCTAGTGGCTGCTACGTCTACGCAATCTTGGGCAGCGATACCCGGTTGCCATCCGGTCTCGCAGGGTTGAGTGGCGCTACGCTCTCCACAATCGCCTGCCGTGACCTTGCCGCAGCCGTCAGCTGCGCGGATCCGACTGGTTTACGACCCACATCCGAGCACGTGCTGCGTCACGAGGCGATTGTAGAGGCGCTACGTCTGTCAGGCCCTCTACTCCCAGTGCGGTTCGGTTCTATTCTGCCTGATCCAGGTGCTGTGGCGCAGGCGATTGCCGAGCGCTACGCCGTGCTTGTGGCCGATTTGACACGCTTGGGTGATAAGATCGAGCTGGGCCTTACGGTGCTGTGGGGGGACGAGGGGACAGGTTGCGATGGGATCCAGCCAGTCCGCGAAGGCTCGCTCGACCTTATCACCCAAGGGGCGACCGGGCCAGGCACGCAATACCTCAGGGCCAGACTCAAGGAATACCGGCAGGAGCAACTATTGCAGTCTCGGGCCAAGACTCTCGCGCAAGGCGTGGACGATGTGCTGCGCAATTATTCGCTCGAAAGCCACATCACTTTGCTTCCGGCCCCGCGAGTGGCGCTGCGCGGAACTTACCTGCTGGAGCCGTCTAAGTTTGAGGCTTTTCGGGAAGCCTTTGAGGAAATACGGCAACAAAACCCACGTCTCCGATTCCTCTTAAGCGGCCCATGGCCACCGTACAGCTTTGTAACACCGCCTGACGCTTCGCCAACACCGCCAGATGGGCTGGGAGATCTCCTGCTCGCTCCTGTATCCGGGTAGTCGTTCGCGAACACGGTCAACTCTATAAAAGGGGAAGAACAACTATGATCAGTAAGAGCCTCGATGCCAAGGGGGCCCAATGCTTTGCGGACGATACGCCAACCGCATCACACCCCGATCCTTCATCAGAAACGGGAGCGACTTACGTGGGGATTGGTAGCGCAATTGCGACGCTGGAACGGCGGCTGAGTGGTGACCTGGACGCGCTCGGTGACTTTGCCGAGGAAATCTCCGGGCTCGAAAGATCGCTCCCGGGGCGGATCAACGCCGACCAGGCCGA
>ORJL010960182.1_pt1 | contig 19026 bp, 11 predicted proteins | sample 1779941 | NCBI WGS metagenome assembly ORJL01 (sample SAMEA104232317, study PRJEB22302) | groundwater metagenome | biome: forest; feature: aquifer; material: groundwater | place: USA | collected 2011-08-07 | depth 5.8 m | reverse complement strand
CCCGAGCCCCGCCTCGCCCGGCTCTCGGCGCTCCGGGCGCCCCTCCCGCCCGCGCTCCCGCCAGCGCCTGCGGGCATCGTCGACCGCCGCCCGCAGGAGCGCGGCGCGGACGAGACCGCGCTGCCAGCGCACCGCGGCGTCTTCCGGCATGCGCGCCGCCGCCTCGCTCAGCTCCCGCTCCGCTTCCGCCACGTTCCCGCGCAGGCGCATGACCCAGCCGAGCACGAAGCGCGCCGGAGCGGAGCCAGGATCCTGCGTGAGTCGCTCGCGCGCGCGCGTTTGGGTCTCCTCCAGGATCCGGTCCCCGGCCCGGGGAATCCCGGCGCGCCTTCGCTCCACGGCCTCGACGATCCGTACCTGCACCGTCCGGTAGAACTCGCTCTCGAGCACCGAGCGCCCGCGCGCCGCTGCGAACCACGCCAACACGATGCTGAGAATCGCCGCCCCGAAGGCGGTCGCGAGCGCTCCGCCCAACAGCGGGTTGCGCGCGAGCCAGCGGCGCGCCCGGTACGCCCGCGAAGGCGGCCGGGCGAGCACGGCTTCGCCTTTCCGGAACCGCTCGAGGTCGTCGGCGACCTCGCGGGCCGAGGCGTAGCGCCGTCCAGGCTCCTTCTCCAGGCACTTGAGGCAGATCGCCTCCAGGTCGCGCGGGACCCGCGGCTCGAGTCGCGAAGGCGGCGGCGGCTCGCCGTGCACCACCCGATAGAGGATCTCGGCGAGGCTGCTTGCTTCGAACGGCGCCTGGCCGGTGAGCGTGGCGTAAAGCAAGGCCCCGAGCCCCCAGATGTCGCTGCGGAACGTGGCCGGGCGCCCCTCCGCCTGCTCCGGGGACATGTACGAAGGCGTGCCCATGAGGGCGCCGCTCACGGTCAGGCGCGGCGCATCCCCGCTGATCTCCTTGGCCAGGCCGAAGTCGCCGACGAAAACGCGTCCCGCGTCGTCGACCATCACGTTCTCGGGCTTGAGGTCGCGGTGGATGATCCCCTCCGCGTGCGCGTGGGCGATCGCCAGGGACACGTCGCGCGCCAGGCGCGCCGACTCGCGCAGGTCAGGCGCGCCGTCGCGGGCGAGGTGCTCGACCAGGGTCCGACCGGGGATGTAGTCCATGACCAGGAACGCGTGCCCGTCCGCTTCTGCGACCTCGTGCACCGCGATGATGTTCGGATGGCGGAGCCGCGCGGCCGCGCGGGCCTCGCGCAGCAACCGCGCCGCGTCGGGCCCGCCCAGCCCGGCGCCGCCCAGCAAGCCCTTGATCGCGACGATCCGGTCCAGCGCCGGATCGCGCGCCTTGTAGACGATGCCCATTCCTCCCTGGCCCAACTCCTCGAGAATCTCGTAGCGGCCGAGGCGCCGTCGCGTCGGCGGGCCCGCGAGGTTCCGGGTCAGCCGTCCATGGTCGCCTTCCCCGAGCACATACGTGAACGAGTCGCCGCGCGGGCTGATCCCGGCGGCGGGAGCGCCGGCCGCGCTGGGGCCGGGGGTCGCTACGGCGGCGCCTGCTCTGGGCTGGGCCGCGGGTGCTGCGCCGGCAGCCGGCGTGCCGGCGGCGACGGCGGCGACGGCGGCGCGAGCGCCCGGTCGGGCGGATTCAGCAGGGACGGCCGCGGGAGTCGACGGCGGGCCGGGCGCGGGAGTGGGCGTGACGCCGGCGGCAGGCAGGGCGAACGACCCGAGGGCGGCGAGTTCGGAGGGATCCAGGAAGCCCAGGGTCGCGAGCGCGTCGAGGAGGCCGCCGCAAGCTTCGCCCGCGCAGGCGTCGCGGGCCCTTGCCACCTGTGCCGGCGTGACCACGCCGCGCTCGAGCAGGCGCCGGACCGTCTCCTCGTCGTGGGACAACATCGGCGGGCCCGGCCTTTCGCGCTGCGTTTTCCCCAATCGTACGCCGCGGGCCCAGGAATGCAAGTGCGACCCGAGTACGGAGTACGGGCCCCCGCAGCTACCTGGCCCATCTGCCCGGCGCTCTTGATGGGCGGCTTCGTTGCTCCCCTCTTCTGTCGCGCCCCACCGGGCCGTCCTCGCGGCTTGCCTCTCCGCGATGCCTCTTGGCATCGCGTCGTCGTCGCGCCTCACAGCGCGGTTCCGCCGCAAACTGGGCGCGGGGCGGCTGTCCGCGCAAATCCCAAATCCCAACCCCGCGATGGAGCGCAGCGAGACATGGGAGGTGCCTCCCCGACAGCGTCGAATTTGCGACTGGGAATCTCCGCTTGGCGCGAAGAATCCCACGGATAGCAGAACAGGCGGCCAAAATCGCCTTCGGATATGAGCCACCGATCCGCGGGGACCGGTACGGAGCATTCCCATTCTCTTGACCCTTCCCGGCTCCGGCAGTATACCCGGGGGCGCTCGAGCGCAGAATTCGACAGGCTCCCGTCGCAACTTCCGTGGTCTTGACTCGCCGCCGCGCCTCGCGTCTCGACCCGCGGCGCTCCGCCAGACCCGGTCCACCCGATCGAAACCGGCGCCAAACCCCCGAGGCCCTTCTCTGTGGATGCCGCCATGACCCGAATCCGACGCGCCCTCGTCAGCGTGACCGATAAGTCCGGCCTGGTCGACTTCGTGAGCGGTCTTGCCGCGCTCGGGATCGAGGTGCTCTCCACCGGGGGAACGGCCCAGGCCCTGCGCAACGGCGGGATCGCCGTGGTCGACGTGTCGGACTACACGGGCTTTCCCGAGATCATGGACGGCCGGGTCAAGACCCTGCATCCCAAAGTGCACGGCGGCATCCTGGCCCGCCGCGACGTCCCCGCCCACGTCGAAGCGATGGAACAGCACCAGATCCGCCCGATCGACATGGTGGTGGTCAACCTCTATCGCTTCGAGGAAACCGTCGCCAGGCCCGGCATCGCGGTCGAGGAGGCGATCGAGAACATCGACATCGGCGGGCCCTCGATGATCCGCTCCGCGGCGAAGAACTTCGCCCACGTCGGGGTGGTGACTTCCCCCGGCCAGTACGACGCCGTGCTCGCCGAGTTGCGCCAGGCGGATGGAAGTCTCTCGACGGAGACACGGCGAAGCCTCGCCCGTGCGGCCTTCGCGGCCACGGCGCGCTACGACGGAGCCATCACCGCGTACCTGCAGGGGCTCGAGCCGCGCGGCAGCTTCCCCGAGACGATCGTCTTCTCGTTCGCCAAGGAGCGCGGGCTGCGCTACGGCGAGAATCCGCACCAGGCGGCGGCGTTCTACCGAACGCCGAAGTCGCCGGGCGCCTGCGCCGCCTGGGCCGAGGTGCTCGGCGGCAAGGAACTGAGCTACAACAACCTGCTCGACGCGGACTCGGCCTTCGAGCTGGTGCGGGAGTTCACGCGCCCGACCGCGGTGGTGGTGAAGCACAACAATCCATGCGGGGCGGGTTCCGCGGACGGGTTGCTCGACGCCTACCGCAAGGCGCTGGCGGGCGACCCGGTTTCCGCCTTCGGGGGGATCCTCGCGCTCAACCGGCCGATCGACCTGGCGACCGCCGAGGCGATCGCGGTGCCTGAATGCTTTTTCGAAGTGCTGATCGCGCCCGAATTCGAGCCGGGCACGGTCGAACTTCTGACCACGCGGACCAAGTGGGGGAAGAACCTGCGAGTGCTGCGCGCGGGCGGCATCGGGCCGCGCGAGGATCGCGGGCTGGACGTACGCGGGCTCACGGGGGGCGCGCTGGTGCAGACGCCGAATCGGATGGTCTTCCACGCCGACGGCTGGAAGCTGGCCTGCGGGTCGTTGACGCCCGCGCAGGAGCGCGACCTGCGCTTCGCCTGGACCGTGTGCAAGCACGTCAAGTCGAACGCGATCGTGCTGGCGCGCGACGAGGCCGTGGTCGGCGTCGGGGCGGGGCAGATGAGCCGGGTGGACTCCGCGTGGATCGCGGTGCGCAAGGCCGGGGACCGCGCCAAGGGCTCGGTGGTAGCGTCCGACGCGTTCTTCCCGTTCCCGGACGCGCTCGAAGTGGTGCTGGACGCGGGAGCCACGGCGGCGGTCCAGCCCGGCGGATCGATCCGCGACAAGGAGGTGCTCGCGGTCGCCGAGAAGCGCGGCGCGGCGATGGTGTTGACGGGGATCCGGCATTTCCGGCATTGAGGCCGCACGGGGTCATCCGTACTACACACCGGCAACATCCTCGCGCGATATCGACGGGTTCGTCCGGCTTCGCGCGCTGGGCAGCCCGTGGTCTGGTTCGGTCCGGCCCCAGTGCCGTCCCCTCCGGGTCCGTTGACACGCCCCGCGCCTTCATGGTTTATGGACGGCCATGGACCGCCGTCCCCTCCGTATCGCCATCGCCTGCTATCCCACCGCGGGAGGCAGCGGGGTGGTGGCCACCGAACTCGGCCGCGCCTTGCACGCGCGCGGCCACGACATCCACTTCGTGGCCTCTTCGAAGCCTTTCCGCTTCCCCGGCGACGGCGAACGCATGCGCTTCCACCCGGTCACGATCCCTTCCTATTACGTCTTCCAGATCCCTTCCTATGGGATGTCGACCGCCTGCGTGCTCTCCGATATCGCCGAGCGCTACGCCATCGACCTGTTCCACGTCCACTACGCCTACCCGCACGCGGTCAGCGGCTTCCTCGCCAACCAGATGACGCGCGGGCGCAATCCCGCGGTCGTGACCACGCTGCACGGCACCGACATTCCCCTCGCGCGCGAGCAGCCGTGCCACGAGCGCCTGGTCCGTTTCGCCCTGGAGCAGAGCCACGGGATCACCGCGGTCAGCGGCTACCTCGCCGAGGAGACCCGGCGCATTTTCGACCTCGACCGCGACATCCGCGTGGTGCACAACTGGGTCGACCCCGAGGCCTTCCGGCCCGCAATCTCCGACGACGTGCGGCGGGGATTCGCTCCGGCCGGCGAGCTGCTGATCGTCCACGTCTCCAACTTCCGCCCGATCAAGCGGCCGATCGACGTGATCGAGACCTTCCGCGCCGTGCGGGCGGAGCTGCCCGCGCGGCTCCTGCTGGTGGGGGATGGGCCCGAGCTGCCCGCGGTGCGCGAGCACGCGGCCCGCTGCGGTCTCGCGGCCGACGTGATCTACGCCGGCGAGCGGCGCGACCTCGCGGAGACCGTCGCCGCCGGCGACCTCTTCCTGCTCACCAGCGAGCACGAGGGCTTCGGCCTGGCCGCCCTGGAAGCGATGGCCTGCGGGCTGCCGGTGGTCGCGTCCCGCTGCGGCGGCATCCAGGAGGTCGTGCGCGACGGCCAGGATGGCTTCCTCGCCCCGGTCGGCCAGGTCAGCGCTCTCGCCGCCGCCTGCGTCCGCCTCGGGCGCGATCCCGAGCTGCGCCTCCGCCTCGGTGCGAGCGCACGGCGCCGGGCGGTCGAGTCGTTCGGGCCCGACCGCGGCGTGCGCGCCTACGAGGACTACTACTACGAGGTGCTGGAGCGCGTCGGCTCCACCGCCGATTGCCGTTCGGGAGCTGTCTGAGATGGCGAGGATCTTCCCGTTCCGCGGGCTTTTCTACGATCCGGCCCGGGTCGGCTCGCTCGACTCCGTGGTGGCCCAGCCCTACGACAAGATCGACGACGCGCTGCGCGAGAAATACCTCGCGCGTCACCCGAAGCACATCGTGCGTATTTCCAAGGGCAAGGACGAACCGGGGGACACGGAGGGGAAGGACAAGTATGCCCGCGCCGGAAACCTCCTCGACGAGTGGCTGGCCGACAAGACGCTGGTGCGCGACGCGGCTCCGGCGATCTACGCCTCGTTCCAGGAGTTCAAAGGGCCGGACGGCAAAGTGCGGGTGCGACGCGGGTTCGCGGCGCTCGGGCGGGTCGAAGACTTCGGCAAGGGGGGAGTGCACGCGCACGAGAAGACCCTGCTGGCGCCGAAGCAGGACCGCCATAGGCTGATGACCGCGACCCGGGGCCTGACCGAGGGCCACATCTTCATGCTGTACCACGACCCGGACGGCCGGGTGAACCAGTTGCTGGACGCCGCCGCCGGGGGCAAGCCCGACTTCGAGGCGAGGGACGATTACGGGGAAATTCACCGGCTCTGGCGGATCGCCGACCCGGCGCGCATCGCCGGGTTCCAACGCGAAATGGAACGCTTCGAGCTCTTCATCGCCGACGGGCACCACCGATACGAGGCCGCGCTCCAGTACCGCGACGAGATGCGCCGGCTCGGGCGCAAGTGCGACGGGACGGAGACCTACGAGAACCGCATGATGAGCTTCTTCAACATGTGCGACGAAGGGATGGTGATCTTCCCCACCCACCGCGTCGTGCACGGACTGGAGCATTTCGATCCCGCGGGACTGCTCGCCGGCCTGAAGCAGCACTTCGAGATCCGCGACTACCCGTACCGCGTGAACGGCGATGAGGAGCGGATGCGCGAGGAGTGGCTCGAGGACCTGCGCATCGAGGGGATGGCCAAGTCGGTCTTCGGCCTCGCGGTCCAGGGCGCGCCGGTGTTCCGCCTGCTGATTCTCGAGGACCCCAAGGGGATCGACCAGGCGATCGTCGCGAAGCAGTCGGCCGAGTGGAAGCGGCTCGACGTGACGATCGCGACCGAGCTGATCTTGAATGCGCGGTTGGGGATCACCGCGGAGAAGCTCGCCAAAGAGACCCACGTCCACTACATCCGCCACGCCGACGAGGCGGTCCGGATGGTGCAGTCGGGCCAGGCGCAGCTGGCCGTGTTCTTGAATCCGACGCGGCTCGAGCAGGTGCGCAAGATCGCAGCGCAGGGGGAGCGGATGCCGCAGAAATCGACCGACTTCTACCCCAAGCTACTTTCGGGCTTCGTGATGAACCGGGTCCATTTCGTGTAGGGAGCGCGCGCGCATGCATCGCAAGCTGTTCATTCCTGGGCCGGTCGAAGTGCATCCGGACGTCCTGAAGGCGATGGCCTCGCCGATGATCGGCCACCGCGATCCGGAGTATTCGGTGCTGCACCAGCGGGTGAAGACCAAGGCGCAGAAGCTGCTGTACACCAGGCGCCCGGTGTTCTTCTCGACCTCCTCGGCCTGGGGGGTGATGGAGGGGGCGGTGCGCAACCTGGTGGGGAAGCGCGCGCTGAACTGCATGTGCGGGGCGTTCAGCGACCACTGGCACGCAGTCACGAAGTCCTGCGGCAAGGAAGCCGACCCGCTGCAGGTGGAGTGGGGCAAGGCGATCAAGCCCGAGATGGTGGACCAGGCGCTCGCCACCGGGAGGTACGACGCGGTGACGCTGATCTACAACGAGACCAGCACGGGGGTGATGAATCCGACGCCGGAGATCGCCGCGGTGGTGAAGAAGTACCCGGACGTCATGCTGATCGTTGACGCGGTGAGCGCGATGGCCGGGGTCAAGATCGAATTCGACACGCTGGGCGCCGACGTGCTGCTCGCCGGGGTGCAGAAAGCCTTCGGCCTGCCGCCGGGCTTCACCGTGTTCGTGGTGTCCGAGCGCGCGCTTGCGCGGGCGGCGAAGATGCCCGGACGCGGGTTCTACTTCGACTTCCTCGAATTCAAGAAGTTCGACGAGAAGGACCAGACGCCGTCGACTCCGTCGATCTCGCACATGTACGCGCTCGACGCGATGCTCGACCGGGTCGAGAAGGAAGGGCTGGACGCGCGCTTTGCGCGGCACCGGGCGATGGCCGACGCCTGCCGCGCGTGGGTGAAGGACCGCGGCTTCGCGATGTTCCCGGAAGCCGGGTACGAGTCGATCACGCTCTCCACGATCGCGAACACCCGCAAGGTCGACATCAATAAGCTCAACCAGGGCCTGGGCGAGCGCGGGTACGTGATCTCGGACGGCTACGGCAAGCTCAAGGGGCAGACCTTCCGGATCGCCCACATGGCCGAGACTACGCTCGCGGAGCTGAAGGAACTGCTGGGGCATATCGACGAGGTGATGAAGGGGATGTGAGGGCCATCGTAGAGTGGAAAGCCTCCGCGAGATCGGTCCGAAGGCCGGGCCCGCCGTTCCCGCGGTTTTACTTCCCCCCGCGGATCTCCTCGATCTGCGCCCGCGCCCAGGCCGCCTGGGCCGGCACCCGCCGCGCCAGCTCCTCGAGCGCCTGGATCGCCTCGTCGTTCCGCCCCTGGCGCCGGTAGACCGTTACGAGGTTGCTCAGGGACCCGGGCATCCCGCGCTCCACCGCCGCCTCGAGGTCGGCCTCCGCGCGTGCGTACTCGGCCGACGCGTCCGTCCCCGCGTTTTGCAGCAACTGCGCGCGAATCAGCCACACCTGCCCGCGCAGGTCGAGCCAGGAGGTCGAACCGGGGGCGTGCTTCAACGCGATGTCCAGGTCGGCCGCGGCCTGCCGCAGCGTCTCCCGCGCGTCGCGCCCGGTCCCCACCTGCCCCAGGGCGAGCAGCCGGCGCGCCTTCCCCCGGTTGCCCCAGGCGTCGGCGTTCTCCGGCGCCCACTCGGTCAGCGTCGTGAAGTCGGCGATCGCCTTGGCGTAGGGTCCGCAGGGGTCCTGCCCGCGATCCCGCTGCAGGTTTCCCAGGTCGATCCAGGCCGCGGCCCGCCCGTTGAGCGACTCCGGCCAGCGCGGCCGCCGCTTCACGACCTCCGAGAAGTCGGCCAGCGCGCCGAGCACCGCGGCCTGCGGGTCGAACCCGCCCGCTCCGGGGAGCCGCGCCATCTGGATCCGCACCGCGCCCCGGCTGTGGTACGCGTCGGCGAATTCGGGACTGAGCTCGATCGTCAAGCCGAAGTCGGCCTCGGCCTGGGTGTACCCCGGCCGTGGGTCCTGACCGCGCGCGGCGGCGAAGTCGCCTTCGGTTCGGCGCAACAACCCGCGGGCGAACGCGCTCATGTGGTAGCGGGGATTGCGCCGCAGCACCTCGGTGTAGTCCTCCGCCGACCGGGCCAGGCTTGCGGACGGGTCGGCGCCCGCGCGCAGCTCGGCCTCGCCGAACTGCATCCACGCGTTGCCCCGGTTGTGGACCGCGTCGAGATACGCCGGGTTGCTCTTCATGGCCCGAGCGAAGTCCTCGATCGCCTGTCGGATCGTGGATCGGGAATCGACCGCGGTAGCCCCCTCCCAGCGCGCCTGCGCCATCCGCAAGTTGCCGCGGTTGTTGTACCCGATCGCGTACTCCGGATTCGCCGCCAGCGCAGCGGTCAAGTCGGTGATCGCCGCCGCGTAGCGCTCGCGCGGATCGCGGCCCTGCGTCGCCTCCCGGTCGCCGAGCGCGCTCGCGGCCGAAGCCCGGTGGGTGAGCGCGCTGACGAAATCCGGGTCGAGTTCCAGCGCGCGGGTCGCGCCCTCGATCGCCGAAGTGAGCGCCGCCGCGGGGTCGCCCCCCAGGCGCTGTTCCGCCTCCGCGAGGGTGATCCAGGCCAGCGCGCGGTTGTCGATCAGGAGGGCGTCGCGCGGCGAAAGCCGCAGCGCCTGGTCGAAATCCCGGATCGCCTCGCGCAGCTCCTCCCGCATGTCCACGCCGCGCAGCGTCTCCCGCCGCGCCATCGTCTGCCGCGCCATCGCACGGTTGTTCCAGGCCGTGGACCAGCTCGCGTTCTTTTCGATCGTGCGCGTGCAGAGATCGATCGCGGTGCGCCAGGCGGGCAGCGGATCGCCGCCGCGCTCGCTCTCGGCTTCGCCCAGCCGGCGCCACGCGCCCGCCGCATTCGCCCAGGCCGAAGGCAGGCCCGGGGCCAGCCGGGCCGACTCCGCATAGTCGTCGATCGCATGGCGCAGGCTCGCCCGCGGATCCCCTCCGCGCGCTGCCTGGCTCTGGGACTTCGCGGACCAGGAGGTGGCGCGGCCGTTCCACAGGTCCGAATCGCCGGGAAACGTCTCCAGCAGCACCGTGTAGTCGGAGATCGACCCGGAGAACGCGGCGTCGGAATCCTTCCCGCGAAGATGCCCGCCGAGGCCGGCGGCATGGCGCGCGATCGCCCGCTGGCTCCGCGTCGCCGCGTGCAACGGCCAGCGCTCGAGCGCGGCGTCGAGGCCTGCCACTGCTTCGTCGAACCGACCGAGCAGGTAGAGTGCGGTCCCGCGCAGACGGTCCGCCGCCGGGCCGGTCTGGTCGCCCAGAATCGCGAGCGCCTCGGCGCAGCCCCCCGGCCGTCCCGACCAGACCGCCGCCGAAGCCCGGCCCAGCCGGAGCTCGTCCGCGAGCGACCCCGACCCGGCCGCCTCCGCAATCCCTCCCGGTCCCGCGCCGGCTGCCTCCCCGATCCCGCCCGTCCCTGCCGCCGCCCCGGCCGCGTCCCCGATCGCCCCCGCCCCACCGGCACCGGCCGCCTTCCCGCCGCCCGCGGCGATCGCCAGGTCCGCGAGGCCGGATTCGCGCAGCGCGCTCTCGGCGTCAGTCTCCGCTCGCGCGGGGACCAGCTTCATCCCTCGCGATCCGTACACCGCGCCCGGCAGTCCGCGCGCCTGCGCATAGCGCTCGATCCGGTCCAATCCGCGCAGCAGGTGCGTCGCGACGTTGTTCGGGGCGAGCGCGCACGCCCGATCAAGGTCCGCATCCGCCTCCGCATTCCGGCGCAGGACCCGATTCACCCGGCCGCGCCAGGCATGGGCGAGACCGTTCGCCGGATCGAGCCGGATCGCCTCCTCGAGCGGGCCGAGCGGCTGCGCCGCCAGCGCGATCAGCGACTCTTGCGGCATGCGCGTCCGGTACGCCTCGTCCTCGAAGCCGCGTGCGAGCCGGACCACTTCGGCCAGCAGCGTCTGCACGCGCTCCCCGGCGTGGCGGCGCTCCCACGCGACCCAGGCGAAGGCCGTGCCGAGCACGAGTAGGGCCGCAATGATCGGGAGGACGGAAGCTCGGCGGCGGCGCACCCAACGGGCGATGCGCACCGAGGCGGGGCGGACGGTCGCAGACACCCGCTCGCCGGCCAGCCAGAGGCGCAGCTCCGCCGCGAACTCCGCGGCGGTGCGATAGCGTGCGCTTTCTTCTTTTTCCAGGGCGCGCAGGCACACGTTCTCGAGGTCATGCGGGACTCCCGCTGCGATCGCTTCGGGCCGGGCCGGCTCTTCGTCGACGATGGCGTGGAGGATCGAGACCAGGCTGGGCTTGGGGAAGGGGAGGGTGTCCGTGAGCAGTTCGTAGAGCATCACCCCCAGCGCCCAGACGTCGGTGTGCGGGCCGATGGCGGCGTGGTCGCCGGTCGCCTGCTCGGGGCTCATGTACGCGGGCGTGCCGACCGCCTGCCCCTGCCGGGTGACCAGGTCGGAGCGCTCGCGCTCGGTGGACGCGGCGAATTCCTTGGCGAGCCCGAAGTCGGTGACCAGGGGCTTGCCGTTCTTGGCGATGAGGACGTTCGCGGGCTTGAGGTCGCGGTGGACGATCCCCTGGGCGTGCGCGTGGGCGACCGCTTCGGCAACCTCGGCGAGCAGGCCGATGCGCTGGCGCAAGCGCTGCGCGCGCACCTTCGGCTCCGGCATCGTCACCGTGCGGGTCTGCTCGATCTCCTGCTCGAGGCTGACCCCGTCTACGTAATCCATCGCCAGGTAAGCCCGGCCATTGACCGTGCCGACGTCGAATACCCCGACGATCCCCGGATGGCGCAGGCGCGCGGACAACCGCGCCTCGCGCAGGAAGCGTGCGGTGGCCTCGCCGGCGGCGTCCTCCAGCTTCATCACCTTGATCGCCACCGCCCGGTCGAGTTCGGTGTCCCACGCTTGCCAGACCGCGCCCATCCCGCCGGCTCCGAGCGCGCGGATCAGCACCCAGCGGCCGAACGAAGCGCCGTCGGAAAGGGCAGGCAGCATTCGCGCTGGAGTTGCGACGGTCCCGCGAAAGTCGACCTCGATGTCGACCCCGACCGGTCGACGGTCCAATCCCCCCGTTTCCCCGCCCGGCGGCACGCCCGCAGGCGCCGGGCCCGTTGCGCGATCCTCCGGGCGTGACGCGTGGGCAGGACGGGCCAGGTCGCCCGCCTGCTCCGTCAGGCCCAGCCGCGCGCCCGGGTGTTCGGGATCCGTGATCCGCTCGCTCCCGCGCGCCGAGGTCAGCCGGGACGTCGGGTCCGCGGCCTGCGGCGCGCTGGTTGCGGGCAGTCCCGCCGGCGTGGACCGGACGCGGGCTTCCGGTCCGAGGGCAGCGGGGGGAGAGGGGGGCGGCGCGAGCCTCGTCACCCGCGCCTCGTCGATGGCGCGGCAACCGGAGCAGCGGGCGTCGAGCGGCGGAGCGCCCTGGGGCTCGAACGACTGCCGGCACGAGCTGCAGATCATCGCGCGCCTACTCCACCAACACCGTGTCGGTGCCACCGCGCCCGACGAGCCCGGCGAGTACCTCTCCTTCGCCCGCGCGGGCGGGACCACCCACGTCCCGGAGCCGTTGTGCGATCGCGCTCCGGTCGCTGGCTCGGATCCGCCACAGTCTACCTCAGGGCGGGGAGGCCCGCAACGGCGGGGGGGGGCGCGGGGGGCGCGGGCTCTCTCTCGCTCGCAATCGGGATGCGGCTACGGGCTGTGGCCGCTGATCCGCTCACGCGCCCATGGTACGTCCGCGGCGGACAATGGCGGATCCGGCGCGGCATCGTACCGCAACCGCAGGGGGTAGCCCGCGCGATCGTAGACCTCGTCGAGGACGGGCTTCAGGTCCACCATCGGCTCCGCCTCCTTCGCGCGCAGCGGCAGCGGAAACGTACGAATCGGATCGCGCAGGCCGAACTCGTACACTTCGGCCCGAGGCCGGTGCCAGCCGCGCGCCACGAGGATCGAATAGCGACCCGCCGTCGCTTCGGGTGACATCGCCAGCCGCCGTCCGATTCGCAAGAGGTCCACCTCCACAAGGCTCGTGCGCGTACCGAGGATCCGCAGGCGCTTCTCTTCGTACTCCCGGCGGCCCGTCCCCGGTACCTTGTTGCCGGGAGACAGGAATTCCAGCACCGTCACGACTTCTCCAGAGGCCGCGTCGCGAACCTCGAGGTAGCTCTCGCGGACCTCGTCCGGGACGGGCAGCGTGACGGTCTGCGGTGCCTCCGCGGTTGCGGGCGCCCGGCGTTCTTTGGAGGAGGGCTCTTGAGCGCCAACCACGGCAACGTCGGGGCGGCCGACGAAGACAAGCTCGTCAGGCTGACCCAAGTACGTGCGCTGTTCCACCGCCACGTAATAGCGTGGACCGACCCGAGGCGTGAGGGCTTCGCTCAAATGGACGGATAGTCGCGTGTGGAGGTCGGTCCACACCGCCGGTGCTTCGAGCCACGGGTCCATGCCGGGGAAAGGACTGGGCATGTGCCGCTCCTCTGGACCGGAAAATCGCGTCCGCAGGTCCGCGTGGACATTCTACGCAGCGGGGCTTTCCGACATCAAGGGCAAGCAGCCCAAGGCCGCGGAAGCCGCCGAGGACGCGGCGCCCGAGCCGCCGCAGGACGAGGAGGAGTGAAGCGTGCGGCCGGGTGATCCTCTCCACGCCGCGCGCCTTGCGGCACGACGCAAGCCGCTGAGCATGGGCGAGACGAGGCGTCCAGATCGCCCAGGCCCACGTCGCAGGCCGCCACAACTCGGGCCAGGCCGATGAACGGCAAGGGCAGCCCCGACTACACAAACCGGTCATGTGCACGCGCTCCCTTTGTTCCCGGGTCGGTCCTCCTGATACCATGGCGCACATGGAGCGCTTGCAGCGGCCCTTACGATATCCGCACCCCCTATGTGCGGCCCTCCTCTTCTCCACTTGGGTTGCCGCCGCCCCTGCGCTTTCCGCCCAGGACCCGGTGCCGGAATCGATTCGCGCGGCTTTCGCCGATGGCGTCCCCGAGGCGCAGATCCTCTCCGAACACAAGAAGGTACGCTGGGTCGGAATGGCGGGTGACCGCCGCTGGCGGAAATCGGGCTCGACCACCGGGATTGCCTTCTCGCCCGACGGCGCATGGCTCGTCTGCGCGGGAGACGACACCCACCTGCGCGTCTGGGAAACCGCGTCCGGGCGCGAACGGTTCACCTGGCGCGGCGACCCGATGCTCACGGTGACGAGCTTCGCCCTGCGACCCGACGGACAGGAATGGGCGCTCGGTACGGGCGGCAACCACATCACCCTGTGGGATGCGGCCGCCCTGCGAACGACGAGGACGATCACGCTCGAGGCGGACTGGGCCCAGGTCCTCGCCTACGCGCACGACGGATCACGCCTGTTCGCCGGGACGAATCGCGGGCGCTTGCTCGGCTGGGATCCGGCGGGAGGCGGGGAACTGCGTAGCATCGACGTGTCTACGCACGAAGAACGCTTCCGGTCGGCGTCGCTCGAGGGCGTGCTCTCTCTGGCCGTCTTCCCCGACGGCAAGCGCATCGCCACGGGAGGAGATGACGGCCGGATCAAGTTCTGGACCGTGCCGGAACTGGCCCCCGACGGCGTTCTTGAAGCCCACATGGCCCCGGTGGTCGCGTTGGCCTGCCGACCGGACGGCGCTCAATTCGCCTCCGGCGACGCGGGCGGGGCGATGCGCGTCTGGAACGCGAAAAAGCGGAAGGTGGTGCGGACCCTGGATGCCGGCGGCCCCGGCCGGGCCCGCCTCGGTTCCTCCGCGGACGGGGCGTGGCTGGTGGCCGGTGGTGGCGGGGCGCGATTGCGCCGCTGGGACGCTGCGACGGGGTCGGAGGCCAAGCCGCAGGGGAGTGACGTTCACGCCGGCCCTTACCGGGGGGACTTCGCTCTCTCGCCCGACGGAAAATACATCGCCCTCGCGCGCGGGGACTTCGGCGGGAGCGAAATCGAGATCCGCGACCTGCGAACGCTGGCGAAGGCCTCCGCGAGCGGCGGCAGCCGCGGGCCAATCCGCGCGCTGCGCGTGCTTCCCGATGGCGGCAACCTCTTCACCGCCGGCGCCGACGCCACCGTGCGCGTGTGGAACCGCGACACGGGGAAGCCGATCCAGGTCTTCGGACCCAAGCGGTTCTCGCGCTTCCAGTCCCTCGACGTCGCGCTCGACGGGAAATGGCTCGTCGCGAGCGATACCAATGGCTCGATTTGGGTGCTGGACGCAGTCACCGGAAAAGTCCGCCGGACGCTCGAGCACGTCGGCGCTGGGGCCTCGTTCCTGCAGATCAGCCCGGACGGTCGTCGGGTCGTCTCGGGTGGCGGCCACGACAGCGGCACCATCAAGGTCTGGGATGCGGCCTCCGGAGAGCTGCTGCGCGCGCTCGTCCACGGAGGCAACGGCGTCCGATCCTTGGCGATCGGTCCCGATTCGACTTGGTTCGCATCTCTAGGGCGCGACGACCAGCGCATTCGACTGTGGGAACTGGAGTCAGGCAACCCGATCCGGGACCTCGTCGGACCAGAACCCGTGATCGGGCTGGCGATTCAGGCCGATGGGCGGCGGCTCGTCTCCTGCGGCCGGGACGGCGCCGTGACGATGTGGGACGTCTCGTCCGGCGCTCCCGTGTACGAAAGGCGCTACGGCAGCCGCGGCCGCAGGGGCCGCAGGGGCCGGGAAGCCGTGGCCTTCGGCGGCGACGGCGCTTGGTTCGCCGCGGTGACCGCGGAGGCGCGACTCGCCCTCTGGGATACCGCGACGGGGGATGGGATCGACTCGATCGCGCTCGATGGGGGTGCGAATTGTCTCGCCGCCGAGGGCCGGAGGATCTACGTGGGCTGCGACGACTCGACCGTCCGGATTTACGAGCTCGCGCCATGAGGCCAGGCACCGCCCGAATCGCCTGCGCCGCGCTGGCGGCGGCCGTCGCCGTGTCGTCCGCCGGCGATCCGTCCGAGGATGTCCCGGCGTCCATCCGAGGTCGATTCGCCGACGCTCCGCCCGGCAAGCTGCTGCACACCGGCGGCGGCGACAGGCGGATCCGGGTATGGGAAGCGTCCTCCGGAAATCCCCTGGACGCGATCGAGACGGACTCGAGGCCCGCCGCCCTGGTCGCGTGCGGCGACCGACTGTACGTGGGCTTTGAGGACGGAACGATTTGCATGTACGAACATCGGCCCTGATCCGACGTTCGCACCCCCGTCTGCGGGTGCGCCCCGCGGACCCAGGCCCGGGGATCCTCCCCGTGCCGCCCGCGCAGAGTGGTTGCTGCGGGAGCGTGATTTCCCGGTCGCGAAGGTGTATTCTCACTCTCCAGGTACGCCCCCAGTCGGTGAGCGGTGCTCCGGGGGCGCGGTGGTTACCCAAGTTCCCATCGCCGACCTTTCCGTCCATTCGCGGCGGACGGCGGCAAGACCGAAGGCGGTCATGCGGCTCGCGCCGCGCTCGAACGTAGGGAGGTTACGTGCCGGAGCGAGCGCTGGCCTGACCGATCGATTCCGGCCCCTGGCCGTGCTGGGAGAGTCTCCATGCCGCACCTGCGCCATCGCTGGGCGATCCCCATCGTGCTGGTCCTCTCGCTCTGCCTCCCCTGCGCGGTCGCGGCGCAGCATGGCCACCCGGAGGGCCTCCGCATCCGATCCGTGGACGAAATCCGAGCTCTGCACGCGGACGCCCAGGCGGTCGAGGCCATCGGCCTGTCCGACGCCGATCTTGCCGTGCTGGCCGAACGGACCTCGATCCAGAGGTTGTCGCTCGACCGCTCGCCGAAGGTGACGAACGCCGGGCTCGCACACCTCCTGGCCGTGGAGGCGTTGGCGGTGCTGCAACTTCCCTCCCACGCGGGCGGCATCACCGATGCAGGATTGGCGCTGCTCGCGCGCTTGCCGCGACTGCGTGAACTCCACGCGGAAGGCAGCGCCATCACGGGCACCGCCTTCGAGTCGTACCCGGTGAAGATCCGGGAACGGTGAGGATCCGCACAGGCAGGGCAAGTCATCATGAAGCCGCGTATCCGCCCGTGGCCTACGGGCCCGTGAGGGCACCGAGCCTGCCTCCTACCAGAGGATTCGCGGCAGACGGAGGAGCACGCAATGGCGGACCCGTGTGACCCGAGCGGCGGGGGCGGGGTTTGGGGAGGACGGCGCCCGGGACCGTACGGACGTTCCGAAGTTGGTCGACGACGCGGGCCTCACCATCGTCCGTGGCGAGTTGAAGGAAGGCGGAGCCGAATCGGCGCCGTCCGAGGGTGGCTGCGCCGGTTCCGCAGCGCACGCCGAGGCGTTCGCGGAGCGGCCGTTCGGCCGGTACGTGCTGCGCCGCCGCCTGGGGGAAGGCGGCATGGGTGTGGTGTACGAGGCGTGGGACCCCGACCTGGGCCGGGCGGTCGCCCTCAAGCAATTGCGGTCGCGCCGGGCGGCGGATGCCGAGGCGCGGGAGCGCTTCCAGCGCGAGGCCCGACTGGCGGCCCGCCTGCGCCACAACGGCATCGTGGCCGTGCACGACGTGGGCGAGGTCGACGGGGTCCCGTTCGTGACCATGGACCTCGTCGCCGGGCAGACCTTCTCCGCCGTGCTCAGGGACACGCGGGAGGCCAAGCGCGTCGCCGATCCGGGCGGGTACGCCCACCTGCGCCAGGAGGTCTCCCTGCTCGCCGACATCGCCGCCGCGGTGGCCCACGCGCACGAACACGGCGTCGTGCACCGCGATCTCAAGCCCGCCAACGTGGTGATCGACGGGTCGGGACAGGCGCGGGTCACCGACTTCGGCCTCGTCATGTTCAAACGCGACCTGCTCAATCTCGGCATGACCGAAGCCCAGGCGCATGAGATCATCCCCGACGCAGAAACGCGGCCCGAGAAAAAGAAGCCGGGGGACGACGAGCCCAAGAAATGGCCCGAAAAGCCTCCGGCGCACGACGCCACGCGCGCCAGGGGCGGACCCATGCACGGTGTGCGACGGACGCAAGCGGCGGCGGGTCGGCGAAGGGCGCCGGGTCACGCTCACGAGTGCCGGCCACCCGGCGACGGATGGGACTGCGGGACTGCGTGGGACTGCGGGGGACTGCGGGGGACTGCGGGACTGCGGGACTGCGGGACTGCGGCGTCGGCTTGATTATCCGGGCGGGCCGGGATAAGATGAGAGCGAAATCTCCCATGAGGATGCAGCCATGGAACGGACCGTTGAGCAGACGATCGAATACCCGGTGAGGGATGGGCGGCCGATGGGCGAGAGCGACGAGCACCGGGACGAGATGCAGAACTACGCGATCGACCTGCTCGACGGGTATTTCTCCTCGGACCCGACGGTGTACGTGTCGGGCAACAACTTCATCTATTACTCGCAGGGAATCCCGACAGATTGCGTGAGTCCGGACGCCTACGTGGTTCGCGGTGTGCCCAAGAAAAAGCGCGATGTCTACAAGATGTGGGAAGAAGGCGGGCGAACCCCCTGCTTCGCGCTCGAGGTGACCTCCCGAAGCACGCGCAGCGAAGACCTCGGGCCCAAGATGTCGAAGTACCGCGACGACCTGAAGGTCGCGGAGTACTTCCTGTTCGATCTGCGGGGGGAGTGGATCCGCGAGCGTCTGCGCGGCTTTCGCCTGGTGGGAGAAGTGTATCAACCGATCGTGGCGAACGCGGCCGGACGATTGGAGAGCGGAGAACTCGGCCTGGAGCTCGGTGTCCGCGGCGAGCACCTGCGATTCTTCCGTTCGGGGGCAGAGGAACCCCTTCCGACCGACCGCGAGTGCGCGCAGCAGGAGCGCGAGCGCGCGCAGCGGGCCGAGGCGCGGGCGGAGCGGGCAGAGCAGGAACTGGCGCGTCTGCGCGAAGAACTGAAGCGCCTGCGCGGTGGGGCTTGATACCCGACCCCGCGGTGCCGCCGCCGGTCCAGCCCCGGCGGCCGAGCACGCGTCCACCGCAAATCCTTTGACACCCCCGTCTTGCCCGGCTACATTCGCGCTTCATGCGCCCTGTCCTGATCGCGGGAGCCGTCCGCACGCCCATCGGCAAGTTCCTCGGCGGTTTCGCCCGCAGGAGCGCGGTCGATCTTGGCGTCGCCGCCCTCCGCGGGCTGCTCGAACGCACCGCGGTTTCCCCTTCCCGCATCCAGGAAGTCTTCTTCGGCCAGGCCCGCCAGGCCGGCGGCGGTCCCAATCCCGCGCGCCAGATCTCCGTCCGCAGCGGCATCCCCGAAGCGGCGTGCGCGATGACCGTCAACCAGGCCTGCGGCTCCGGACTGCGCGCGGTCGCCCTCGCCGCCCAGTCCATTGCCCAGGGGGAAGCCGACCTGGTCGTCGCGGGCGGCACCGAGAGCATGTCCCGCGTGCCTTTCTTCCTCGACCGCGCCCGCGAGGGCTATCGGCTCGGCCACGGCAAGCTGATCGACGGCATG
>ORJL010908398.1_pt1 | contig 19029 bp, 20 predicted proteins | sample 1779941 | NCBI WGS metagenome assembly ORJL01 (sample SAMEA104232317, study PRJEB22302) | groundwater metagenome | biome: forest; feature: aquifer; material: groundwater | place: USA | collected 2011-08-07 | depth 5.8 m | reverse complement strand
TGGAGAAACTTACATCCAAGTATATGAGACAAGAAAAAAATAAATAATACAGAGCAGGTATCTACCTGCGGTCGGCAAGGCACGTCGTTCGCGAACGACGTACCAAGATGAAGCCATGATCGTCAACCGCGGGTAGATACCTGCTCTCAATTGGAAAGGCTCACTTTTTCACCGAAATTATTTTTCTCCACACAATTTGGTTATGACCCGAAATGTTCTCCTCCCCTCGTAGCGCACGAGCTTGAGCTCATGTTGCTGGCTGAGGATTTCCTTGGAGAGGGGATCGTCGTAGTCGCTGTCGTACACGACGGTTGCAATGCCGGCATTGAGGATCATTTTCATGCAGATCACGCAGGGGAAGGTGTTGCAGTAGAGAGTGCCGCCCTCGATGCCGATGCCGAACTTCGCCGCCTGCGTGATGGCGTTCTGTTCCGCGTGGGTCCCGCGGCAGATCTCGTGGCGCTGGCCGGACGGGATTTTCAGTTTCTCACGGAGGCACCCGCCGAGCTCCGCGCAGTGGGGCACGCCGCGGGGTGCGCCGTTGTAGCCCGCCGTGAGCTGCTGCTTGTCTTTGGCGATCACGGCTCCCACCCTGCGCCGCAGGCACGTGGCGCGCTTCGCCCACGTATAGGCGATCTCCATGAACACCTCGTCGAACGTCGGCCGGTCCTCGCCCTTCGCAAGGCGCAGAAAGTGCTCACATTTCCCTTTGAATTCCCGGAGCGTCCCCTCGTTCAGGATGAAGAAATCCGCGTGCTCGAGGCACCTGCGCACCTGTTGTCCTTCCGGGGGCTCTCCGGTGCCCTTCTCCCGTTCCAGTCTTTCGAGAATGCTCTCCTCCGTGAGCTTCGCGCCTTCGCGTTTCCTCGCCATCAGACGCTTCACGATCATGTCCGGACCAGCGCTCACGCCGACCATCTGGAAATCCGGCAGCTTGCGGAGCTCCTCCTCCTCGCCCGGGTTGCGGATGCCGTCGATCACCCACTGTGTCTGGATCTCTCTCGCAATGATCTCGCGCACCTTCCTCCCGAGGGCGCCGGCTCCGCTCTTCGCCCTGAGCTCGTTGCCGATCTTCTGCAGATTTTCGCGTGAGTGTTCGAGATCCCGCTTCGTCGCTTCCTCGCGCACAACGTCAGAAAGCGAGATATATTTGTAGCCGCGCTTTTTCAGGATTTTCACGAGTTCGCCCTTCCCGCTCCCCATGTAGCCGGTGAGACCGATGAATCGTGGCATGCAGGGGCATTATTGCGGAGTTCCGTTCGATTACAAGTGACGGACAATCGCACTACGTTGCAGATGAAAAAATAGTCTGGTGTCCAGTCAAGGTTTTCTCTGTCATGGTCTGGACTGTGGGGCGTCATAATTGCCAAGAATGACTTCTTCTATTATTTCCTCCCAAAATTCCTTTATGAAAAGGTTCGTTGCTTCCAGTGTTGTGACAATGCTCGCGTTGTCCATAGCGCTTCCGGTACTCGCACAAGGTGATGTGTTGGATGCGTATTCCTCCTCCTCTTCCGTCCCGGAGAACGCCGGGAAGAAGAAGGGAAAACTGAATAAACCCGTTGTACAGGTTGATTCCGCCTGCATGCAGGGAGCCATCGAGAAGCGTGACAGTGCGATCATCTCCGCCGTGGATGCATACGCTGCTGCGGTGAAAGCGGCACTCCAGACGAGGAAGGACGCGCTCAAAGCCGCATGGGCGATCACGGACAATGCCCGGCGCAATGCCGCACTGAAGGCTGCCTGGGCGGCGTTCAACGGTACATGGAAGAATGCCCGTCAGGCGCTCAACGAACAGCGGAAAGCCGCGTGGAGCGCGTTCAAGGCAGACGCGAAGGCCTGTAAGCAGCCCGGAGCCGATGCGAGCGGCGAGAAAATGGACGGAAGTCTCTGAAGTTTAAGGGTTTGCTCATTCACAGGGGAGGGTCGAAGAGCGACGATCCTCTCCTGTTTTCGTTGTACTGCTTCCACCAATGGGAGCGGGTGTCTACCCGCGGGCGGCAAGCTTCCTAAAGGGTTCTCGAGTCTCAGAATTCTTGTTTCTTCCGGTACATCAACACGACACCAAGCAGCGCCGGGAGGAACACCAGCGCCATCCCCGCAGGGCCGGTGTCGGGAACCTTCCGCGGCGCGTATTTCTGAAGTTGCCGGATGGGTGCGCCGCTGCGGAGTTGCTGGGTCTGCTTCGCGTCCCCGGCGATGTCGGTGGTCTTCGGACGCTCTGCCTGGGTTCCGACGGTGTAGGGATTCGTCGGGACGTCGTTCGTTTCAAACGACGGGGAGGAAGAGGAAGAGGCCTGTTCCTTCAGGCTGATCAGAGCGGTTTCATCCGACTGCTGGACGACGATTGCCGACGGAGCACTGCTTGAGGAGCTCTCTTGGACTGGGGTGCCGAACGGTAGGGGAATGGAGACGGTCCCGCCGCCGGAATCTGATGGGACTGTGACGGATACGCTCGGGGACGCTTCTGCGGAAGCGCTGCTGGAAGACGCGGAAGACGCGGCGGTTGCCGTTTCGATGGTGAAGGTGAGTGTTCGGTCATCGGGGAGCGTTTCGGAGAAGTAGACATAGGTTCCCTGCGCGTTCGAAGGGACCGTGAAGGTGTACGGGGTGGTGAAGATGACCTGCACGGGGAAGAGATCGCGTCCGTCCTTCGATTTCAGCACCTGCGGATCCTTGTTCGCGTTCTCGATGGTGACGCTGTCGCCGGGGCGGGCGTTCACTGCGACCGGAGTGAATTGCCCGTCGGCGGTGATTGTGACGGTTGCGCCGGTTGACCCGCCATCGGTGAGAGTGCCGCGGAGGCTGTCGACTCCGAAGTAAAATGCCGCGCCTGCGAGCACGACGGCGATCCCCGTGAATGCGGCGAGACGCATCGCCCGCGGATTCGGTACGACCGTACCGGAGTGCTGTTCGATGGGAATGTGGCGGATGTCTGCTCCAGGACCGCGGATGTCCACCCCGCTCCGCGGGGCAGGTGCCGGCCATCCGCTCTGCCGGACGGTGACGGGCTCTTCAGCGTCCGTGGAATGCCAGCCGGCGAAGAGCGGAGCGTCAGGCTGCATGGGAAAGCTTCCTCAGGGAGACTTGGCGCAGGAACGCGAATGCGGTGCCGATCACTGCCGATGCCACGGCAAGCACGATGATCGTATCGCCGGTTCCCGTACTGCCGCTCAAGCCCGTTCCGCGGTGCGAGACGATCGTGTTCTCCGGCGGAGGGAGCGATTCCTGCGTGACGGTGAGCGGTGAGCTCGATGTTTCGGGCTTTCCCACGGTGATGGACACTTCCTGGCTGAAGACGGTTTCCTGATCCTTGTTGCTGTAGGCTCGGACGGCGAGGAAGTAGGTCGAACCGGGTTCGAGGTCGCGCAGAACGAGACTGGATGCACTCGAAGGGATGCTCCGGCGCTGGATGTACTTTCCGCTCACGGTGCCGTAATAGACGTTGTATCCCGCAAGTTCGGCGCTCTTCAGCTGGTCCCACCCGAGGAAAATCTGTGTGTCACGAGTGGTGACGCGCACGTTCTGGATCTGGAGGAGGGAGAACGTGGACGATCCCTGCCCGGCGAGTGGTGCTGGATTTGTGGCAGCCGGAAGCTGCGCGAGGGTCGTGGGCAGGGTCGTATCGGCCGGGAAGAGCACCGATGCCGCGAGGGGAGGAGTGGCAGGCGCTTGTGCGGGCGGAGTCTCCGCGAGTGTCACGGTGAGTTTGCTCGGTTCCGTGGAGAGCAGGGGAGTGGGGGTACCGCGGCATCCCACGAGCGCTGTGGTGCAGGGAGGAGCGGCAAGCCCCTTCGATTCCGTTTCCTGGACTTGTAGCTTCCCGTTGACGGCCGTCTGTCCGGTTCCGTCATCACGGAAATTCTGGAATGCGACGGTCGTGTTTGCACCGGCCGAGAGGACGCGGAAAGTTACCCGTGCGACGGCTATGCGGTTTACGTCAATGGTTTTCAACTCTCCGCCGATCTTCACGACCCCCGTACTCTTCACGATGGTCTGCTCTCCGGGTGAGGGGGCTTTGATCGCATCCGTGAGCTCGACGCTCCGCGCTTCCAGGACCTTCGTGTCGTACGTGAGGAAGCTCCTGACGGTCTGTGCGTCTTTGCCGGCGGCGCCGGCGAGCACGACATCGATGTCCAGGATATCGCCTGCCTTCAGGAGCGGAGTCTTGAGGTGGGAGGCATCGAGCGTCTCGAACCGGGGACAGGTGCTGCGGTCGGATGAGGTACAGTGCGGTTCCAGCTCGAGTGAGACCCCTCCGTCCTGCGCGAGAGCGATGGAAGGGAGGAGGATGCTGAGGAAGAGCAGCAGTGCGGCGAGGCCGGAGGATGTACGGTCAGGAGATGTCATGGGTGTGTGTTTCGTCCGGACTACCGGGCGGTTGAGCTGCTTGGCAGGTGCTCCAGCTTCTCGAGGATGGCCATGGCATCTTCCACCGTAATGTGGAAGTCGCGGTTCGGATCAGCTGCGAGTTCCTGCGCGGTGGGGGAGCGCAGTCCCTGGGCGATTTCGAGCGCGATGCGCGCGTCGTTCGCGTCGAGGAGGCCGTTTCCGTTGAGGTCGCCTTCCACCGCAACGCTCCCTGCTCGCAGGGAACCGACGACAGGCTCGATGTCGCCCGCTGTTTCTATCCCTAAGAGGAACGCGAGGCTCATGCTCGCCGCCACGATGCAGATCGTTCGTAGCGACTTGCGCGAGAAGAAGGAGTATTTGTGTCGCATTTCCTATTACTATAGCGCAAAAACCCTGTTTTTTCCACCGAGTGATATTGACTGAATCCAAAGGATGTTATGTTGTTAGAAAGGGGGCAGCAAGGCATGAAAGATTACAAGGATTACAAGGAGTACAAAGAGTACAAGGATGGCTCATTTCTTCCTTGTCTTCCTTGTACTCTTTGTCTTCTTTGTCTTCCTTCCATGTCCCCGCCTCTTGAAAGACAATCGAGTTTGTAGCAAGGTGAGGCTATGGGGAATCTGTTCTTCTTCACCGGGGAGAACGAGTATGCGATCACGCGTGAACTCTGGCGGTGGAAGCAGAACTTTTCCCTGAGGCACGGGGAGGAGAACTTCCTCACGCTCCGTGGGAGGGAGGCGAGCCTTTCCAGGCTGCTGGATGCCGTGGAAACTATGCCGTTCATCGCGGAGAAACGCCTGGTGGTTATCGAGGGTGTACCGAAGCTGGACCGGGAAGGGCTGGAACAGTTCTCTTCGAGCATTCATCCGCAGACGGTTGTGGTCATCGTGGATCCGAAGCCGGACAAGCGTCTTGGCGTCGTGAAGGAACTCGAACGGCGGGCGGAGATGAGGCATTTCCCGCCCCTCTCGCTCTTAGGTCTCCTGCAGTGGATCACGGAGCAGGCGAAGAAGGAGGGGGCGGCGATTTCCGATGCCACGGCGCGTGCACTGATCGCCATGGTGGGCGAGGATCAGTGGACGCTCGAGTCGGAGACCTCGAAACTGGCGTTGCATGCGAAGAAAGGGGAAATAACTGTTGCGGACATCGATACGGTCTGCGTCCCCTCCGGAACGCAGGTGCTCTGGCACCTTACGGACATGATCGGGGACAGGAAGCCCCATGAGGCTCTTCGGTTTCTGAAGCGTCGGCTGGAGCGCGGCGAAGATCCCTACGGAATCTGGACGATCCTCCTCAATATGGTGAAGAACCTGACGATCGTGGCGGCGGCGATGGAAGCGGGACATCGCAGTGAACGGTCCATCGCGGAAGCGACGGAGCTCCACTTCCTCGCCGTGCGCGGGGTGATGCCTCTTGCACGCGGCATGCCGCTCAAGCGCGTGCGCGCGCTCGTGGACTTCGCGGCGGACGCCGATCTGCAGCTCAAGAGTGGTGGGTACCACTACTCCGCCGAGCACCCCGAGGAAGTTATCGCGCTCGCGGAGAGGATGATCCTATCGTGTGCATAGGCGAAGCTTCAAGCCGCAAGCGGACAGCTTCAAGCAGCTTGAAGCTTGTAGCTCGTCGCTTGAAGCTGATTATAACGCTTGTATCCGCTGGAGGATTTCCTCTTCCTCCACTTCTTCGCTCTGCTGGACTCTGGATTCCACTTTCTCCCGTTCCTGCTTCTGCGAGCGGATCTTCTGGCCGATGGAAGCGACGGATGCCGTAGCCGTGATGGAAGTCATCTCTTTGCTGTACTTCGCGTCGATGGCCGCGAGCTGCTGCTTCTCGTTCATGAGGATGTCCTCGAGGTTCTTCAGTTGCTCGGGCGTCATGATCGGCAGGATGTTGATCCAGTACTGCCGCTCTTCGTCATTCATGCTCTCGGAACCCTTGATAAACGCAAGGAGCGGGCCGAATTTCTGCTGGGTGTCGGCGGGGATGGTGAGGCCCGATGCCTGAGGCTGTGAACCCGATGCTTGAGGTGGCGACTGGTCGGTCATACGGGAGAATTATGAATTATGAGTTATGAATTAAGAAGAGGAAAATTGAAGAAACCGAGGAAACCAAAGGAAAGGTTACCGAGGGGACCGAAGGGACCAAAGTGACCGAAGTACAAAAGCATCACCTCGGAAACATCGGTCCCCTCGGTTCCTTCGGTCACTTTTCTTGGACTCTTCGGATTCCTCAATTCTTGATTCTGATCAGGCGACCTTCAAAATCTCATATTTGAACTTTCCCGCAGGAGCCACGACCTCCACGATGTCGCCCTTCTCGCGCCCGAGGAGGGCTTTGCCGATGGGGGATTCGTTGCTGATCTTGTGCTCGATGGGATCGGCTTCCATGCTCCCGACGATCGTGTAGGTCTCGGGTTCGTCGTCGTCGGTCTTGTTCCGGACGGTGACGATGGAACCGATATCAATGACCTTGCCCTTCGTCCAGGACTTCGTCGGTGTTCTCTCGGTGATGATCCGGGCGTTCTTGATCTGCTTCTCGAGCTCCAGGATCCGCCCCTCGATGAACGCCTGATCGTTCTTGGCCTCCTCGTACTCGGCGTTCTCACTGAGGTCTCCATAGGAAATGGCTTCCTTGAGCCGCTGTGCGATCTCCTGGCGCTTCGTGGTCTTCAGGAAATCGAGCTCTTCCTTGAGTTTCTTGAGGCCTTCCTTCGTGATGAGCATTTCCTCGGTATCAACGAAGCTTGCGCCGGTGACCGGTGGATTGGCGGGGGTGGGTGCGGTCGTCATAGTAGGGGAAGTGTAAACGGAGAGTGGAGAATTGGCAATCGAGTTAGGACTTAGGGATTGGGACTTAGGACTTGGGAATGAGGGATGGGGATTTGAAGAAGCCGCAAGTGCGGGACTTGCGGCTTCGTGGCTGAGTCTGGGACTCAGCGGCTGGCTCTTCCTCTTTCATGGAACGGAAGTTGCCTGAGGAGTGGTCTTAGTCGCGTCCGCCCGGAGAACAATGACGTCGGGCGGGGCATCGATCATGAGCCGTGCTCTGCCACCGTCGGCATTCAACACCGTGACGGTGATGGTGCCTCCGATGTTGATCGAGGCCGCAGCCAGCTCCCTTGGGGAGTGTGTTGGCCGAGGAGATCCTCTCCTCTTTTTTCTTCCGCAGCCCTTTTCCAGTGCTTTCCTTGAAAGAACCAGACTCATGTGCCGTCCTCCTTTTCTTTCCATAAACGGCGACAGTCCCGCCGCAACGTAGTGTCGCAGCTTTGTGAGGGACTGTATGTATTTTACTACATCAGAAGATGTAAAGCTAGAAAATACAATGAAATTATCGTATGTCAATTACGTTCGTTATCCGCGTTATTTCTCTCTGATCAAGCATTGATTCCGCTGCCCCGGATCACTACACTGCCTGGGACTATGGCAGACAGCAAAACACAGGCATACACCGCATCGAAGATTCAGGTATTGGAAGGCCTGGAGCCGGTTCGCAAAAGGCCCGGAATGTACATCGGCTCCACGGATCAACGCGGGCTCCACCACTGTGTGTACGAGGTCGTGGACAACGCGATTGACGAGGCGATGGCGGGGCACTGCGACCACGTCATCGTCATGCTGCACGAGGACAATTCCGTGAGCGTCGAGGACAACGGGCGCGGCATCCCGGTGGACATTCATTCGAAGACGAAGAAGTCCGCGCTCGAGACCGTGCTCACCATGCTCCACGCGGGAGGCAAGTTCGGCGGGGATGATTCGGGATACAAGGTCTCCGGCGGTCTCCACGGCGTCGGCGCTTCCGTCGTGAACGCGCTCAGCAGCTTCATGCGCGCCGAGGTGTACCGCGACGGGAAGGTCTACGTGCAGGAGTACGAGCGCGGGAAGCCGAAGGCGGACGTGAAGCCGATCGGCAAGACGCAGAAGACGGGAACGAAGGTCGTTTTCCTGCCGGACAAGCAGATCTTCGATACGCTCACGGTGAGTCTCTCGATGCTCCTCGCGCACTTCCGCCAGCAGGCGTACCTCACACGGGGCATCACGATTTCCATCATGGATGAGCGGGAGAAACGGCCTCCCGAGGACGAGCAGATACCCCGGCTCTACCGCTTCCATTTCGAGGAGGGCGTATCCGCGTACGTCCGCCATCTCAACCACGACAAGCAGACAATCGGCGACGTGATCTGGTTCGTGAAGGATGAGAAGGAGGGGTTCGTGGAGGTTGCCCTGCAGTACAGCCAGTCGTTCCAGGAACAGTGCATTTCGTTCGCTAACAACATCCACACGACGGAAGGCGGGACGCACCTCACGGGATTCAAGTCCGCGCTCACGCGCACCATCAACGCCTACGCGCGCAAGGAGGGGATCCTCAAGGAGAAGGACGAGAACCTCACCGCCGACGACGTCCGCGAGGGGCTCGCGGCCATCGTCTCGGTCCGCCTCCGCGATCCGCAGTTCGAGGGTCAGACGAAGAGCAAGCTCGGAAATGCGGAGATGAAGACCCTCGTGGAGACCGTGGTGAACGACAAGCTTGCCGAGTACTTCGAGGAACACCCAGCGGACGGTCGCGAGGTTGTGAGCAAATGTCTCCTCGCCGCGAGGGCGCGGCTTGCCGCCCGCGCGGCCCGCGATGCGGTGATCCGCAAAGGCGCTCTCGAAGGCATGACCTTGCCGGGCAAGCTCGCCGACTGCAGTTCGCGGGACCCCAGCGAGTGCGAACTTTTCATCGTGGAGGGCGACAGCGCCGGCGGTTCCGCCAAGCAGGGCCGCAACCGCGCATTCCAGGCGATCTTGCCGCTCAAGGGGAAGATTCTGAATGTGGAGCAGGCGCGGCTCGACAGGATGCTCAGTAACAACGAAGTGAAGTCGCTCATCATCGCGCTGGGCATGGGGATCGGCGAAGTGAAAGATCTGAGCAAGTTGCGCTACCACCGCATCGTGATCATGACGGATGCCGACGTTGACGGCGCGCACATCCGCACGCTGCTCTTAACTCTCTTCTACCGGTACTTCCGCGAGCTCATCGAGGGGGGGAATCTCCTCATTGCGCAGCCGCCGCTCTACAAGATTACGATGGGGAAAGAGTCGAAGTACGCGTTCACCGACAGGGAGAAGGGCGCCATTCTGAAGGAATGGGGGGTGGGGGAGAAGGATCTGTCTGTCGAGGAAACCGACCATTCGGCCTCGAGCTCATGGCCGAGAGGAGAGTCCGATGAAACCGAAGAAACCGACGAAGCAGCCATGTCAGTTCCGAAGAAGGGGAAGAAGGGCGTTACAGCGAAGGCTGCCGAGAAGCCCAGGGGAAGGAAGGTTTCCATCCAGCGGTACAAGGGTCTTGGCGAAATGAACCCCGATCAGCTCTGGGAGACGACTATGGATCCGGTCCGGCGCATCATGCTGCGCGTGACGCTGGAGGATGCGGAGATCGCCGATGCGACGTTCACCACCCTCATGGGCGCGGACGTTGCGCCGAGGAAGAAGTTCATCCAAACTCACGCCAAGGGGGTAAAGAACCTGGATGTCTGAAAAGTTTCAGCGATTGGAAGGTTTTAGCTTTTAGGTTCTAGGTTTTAGGGCGGGAGTATTTCCTAACACCTAACACCTAACACCTAAAACCTAACACCTATACCCTATATCCAATGGTTTCTACCAATATCTTCCTTGCTCTTGCCGCGGTCATCCTCTGGCTTGCCGGCATAATGCTGACGACCGTGAAGTACCTCCGGGCCTTCCGCGCGGGCAAGCGTCTGGATGCATGGATCTGGTTCATCTCCTGGTGCGTTTTCATCTCCCTGGTCGAGTGGTTTGTGTTCTTCGGATATGTCCTCATCGCGATGGTATTTGGACTGAAGGTGGAGCTTTGACAGCTGTTAGCTGTTAGCTTTTAGCTTTTAGGTGATAGGTAACTCTGCAACCTAACACCTGACACCTGACACCTAACACCTAGAGTGCACTTCACTAGCCTTGGGTTCCGGAATATAGCTAGCCCTTGAGGAAGCATCCCATTACTTCGCAGTCCCATGTTGTTGTCTGTCCTATATGGATGAGTATTGTTAATCCAGCATTCTCATGCACTGTCCATGCTTCTTCACGGCACCGGCAACGGCATTGATTCGCCCGAGGCGAACGTCCTACCTTTAGGAGGAGGGGAGGAAGCACCGCGGGCAAAATATCCCGGTCTGCGGGAACTGCAGGAACGGAGAGATACAGTACACAATCTATTCCTGCGGCTCCGTCGGCTGTCAGTGAGAAGGGGAAACGGGAGAAAAATCTGCAGCTCCCTTCTCCCTGGCTAAAAGAGGCTTCTGGGAACGCCACCTACCTAAAAGCTAACACCTAAAAGCTGACAGCTAGCTGTCAAAGCTTCCCCCTCACCCCTCGCCCGGATCGGCGAATTCGCCGAACTTGTCGGTGATGGAGTAGACGTCCAGATTGTCTTTCCCAATGAGCTTCAAAACCTCAGGAATGGCTTTATCAAAGGGAATCTGCTTCTGTTTTCCGGCAGTCATGTCCCGGAGAATCACCGTTCCTTCTTTTACTTCCAGCTGGCCGAGCAGCAGTGTGTACCGCGCCTGGAAACGATCGGCCAGTCGCATCTGGCTTTTTAGGCTCGCTTCACCGAGCGCGCCGACGGTGTGGATACCGAGATCACGGAGCTGGCTGACCAGACTTAGGCATTTTTTCTTCGCCTCCGGTCCGAGCTGGGCCACGAAAACGTCGACCTGGTCTTTGTTTGGAGCTTTGACCCCTGCTTCCCGCATGTGCCACATGACCCGCTCCATGCCGACGGCAAATCCCACGGCTGGCGTGGATTTTCCGCCGAGTTGTTCGATAAGGAAATCCAGGCGCCCGCCGCCGCCGACAGCGTTCTGCGCGCCGGTGGAGCTGTCCCAAAACTCGAACACTGTCTGGTTGTAATAATCCAGTCCCCGAACCAAGCTTGGATTTTTGATGTAGGAAATGCCAAGCTCCTGCAGATATTCCAACAGGGTCGAGTGGTATTTCTTGCTGTCCTCACCGATGAACTGTTCCATGGTCGGCGCAAGCTTGAGAAGGATTTGCGTGTCCTCCTCTTTAGAATCGAAAAGCCTAAGCGGATTGTGTTTCAACCGCTCGCGGTCCTGTTCCGGGAGGTTGCGTTCTTTGCCGGTGAAGTAGTCCTGAAGCGCTTGAACGTAAGTCGTCCGGTCGTCCGGCGCACCGATATTGTTCATCTGAAGCGTCAGACGATTGAGGATTTTAAGGTCATTGAAAATCTTTACCAGCACGTGGATCAGCTGGGCATCGATGCTCGGGTCGCTCAGACCGATTACTTCGAAATCGAACTGATGAAACTGGCGGTAGCGGCCCTTTTGTGGACGATCATAACGAAAACAGGGACCGATGGCGTAAAACTCAACCGGTTGTGGTAATTCCTGCATGCCCTGTTCGATATAGCTGCGGCAGATACCGGCAGTGAACTCCGGCCGGAGCGCGTAATCCGTCTCGCTGTCGCCCCTGCGACTGACGGAGAAGAGTTCCTTCTCCACGATGTCCGTGTGTGAACCGATGCTGCGCTCGAACAAACTGCGCTCCTCGAAGATCGGCGGATCGATCCGCTTGTACCCCGCCTGCCGCGCGCGGTGACGGACGGCCTTCTTGATGTACGTGAGGTACTGGTGGTCGGCGGGGAGCACATCGTGCACCCCTTTCGGTGAACGGAACTTGAGTTCTGCCATGACATGGAGTCTAGCAAGGTCGCTGTAGTCTGCCAACTCTGTTAAACCTTCAGCCAACTGAGAAAACCAAGAAGTGTCATATCGATTGGCAAAAAGATGGCGTTTGGTCAGCTGACCAAACGCCATGATGTTTTGTTGATTGCGATGTCAGTCCCGTGAAGGGATTGGTTCGCCAATCAACATGATCCGGTAGGACTTCTGTAGAGGAGCCAACTGTCAGGACGGCGCCTTGGCTTGCGCGAAGATGTCATCCTTCTCGTCGAGCGGACCGACGCCGGAGTAGGCAGCGAATCCGCCATCAATCGGGATGGTCGCTCCGTGAATGAAGCTGCCGGCATTCGACATAAGCAGTATGAGCGCGCCGACGAGTTCTGACGGCTCACCGAAGCGCCCCATTGGCGTGCCCCGGATAATCGACTCGGCGCGTGGCGTGAGACTCCCATCCGGCTTAACGAGCAATGCGCGGTTCTGCTCGGTGACCAGAAAGCCCGGTGCGATTTCGTTCACTCGGATCCTGGCGCCCGGCAGATCCACACGAACCTGGGCTGCCATCCATCGCGTGAAGTTGGTCACTGCCGCCTTTGCGGCGCTGTAGCCCGGTATGTTGGTCAGCGCAGCAAAGGCGCACATCGACGACGTGTTGATAATCACACCTCGTCCTGTTTCAGCGAAGTGACGGCAGAGGACTTGAGAGGGGATGAATGTTCCACCGAAGTTCAGGTCATACACTTTGCCCACAGCTCCGGGGTCGAGATCAATGAACCTGCCATCTCTCGGTACAGTTGCGGCTTTCTGATTGCCACCTGCACCGTTGATCAGCACGTCCACGTTTCCGAACTCAGCCACGATCGTCTGAAGCGCAGCTTCAACGCTCTCGCAATCGAGCACGTCGCAGTACAGTGCGATGGCTTTGCCACCTGCATCTCTGATTCTTTGAGCGGTAGCTTCCGCTGCAAGAGCGCTCTCAGGATCGCCCCGATCCACTCGTGCAATGTCGAGAAGCGCGATATGGGTGCCTCTCGCTGCCAGAGCCTCCGAGACATGGCTGTAAATGACTCCGGCCGCGCCTGTGATGGCAACTACTTTGCCATCAATCCTAAACAAAGGGTCCTGGTCCATTCGAATGTCCTCCAAACAAAGGGTAAAGTGGTTGAGAAAATCTCGCTCAGTCCTCCTTTCCTAATCAGTGAGAAAAAGGGCACACAAAGTCCTACCGAATTGTGAAAGATCAAACCCTCACAGATGTGAGGCCTCATGTCACCGAGACATAAGGGGAGGATTCTACTACGAAATAAGACGGGAAAGGGAAAAAGTCGATAGTAGGCTGCGGTCGGCATCCTTCGCTGTGTGAAGGATGGGGCGAGCGATGGGTCCGGCTTCGTCTGCGGACTTCGCCGAGACTTATTCCATCGCCAAATCGCGGCGTAGTTCCATGCGGAGCATGGAACGAAGCCGGATGGGGCGAGCTTTGGTACGACGCTCGAACCGAGATAACCGAAACGTTCAGGAGACTCCAAGGAGCATTTGCGCTCTTGCAGGCGGTTTCTTGAGCTTTGCTGACATTGAGGATCTACGAATGGCTCCAGAGGAGTCATGGTGCGCTTATGTGCCAATATCCTTGTCAGATGGTATCCAAGAGGCAAGAATGAGGTTCCTATGACCGATAGTGATTTCCAAAAGCAGCTCGATAAAGAGGTTGAGGCGTTGGCTCAGGAGTTCTCGATCACGCCGCCGCGGGCTTTTCTGCTCTGGTTAGGAATGGTAGCTCTCAGCATAGAGAAAGATGATGCCTACGCTGCTGTGCAGTTCGACGGGTCCAATGACAAGCATATCGATTTCTTCTGGGTGGATGAGGATCACGAGAAAGTGATCATCAAACAGGGGAAGTATTCCAAAAAAGCAAAGACTAGCGATCTTGATGCATTCCTTGGTTGCACAGATTGGCTGGAGGCTTCTCCGGAAACCCTGCGCCGTGAAGGCAGGCCTGATCTGGCCGATCTTGCTGAACAGTATAACGATGCGGTTGTTCAGCGAGAATTTTCTGTAGAGTTATGGTTTGCCTACCGCGGTCCAGAGGATCCCAATCTTGAGAGGCGAGCTCGTATCTATAATCAGAAGGAAGATAGTATCCTTCACCACCGGTCCGCTCATGTCGTTCACTCCCAGAAGCTCAAGGAATATTACCAGGAAGCAATTGGCACACGTAGGCGGGTGAAAAAAGCATCCATTACCTTGTCCACTCCGGCGTTCTACGAGCAATCTTCCAAGGCATATGGCAAAGCTCTCATTGCTACAGTGCCGGGAGCCTCGCTCGCTTCACTGTACTCTACTTTCGGTGACCAGCTCTTTGATCGCAACGTACGCCTCTTTCTTGGGACAAAGGGCACCGTCAATGCGGGTATCGATGAAACCCTTCAAGACCAGAGGGAGCGTCCGCGTTTCTGGGCATACAACAACGGCGTGACGATCGTCTGCGATAGTTTTGCATTAGATCCAGCCACGCTTGAGCTACAACTGCGAAATTTCAGTATCGTCAACGGATGCCAGACCACCGTATCGCTTTCCAAACAAGTCTCCATCCTCTCAGATGATGTTCAGGTCCTACTGAAAGTCATCAGCCCCCCCGAGCTTGTCATTGATAGCATTATTCGTTACACCAATTCACAGAATCCGATCAAAGTTTGGGATATCGCTTCGCAGGATCGACGTCAACGCCACCTTCGTGATGAGTTCATGGAACTCAAGAAGCCATGCTTGTACCTTCTTCGACGGGGAGAGTTGGCTAAGAGCAAGTCGTCAAAACCGTATCCAGGTGGCGTACTCAAGCACGATCTTCTTGCTCAGTATCTGGCATCCTTCAATGGGGACCCGTCCGCTGCGTTCAGGGAAAAATCCCTGCTGTTCACTCCAAAGTACTATGAGAGAATCTTTCCGCGGTCACTTCGTGTAGCAGAAGCACTTTTCATATGGAATGCAGGTGAATGTGTTATGGAGGCCGTACGATCTGCTATCCGCGATGCCGCTGCTAATAATCAGGAGGAGGAAGTTCGTATCTTGAAGAAGGGGGGGAAACTTTTTGCCCTGGGGGCGTTTGGAGTTATCGCACGAAAGCACAACGGTGAGAATCTACTCGGCTCAATTACAGAAGAGCGCTGTACGAGTGAAAGTGCTCGAGAACGCTTGAGGAAGTACGCGAGCATTGCCGTGACGTGGTACGTGATGGTTGCCAAGGATCTGACAGGTGGCAAAGACTTCGCGGCTCTCATTAGAGAACGTACCTACTTTCGTGATGTTGAAGGCAAGATTATCGCCACGTACAAGACGTACGCTTCTGATGCGAAAGTACTCAAGCAGCTGCTGCCTCGAATCTTTTAGTAAGGGATCCAAAGGTCACTTTGTGGTAATCTTTACGCATGAGTAAAAAGGCAAAAAAGGGACATCTTCAGAAGGCCAAAGACATCGCTCTGAGAAACCTACTTGGGGTAACAACTGCCATAAAATCTGCATTGGCAGGAGGAGGCGATATCGTGCAAGCTGTCTCGAATGCAATTCAGCGTTCAGGTAAAGCTGGGCTCTTCCAGGCTTGGATGAATGAGTGGAGTGAAATGTGTGAAAAAGGCAAAGCATCACCTGATTTCGTTTCCACGGACATGGGTCACGCCTGTCTGCAGGAGCTCATTGATTTCCTCGACAAAGAGCTGCCGGACAAAGCAAGGTTTGAAGTTATGAAGACTTTATTCTGTAAGGCAGCTGCCACAAGCACAGAAGATGCAACGAAGGCTCGTTGTCTGCAGCTTATGAGGGTGTGTAGAGGCCTTGATGCAACGGAACTGCTGATTCTGAGCGTAGTATACAAAGAGAACCACCGTAGAAAGCACGCAAAACCTACGGAGAAGGAGGTGACAAGCGCAGAGGAATGGCCAAAGGTAGTTGCAACGGCATCGGGCGAGGCGCTTTCAGTAGGACTCGTGGAACGCTACGAGCCAGCGCTGATTGAAAAGAGCTTGATTGGAGATAGGGGGCTTCCAGATCGCAGTGGCATCCGTTATGCGGATCAATTCCGTCTCACGCACTTTGGCTTGGAACTAGGCACATTTCTCCAAGCTTCCCATGAGACGAAAGAGTAAGAACCAAAGGGCAACGAACAAGCAGGAACGACCAAATGCCTTGCGGGCACCTATGCTCTTTGCTCAAGCACTGATTGATTGCGATGGGAACGCAACCGAGGCAGCTCGTCGAACCTTCAGGCTAGGTAGTAAAGGTGGTAAGAACTTCCAGCGAACAGCAGAGAGCATGGGATCCGAATACTTGAGGAAACCTGAGGTTCAGAAACACCTCTCGGAGCTCCTCGATGGCGCAGCCATGAATCGTAATTGGGTCCTCCTGCGACTCAAGTGCTTGGCAGAACAAACGACCGACCTACACCTTGCACTGAAGAGCGTTGCGCTTGTAGCGCAGATGCTCAGGTTGTTCCCGGAGGATCAGATGCTAGTAGGCAAACCTGGGGAGCCACAGAGGAAAACAATTTTCATGCTCTCGCCTCCATCGATGCCGCCGGGCGGAGTGCCACCGCCGGCACTGGCCGAACAGTGGAAATCGATGGGATGGACACCGGAGTGGAAACCGGGAGTTGAAGCTTAATTGATGCTTGAAAGGAAGATTCTATGGATGTTCGTTGACACGCGCGTAGAATCCACCTTCTATGCAACTTTCGCTCTACCTCATAGGATTGGTGCGCGACAACATCGTGTCGATTGCGCTGGTTGCCGCCTTGTCCCTGCTCCTCTCGCCCTACCAAATATGGAAGCTGCTTAGCAATAACAGGCCGGGACGAGGCACGGGATGGAGAATGTGGCTTGCGGACAGATACATACAGATATGGCTTGCAAAGGACCCTCTTGATTCATCGGATACTCCCTACGAATTACGCATGCCAATGGGTCTGGGAGATACAGTTATGGATCGTCGGATCACAAGAAAGACGATCGATCAAACTCTTGGACGGTACTGGCTCGTACGCCGCTCAGGTGACACAGTCAGCGCTCGGCGCGATATCCATCTCTTTATCTGCAGTTGGACTACATATTTTTTCTGCAGGTGGTACCTGACTCTTTTCTGCGGAGACAGCAGAAGATATTACGAAGAATTGTCTCATCCGCCGTCGCGCATCCAAAGGCTATTCAAAGAGGCAGCAGTCGAAATGCTGACCCGGATCCTAAAAGCAATCGTGCTACTCGCTTTGATATTTGTTTTGCTTAAGGTATTTAGCTGGCTTTTGCCCTTTCTTCTGAAGCTTCTCGATTTCCTGTTTTCACATATAAAGCTTGAGGCTCCACAGATAAAGATTCCAAATAAGTGACATCCAGAGATATTGATCATTCCTCAAATCTCAGCAATTTCCATAGCGGAATCTCGAAACCATCCGCGAGTTTCTGAAGAGTCTCCAGGGTGGGATTGTAGGGAGTCTTGCCTTCAAGGTTCTGCACGTACTTGAGGCTCACGCCCGAACGATTGGACAGGGATTCCTGCGTAAGATTCTTTTTTTGCCGGAGATACCTGAGCCTTTTCGCCAGCAGGGGCCGGATGTTCTGAGCCATCTGCCCATTATTCGCTTAGTCAGGTTTCCTTGATAACCCCGTATACAGGGTGTTCAATACAGAGACATCCCTTGCCTCTATGACGCATCTCGCTACCACACTCTTGGCATTATCGCTTTTGCCGAGCTTCAGTTATCCGTCGGATCCTGTTGAACGTTTTGATCAATATATCCGAGAGACGCAGGAGCACAGCGATTCCGTCAACGCATTGGATGAACAGAGACGCATCCGGGATTCTCTGGATAAGATCAATGACAATCTGAAGAATTTGACCTACCCCAGAGTGTCAGCACCTTCCTATGCTCTTCCTCCTGTCACCCCCATCCCCGAGCCCCGCTGCCAGGCAGAGGCTGATGCTCTGGCCGATCTAGACAAAGAGATCGACCGTCTAATGGACCAACGCTGGGGAATCCTGCCGGCAATCATGGGACGCACGGACATTATCGACTACGGAGCGAAACTCAGGATCGCTGCCCGCGCGGAGCAGATCATAGACACGGAGATCAATCGCCTCTTGGGTTCGCGGCAGCACATCGTGACAGGGCAACTATGTGAACAGGCAACGCAGAAAAGCAGATCCAGTGCGCGCAGCAGTTCCGCAAGATCCGTTTCAAGCACGACAACACCAAAGACTGTTAATACAGGTGCACTCCCTTTCGATGTTGCCAGTGATGCTTGGTATTCCTCCGCGTTATCGGATTTCATCAGCAATGGCTGGATCTCTGCATCCAAGCCGTTTCGCTCTTCGGATGTAGCAACGCGCGAGGAGTTCATTCGGCTTATCGTTGAAATGAACGGAGGGGTCCTACGTGAACTGCCATCTCAGCCGAGCTTCGATGATGTGCCGGTGGATTCTCCTGCCTTCGGCTGGTTTGAAGAAGCGGCGAAGGAAGGATGGGTTACTGGTCAGGGTGATTGCTACGGGAAACACCCTTGCAATGCGAAGCCCGGTGATCCTATCAATCGCGCAGAGGCCGCAGCACTCATCATTCGGCCCTTCCAGCTGACACAGGGGCAGTCACCCTCCTTCGAGGATGTTCCCGCTGGTGCATGGTACGGTGACGTTATCCGCACAGCAGCGAGTCATTGTATCCTCCAGGGAGATAGCAGCAGCGCACACGTGCGCCCGGCTTCGAATATGAACCGGGCAGAGATGATTGTGATGCTTTGGCGTGTTGATAAGGGTTTCACCCATCCGAACTGTCAGTAACTTCTCCTTAATGTATAGGCTCTAGACTAGGAGATTTTCTCCTTTAGTCTGGATATGGTGCTACCTTACGCCAAAATCTCCGCTCACAAAATCAGAAAAATTCTCCGTCACTTCTGTGTCGATGTTGATGCGACGAAAACTGCTGATCTGACGGG
>ORJL010701220.1_pt1 | contig 19049 bp, 18 predicted proteins | sample 1779941 | NCBI WGS metagenome assembly ORJL01 (sample SAMEA104232317, study PRJEB22302) | groundwater metagenome | biome: forest; feature: aquifer; material: groundwater | place: USA | collected 2011-08-07 | depth 5.8 m | reverse complement strand
CTTGGGGTGCGCCGACGTAAACTCCGATACTTGTAAGCCGATAAAAGACGCTTTCCGCAAAGCGTTTCAAAAGCTGGCCGGCGAGGCGGAAAGCCGAGAGGGGATGCCTCCTGAAGCAGCAAAACTGGGGCTGAAAGATTTCCTCGGGTCGTTCGATTCTCCTTACCGTTTTCGCCGGCCCTCCCGGCTCGCGGAGATCGTCGGTTCTCTGTATGACACCGCCGGCCTAACTGAAGTCAACCGACTCCGGATCGACTCTTTCATGATACGCATATCGGGTCTCCTGGAACAAAACCGGACAGTGGAAAAGCGTACCTGGAATAACGGCTGCGGCGCACCGAGAGGATGGTTCGAAGCGGATATGGAGAAGATAAAGCAGGAAACGTCAGTGCAGAAACAGAACCCCGACCTGCTGGCGGACAGCATCTATCACCTTTTGGTTACGATGATAAGTTATTCTGGGAAAGATTGTCTGGGACTGCAAAAAGAATACGACACCCTGATGGAAAAAGGAAAATCCCTGGCAAAAGAGCTTGATGAATTCGTAAAAGCCGAATTGCCTTCGAGCCGTGCGCTAACCGAGTACCCGCCTTTTGAGCGGATATACACTCAATTCGAGTTCCGCGATATGTTTATCCATCCGGTTGAGGTCCTCGGGAACCTGGGGGAACGCACCCCTATCGACATCGTTCGCGTCAGCCCAAAAGACGCCACCTTTATTTGTTCCGATTCAAGTCGGAAGCTGGCCGGGGATACGCTGTTTCATTTCGGCGGATTCTTGAAGAAGGAATGGCGTACCAACGATATCATGTGGGGACGACTCGATGCCGCGGAGTTGATCGTCAGAGCGCTGTGCAACAAGGGGAACGGCAAGCTAGATGAAAACGCCGCTCTGGACAAGGTGATCAGAGAGATACTGGCGACCGATAACGACCTGTCGAAAAAAGCGGTCGCCCCGGGAGAAGATTACAAGCGGTACATGGTGGAAAAATACGACGTCGGCGCCGAGAGCTTGAAAGATATCGATACCGCGACCCGGTTTCGGCTTATCCTCGACTCGATCCTGTCCGTCAGGGGCATGCTCAAATTCGACTTGAAGGAGCGGAGCAAGGGCAGTATCGTGACCGCTAAAATCGACATGTGGCTGGGCAGGGTGCTTGATTTCATTGCCGTACCTTTGACTCTGCTCGTTAAGACCTTGTTCGACAAAGACTCGTTTATTCAGACTTTTTTCAGTCTGCTCATTCTCAGTGCATGGGTATGGGGTTTGATCACGGTGGTTCTTTTCCTGCTGGCGACAATCCTGGGACTGGGATGGTTGAATATACCCGCGTCACTGGCGGGAATCGCTCTGGTCGTTCTGGTGCTCGCTACCGTACTTGGCTTTTTGATAAAGCAAAACCGGAAATAGCTTACCTGCGGGTTATACGACGAAGTCGACCGATGGGTAACTACCCCTCGCGACAGCTTTGTCGTAGAGCAGTTTGGCTACGGCGATGTCCTCGATAGCCAGACCGGTGGAATCGAAGACGGTAATTGCCCGCCGGTCTTTCCTCCCTGGCTTTTTACCAGAGATTATCTCGCCGAGATTGCCGTAGACTTCGGTGACGGAATAGAGCCCTTTGGCGATAGGGACGTTCATTTCTCCTCCGGAGCTGGCCTGCCTCAGGTCATCCACGACGACCATCGCGTTTTTTAATATCGCCGGATCCAGTTCCTCTTTCCCCTTGGCATCGGCACCGACGGCGTTGATGTGAGCCCCGAGAGCAATCCATTCCCTTTTGATGAACGGTTCGCGGGTCGGAGCCAAGGCACAAACGATATCGCAGCCTGCCGTTTCCTGAATCGATGCCTCGATCAGCGGCAGGCGGGGAAAGGAGCTAATCAACTTGCGGGCGGCTTCCCGGGAAAGATCGCATATTTTAATGGTTTTAAGGTCGAACAGCTCCGCGTGTGCCTCTAACTGTGTGTAAGCCTGGCGTCCGGCACCGATGATGCCCAGTGTTTGTGAATCTTCTCTCGCCAGATATTTCGCGGCGATGGCCGCAGTGGCACCCGTGCGGTAAGCGGTAATTTCCGTAGCATCCATTATCGCCAGGGGAAAGCCCGTTTTGGGATCGTTATAGATCATGACTGCCATTACTGTCGGTAAGCCGTATGCCGGATTGCCGGGATGCACGTTCACCCACTTTAAACCGGCCGCTCCCGGTAAAGACGCCGGCATCGCCCTAAAGTCGCCCTTCTCGACGGACAGGTATGCCTTCGGCGGCATGCTGCCCCTGCCTTCCGCCAGGTCGCGGAACGCCTGCTCGACAACGGTAATCACCTCGGACATCTTGAGGAGATCGAGAACCTGCTTTTTATTAAGAATTAGTGTCGGCATTGCCATCTCCTGCCCGGCTATTTTGTTATAAAAATGTGATGAACTACTTTTCATCATAGCATTAAGCTAAAAATGGTGTCAGTCCAGCTTATCCGGCGAGAGTGCGGCACGTAGAATTGCTTTTGCCCTTGTTGTATAGTTAATCTGAGGTGAAGTGACTTGTACTCACGGGACGAATTTTGAAGCATAGGGAGGTGTGCTATGAAGTCCTCTAACAGGTTTTTAACTGGATTTGGTATTGGATTGGCTGTGCTGGTCGTATTGACGATAGTACTGGTCATCTTCAGCGACCGGCGTGTGACCACATATCCGGAAAACACGCCCGAAGGAGTAGTGCAGCGTTTCCTGCAAGCGGTACAGACCGGCGATTATCAGAAAGCCTATAGCTATACGCAGGTGGTGGAGAACGGCAAAACTCTCACCTATCAAGAGCTGATGCCTTACCCTGTACGTCCTACGGGCTATCCCACCTCGTCGTGGCGGGCTACTCTTGGGAAAACAACGACAACCGATAATGCTTCTGTTGTTGTGGTGATCGTAGACACACTGCAGCCGCAGGGTCCGTTCGGGAACCCAGTCAATTCGCAAACGGTGCTGTTTAACCTTACCAGGATAAACGGTACGTGGTACATCACGATGCGGCCGCCATATTACTGGATTTACTGAGGAGGTTGTTATGAGTACGACACGTCGGCTATATCTCTACCTGATTACGGCCATTTCCCTCGGCGTGACGGCTGGTGGTGCCGGTCAGCTTATTTCGCTTATCCTCGACCTCACGATTAAGAGCCGGGTTGACCAGGTGGGTGGGCAGGAATTCAGCGCGGGACAATTAAGCCTCGGTTTGGCCATGCTGGCGATCGGGGCGCCGTTGTGGTATTTTTTCTGGCGTGCCGTGCAGCAGCGTACCGCCGGTGACATCGAAGAAACCGGCAGCGCTTTACGCAAGTTTTACCTCAATCTTGTCCTCGTCGTAACATCATTGACTGCCGTTAGCGCGACATCGGAGACTTTGCGATGGCTTCTCGGCACCGCGATTGTCGTTGAGTTCCAATCGGGAGCCCTGGCAGCCGCGATTGTCGCGTTTCTTATCTGGCTGTATCACTGGAAGGTCTCGGAAAAGGAAGGTCATCCCTCACCCGCAGCCGGAACACTGCGCCGCTGGTACATGTACATTCTGAGTACGTACGGACTGGTATCGTTCGCGACGGCTTTGGCACAATTTATCAATTCCGGCGTGCTGTCGCTACCCTTTTTCAGTCCGCCGTTGATCGAGGCGTCCGGTTTCTGGAACGGTATGACGCAGATGGCGGTAGCGAATATCGTCACCGGCGGGCTGGTCTGGGATTTTCACTGGTTCCGCATGGCGAAAGACGATTTCGATTCGGTGTTACGGCAGGTTTACTTTTACCTGCTCACCGTCAGCGGCGGGGCTATTGCCGCTCTCGTCGCGGCGACGGTAACGGTGCAGAGACTGGTTACCTTCGCCCTCGGGGGAGTAACCGTACCGCTCGGCACTTACTTCAATTTTATCGGCTGGGCGATACCGACAATGTTGATCGGCACAGCTATCTGGGGATATCATCAGAGGCTGGCGAAGGAAGAAAGTTCCCGGATCACGGAACGCCGCAAGTCGGCAGAGCGCATACATTACTATCTGATGTCGTTCATCGGGTGGGGCACGATGTCGACGGGAATCATCCTGCTTTTCGGCCTGATCATTAATTTGTTGATAGGTATCACCGGTCAGATAATTATCGCCGGGACGACCTGGTGGCAGGGGTTGCTCGGCCTTAGCATGGCTTTGCTGATCGTAGGCACACCTTTGTGGTTGTACTACTGGGGTGGCGTGCTCAAGCGTATCGAGGCGGGGGGTATCGAAGAATGGCGGGCGACGTCGCGTCGCATCTTCCTTTACGCCGTGGTGGTACTGTCCATCGGCACCCTCATTGCCGACCTGGTCAATATCGTTTACCAGATACTTAACGGGATCTTGCAGGCACACGCGGATACGATCATTCGCGAATCGCGGTGGAGTATTCAAACGCTGCTGGTCGCCGGTCCGTGGCTGTGGTACCACCTCCGTATTATTCGCCTCGACCAGAAGCGGGGGGCGGAAACCCTCGCGGCGCGACGGAAAGTGACGCTGCTGACTTACGACCGCAGCGGGGCAACTTCGGAAAAACTCGAAAAAAGATTGGGCTACCGCATAACCACTATGTTGCGGGCGGGATCAGGCGAGGACGGCATATTATCGGAAGAAGAACTCAATCGTATTGCCGCTGAGATCGAAGCGTCGCCGGCAAACCGTGTTTTGCTGGTCAAAACCGGCGATAAATTTGCGGTTATTGCCTACGAAGGATAGCGAACCGGTACGGTTGAAGAAGTCATGGAAACCAGGACGATAAAGCAAACGGCGACCTTCAAAGTGCCTCCACATGAGGTATACGAAGCGTTGATGGATTCGGCGAAACACGCCAAATTTACCGGCAGCAACGCCCGGATAAGCCGGGAAGTCGGCGGCAAATTCACCGCGTTCGACGGCTACAGCGAAGGCACCAACCTGGAGCTGGTTCCCGACAGGAGGATCGTGCAAACCTGGCGGGCGAGCGATTGGCCGTCCGGGCACTATTCAACAGTCACGTTCGTGTTGCAGGCAATCGAGAAAGGTACGAAGCTCACGTTCACGCAGGTTCGCGTCCCCGAGGATCAATTAGAAGACGTTTCGCAAGGCTGGAAAGATTTTTACTGGACCCCGATGAAGCGGATGCTGGAGAAATAAGGCAGTCGGACATTCTACGTTAGATAAACCTCTCGAATCTCTCTTTCTTTGCCTTGCAGATTGGACAGACTTCAGGGGGCTCGCCGCGGGCACATAAATAGCCGCAGACCCTGCAGCGCCATACCGGCTGGGAAAGATTGCTCAGGCCGGCTTTCGGTTGCGCCGCCGCCGCTTCGGCGGCTTTCTTCCTTTCCACCGGCGGCGGTCTTCTTTCCGGAATACTGCCGATCTTCTTTTCCCCCTTCAAGGCAGCCTCGGATACGTACAAAGCACAGTAGCAGCAGCCGTATTCGCCGAGGTCGGGGTCACGGTAATCGCAGGGACAAATTATATCGAGGTCTTCCTCTTTATTGCCTGATGCCAGGCGGCAGGGACAATTCCAGTAGCCGTAGCGGGCTTCGTTGGTTAATATGCCCTTGATAAGGCCCTTGGTGAATTCAACGTCGGGGTTCAGGTGATATCCGCCGCCGATCGCTTCGCGGTTCAGCTTGTCGTAGACGCGGTCTATAGTCTCCCGGGTTATCTGGATTTCAGCCACCGGCAAGTTCCTGCCTAATAGCGTCAGGGTTGTACCCGACGATGCATTTCTTGTTGTTGAACACAATGGTAGGGAAGGAACCACTCTGGTTCCAGCGTTCGATAGTTTTCATGACTTCTTCCCTTCTGGGACCCTGAAGGAGATCGACGTATTCATAGGAATAATCGACGCCGAGTTCCTGCAGAAGTTCCCTGGTCTTGCGGCACCAGCCGCAGGTGCTGAGGGCATAAAGCATAATGTCACCGATTTTTTTCCCCTGGACGTGTTCGACAGTCATTCGTACTCCTATGTATTCTGCCATTCCGTGTTCGATACGGAATCCGGATCGATAACAAAAAGTCATCTAGATTACCCCGATTCAATCGGGGTAATGACAACGGAGGCTTGATTTGATTATAACACGCCTGAAAATCCGACTTGCAAGTATTCCGGGACAAGAGGAAAATAATGGTGAGTGCCTTTATTTTAGAATTTGACAGTTTGGCCTTTAAAGTAATACTATTCATACTTATGCGACAACAAACAGCAAAGGGGAGGCGGACAAAATGAAAAGTGGAGAATTGGTCCGGTGTTTTGGCTCGACGACTCTCGGCCCGCGCGGTCAGGTAGTCATACCGGTTAATGCCCGGAAGGATCTGGGTTTAGAGTCCGGAGACACCCTGCTCGTGTTCAGCAGTTTTCACGGTCACGGCGTAATGCTGCTCAAAGCGGACGCCATCGAATCGATGCTGAGTAAAGCCACCGAACGAATTTCGAGTATGGAAAAGCAGGTCAAAGACTACCTTCCTGTATCTAAGGTAAAGAAGAATCAGGGATTATCGGCCTCAAAATAGGCTGCACTCCGTTGAATCCCGCAGCGTCCACCCCGTTTCACTTTCATGAAAAAAGTCATCGCATTGGCCTGCGCGTTCAGATCGGATTGTGCCTGACGACTCCAGTGATTTTTAGGAGGAGCATTTCTTGCTGAAACTGATCAAATCTCTCCGGCCCTTTTTAGGGACTATCGTTTTTATATTTGTACTGTTGCTCGGTCAGGCTATCGCCGACCTGACTTTGCCGGACTATATGTCCAGGATTATTAACGTCGGCATTCAGCAGAATGGAATCGAGAACGCCGCACCGGCGGCGATACGCTCTACCGAAATGTCCAAAATATCCTTGTTTTTAAGCAGTAACGACACGGCCGCCATTAACCGCGATTACCAGTTGTTGGACAAGGCGACGTTATCGGCAGCCGATTACCAGAAGTACCTGGAAATTTATCCCGGTCTGGCCAACGGCACAATCTACAAACTGGCGACAACCGACAAGAAAGAGATCGCGAAATTAAACTCGATCTTTGCCAAACCGGTTTTGGTCGTGGCCTACATTGAAAGCGGTGCCGCCGCGCAGTTCCTGGCCCCCGGACAAACGCTGCCTCCGGGAGTAGACCCGTTTACCCTGATTGCGAAGCTACCGGCGGAGCAACTCGACATTCTGCGCCAGAATGCGGACACACAATTGGCAGCTTTACCGCCGACCGTGGTTACGCAGTCCGATATCAGTTATGTATCAGGCGAGTACAAAGCCATCGGTATCGATGTCGGCAGTATGCAGAACAACTACATGATTAGAATCGGCGGCTTGATGCTGCTCATCACCCTGCTGAGCGCGGCGGCGTCCGTTTCCGTGGGTTTCCTGGCGGCAAAGGTCGCGGCCGGGTTCGGCCGGACTACCCGCCGCAAGATATTCACAAGGGTCGAGAATTATTCCAACAGCGAATTCGATAAGTTCTCCACTGCTTCCCTGATAACGCGCTCTACCAACGATATTCAGCAGATACAGTTGCTGCTGGTTATGCTGTTGCGCATTGTGTTTTATGCCCCGATCATGGGTGTCGGGGGCATAATCAAAGCTCTCGGTCAGGACGTTTCGATGTCCTGGATCATCGCCGCGGCGGTCATGGCCCTTTTGACCTTGATCGGCATGGTATTCGCTGTAGCCATGCCGCGATTTCGCTTGATACAGAAACAGATCGACAAGTTAAATCTGGTCACCCGTGAAATGCTGACCGGTTTAATGGTAGTACGCGCTTTCAACGCCCAGAAATTTGAAGAGGGCAAGTTCGAAAAGGCTAACGTCGACCTGACCAAAACAACCCTTTTTATTAACCGCGTTATGGTGTTCATGATGCCGGCAATGATGCTGATAATGAACGGAGTAATACTGTTAATCGTGTGGGTCGGGGCTCATCAGATCGACCTGGGGAAAATGCAGGTCGGCAACATGATGGCCTTCATGCAGTATTCGATACAGATAATCTTCGCCTTCTTGATGGTCTCGTTCGTATTTATGATGATGCCCAGGGCGACGGTTTCTGCCCAGCGCATCGCTGAGGTATTGGAAACAGAGCCGAGCATTCGGGACCCGGAAAAGCCAGTGAAATTCACCGGGGAGGCCAAGGGACTGGTCGAGTTTCAGGACGTGGGTTTCAAATACCCCGGCGCCGACGACTATGTTCTGAAAGGGATATCGTTTAAAGCCTTGCCGGGACAGACTACGGCTATTATCGGTAGTACCGGAAGCGGCAAGTCTACTTTAATAAATCTTGTCCCCCGCTTTTATGATGTGACGGAAGGCAAGATTCTAGTCGACCGTATCGATATCCGGGATGTGACCCAGCACGAACTGCGGGACAAAATCGGCTATGTTCCCCAGAAGGCCAGCCTGTTTTCCGGGACCATCGCGAGCAACATTGCTTTTAGTAAGAATGATTACGGGGAAGCAGACGCAGCAGAAGTCAAAGAAGCCGCCCAAACAGCGCAACTAACGGACTACATTGCCACATTGGAAAAAGGTATTGAGACACCGATATCCCAGGAAGGCAAGAACGTTTCCGGCGGACAAAAGCAAAGACTGGCTATTGCCAGGGCTCTGTTGAAAAAACCGGAGATCTATATCTTCGATGACAGTTTCTCGGCTATCGACTTCAAAACGGACGCAGCCCTGAGAAAGGCATTGAAAAAGGAAACCGGGCAGGCGGCGGTTCTTATCGTGGCACAAAGAATAAATACGGTGCTGAATGCCGACCAGATCGTTGTTTTGGAAAACGGAAGAATGGTGGGGAAGGGAACGCATAAAGAGCTTATGGAAACCTGTCAGGTCTATCAGGAATTGGCTTTGTCTCAGCTTTCCCGGGAGGAGTTACTATAATGAACGATCCAAGAAACGCGTCCTCGAGCAAAGAGGCTGACAGAAGAGCCGCATCGGGCGGCTTCATGGGCGGTGGACCCGGCCGTGGCCCGATGAGCGGGCCGCCCATGTTGGGTATGCCGGGCCAGAAGGCTAAAAACTTCCGGGGCACGATGCTCACTCTCGCGCGTTACTTGAAGCCTTACCGTATTCAACTGATCGTGGCTCTTGTCCTGGCCGTTGTCGGTACGGTTTTTACGATAGTCGGGCCAAAACTTTTGGGAAATGCCACCACCAGGCTCTTCGAAGGCCTGGTTAGCAAGATTATGCGCGTGCCCGGTGCCGGAATCGATTTCACTTACATCGGCAACATTTTACTGCTGCTTGTTGCCCTGTATTTAGTCAGTGCGGCTTGCAGCTACATTATGGGCTATATCATGACCAGCGTTTCTATCAAGGTCACTTATGATCTCCGGAAGAAGATCGCCGAAAAGATAGATCGGCTGCCCATGAAACACTTCGATGCCAAGCCTTACGGCGAAGTGTTGAGCCATGTCACGAACGACGTCGATCTGATCTCCAACACCCTCAACCAGAGCATGTTCCAGATAGTCACCTCAGTGGCCACCATCGTCGGCGTCCTGATAATGATGTTCACGATTAGCTGGCTGCTGGCTCTCGTTTCGGTAATTATTATTCCGATGTCAATGGTCCTTATCATGACGGTCGTCGGCCGGTCGCAAAAGTATTTCCGGGGACAGCAGGATTATCTGGGACACATCAGCGGCCATGTCGAGGAGATGTATTCCGGACACAACGTCATGAGGGCCTTTAACGGCGAGGAAAAGTCGATCCGGAAGTTCGACGGGCTGAATGAGGAACTGTACAAGGTGGCCTGGAAATCGCAGTTCGTTTCGGGCATCATGATGCCGGTGATGATGTTCATCGGGAACTTGAGCTATGTTGTCGTATGCGTTCTCGGCGGCTATCTGGTAATTCAGAAGGCGATCCAGGTAGGCGATATTCTCGCTTTTATCCAGTACACCCGTTCGTTCACCCAGCCGCTGGCCCAGGTTGCCAGCATGGTCAACATCCTGCAATCCACCGCGGCCGCCGCGGAGCGTGTCTTCGAATTCCTCAACAGTCCCGAGGACATCCCTGATGCCACCAAGCCGGCGGTGCTGGAAAATCTGTCCGGTGCCATTTCCTTCAAGAACGTGTCTTTCGGCTATGAGCCGGAAAAGACAATTATCAATGACTTCAGCGCCGATATTAAACCCGGGCAAAAGGTAGCGATTGTCGGTCCGACGGGGGCAGGGAAAAACACCATGGTCAAATTGCTCATGCGTTTTTACGATGTCAATAAAGGTGCCATACTCGTCGACGGCATCGACATACGTGAGCTTAAGCGGCAAACCTACCGGTCGTCTTTCGGGATGGTGCTGCAAGACACGTGGCTCTTTAACGGTACTATCAGGGACAATATCCGCTACGGCAACCTGAAGGCCACCGGCGGGGAGATACAGGCCGCAGCCGAGACTGCCTATGTCGACCACTTCGTGCATACGCTTCCGGGCGGGTACGACATGGTAATCAACGAGGAATCGTCGAATATTTCTCAGGGGCAGAAGCAGCTTCTGACCATTGCCCGGGCTATTCTGGCCAACCCCAGGATTTTGATACTGGACGAAGCTACCAGCTCGGTGGACACCAGGACGGAAGTTCTGATTCAGAAGGCCATGGAAAATCTGATGCAGGGCAGAACCACTTTCATCATCGCCCACCGGCTTTCCACGATACGAAATGCCGACGTTATACTGGTTATGAGAGACGGCGAGATCGTAGAGCAGGGTAATCACAAGGAATTATTACAAAAGAACGGCTACTACGCCTCGCTCTACAACAGCCAGTTCGAAACGGCGTTACCGGAAGCAGCGTAAGAATTCATGATTTACAAGGCCTCGCCTTGTAAGGCGAGGCCTTGTTTTGCGGTTTGATTATTGACCTTTAACTTTGTACTCTAGGTACGGGGCACAAATCCGCATTAACTGGTTTTCGCCAAAATGTCATGATTTTGTTAACTTTTCCCCGTTCGTGTTTATAACTATTCCATCGTTTTCTTATTATCATTAGGTATCGTCCTCTGCATGGATGGCAGGTACCCGTGACCTGGACGCGGGCTGCAGAATTATTGCTACTTTCATTTAAGGAAAAGGTGTTGCGTTGAATTGGGCGAAGACACTTATTGTTTTATTTGTCACGAGCATGATATTCCTTTCGGCTTGCGCCGGAAGACTGTCTTCCACTATACCGCCATCTCCGGCACCTAATACTTCTCAGACACCGTCTCCGCCCGGGATCTCGCCTCCTGCCGCAACTCCTAACACAACTGCGACACCGAATACCTCTTCTCCCATACCTGTGCCGCCGGCTCCGGTACTGCCTTTGAGTCCTCTTCCCGACGGCAGCATAAAGATTGAACGCGTTTTCCCCAATCTATCGTTTCGGGAAATGACTAACCTCGTCCAACCGGATGACGCGAGCGGGCTGATTTTTGTTAGCGAGCAAAAGGGATTCGTCGATGCTTTTACTGCTGGCCAGCCGCAGCAGGGCTCGTATGTATTCTTGGATATTACCGACCGGGTTAATAGAGGAGGTGACGAGGAAGGCTTACTGGGCATTGCTTTCGATCCCGATTACAGACAAAACGGGTATTTCTACGTTTATTACTCCGCAGCCAATCCGCGACGATCGGTATTGTCCCGTTTTAGTCTCGACCAAGGAAATTTGAAATTAGCCGACCCAAAAAGTGAAGTAATCATCATGGAAATAGCGCAACCATATAGCAATCATAATGGCGGCCAGCTAGCTTTCGGTCCGGACGGGTACCTCTATATCGGATTAGGAGATGGCGGGAGCGCCGGCGACCCTCAAGGTAATGGACAAAACTTGAATACACTCCTGGGCAAGATTCTACGCATCGACGTCGGCGGACTATCGGGCGCAGGTAATTATAAGGTTCCTGCTGACAATCCATTCGTTAATACTCCCGGAGCCCGGGGGGAGATATGGGCATCGGGACTGCGAAATCCCTGGCGCTTTTCCTTTGACAACGAAACCGGCCTTTTATGGGCCGGGGACGTCGGTCAAAACGCATGGGAAGAAATAGACATTATCGCTAAAGGCGGTAATTACGGTTGGAACATAATGGAAGGTGCCCATTGCTATTCTCCTGCTTCAGGATGCAATCAAACAGGATTGACCCTGCCGGTCGTTGAGTATAATCACTCACAGGGGTGCTCGGTCACCGGCGGCTATGTGTATAGAGGAGATAAGATTCCTCTTTTGCGGGGTTATTACATTTACGGCGACTATTGTTCCGGAAGTATCTGGGCTCTCGCTTATCAGGACAATGCCGTAATTCGGAACACGCTGTTAACCAAAACTAATCTTAGTATTACCTCATTCGGTGTAGACCGGTCCGGCAACTTGTACATTCTTTCGCGGGAAGGCGGTGTCTATACCCTGGTAAAAACGGAGTGATCTCAATCGAAACGAGATAAAGAATGTTTAAATTTATCTAGCTTTGATTTTGGTAGCCCGCATTGGAAGCATTCCGAACTATTCTTCGCGAAGAAGGCACTCATTCCGGCACTGCAGCAACTGCTTGTAACCAGTGTGTAAGAGTGAAATTTGCATTTGGTACGAGTCACAGCGTGTTGGGATTGATCCAATTTCGACTAACTCTACCTTTTCTTTGTGATATGTTCCAAGGGAAACAGTGCCTAAAATCATAGGTAATCGTCGCAAGATAGGATTCTGTCTTCAAAGTTAACAATCCGGTTGACGGGATAAAATTGTTATGCTATTATAGCACTATAGTAATATAGTATAATCTATAATACTACTCGTTGTTAGGGAGTAGAAGAAGAAGAAATGGAAGATCAGATTTATGTCTATCATGCCGAGATGTGTAAGGTACTGTCCCATCCCAAGAGGCTGGAGTTGATAAATGTTTTGAGAGACAAGGAAATGCGTGTTGGCGAACTGTCCCAGAAATTGGGTTTGCCCATAGGTAATCTTTCTCAGCACCTGGCGATGATGAAAGAGCGCCGTATGCTTATCTCAAGGAAGGAAGGAAACGTAGTCTATTACCGCATCGCCAACCCCAGGCTACTCACCGCGTTTGATCTATTAAGGGAAATACTTTTCGAACAGATAAGGCAGGACGCCGTCCTTATCCGTGGTAGAAAATAACCTGACAGCGGAGTGTGGAGGAGTGAAGCTCGGAATTGTACTCAATACAAAATATCCAGAGACGGCCTGGAATGCATTACGCTTGGGAGCTAAGGCTCTTGATGCTCAGAATCAAGTCAGTATTTTCCTTTTAGGGGACGGGGTTGAGATAGAAGAGATTAAGGACGATAAGTTTGATGTTGCCGGTGCCCTGAATAGCTATCTTGATAGTGGTGGCAAATTGCTCGCCTGTGGCACTTGTCTTAAGGTGAGACAACACGCGGCTGGCGTCTGCCCCATTTCCACTATGACACAATTGGTGGAGCTTATCACAGAATCAGACAGGGTGATTTCCCTGGGCTAAAGGGAGGGAGAATTGCCCAGACGGATGGTAACGATAAGCTATGACAAGTGTCGTCCCCGCGACTGTACCAATGGCATCTGTGCGGCGGCGTTGGCCTGCCCCCGTAACCTGCTCAAGCAAGAAGCACCGTACGAAGTGCCGCTGCCAAGCCCATCGACCTGTCCTGACTGTGCGAAGTGTGCCCTAGCCTGCACGCATGAAGCAGTAGAGCTAAAATAAACCAGTTTGCCCAGCTTAAAACATCGGAGGGAAATTATGGAAGGCAAGATAATCTTAATATTAGGCGGCGGTATCGGTGGAATAGTGACGGCTAACCGGCTGCGGCAATACCTGCCCCGCCAGCATCGTATCGTGCTGGTGGAAAGGAATGAGCAACATGCCTTCGCCGCATCGTTCCTGTGGCTGATGATCGGCGATAGAAAGCCGGAGCAGATTACCCGCCCGCTGCGGAAGATGGTAAGCCACGGTGTTGAGATAATCCATGCCAGCGCCAGCCGCATTGACCCGGATAAAAGGTCTGTAGAAGCTGATGGTCAGACTCTGTCTTATGACTATCTTGTGTTAGCTACAGGCGCCGAGATGACTCTGGAGGCTATCCCCGGCTTGGTTGATACGGGACACACTTTCTATACCATTGAAGGAGCAGTACGACTGCGCGACTCGCTCAAGACTTTTGGCGGAGGGAGAGTAGCTGTAGTAGTTAGCTCCCTGCCTTATAAGTGCCCCGGAGCACCCCATGAAGCTGCCATGCTGATCGCCGACTTTTTTCAGCGAAGAGGATTGGGGAATAAGGTGGATGTCCCCCTCTTCACCCCCGAGCCACAGCCTATGCCCGTGGCCGGGCCGGTCCTGGGGGCGGCGGTAACGCAGATGCTTACAGCAAAGGGAGTTATTTTTCACCCCCAGCACAAACTCTCCTCAGTCAATCCGCAGAGCCGGGAGCTATCTTTTGAGGGCAAAGAGCCATTTCATTACGACTTGCTCGTAGCCATCCCGCCGCACCGTGGCCCACAACTTCTAAAGGAGGCACACCTAACCAATGAAGCTGGCTGGGTGCCGGTGAACCGCGCTACTCTGGAAACTAAGTATAAAAATATCTACGCTTTGGGCGATGTAACAGCCGTATCCATTCCTGGCCGCTGGAAGCCGGATGTCCCCTTGATGCTGCCCAAGGCTGGTGTTTTCGCTCATGCCCAGGCTGAGGTGGTAGCAAGGCGCATAGCAGACGAAGTCAATGGAGTGGCTGCAAAAGAAATCTTCCGTGGAGACGGCTATTGTGTACTGGAGGCGGGGGGAGGCCTGGCTGGATTTGCCTCAGGTAATTTCTTTGCCGAACCAGCACCACAGGTTCAGTTACGAAAACCGGGAAAGATTTGGCATCTTGGCAAGGTACTATTTGAAAAGTGGTGGTTAGCGTTGCCTGGCTTCAGGCAAGAGGTACTCGGTTTGACATTAAGAGTGAGCAGCAAGTTCCTTAATGTACCTGGTTCCCTATGAAATATTTCAATCCCTGGGACAAGCACAAACAATAACATTAAATCGCTATAGTTTCTTCGCAATTTCTTCATAGCCATTCTGTACTATTAAGATAGTTATCGTGGAGAAGCGCAAAATCCAAACGAGGTGAAGAATGAATAAAAACGATAAGACGATATTGATTATCGGGGGCATAATCGTGGCCGTCCTTATTATCTTGCCTACTATTATAAGCACGGTTCCGGGGTGGCAGGGGTACGGCTATGGCATGATGGGGTCAGGGATGATGGGTAATTTTGGATGGGGAGGTTTTACAGGAATGGGAATAGGGATGGTGATCTTTGTGGGATTGATTATCTGGGGCATAGCGGCGCTGTCACGCGGTGCCGGCGTTTCATGCTGCTCCGGGTCTTCCAACCAGTCGGAATCAACTATTGAGATACTCAAGAAGCGGTATGCCCGGGGTGAAATCGACAAAAAGGAATTTGAAGATAAGAAAAAAGACCTCGTCTAGGTTCTATTAGAAACGTTCTGCATTGGGGGAGGTTGTCGTGAGGAAACGGTACATGTTAGGCATTGGAATAGTCGTAGCTGCTTTAAGCGGGCTGGCTGCCTGCATGCCCTTCGGAGGGCCGGCTTATAGGCAGCCCTACAGTGGGCCGGGAGGAATGATGGGTGGAGGTATGATGGGGCCGGGAGGAATGATGGGTGGAGGCTGGGGTGGCTACAATCCGAACGCCAAGCCTATTACTACTGACCAGGCTGCCGATGCCGTTCAGGGCTACCTGAAAGCGTATTATGGTGACCGGCTGGTCCTCACTGAAATAATGGACTTCGCCTGGAATTATTATGCCGGAGTAGAAGAAAAAGATGGCGGCATTCACGCAATGGAACTTCTCATTGACAAATATACCGGGCGGGTCTCTCCGGAGATGGGGCCGAACATGATGTGGAATGCAAAATACAGTCCGATGGTTGGGATGATGGGTGGGATGATGGGCGGCTATCGAGGTGGTCTACCCACCACTAATATGACCGTTAGCGCTGAACAGGCCAAGACTCTAGCCCAGCAGTACCTGGATGCCAATCTACCCGGTCTAACCGTGGCTGAAGCTGATATTTTCTATGGCTATTATACCCTGCATATCCTGAAGGACGGGAAAATTGAAGGGATGCTCAGCGTCAACGGCTACACAGGAGATGTCTGGTATCATACCTGGCACGGTACTTTTCTGGGTATGAAAATGTACGATTGAATCTGCTGCGTATTAGCGCCGGATAAAGAACGACATTATCTTCAAGGCGCGGTAGGAATAAGCTTTGTTTTACTTCCTTTCTTCCAATGTTTCAATCTGAGTGTTTGTGAACTTCAAGCAGCCAGCTAAGTATTGCTATATTCTTGCTACATTTTTGCAAGTGGTTGGTAGCCCACATTGGAAGCATTCCGAACTGGTGTTTGAGAAGAAAGCACTCATTCCGGCGCTGCAGCACCTTCTGACTTCTGAATAAATTTATAATTTCAGATGACAAATTCACTTGACCTTCTCTAGGTGGCAACCTATACTTACTAATAGTAGAGATAACTAAGTGGTATAATATATATCATATATAAGGCAAGGATAGGCCGAAGATAAACTGCTAATTTATAATGGTGAGGAGTGTTGGTCATGAAAACTTTGAAGCTAAACTTTACAGTTCCTGAAGATGTCGCTGAAGCATTAAAGACTCGTGTCAGCAAACGTAAGCGCAGCTCCTTTGTTGCTGCGGCCGTTGCCGAAAAGTTAAAGTACCTTGAACAGGAACATCTCAGGCAGTCCCTTGTGGAGGGCTACCAAGCAAGGCAAGCCGAAGATGCTGATATTAATCAGGAATGGGAAGGCGCTACGTTGGAGAAATGGCCGCGATGATGGATAAATACGAGCCAAATCCCATTCCTGAGAGACGTTTTCCTCAGTATGGTGACATTTACGAGGTAAACCTTGACCCGGTTGTGGGTGCTGAAACGGGTAAATGCCGACCATCCCTCGTTGTATCCAATGACATCAACAACGAGTTCTCTCAGACTGTTACCGTTCTTCCCATCACAAGCCAGCCTGCTAAGAAACTGTATCCTTTCGAAGTGCTTGTTCTCAAAGGTGCTGCCGGTCTTACTGCCGATTCCCGGATAAAGGCCAATCAAGTGCGGACCATAGATAAGCGTCGCCTGGTCAAATTCAGAGGTTTGTTACCCTCAGATTATTTTCCCCAGGTAGAGAAGGCTTTGAAAATCCACCTGAATATGACATATTGAGTTAATAGATGATTAGTAGTCCGCATTGGAAGGATTCCGAACTCTTCTTCGAGAAAAAAGCACTCATTCCTGCCCTGCTGGAGCTATATTAACACAGACCGCAATTTTCATTTACCCCAACTTGAGGTGATATGATTAATTATGCCAAATTAGTGTGTAACTATTTCAAACGAAGAGATATTGGGATGGGAAAAACACGGATGCCAAAGGTCGCCGGAATACTGACAATAATATCGGGAACCATAGAAATAATTGGCGCCGTGCCCCTAGGATGGTTAGTGAGGGGAGTGGTGGGCTTTGGAACATCTGGCGCCGTTATGATTCCCATTGCAGTTGTAGCTATCCCTCTAGCGATACTCGGTGTCTTGGCCTTAATTGGCGGTTTCTCGTCACTCCACCGAAAAAATTGGGGACTGGCCTTTACTGGCGCTATCTGCGCGGTTATCTTACTTCTGGGCATACCAGTGATTGTGCTTCTAATTCTGTCAAAGAAAGAATTTGGGAGACTGCAGACTGAATAAACAGAAAAGCACCGCACTTCGCGATGCTCTGGTTTCATTGGTAGCGGGGGTTGGATTTGAACCAACGACCTTCGGGTTATGAGCCCGACGAGCTGCCACTGCTCCACCCCGCGACACGCTAACCATTCAGTATACTTTTGGCTAGATATCAAAGTCAAGAAAAATAACCGGTAAAAGGAGGCATCCGCGAAACGCGGTGTTAATATCGGGTGCAGATTAAAATATTATGAATTGGTCAATATACAACACACTTTTTCAGTCAAATCGGTTCGGCTATTTTCTTTACAATGCGCTTCCCAATTCACTTATTGAGCTTGATCGTTAAAATATCACAACAACGTGTTTTGCAACAATCAAATTACACCATCACCGATAGTTCGGTTTTATCACTAAGTAAATGTGACCTGACCCCCACCCCCCAAAAAAGCGAGCCAGTTCTTATGTTAGACTAGCGAGTAAAAAAAAAGGGGGCAATGGAACAGCTAGGAAGGTATTCAAGCCGGAGATGACGGGATTCGAACCCCTTACCGCCCCGATATGATCGGGGCGTTCTCACAAGCTCGATCAACAAGCATTAGGGTTTGGGATTTTGTGTTTTGGGTTTGACCTTTTGGTGGAGCTGAGGGGATTCGAACCCCTTACCTTCTCAATGCCATTGAGACGCTCTCCCAATTGAGCTACAGCCCCATGCGTTAATCGTGTCGGAGTTCTCTCCCAATTGAGCTAAACCCCGCGTCTCCATAATGTATCAAAAAAGGGGGGAGATGGCAACCCCTGAATCGTGCTTCAGGCTCCCCCCTTTTTACGTGCTTTTTCTATTCCCGGACCTGACTTTCTCTTTCTCCGCCGGTTTGGCATTGAAGGTGAGGGTATCTTCGCCCTCCAGTTCGACAAGGATGGTCGCACCTTCCTTGAACTCACCGCTCAATACCTTGGTCGAAAGCGGGTTTTCCACAAAGCGTTCGATGGCTCTGCGCAGCGGTCTGGCCCCGTATTCCGGATCGAAGCCGGCATTCGCCAACCACGTTTTGGCTTTGTCGCTCATTTCCAGCTTCAGTTTGCGTTCCGCCAAACGTCCCTGAACGTCCTCAATCATTATATCGACGATTTGCCGCAATTGCTCCTCGTTCAGTTCGTGGAATACGATAATATCGTCGAGACGGTTCAAGAATTCCGGCCGAAAAGTCTTCTTGACTTCAGCCAGAACCTTTTCTTTCATGTCCTCGTATCCCTGTTCGGCTTTTCCGCCGTTTTTACGCGTGGCAAATCCCAGGGCGGCTTGCCGCTT